>Ga0079037_100000720_pt1 | contig 15809 bp, 17 predicted proteins | sample Mud3Dept4metaG_FD_71479 | JGI IMG/M metagenome (GOLD analysis project Ga0079037, IMG submission 71479) | Freshwater wetland microbial communities from Ohio, USA, analyzing the effect of biotic and abiotic controls - Mud 3 Core 4 Depth 4 metaG | ecosystem: Environmental > Aquatic > Freshwater >... | reverse complement strand
CCCAGCTCTCCGGCGGCCAGCAGCAGCGGGTCGCCATCGCCCGCTCCCTCGCCATGAGCCCGGCCCTGGTGCTGGCCGACGAGCCCACCGGGAACCTCGACACCCACAGCTCCGACGAGGTGTTCGCGATGCTGCGCGCCTTCAATCGCAAGGCCGGCATCACCTTCCTGGTGGTGACCCACGACCCGCGGCTGGCCGACCGCTGCGACCGGATCATCGAGCTGGTGGACGGGCGCCTCGTCTCCGACCGCCCCCACGCCGCCCGGGGGGGGCCGTGAGCGCCGCCTCCCCGGCGGTGCGCGAGGCCGCCCGCCGCGCGGCCGGTCTGCCCGACGCGGCGCTGCTCGCCGAGTGCCGGCAGGAGTTCCTGGTGGCCGGGGGACCGGGTGGGCAGCACCGGAACAAGGCCGCCACCGGGGTGCGGCTCCTGCACCTGCCGACCGCCACCGCCGTCACCGCCACCGAGCGGCGCAGCCAGGCCCAGAACCGGAGCACGGCGCTGGAGCGGTTGCGGGCCCGGCTGGCCGCCCTCTCCCACGTGCCGCGCGAGCGCCGTCCGACCCGTCCGACCCGCGCCGGGAAGGAGCGGCGGCTCGCCGCCAAGCGCAGGCGCGGCACGGCCAAGGCTCGGCGGCGCGGCGCCTTCGACTGATCAGGTGTCGCCCTGGCCCAGGCGAAGCTCCGGGCCGGGGGGCAAGGGCTCGATCATCCCGGCCGCGACCAGGCGCTCCACCGCGGCCCGAACCTCGTCCGCGGTCGCGCCGCACTCCTCGAGCGATCGGGCCACCTCGGCGATGGCGCGCCGCCCCGGCGCGAACTCCGCAAGTACCACCCCGTCGCCGGGGAGCAGGCCGTGCGGCGCCGCCCAGGTGCGCTCGGCCGCCTCGAGCGCACCGCGCCCCATGGCGCGCGCCTGCTGCACCGCGGCCCGGTAGGCCTCGGCGGTCTCGGCGCCGCGCGCGGAGAGGCTGAACCGCTGGCCGCGCGGCCATCGCATCCTCCCCTTGGGCCTCAAGCTGTCGAGCATGGCGGCGAAACATGGGCCCAACCGCGGCCGATGTCAACCGCGGGCGGGGCGCGGTCGGTCCGCTAGCACCCGCCGAAGGCGCCGGGACGGTAGGCGACCAGCCCCTCGCGCCCGCCGTAGCTCTCCACGTCCACGCGCAGCCCAGCGATGAGGGGCGAAGCGCGCTTCTCGGCGACGAAGGAGATCCCGTTCGCCTCCACCACCACGTCCTCGGAGCTGGCCGTCTCGTCCAGAGACAGTCGGTAGGACCAGCCCCCTCAGCCGCGGCCGACGCGGATGCGGATGTACCTCGCCTCGCCGCCGCCGGTCAGGGCCTCGGCCAGCCTGGTGCGGGCCCGGTCGGTCACCTCGATGGTCGGTCGGTCCACGCGCGCCTCGCCGGGCCTGGGAGAGCCGGCCCGCGGGTGGGAGCCAGACCGTCCCGGAAGGATTCGGCGGGACGCTCGGGGTGCAGCGAAGGCGCCGGTTGCGCTCCGGCCCCCCCTCCCGGCAGACTCCCGGGCTCGGACCGAACCAAGGAGCGCCCGCCGTGAAAAGGTTCCTCCTCTGCGCCGCCCTGGCCCTGGCCGCCGCGCCGGGCCCGGTCCGCGCCGCGCCTTCCCTGGACGACCTCCTCAAGAAGACCCTGGACGCCTACGGCGGGTCGGGGGCGCTGACCCGGGCCCGGATCGTCCAGCAGCGCGGGCAGGTGGCCTCGACGATGCGCGCCGGCGCCGCCGGCCAGATCCTGCGCATCTTCGAGCGGCCGCGACGGCTCCGGGTGGAGGTCGCCCATCCGGGCGAGCCGCCCGAGGTCCGGGTCCTCGACGGCGGCCAGGGCTGGCGCGACGGCGTGGAGGTCTCCGGGACGGTGCGCCACCTCGCCATGGTGCTGCAGTCGGTGCGCCTCGACCTGCCCTTCGTCCTCGCCCAAAACCGCGCCCGGCTGGCCGACGGCGGCACGGTGAAGCGGGACGGCAAGAAGGTCCGCTCGGTGACGATGTCGCTCGACGGGGGGGTGACGCTCCAGGTGGACATCGACCCAGCCACGGGCCGCATCCTGCGGTCGGTGGGCCGGGCCGGCGCCGACATCGGCCAGCCCATGGAGTTCGTCACCACCTACGACGACTTCCGCCAGGTCGGGGAGATCGTGGTGCCCTTCCGCGAGGGCAACTACGCCCAGGGCCAGAAGACCGGGGAGACGGTCCTGGAGTCGGTGGAGATCCTGCGGGCGGCGCCTGCGGGCGCCTTCCGCCCCTGACGAGCCTCCCGTGGCGGCCTGTCCAGGGGGAGGCGCGGGGGCCGACCCGGCCCGGGTTGGAGGGAGGCCCCGGGTGGACCAGGCCTCGCGCGGCGCTTGCCGGGGGCGCGGCCTCTACTTATGCGAGCACCGCCGCTTCGAACGCCTGGAGGAGCCATGCTCGCCCGATTCGCCGTCACCTCGCTCGCAGTCGCCGCCCTACCCGTGGCGGCCCACGCCGGACTGGTCATCACCAACGAGCACAAGAGACTGGACGGCTCGGAAAAGCCCAGCACCACCACCGTCTCCATGGAGGGTGGGAACTTCCGCGCGGACATCGGTGGCGACCACCCCATGATCACCATCTTCGACGGCAAGCAGATGGTGACGGCGGACCCGGAGAAGAAGACCTACCGGGCCATGACCGAGGAGGACGTGAAGGCCCTGGCCGCCAAGTCCGCCGAGGCCCGGAAGAAGGCCAGGGAGGGCCTGTCGGCGAACCGCGCCAGGATGGAGGAGGCGATGAAGAAGATGTCTCCCGAGCAGCGCAAGCAGATGGAGGCGATGCTGGCCCAGGCCGGGGAGGAGGGCCCCTCCGCCAAGGCCCAGCGGCCCGAGGTGAAGTACGCGGCCACCGGCGAGAAGAGGAGCGTGGCCGGCCACCGCTGCGAGGTCTACAAGGAGATGCGCGAAGGAAAGCTCCGGGCCGAGACCTGCTTCATCCCCTGGAGCGCCGGCGTCGTCACCAAGGCGGACCTCGGCTCCTTCCAGAAGCTGGAGGAGTTCATGAAACCCCTGACCGGCGGCCTCGGCGAGACGCGCCAGGGCTTCATGAAGTCCGCCCTGGATGCTCCCGGGATCCCCGCCTGGACCCGGCACGTCGATGGGAGCGGGAAGCCGACCTCCGAGGACCAGCTGGTTGCCGTCAAGCGGACCTCGGTCCCCACCAGCCAGTTCGCCGTGCCGGCCGGGTACACCAAGACGCCGAACCCCTTCTAGGGCTCCCCGCCGGCGAAGCCGACCCCACCCGGGCAGGTGCCCGGCCGTGGGGCAAGGCCAAGCTTTGGGCCGGAGGATGCCGCGCCGCAGTCCGCGGCCGGTCCGCCCGGGAGGGTTCCATGCGCTCGATCCCGAGGGGGTTCCGATTCGCCGCCTGGCTCCTCGCCCTGGCGGCGCCTCCCGCCGCGCTCGCCGGGGTGACCGTGACGGTGGAGACTCCGAGCGAACGCCGGACCATGTACCTCGAGGGGAACCGGTTCCGCGTGGACACCGCCGACCGGGAGGGCAACCTCTCCGTCGTGATCTTCGAGGGGGACCAGAAGCGGTTCCTCATCGCCGACGGCAAGGCACGCCGCTACTTCGTCATGACCGAGGCCGACCTCCGCAAGGCCGGGATGCGCGTCGAGCGGGAGAACACCGCGCGCGCCGAGGGGAAGGCGCCGGCGGAGGGAACGCGGCGCCCGGCGCTGCCGAAGGTGGCCTACTCCCCCACCGGCGAGAAGCGCACCGTGGCCGGGTTCCGCTGCGAGGTCTACCAGGAGAAGGTGGAGGGCCGGCTGGAGGGGGAGGGCTGCTTCATCCCCTGGAGCTCCCGGGCGGTGACCCGGGCCGACCTGGCGCCGCTCGAGAAGCTGCTGGATCTGCGCCGGTCGATGGCGGCCGGGCCGGAGGACCGCCCGCTGACGGAGGAGAAGCTCCTCGCCGGCGCCCCCGGCTTCGCCGCCTGGCACGTCGACATCGCCGACGGGAAACGCGGCGAGGAGGAGCTGCTGAAGAGCCTCGCGCGCGGGCCCATCCCGGCGGCGACCTTCGGCCCGCCGCCCGGTTTCACCCGCGTCGAGGTGGAGTTCTGAGGTCGCCGGCGGTGCGGCCCGTCAGGTGCCGATGCGGACCAGGTCGAGGAGGGGCTGGTCGGGGTCGCGGGACCCGGAGAGATCGACCACGCACTCCAGCATCCAGTCCACCTCCCCCTCCTCGTCGACGATCCGCTGGACCGCCTTCCAGCGGCGTCGGCCCACCTCCTCGACGAAGGTGTGGTGGGGCCGGCGCGCCGCCGGGGTGAGGTCGATGCGGGGGTGCTCGGCCCAGTAGGGCGCCATCTCCTGCTCCAGCCGCTGCGGGGTCCAGCCGCCCTCCGGGAGCAGCAGGGCGGCGGCCTCCTCGTGGCTGCGCCGCGCCAGAGCCCCGAGCAGGCGGTGGAGGTCGGTGCGAAGGCGGGCGGCGAAGGCCCGCGGGCTCGCCGCCAGGTCGACCGGCCGGGCCGGCGGAGGGGCTCCGGCTGCCGCGGGTGCGGCGGGCGCCGCGGCGCCCCCTCCCTCGCGCAGGCGCTCCCACTCGTCGAGAAGCGAGGAGTCCACCCCGCGGACGGTGGAGCGCAGGAAGGCGATGACGTCCTCGAGGGCCTCGTCGCGGAAGCGCTCGGGCACGGTCTGGGTCAGGGTCTTGTAGGCCTCGGAGAGGTAGCGCAGCAGCAGGCCCTCGCTCCGGTGCAGCTCGTACTCGCGCACGTAGTCGTTGAAGGAGATGCAGCGCTCGACCATCTCGCGCGCCACCGACTTCGGCCGGATGTTCTCCGCCCCCACCCAGGGGTGGCGGGCCGCGAACTCGTTGAAGGTGGCGTAGACGAAGTCGGCGTTGGGCTTCGGGTGCTCCACCTTCTCCAGCTCGGCCATGCGCTCGTCGTACTCCATGCCCCGGGCCTTCATCTCGGCGATCGCCTCGCCGCGGGCCCGGTCGAGCTGCTTCCACAGCACCACCTCCGGGTTCTCCAGGATCGACTCCACCTGGGTCAGCACGTCGAGCGCGTAGGTCTCGCGGGCCGGATCGATGCGCTCCAGGGAGTCGAGCAGGTAGAGGGACAGGGTGTGGAACAGAGAGAAGTCGCGCTGCAGCCCCCGGGCTGGCCGGACGAACCGGCCCCGGAAGCCCTCCACCGGGTGCAGCTCCAGGAGCCCCGCCTGCCGCAGGGTGCGGAAGCGCTGGGCGGCGGCGCGGCGGTGCCGCGACTTGAGGACGTCGCTCCCGTGCGAGCGGTCGATCATCTCCACCAGCCGCCCGTAGCCGCCGCCGCGCTGCGCGGTCTCGCTCTGCAGCAGGTTCAGCAGGAGCCCGAAGCCCACCTCGAAGCGGGACTCGAGCGGCTCGGGTGGCTTCGTCTGCAACCGCTCGAAGGTGGACCGGTCCCAGTGGACGTACCCCTTCTGCGGCGGCTGCCTCTTCACCACCTTCTTGCCGGCGGCCTGCTTCTCGGCGAGCCGCTTGTTCTCCACCACGTGCTCGGGCGCCTGGGCCACCACGTAGCCGCGCTCGTCGAACCCCTTGCGGCCGGCGCGCCCCGCGATCTGGTGGAAGTCGCGCGCCGAAAGGATGGCGGTCCTCTCGCCGTCGAACTTGCAGAGCTGGGTGAAGAGCACGGTGCGGATGGGGATGTTCACCCCCATCCCCAGCGTGTCGGTCCCGGAGACCACCTTGAGCAATCCGCCCTGGGCGAGCTTCTCGACCAGGAGCCGGTACTTGGGGAGCAGGCCGGCGTGGTGCAGCCCCACCCCGTGGCGCAGGAAGCGCTGGAAGTCCTTCCCGAACGGGGTGTCGAAGCGCACGCCGTCCAGGGCGCGGCGGATGGACTCCTTCTCCTCCCGGGAGGAGAAGTTGGCGGACATGAGGTTCTGCGCCTGCTCCGCCGCCGCGCGCTGGGTGAAGTTGACCAGGTAGATGGGCGCCCGCCCCGCGGAGACCAGCTCCTCGATGGTCTCGTGGAGCGGCGTCTCCCGGTACTCGAACTCGAGCGGCACCGGCCGATCGGCGCTGCGGACGTCTGCCACCTTGCGCCCGGTGAGCCGCTCGATCCCCTCGGCGATGGTGCGCACGTCGCCCAGGGTGGCCGACATGAGCAGGTAGGTCGTGTCCTCGAGCACCAGCAGCGGCACCTGCCAGGCGATGCCGCGATCCCGGTCGGCGTAGTAGTGGAACTCGTCCATCACCACGTAGTCGGCACGCGGGCGGGCCTCGCGCACCGCCAGGTTCATGAGGATCTCGGCGGTGCAGCAGACGATGGGGGCCTCCCGGTTCACCGCCGCGTCGCCGGTCATCATGCCCACCCGATCGGCACCGAAGAGCTGGCACAGGGCGAAGAACTTCTCGTTCACCAGCGCCTTGATGGGGCAGGTGTAGAAGGAGCGCCTCCCCTCGGCCATGGCCTTGAAGTGGAGGAAGGTGGCCACCAGGGACTTGCCCGAGCCGGTGGGGGTGGCGAGCACCAGGTGGCGGCCGTCCAGGAGCGCCAGGATGGCCTCCTCCTGCGCCGGGTAGAGGGTGAGGCCGGCCTCGCCCGCCCAGGAGACGAAGCGGTCGAGGATCTCCTCCGAGGAGAGCGGCGGCGCGCCGGGCGGGGGAAGCCGGGCGGCGAGCGGGGCCGCGGCGACCGGCTCGGAGGGCGCGGGCATCGGGACCTGATACCCCGCGGGAGGCCCCCGGTAAAGCGCGACGCATTTCCCGGCGCGGGCCGAGGAGCAGCGCGCTAGGATGACGCCCCATGAACTGTCCCCACCACATCCAGTGGGTCGTGCCGGTGGCCTATGGCCAGCACCAGTGCACGCTGTGCTACGACCTCGTCGTCAAGAAGGACGTGACCCCCAAGTTCGAGGACCTCCCGGCCGAGTTCCAGAAGCGCTGGGACGCGCACGAGGCCAGCTGGAAGCCGCCCGCCGCCCCCAAGCCGGCTCCCTGAGCGCCCGCCCCGGCCCGGAGGGGCGGGAGGCCGGGCGCGCTGCGGGCCCCCGCCGGGGGCCCCCCTGCCGGGGTGCCCCGCCATCTCGATTGACAGGGTCGAAGTTTAGACTTATTCCAAACTGGCGATTGGCCCCGGCAGAGCACACCCGGGGCCTTGCGCCGGCGCAGCACCGGCCGGAAGGTTCCGGACGCGGCGCACACCGGTCTCTCGAACGTCGAACCGAAAAGGAGGATTCCGATGGCCAATCTCAAGGGAACCAAGACCCACAAGAACCTCAAGGACGCCTTCGCCGGCGAGTCCCAGGCGAACCGCCGCTACCTCTACTTCGCCAAGGTGGCCGACGTGGAGGGCTACCCGGAGGTGGCCATGAACTTCCGCGAGACGGCGGAGGGCGAGACCGGCCACGCCCACGGTCACCTCGACTATCTGAAGGTCGTCGGCGACCCGGCCACCGACCTGCCCATCGGCGACTCGATCCTGAACCTGAAGGCCTCCGTCGCCGGCGAAACCCACGAGTACACCGACATGTACCCGGGCATGGCCAAGACCGCCCGCGAGGAGGGCTTCAAGGAGATCGCCGACTGGTTCGAGACCCTGGCCAAGGCCGAGAAGTCCCACGCGGGTCGCTTCCAGAAGATGCTCGACTCCATCAAGTAGCGCCGCGGTAACGTCGAGGCCCGGCATCCCCTCCGCCGGGGAGCCGGGCCTCTGTGCGTCGAACCCGAGCGGCGAGGAACGTCATGACCGAGAGCGACAAGCGCATCGCCTACGCTCCGACCCCCGGCCTCTCCTACGACCCGGCCGACCCCAAGTACTGGGACGAGGCCGGGCTCGAGCAGGAGATCGTGCGCGTCTTCGAGATCTGCAACGGGTGCCGCATGTGCTTCAAGTACTGCGACGCCTTCCCGGCGCTGTTCGCGATGCTCGACGGAGAGGCCCACGGGGACGTCCACAAGCTCGGCAGGGGGGACGTGCGCCGGGTCATGGACCTCTGCTTCCAGTGCAAGCTGTGCGAGGTCCAGTGCCCCTACACACCGCGCGACAAGCACGAGTACCAGGTCGACTTCCCCAAGCTGGTGCACCGCTACGACGCCATCGACTACCGCAAGCGCGGGGCCGGCGGCGCGCGGGCGGCGCTGCGCAACCGGATGCTCGCCCACCCCGACCAGGCCGGGAAGATGGCGCGGATGTCCTTCGGGCTCGCCAATGCCGCCAACCGGATCCGGCCGCTGCGGGTCCTGATGGAGAAGACGGTGGGGATCCACCGCGACAAGCTGCTCCCCGACTTCGCCGGCCAGACCTTCGACGCCTGGGCGGAGGCGAACGGCTTCGTGAAGGAGGAGCCCGGCGGAGAGGTGGTCCTCTTCCAGACCTGCTTCGTGCAGAACAACGACACCCAGCTCGGCCGGGACATCCTGGAGGTGATGCGCGCCAACCAGGTGGACGTCCGGGTGGTCCGCGGCCTGCAGTGCTGCGGCATGCCGGCCTGGGAGCACGGCGACCTCGAGTCGCTGCGGCGCCAGGCCCGCCACGACCTCGACCTGCTCCTGCCCTTCGTGGACAAGGGGGCCAAGGTCATCGTGGTGAACCCCACCTGCTCCATGGTGATGCGCCGCGAGTGGCCCGAGCTGCTGGAGGGTCCGGACCGCCCTCGGGCGGCCCGGCTGGCGGCGGCGGTGATGGACGTCTCGGAGTTCCTCTGGTCCATTCGCGAGCAGCCGCGCTTCAACACCGCCTTCAAGAGCAGCCCGCCCGGGGGCAAGGTGGCCTACCACGCCCCCTGCCACCTCCGGGCCCAGGCGGTGGGCTTCAAGGGACGAGACCTGCTGCGCCGGATCCCCGGCGTGTCGGTGGCGGCCACGGTGCTGGAGTGCTGCGGCCACGACGGGACCTACGCCATGACGGTGGAGGGGTTCGACGTGTCGAGGCGGGTGGGGCAGAAGGCCTTCGACGGCATGGAGGCGGCCGGCGCCGAGGTGTGGGCCACCGACTGCCCGCTGGCGGCCATCCAGTTCCGGCAGTTCGCCGGGAAGAGGCCGCTGCATCCCATGTCCATCCTGGCCCGCGCCTACCGCGGCGAAGGCTTCGGCCCGGAGGAGGGAGGCGGAAAGCCATGAGGCCGGTTCGACGGGAGGAGCTGCTCGACCTCACCGCCTACGAGAAGGCGCGCCCGGAGATCCGCGCCCGCATCCTGGAGGTGAAGGCGCAGCGGCGGGTCCACCTCGGCGAGGCCCTCACCTTCCTCTTCGAGAACGCCGAGACGGTGCGCTACCAGGTGCAGGAGATGCTGCGCGCCGAGCGCATCGTGAAGGAGGAGGAGATCCGCCACGAGCTCGAGACCTACAACGAGCTCCTCGGCGGCGAGGGGCAGCTCGGTTGCGTGCTGCTCATCGAGATCGACGATCCCCGGGAGCGCGACCGCAAGCTCCGCGAGTGGCTGGCCCTGCCGCGCCACCTCTACCTCAAGACCGCCGGCGGCCGGAAGGTGCGCCCCACCCACGACCCGCGCCAGGTCGGAGAGGACCGGCTCTCCTCGGTCCAGTACCTCAAGTTCGACCTGGGCGGCGAGGGGCCGGTGGCGGTGGGCAGCGACCTGCCGGCGCTGACGCTGGAGGCGCCGCTCACCGCCCAGCAGCGGGCGGCGCTGGCGGCGGACATGGCCGCAGGCGGATAGACGCGTCCCGCGACGACCGGAGACCGCCGGGGAGCATTCCCGCCTGCGGTCGCCGGTCGGCGTGCTAGGCTCGCCGGAGCAGCGGGGGGTCGGCATGCACAGCCTCTCCATCCGGCTCCGGGTCGTCGCCATCATCGTCGGTTGCTTCGTCCTGGTGGCGCTGGCCGGGGCGGCGGTGGTGAATCGCGTCCTGGAGGGAAACGTCCAGGTGGCGATGGGCGAGTCGCTGGCGCGCTCCGTCCAGAGCTTCGAGAGCCTGCAGCGCGGCGACGTGGAGAGGCTCTCCGCCGCCATCGACGTGCTGGTCGCGCGGCCGGACCTGCTGCGGCCCTTCGAGGCGCGCGACCGGGCGGCGTTGCTGGCGGCCGCCGTGCCGGTGTTCGAGGAGCTGAAGAAGCGCGACGGGATCGGCTACTGGTACTTCTTCGAGCCCGGCCCGCCGCCGCGCGTCTTTCTCCGCGTGCACCGGCCGGCGCTCTTCGGCGATTCGCCCAAGCGGGTGACGCTGGCTCGGGCCGCCGCGGGCCAGGGGGCGGTGGCGGGCATGGAGCTCGGCATGAGCGGCTTCGCCCTGCGCGTGCTGCGCCCCGTCCGGTCGGGCGGGATGGTGATCGGCTACCTCGAGCTCGGCGAGGGCATCGGCGAGTTCCTGGGGCGCATGCGGGCCGTCACCGGAGACGACTACGGGCTGCTGGTGAAGAAGTCGTTCCTCGACCAGAAGAGCTGGACCGCCTACTCGGGGCGGGCGGCCGACACCTGGAACGATCGTCCCGACGTGGTGCTGGTGGACGCCACCAGCTACGGCGGCGGGATCATCGACTTCCAGGGCCGCATCGACGACATCCCGGAGCGCGGCATGCGGCTCGAGGCCACCTCGGACCAAGACCGGAACTACGTCCGCGGCATCTACCCGGTGGAGGACGCCGCCGGCCAGCGGATCGGGGCGCTCTTCGTTCGCCACGACGTGACCGGCCTGCAGAAGGCCCTGGAGGCGAGCCGTCTCGAGACCATCTTTGCGGTGCTCTCGCTCTCGACCCTGGTCTCGCTCCTGCTCTACTTCGTGCTCGACCGCCTGGTGTTCGCCCGGCTGGGCCGGATGATGCGCAGCGCCGAGGACCTCTCGGCGCGGCTGCCGCCGGGGCGGTTTGGAGCGCGCGGCGAGGTGATCACCGCCACCGGCGACGAGCTGACCCGGCTCGAGGACTTCTTCCGGCGCTTCTCGGCCGCCGCCGGGGAGGGCCGCGACGAGCCACCGCCCTGAGGGCGGAGGCCGCCCGCAGGCCGCCCCGGGCGGCCACGGCATCCTACGCGGGCGCGTCCAGCCGGCGGAGGATCGCCTCCACCGCCTCCTCGTCCTCGCCGCCGGAGGCCACCACCTCCGGCGCCTCCGGGACCTCGTAGGACACGCCTGCGCCGGGCAGGTCGGGCGCCTCGCCCGCCGCGGCGCGCGCGTAGAGGCCCTTGGGATCCCGGGAGCGACAGGCCTCGGCGGGGACGTCCAGGTACACCTCGACGAAGCGCGGGGCCAGGTCCCGCGCCGCCCGGCGGTAGACGCGGCGGTGGGCGGTGGCGGCGACCAGCGCCACCAGGCCCTGGCCCGCGCAGAGCGCCGCCAGCCGCGCCAGCGTGGCGTAGAAGGCGTCCCGCTCGGCCGGGGCGTAGCCGGCCGCCGGGACCAGCGCGGCGCGGACCTCGTCGCCGTCGAGGAGCAGGCAGGGGCGGCCCGCGGCGAGGAGGCGCTGCCGCACCCGCCGGGCCAGCGTGGACTTCCCCGAGGCGGGGCGGCCGGTCATCCACACCACCGCGCCGCTCATCGGAACAGCTCCTCCGCCCAGGCCGGGTCGAGGCGCCCGGAGGCGAGGGCGCGCTCGGCGAAGGAGAGGAGGGTGTCGCGCGCCTCGGCCGGCAGGTGCGGGTAGAAGCGCGGGCTCGACACGACCAGGCTGCGCCAGGCGAGCCAGGGCGGGGCGGCCTCCAGGATCGCCGCGTCTCCGCTCTCCCCGAGGTACACCTGCCAGAAGCGTCGCCACAGGGGCCCCAGCCCCCGCGCCCAGGCGCGGCGGGCGTCGGCGGCGAAGAACAGGTAGTTCACCGACATGCAGGTGACGTCGTCGGCGGGGTCGCCCAGGCAGCCGCGGCTCGCGTCGAGCAGCGTGAAGCGCGTCCCGCCGCCCTCCTCGAAGACCACGTTGAAGGGGTGGAAGTCGCCGTGGGTCCGGGCCAGGCGCGACTCGCGGCCGCGGAGCCGCCAGCGCCATTCCAGGCAGGCCCGCTCGATGGCCTGCAGCCGTTCCGGAGGGGCCGCCGGGACCGCCGGGCCGTATCCGTCCACCATGCCGAAGATGCCCTCGCCGTGGCCGACGAGGTCGCGCACCGCGCGGCGGTAGGCGTCCGGCTCGACCATGCGCTCCCGGTGCAGGCGGACCAGGAAGCGGGCCAGCGCCTCGCAGCGGGCCAGGTCGGCCGGGCCGGCGACGCCCTCGGCGGCGACGCGCCGCAGGTCCTCGGCGTACATCCGGCCCTCGGCGAAGGTGGTGAGGAGGTAGAACTCGCCGCTCTGCCCGAGGGAGAGCAGCTTCCCGCCCGGCAGCACGGCGCCGACGTCGAGGGCCTGCACGTGGTCGGGGACGAGCGGGAAGGTGTCGAAGCAGAGCAACATCCCGCCGGCGCGGTCGCTGCGGCGGTCGTGCCCGAAGATGTTGGCGCTGGCGGTGTGGAAGACCAGGGTCCGGGTCCCGCCGGCCGGCTCGCGGACCGCCACCCGGAGCGGCACACCGTAGCCCCCGGCCTTCTCGGTGTCGCCGTGGGCGGTGTCCGGGGCGAGCGCTTCCACCCCGGCGATCTCGGAGCCGGGGAAGAGCCAGCGCACCAGCTGGCGGAGACCCTCGGGGGCGTCGGCCACGGCGATGCTCCCGGGCCAAAGATAGCCATCCCGCGCCTCCCTCCCGCCCCCCTCCTGGGCTGCCCGTCCTCCCGCAACCCTTACCGTGTCCCCCACCGGTGCCGGACACCGTGATTTTCCCTTTACCAGCAGGTGGTTGGCGGATAAAGCCTGGGTGTCTTGCTCCCCTACCTCGAGCCCCCGACGCTCAAGCTCGGACCGTTCAACCTTCAGCTTTTTGGGCTGTTCGCTGCCGCGGGCGTCTACCTGTCGGTCCGCCTGGCGGCGCGCCACGCCAACCGCAAGGGCCTCGACGGCAAGGTCATCTCCGACTACGCGGTCTGGGGCGTGCTCGCGGGCGTCCTGGTGGGACACCTGGTGCACCTCTTCTTCTACCACCCCGAGGAGCTGCGCGACCCGTGGCGCGTCTTCAAGGTCTGGGAGGGCCTCTCCTCGTACGGCGGGCTCCTCGGCGGCGTGCTGGCCGCCGTCGTCTACTTTCGCCTCCGCAAGGTCCCGCTCCGGGACTACACCGACTCCTTCGCGCTCGGCATGGCCCCGGGCTGGGGGGTGGCCCGCATCGGCTGCTTCGTGGTGCACGACCACCCCGGCGTCCGCACCACCTTCCCGCTGGCGGTGGCCTTCCCCGGCGGCCCCCGCCACGACCTCGGCCTCTACGACGCGCTGGTCCTCTTCGCCATCGCCGGGATCCTCTACCTCCTCGACCGGCGGCACCTCCTGCAGGGGCGCCTGGCGGCGGTGCTGGCCCTGCTCTACGGCCTCTCCCGCTTCTTCCTCGACTTCCTCCGCGCCACCGACGTCCCCTACCCGGACGCGCGCTACCTCGGGCTCACCCCGGCGCAGTACGCCACCTTCCTCGTCGCCGGCTACGGCGTCTGGCAGCTGGCGAAGCGCCGCCCGGCGGCTCCGGACCCCGGGCGGTGACCGGAAGCGGGCGATCGCGCGCGGCTCCGCGGACCCGGCGGGACCGGGAGGCGGTGCGCGGGCTCGTTCCGTCGAGGCCCGCCGGCCGCGATCCGGTGGCGGAGGAGGAGCGGCGGCTCCGGGCCGCGGTGGAGGAGGTGACGGCGCTCGACCTCGAGGTGGAGGCGCTCTCCCAGGCCCTCGCCGAGTTCGGCCGGCGCTACGAGCAGGCCATGGGCGAGGCCTTCTCCGACCTCGACGCAGCCCAGCACCTGGTGCGCCGGCTCCAGGCGCTCGAGGACGAGGCGGCGCGGCTGGCCGATCTCCTGCGCGCCGGGCCGCCGGTCCGGCTCCCGGCGAGGCGCCGGCGCGCGCCCCGCCCGCCCCGGGCCGACCCCGGGCCGCGCCGCGGGGCGGCGGCAGCCGCCCCGGAGGCCGGCGCGCCGGAGGAGGCGTCGGCGCCGGAGGTGGAGCCGGAGCAGCAGGTGCTCAAGCGCCTGCTGCGGCGGCTGGCGCGGCTGCTCCACCCCGACCTGGCCCGCGACGACGCCGAGCGGTCCCGGCTCGGCGAGCTCATGGCCCGGGTGAACGCCGCCTACTCCCGGGGGGACCGCACCGCGCTCGAGCTCATGGCGGAGAAGGTCGGGGCGGGTGAGCCGCTCGGCGAGCTCTCCGGCGAGGAGCGGCTCGCCCACCTGGGGCGGCGCCTCGCCGCCATGCAGCGGCTCGCCGCCTCGCTCCGCCGGGAGCGCGCCCGCCTCCAGGCCACCGACACCCACCGCCTCCGCGAGGAGGCCCGGCGCCGCCAGGCCGAGGGCCGCGACCTCGTCGCCGAGGCCCGCGCCGAGGTCGAGGAGGAGGCCCGCCACGCGGTGGCCGACGCCCTGGCCCGCCTCGGCCGGCTGGCCGGCGCCGCGCAGGATCTCGAGAGGTCGAGGAGGACCGCCATGAGCCAGATCTCCCGCGGACGGGGCCCCACCGGCGCGCTGCGCGCCTTCGATCCGCTCTCGGAGAGCGCCCTGGTCCGGCGCGGGGTCCTGCACCTCGACCGCCAGCGGGCCACCCGCGAGGCGCGGGAGCTGGCGCGCCGGCTGGAGGAGGCGGCCGATTCGGCCCCGTGGGAGGTGGCGCTCACGCTCATGGCCTTCTTCGCCGAGGCCGCCGGGCGGCCGCCCCGGAGCCTCTCGACCGGACAGGGGTGGGCGGAGCGCTACGAGCGCCTGCGGGCCGCCTGGCCCGCGGCGCCCGCCTTCGAGCGCCTGCTGCTGCGGCTGCCGCCGCACCTGGAGGTGGGGATGCGCGCCACGCCGCGGGCGGTGGCGGCCGGCCTGCAGCTCGCCGCTCCCGATCTCCTCGCCGGCGTCCGGATCAGCCTCGGCCGCTCCGGCGTGGCCCGGCTCGGGCGGGAGGTGCTGCGCGAGCTCGGGCCCCGCGAGCGCTGCCGGCGCTGCCGCCGGACGGAGACGGCGGTGCACCTGCTGCGCACCCGCGGCCTCGACGAGCTCCACGGCCTCCTCTGCCCGCGCTGCGGCGCCGTGCTGCGGAGCTACTGGCGCTACGGGGAGGTGGAGGGCCTCGAGGCCCTCGCGCCGTGGGCGCTGCAGCTCGGCGCGGTCCGGGAGCAGGTGGTGCACCTCGCCGACGCCGCCATCGGCTTCCAGTTCCTCCCCGCCGATCGGGAGCGGCTGCGCGCCGGCGGCCTGCGACGCCTCTTCGGCGAGCTCTACCTCTCCCAGTACGGCCTCGCGGTGCCGCCGTCCGAGGTGGGCCTCCGCGTCGGCCGCGTGTCCCTGGCGCCGGGGGAGGCGGTGCCCGAGGGCCAACCGGTCCGGATCGCGCTCGGCCCTCGGGCCGGCCTCGGCGAGGCGGCCGCGCTGGAGCTGCTCCGCGACCGCATCGAGCGCCGGTTCCGTCCGGGGATCCAGGAGGGCGGCGAGGAGCCGCCGCGGTAGCACCCGGGGTAGGCGCGGGGAGGGCTCGCCGGCGCGCGACGGCCCCATCTGGGGCTGTTGGCGGCGTCCCGGCCCCTTAAGAGAGATGGAGCGGAGAGGTCCATTTTCTCCGGGGGAAGGAGCCGCCATGAAGCGCTGCCCGTGCTGTTCCGAAGAGGTGCTGGAGCGGGCCACCGTCTGCCAGCGCTGCCGCTCCAGCATCCCCGCCGGGCCGGTGGCCGGTGCCGGTCGCTGGCGGCGGCTGGCCTCCGCCGGGCTCCTCGCCGCCATGGCGCTGGTCCTCTCCGGGGCGGCCGCCGTGCCGGTCTACCGCTTCTGGAAGACGAGCCAGTGCCAGCCGGAGAGCTGGGCCGACTGGAGCCTCGCCGAGGGCCGGCAGTGCCTGAGCCGGGACTACGTCTGC
>Ga0079037_100000719_pt1 | contig 15810 bp, 18 predicted proteins | sample Mud3Dept4metaG_FD_71479 | JGI IMG/M metagenome (GOLD analysis project Ga0079037, IMG submission 71479) | Freshwater wetland microbial communities from Ohio, USA, analyzing the effect of biotic and abiotic controls - Mud 3 Core 4 Depth 4 metaG | ecosystem: Environmental > Aquatic > Freshwater >... | reverse complement strand
GAAGATCCGGGGCGGCGGTACGCGCCGAGGGGGCTTCGCGTCGCCCTCGGAGCGCGGCGGCCCGGCGAGGCCGGCCCGCCTGAGGACGCGGCGGATGTACGGGCGCGCCATCAGCGGAGAGCCTTCGGGACGGGGACCACGCGGACGCCAACGTCCCCCTCGATCCGGGCCTGGCAGCCGAGGCGGACGTCGGGCCCCATGTCGTAGGCGACCTCGTTCAGCTCGATCGGCGAGAGGTTCTCCGGGTTCACGACGCACGCGACGCGGCAGGTCGAGCAGGTTCCGCCGCCGTTGCAGACGTGCCCGATCCCGACGCCGAGCCGGAGCGCCGCCTCGAGCACGGTCGTCCCCTTCGGGACGGTCCCGCGCCGGCCGTCGTTCAGGAAGACGATCCGGGGCATCGCGCCGTCTCAGCCTCTCCGGGCCCCGGAGGCCCGGACGATCCGGATCCGCTCGATCGCCCTCGGCGTGGCCCGCTCCACGAGGAACTCGAGATCTCCCTCGCGCCACCGCGCGCCCGTCCGCGGGATCCGTCCGAGGCGCCGGAGAAGGAGGCCGGCCGCCGTCTCGGCCTCGACCTCGCCGAAGGAGACCCCGAGCGCCCGCTCGAGGGACGAGAGCGGGTAGGCCCCCTCCACGACGAGCGACGTTCCGTCGGTCGCGGGGGCCCCGACCGGCTCGTCGTGCTCGTCGAGGATGTCGCCGACGATCTCCTCGATCAGGTTCTCGAGGGTGACGATCCCCGCGACCGCTCCCCCCTCGTCGACGACGACCGCCATGTGGAAGCCCCGGCGCCTCATCTCGCGGAAGAGGTCCGCGGAACCCTTCAGCTCGGGGACGATGACCGCGGGACGGAGCCTCCGCGTCAGGTCGAAGGCCCGCTCCTCCTCGTCCGTGACGTCGAAAAGATCCTTCACGTGCAGGATGCCCACCACGTCGTCGGGGCCTTCCCGCCAGACGGGATAGCGGCTGTAATGGTTCTCCCGGAACGTCTCCTCGATCTCCCGGAAGCTCGCGGTGACCGGGATCGAGACGACCCTCACGCGCGGGACCATGACGTCGCGGGCCGTCCGGTCGGTGAAGGAGAGGACCGCATGGAGAAGCTGGCTTTCCTCGACGGCGAGGCCCCCGTGGCGCTGCGAGAGGGTGATGACGCTCCGGACGTCGGCCTGCGTGAGGCCGGGCGCCGTCCGCCCCGAGACGCCGAGCGGCGCGAGGAGGGCGTTCGCCGTCCGGGAGAGGAGTCCGGTGGCGGGGGAGAAGAGGCGGACGAAGAGGTCGACGGGGGCCGAGACGGCCAGGGCGACCTTCAGCGGATTCCGCGTGGCGAGCGTCTTCGGCGTCACCTCGGCGACGACGAGGAGGACGACGGTCGTGACGACCGTCGCCACGACGACGCCCCACTTCTCGCCGAGGTGTGTGATCGCCACGGCGGCGCCGAGCGTCCCGGCGGCCGTGTTCACGGCGTTGTTGCCGATGAGGAGCGTGCCGAGCGTCCGGGGCAGGTCGGTCCGGAGCCTCTCGAGGCGCCCGGCGGAGGGGTGGCTCTCCTCTTTCACCCGGAGGATGCTCGCGTCGGAGACGGAGGTGAGAGCGGTCTCGGACGCGGAGAAGAAGGCCGAGACGACGGCGCAGCCGGCGAAGAGGAGGAGGAGGATCGTGTCGCTCACGGGTCCGCCACGGCCCAGCCGCTGCCGGCCGGCACGATCGGAATCTCGCGAAGATCCTCTCCCTCGCAGGGGCCCGAAATGCAACGGCCCGACGGGAGCTCGAAGAGGGCCCCGTGGTTCTGGCAGACGAGGTGCCGGGCGTCGGGCCGGACGATGTCGTCGTGGATCCGGTCGAGCGGAATCGGGACGTGCGGGCAAAGGTTCTCGAACGCGCGCGGTCCGGACGCCGTCGCCACGAGGACGCCTTCGACGTACGCCCGTCCGCCAATCCCCTGCTTCCGGAACTTCACGACCTGTCCGGGCCCGAGGCCGGCGGACCCCTCGATGAAGGGGAGCCGCTCCCGGGCCTCCGAAACGAGTCCCGGCGTCTCTGCGTCGGACGTGTCGCGGAAGGCGCCGCCCTCTCCGACGGCAAGGCGCTCGACGACGGGGGCGTCGGCCGGCGGCATCGCGAGGAGCCGGGCCTCCGCCGCGCTGCACCAGCGGACCGCCGCACAGCCGGCGGGGCGGGGCTCGCCGAGGAGCGCCCGGACGCGGAAGAACAGAAGGATGACCTCCGCCTCCCGGGCGAACCCGTCCGGCAGGGGGCCGACGGGCGTGGCGTCGAGTTCCTCCCGCCACTCTCGGACGAGCGCCTTCTCGGGCGTCTCGCCGGCGTGAACTTTCCCGCCCGGGAACTCCCAGAGGCCCGGATAGGAGCCTCCGGCGGGGCGCTGGGCGAGAAGAAGGCGCCCCTCCTTGACGAAGATCCCCGCGACGACGAGGAGCGGGGAGCTCATGTCCGGCCATCCTGCCGGAGAGCGGCCTGCGCATTCCGGACGAGCCCCTTCCACGTCGCGCGCCAGAGGGCGCTCTCGAAGAAGCGGCGGCGGAAGGCGCCTTCCGAAAGGCGCGCGATCTCCGCGGGCGAGAGGAAGGCGGACGGTCCGCGGGGCGGTCCGGCGGGGTCGTCGGCGGCGTTCCACGGGCAGACGTCCTGGCAGACGTCGCAGCCGAAGAGACGGCCGGCGAGAGCGGCTTCCTCTTCCGCGGTGAGGGGGCTCCGCTTCTCGATCGTGACGTACGAGAGGCACCTCCTCGCGTCGAGAAGGCGCGGGGAGAGGAAGGCGTCCGTCGGGCAGCTGTCGAGGCAGGCCGTGCAGCCTCCGCAGAGGTCGGCCTCCGCGTCGCGCGCGGCCGCCGTCGGGGCGAGTGCGGCGTCCGTCAAGACCTCGCCGAGGACGACGTTCGACCCGATCCCCGGGACGATCAGCATCCCGTTCTTCCCGAGCGAGCCGAGGCCGGCCCGGACGGCGACGTCGCGTTCGAGGAGCGGCGCCGAGTCGACGCAGATCCGGAAGTGGGTCCCCCTCGGCGCGAGGGGGCGGATCTTCTCGACGACCCGCTTCAGGTGCCGCCGGACGGTGCGGTGGTAGTCCTCGCCCCGCGCGTACTTCGCGACGTTGCCGTCGCCGAGCCCGGGGGCCCTTCGGGCGACGGCGAGGACGGCCCGGGCGAAGGGGAGGACGGCGTCGAAGCGCCGTCGCGCCTCGAAGTCGCGCTCGAGCGACGCCATCTCGCCGTGGCGCCCCTCCCCGATCCACCGTTCGAAGACGGGAAACGAGGAGGGGCCTTCCGCCGCGAGGACGCCCGCGGCGGCGAAGCCCTCGGCGAGCGCGGCCTCCACCGCCGCCCGCGAGAGGGCGAGGGGATCTTCGGGGGCCGTCGGCGGCGGCAGGCGCGGCGCGCGGGACGCGGCGGAGCGCATGGCGGGGCAGTTTAGCAACGCGTTCCGTATGATCGCGGGGCGTGCCCGACTTCCCCTCTCACGCGCGGACCTACGAGAAGGCGTTCTTCGTCGTCGTCCTCGTCGGCGTGGCGGCCCTCTCGTACGTCATCCTCATGCCGTTCCTCCCGGCCATCGCCTGGGCGGTCGTCCTCGCGGTGGCGCTCCGGCCCCTCTGGATCCGGATCGAGAGGCGTTTCCCGCGGCACCGGTCCGTCGCCGCCGCGATCGCCTCCCTTCTCGTCGCCGGGATCGTGCTCCTCCCGGCGGGACTCCTCGGCGCCGCGCTCGCGGCCCAGGCGGCGCAGGCCGCCGCGAAACTCGGCGCCTATCTCCGGATGCAGGACGTCTCGAAGGCGAGCGACCTCCTCTCGATCCCCGGCGTTCGTCACGCGCTCGAGTGGCTCCAGGCGAACGCCGGCGTCACCCCGGAGTCCGTCCGGCAGCATGCGGCCGACCTCGCCGGGAAGCTCTCGGCGCTCGTCGCGTCGAAGGGGGGCGGTGTCGTCGTCGGATTCTTCTCGGCGCTCGGGACGTTCCTCCTGACGATGTTCCTCCTCTTCTTCTTCCTCCGCGACGGAGACGAAATGGCTGAGGCGCTCTCGGAGCTCCTTCCGTTCCGGGAGGAGGAGCGGAAGAAGGCGATGCGGCGCCTCGGCGGCATGCTCGAGTCGATCTTCAAGGGCTCGCTCCTGACGGCCCTCATCCAGGGGACGATCGGGGGGATCGGATGGCTGCTGGCCGGGCTCCCGTCCCCTTTCCTCGCGGGGGCGGCGATGGCGGTCCTCTCGCTCCTCCCGATCGGCGGGACGGCCTTCGTCTGGCTCCCCGGGGCTGCGGCCCTCGCGCTTCAGGGGAGGACCGGGGCCGCGATCTTCCTCTTCGTCTGGGGCGCGGCCGCCGTCGGGTCGGTCGACAACTTCGTGAAGCCCCTCCTGATCAAGGGGGGAGGCGAGCTGACGACCCTCGTCGTCTTCCTCGGCGTCTTCGGAGGGCTCACGGCGTTCGGACTCCTCGGCGTCTTCATCGGGCCGATCGTCCTTGCGACGGCGCAGACCCTGCTCGACGCGCTCCGCCGGATGTCCACGGGCGCAGCCGGGGGGGCGGCGGCCGGGGAGGCGCCTCCCGCGGCCTGACTCAGGGCACCCAGTCGGCCACGAAGACGTTCGTGTCCCCCGGCTTCGCGTTGTGCCGGTTCGAGCAGAAGACGAGCTTCTTGCCGTCGGGCGAAAACATCGGGAAGCCGTCGAAGGTCGGGTTCGTCGTGATCTGTTCGAGCCCCGTCCCGTCGGCGTTGATCGCGAAGAGGTCGAAGTCCCGGCCGCGCGGGTCGTTCCGGTTCGACGAGAAGATGATCCGGTCGTGCCCGCCGCGGAAGAAGAAGGGGGCGAAGCTGGCGACGCCGAGGCTCGTCACCTGCCGGTCTCCGGAGCCGTCGGCCCGCATGACGCGGACCTCGAGCGTGCGCGGGCGGATGAGGTCGCGCGACAGGAGGGCCCGGAACGACTCGATCGCCGCCGGCGCCGTGTGGTGCGAGGCGCGGTAGACGATCCACCCCCCGTCGTCGCTGAAGAAGGGCCCCCCGTCGTAGCCGACGGCCGTCGTCAGGCGCACCACGCCGGAGCCGTCGGCGTTCATCGAGTAGACGTCGATGTCTCCGTCGCGCGTGGAGGTGAAGACGATCCTCCTGCCGTCCCGCGAGATGGTCGCCTCGGCGTCGTAGCCGCGCTCGTCCGTCAGTCGCCGGAGGTCCTTTCCGGAGAGGTCGGCCGAGAAGACGTCGAACTCCGGGTAGAGGGCCCAGACGTACCCCTCCGACATGTCAGGGGGCTTCGGGCAGACCTTCGATCCGAGGTGGGTCGACGAGTAGAGGAGCCGCTTGCCGTCGGGGAAGAGGTAGGCGCAGGTCGTCCGCCCCTCTCCGGTCGAGACGAGCTTCGGCTCGGCCTTCGGGTCGGCGACGTCGAGCAGGAAGATCTGGTCGCACGCGTAGGGAGGGCGGGTCGACTGGAAGATCAGCTTCGTGCCGTCTTCGGACCAGTAGGCCTCGGCGTTCTCGCCTCCGAAGGTCAGCTGCCGGACGTTCCGGAGATGCCGCTCCCCCGGATACTCCAGAGGCGAGAGCGTTCCCTCCTCGGTGAGGCGGGCGCCGTTTGCGAGGCCGGGCGCCTCCTGTCCGCCGCGGGGGACCGCCGCGGCGGGCGTCGGGGCCGACGAGGCGGCCGGAGAGACGGGGGGGCCGGCGCATCCCGCGAGGAGAAGCGCGGGCGCGGCGGAGACAGCGAGACGCAGGAGAACGTGCGATGTCTTCATGGCGGTCCCCGTAATATAGGCGAGAGATGGACGAGAAGAGGCCCGGCGGGGGGGCCGCCGACGTGGCAGCGCTCGCGCGGGATCTCGTGGACCGCCTCTCCGCGATCTCGGCGTCGCTGTCGTCGGGGCTCGACGGATCCGCCACGTCGTCGCCGGGGGCTCTGCCGTCAGGCGGGGGGCCGGCTCCTGATTTCGGGAGTCCCCGGGCCGTCCTCGAGAACGGGGCCCGCTACGTCTCGCCCTATCTTCCGGCCGACGCCTCCCTCCGCCCGCTGAAGGCGGCTCTCCTCCGGATCCTCCGGATCGTCACGCGCGACCAGACGGTCTTCAACTCCGCCATCCTCGAGGCGCTCCGGGGGACGCTCCTCGTGGCCGACGGAGCCTTTCGCGACACGGCGGCTGCGCTCGAGGCGGCGCGGCGCGAGACCGGCGCGGCCGAGGAGAGGGCTCTCGACGCCCTCGCGCGGAGCCGGAGCGCGCTGGAAGAAGGGCTTCGCCTGGTCTCGGACGAAGCCCGGAGAGACCTCGACGGGGAGCGGCGCGTGCGCGCGGAGCTGGGCGCGGAGGTCTTCCGGACGCAGGCCCGCGTGGACGGGCTCGAATCGGATCGCGACCGGCTCTCCGAGGCGGCGGCCCGGCAGACCGAGGCTCTGGCCGCTCTCGAGAAGCGGATCGAGGAGAAGTACGGGGAGCTGAGGCTCCTCCGGCTCGAGTGGACGACGCTCCGCGCGGGGCTGAAGCCCTCCGGAACGCCGCCCGCTTCGCCGAAGGCGGTCGCCGCCGCGCCGGCCGCCGACGACCCGCTCCGGGCCGGCCTCTACGTCGATTTCGAGGAGGCCTTTCGCGGGACCGAGGAGGAGATCCGGAGACGCCAGGGAGCCGACGCGGCTCTCTTCTCGGGGGCTCCGGGGCCTGTCGCCGATCTCGGATGCGGCCGCGGCGAATTCCTCGAAGGGCTCCGGACAGCGGGGATCCCGGGAATCGGTTGCGACGCGAATCCGCTGATGGCCGCCCGCGCGCGCGAGAAGGGGCTCGCGGTCGACCAGGCGGACCTCTTCGAGTGGCTCGCCGCGCGCCCCGACGGGTCGCTCGGAGGCCTGACCGCCTACCAGGTCGTGGAGCACCTTCCCGCGGCCCGCCTCTTCGACCTCGTGGAGCTCGCGGCCGTGAAGCTCGCCCCCCGGGGGATCCTCCTTTTCGAGACCGTGAACCCGGAGTCGGCCTACGCGATGAAGTGGTTCTGGATGGACCTGACGCACGTCCGGCCCGTCCCCGCGCCGTCGCTCGCCCGGCTTCTCTCGGCCAGCGGCTTCTCCGAGGTGAGAGTCGACTGGCGCTCACCCGTGCCCGCGGCGGAAGCACCCCCGCCGGAGCTCGCGGACGACCCGCGGCTCGGACCGGTCGTCCGGCTCCTCTTCGGGCCGCAGGACTACGCCGTCATCGGCCGGAAGTAGATGGCGCGCATCCTCGTCTGCAACGCGCAGGTCCCCTTCGCCTCCGGCGGGGCGGAGAGGCACGCGGCCGGCCTCGTCCGCGAGCTGAGAGGGGCGGGGCACGAGGCGGAGCTGGTCCAGCTTCCGTTCAAGTGGTATCCGCGTCCCGAGATCCTCGCCTCGGCGATGGCGTGGCGCCTTCTCGACGTGACGGAGGCCGACGGCCGGAGCGTCGACCTCGTCATCCCGATGAAGTTCCCCTCGTACCTCGTCCGCCACCCGAACAAGGTCGTCTGGCTCATCCACCAGTTCCGGCAGGCCTATGACCGGTTCGGGACCGGCCAGAGCGACTTCACGGCGTCGCCCGAAGACACCCGGTGGCGCGAGCTGATCCTCGAAGCGGACCGGACGGGGCTCGGCGAGGCCCGGAAGGTCTTCACGAACGCGCGGAACACCGCGGAGCGCCTCCGGCGCTTCAACGGGCTCGAAGGGGAGGCGCTCTACCACCCGCCCCCCCTCGCGGGGCGATACCGAAGCGCTCCGGGCGCCGGCTTCGCCCTCGCGGCCGGGCGGCTCGACCCCTGGAAGCGAGTCGACCTCGCGATCGCGGCGGCCGCCGCCAGCCGGTTCCCGCTCGTCGTCGCCGGGACGGGACCGGACGGGGAGCGCCTGAGGAAGCTCGCTGCGCGGAGCGGCGCCGACGTGACGTTCCGGGGCGCGGTCTCCGACGAGGAGCTGCTCGACCTCTACGCCACCTGCGGCGCGGTCCTCTTCACTCCGGCCGACGAGGACTACGGCTACATCGCACTCGAAGCCTTTCTCTCGAAAAAGCCGGTCGTCACCTGCGCCGACTCCGGCGGCCCGCTCGAGTTCGTGGTGGACGGCGAGACGGGGCGAGTCACGGCGCCGGAGGGAGCCGCCATCGGCGAGGCGGCGGCCTCGCTCCTCTCCGACCCCGCGTCGGCGGCTCGCCTCGGGGAGGCGGGCTACGAGAGGGTCCGGGGCATCACGTGGGCCGCCGCGGTCGAGACGCTTCTCGCGGCCGGGGGAATCGGGTGAGATCCCGGCTGTCGGTCGGATTCGTCTCGCCCCTTCCACCGGTCCGCTCGGGGGTCGCGGACTACGCGGCCGAGCTCCTGCGGGCGCTCGGGGAGCACGTCGATGCCGTTTCGTACGCGCCGGCGGAGTCACGGCGCGCCCTCCGTGCGGGGCACGACGTTCTCTTCTTCCAGATCGGGAACGACCCGCTCCACCTCGGCTCGTACGAGGCACTCACGGACGGGTCGCGGACGACGCCGGCCGTCCTGACGCTTCACGACTACTCGCTTCACCACCTCTTCGCGGCGGCTCTCCTCGACGCGGGGCGGGAAGAGGAGTACGGGAGAGAGCTGGTCCGGAACCACGGCGACAGCGGGCGCCACCTCTGGGAGCGGATGAAGGGCGGAGGGCGGATTCCGGTCTGGGATCTCGCGCCCTGGAGCTACCCGATGTCGACCGAGGCGGTCCGGAGGGCCGAGATCGTCATCGCCCACTCGCGCCTCGTGGCCGGGAGCGTCCTGCGCGCGTGGCCCGGCACCGACGTCGTCGAGATCCCGCACCACGTCGTCGCCGCGCCGCGGAGAGAGCGCGGGGAGGCCCGGCGCTTCCTCGGTCTGCCAGCCGACCGCCCCGTGGCCGTCACGCTGGGTGTCGTCACGCCGGCCAAGCGGGTCGGGAAGATCCTCGAAGGGCTCGCGATCCTCCCGCGCGAGCGGCGCCCGTTCCTGTTCGTCGGGGGCGCCGTCGGACCGGACGATCCCCTTCTCGCCTCCGTCCGCGACCTCGGCCTTTCGTCCGACGTCCGCTTCGGTGGCTATCTCTCGGAGGAGGAGTTCTGGGGCGCGGCTGCGGCGGCGGACCTGGCCGTCAACCTCCGCCACCCGACCGTCGGGGAGACCTCGGGGGCCGTCTGCCGCCTGGCGGGGTTCGGCCTTCCGCTGATCGTCAGCGACGCCGGATGGTTCCGCGAGCTGCCCGACACCTTCGCGGCGAAGGTGCCCGTCGGGATGGGGGAGTCGGAGACCCTCGCCGTGGAGTTGTCGCGCGTTGCCTTCGATCCGGACGAGCGGGCGCGGCGCGGAACGGCGGCGGCGCGCTGGGGCCACGCGCGGAGCCCGGAGCGGGTCGCGTCGGCCTGCGCGCTCGTGCTCCGCGAGGCAGCCGAGGGGAAGGGGCGGCCCCGCGCTCTCTCGGGACGGCTCGGGGCCGAGCTTTCGGTGCTCGGCGTCGGCCGGCCGGGGCGCTACGGCTCGGGGAGCCGCGAGCCCGACGCCGCTCTCCTCGCGGAGGTCTCGTCGCGTCTCGCCGGCCTTCTGCCGGACCGTCCCGTTCCGCTCTTCGACTGAGAGGGGCGGTCAGGTCCCCTTCGGAAGCGACCGGACGATCTTCAGCATCTCTTCGGCACCGACGTATCCCTCGATCTTCTTGACGACCTCGCCCGAGCCCGACAGGAAGAGGACGGTCGGGAACCCCCGGACCTCGTACCTTTGCGCGACCGCCTCGCCCCCCTTTTCGGCGTTCACCTTGATGGGGATGATCTCTTTCAGCGCTTCGGCCACGCGCGCGTCGCCGAAGGTGTCGCGGTCCATCTTCTTGCACCAACCGCACCAGTCCGTGTAGACGTCGACCATGACGAGGCGGTTCTGCGTGCGCGCCCGGCCGAGGGCCTCGTCGAACTTCAGCGAGGCGAAGGGGACCTTCGATTCACCGCCCCCTCCGCTGCTCTCCCGGCGCGCGCAGGCGCCCGCGGTGAGGAAGGCGGCGAGAAGGGCCGGAACGAAGGCGCGGCGGACGGCCGATGGCGTCAGCATGGTTGCGGGATCATAGCGGCTCGAGAAGGTCGGCCCGCGCGAGGCCCCGCTCGAAGAGGCCGGGGGCCGTGACGGCGAACGCCTCGATCCCGTGCGCGCGGGCGGCCGCGACGTAGGCCGGCTGGTCGTCGCAGAAGAGCGCCTCACCGGGACGAACGCCGGCGCGGGCGAGCGCGGCGTCGAAGAGGGCCTTCTCCGGCTTCGCCGCTCCGACCTCGAAGGAGAGGACGAAGTCGTCGACGACCTCGCCGAGGTCGATGACGCGGAGAACCCCGTCCCAGTGGAGAACGTTCGTGTTCGAGACGAGGACCTTCCGTAGGCCCGGGCGGAGGCGCCGGAGCGCCTGCAGCGCGTCGGAGTCCGGCTCGAAAATGTCCCGCCACGCCGGGATCCAGACGTCGTCGGGAACGCGCGGGAGGCCGGCGGAACGCTCGACGGCGCGGAAGAACTCGGCGGGGGCGAGCCGCCCGAGGTCGAACTCCCGTTCGAGCGGGCCGAAGACGTGCGGTCGGAGCGCCGGAGCGGGGACGTCCGTCACCTCCTCCAGCTTCTTCAGGGTCCGGCCGTGGTCGAAGCGGACCAGGACGTTCCCGAGGTCGACGAGAAGGGCGCGGATCAAGGGGCGATCGTCGGCTCGCCCGGTATCAGGTACGGGTCGCCCGTCCGGAGGTCGATGACCGAGGCATAGCAGAGGACGCGAGCCTCGTTCGAGAGGTTCACGAAGACGGTCAGGCGGTACGGGCCGCCACGAGGCATCCCGGCCGCCGGGAACTCCTTCTCGAAGAGGTCGTTGATCTGCCGGATCGAAAAGGGGGGAACGAGATAGGCGCGCGAGGCCCAGACCTGCCCTCCGGCGTCGACCACCTGCAGTCCCGCCTCCAGCTCGGCAGCGCTCGGGTTCATGAGGGCGACATTCGTCCGGAAGACGGGGTCGTTCTTCAGGCCGACGATGTAGAGGTCGCCGAAGACCGACTCGTCGAAGCCGACCGACTTCCGGTAGGGCTGCCCGGGCGAGAACTGTCCGTACGTCCCCGGCTTCTCCCCGCTGACGTTGTAGAGGTTGCTCGTGACGATGAGGGGCGTCGTGTCGCCCGACCTCACTTCGAGGAGCCCGAACCCGGACGAGAATCCGAGGTAGTTGACGACGACGTCCTCGAGCGTGATGGACTCGCGCGGGCTGAGGGCGGGAGAGAGCTCCCAGCCGGGGAGCGTCGTTCCGTCCGCTCCGGCCGGTGTGAAGTAGAGGCGGACGGGGGCGTACCGAGTCGGGTCGGGATTGAAGATCTGGACATCCGTCCGGAAGACGCCGCTCGCCCCGACGATGTGGACGGCGGGAAGCCAGGAGCTCGTCGCGGCGCTGGAGTCTCCCCGCGCCGCGAGGGGCGTCAGGGCCGCGAAGGCGAGAAGCGGAAGGAGGATCGAAAGTCCGGGGAGCGGTCTCTCGGTCTTCATCGTGGGCCTCCTGCCGGTCCGGAAACCCGCAACTCTCCTGCCAGCCTGCGGGAACCGGAACCGTCTTCTGGCGGGGACGTGAAGCGGAAAAGAAAAACGCCCCGGTTCCCGGGGCGTTCCTCGTCCATCGGGGAAGAGCTTACTTGGTCGCCGGGGCGGCGGTGGCCGGAGCGGGGGCAGCCGTGGCCGGGGTGGCGGGGGCGGCGGCCGTGGCGGCCGGCTTCTCCTCGACGACCTTCGGGGCCTCGGCCTTCGGCTCGGGCTTCTTCTCTTCGGGCTTGGCGCAGGCGACGAGGCCGAGGGCCAGGGCGCCGATGGCGAAGACGGACGTGAGCTTCTTCATGGCATCTCCTTTTTCTGGTTCGTGTTACGCAAGGAATCCCTGCGATGGTTGTCTCTGTTCATCCGGTTCCGCTGCCGCTTGGTCTGGACAAACCTGACACGACGGGGCGGAACCCCCTCGAGCTTCGCGCGTCAGGATAGCCCAAACGGCGCTCCTGTCAAGGCCGGAGCCGCCACGGGGAGCTGTCCGGGGCGCCTGCTACACTCTGCGCCCCTCGATGTTCGAGTCCCTGTCCGAAAAGCTGCAGCGCGTCTTCAAGGAGCTCCGCGGCGAGGGCCACCTCACCGAGTTCCACGTCGACCAGGCGCTCGGGGAGATCCGGACGGCCCTTCTGGAGGCCGACGTGAGCCTTCCCGTCGTGAAGGAGTTCTCTTCGGCCGTCCGCGCGAAGGCGGTCGGAGTGGAGGTGCTGACCTCCTTCTCTCCCGCCCAGCAGGTCGTCAAGATCGTTCAGGACGAGCTGACGCGCGTCCTGGGCGGCTCCGTCGCACCCCTCGCCCTGAAGAAGCGCCCCGCCGTCATCCTGATCGTCGGCCTCCAGGGGAGCGGCAAGACGACGACGGCCGCCAAGCTCGCGCTGCATCTGAAGAAGAACCTCGGCAAGAGCGTCCTCCTCGTCCCGGCCGACGTCCACCGCCCCGCAGCGACCGAGCAGCTCCGGACCCTCGCGAAGGAGAACGGCCTCGCGGCTTGGGACCCGAAGGCCGAGAACGACGCGGTCGCCCGGGCGCGAGCCGCCGCGAAGGAGGCGAAGCTCTTCGGCTACGACGCGGCCATCGTCGACACGGCCGGGCGCCTCCACGTGGACGCCGCACTGATGGACGAGGTCGCGCGGATCCACGCCGCCGTCGAAGCGGACGAGGTCCTCTTCGTCGCGGACGCAATGACGGGGCAGGACGCCGTCCGCTCGGCGCAGGCCTTCGCCGAGAAGCTCCCGCTCTCGGGCGTCATCCTGACGAAGACCGACGGCGATGCCCGGGGCGGCGCGGCGCTCTCCCTCGCGACCGTGGTGGGGCGGCCCCTCAAGTTCGTCGGGACCGGGGAGAAGGTCAAGGACTTCGAGCCGTTTCACCCCGACCGGGCGGCCTCGCGGCTCCTCGGCCTCGGCGACGTCCTGACCCTCATCGAGAAAGTCTCCTCCGAGACGGACCAGGCCGCCGCCCTCCGCGCGGCCGAGCGGATCCGGAAGAACGAGTTCACGCTGACCGACCTCAGGGACCAGATGCGCCAGCTGAAGAGCATCGGTCCGCTCGGCTCGCTGCTGGGGCACCTTCCGAAGGTCGGACCGCTGAAACAGCTCGCAAACCTCGACATTCCGGACGACGCGACGAAGACGCTCGAGGCGATCATCGACTCGATGACCCCCTCGGAACGGGAGGACCCGTCGATCCTCAACGGCAGCCGGAGAAAGCGGATCGCGGCCGGGTCGGGGACGACCGTTTCCGAAGTGAACCAGTTGATCCGGCAGTACCAGTCGATGAAGAAGATGATGAAGGGGGCCGCGCGAATGCGCGGCTGAACAACCGAAGGAAGAGCAGGAAGAAGAGATGCTGAAGATCCGACTCCGCCGCGTGGGCGGCACGAACGCCCCCGCCTACCGAATCGTCGTCTCCGACGGGCGCCGGACGCCGACCGCCAAGATCGTCGAGGAGCTCGGCTCCTACGACCCGACGAAGAACCCGCCGCAGCTGAAGTTCGACCGTGAGAAAGCCAAGCAGTGGATCGCGAAGGGGGCCCGCGCCTCCGAGACGGTCCGCCGGCTCATCGCCAAGAACCCCTGAGGCGGCCCCTCCGGAGGAGCTCGTCGCCGTCGGGCGCGTCGTCCGCCCGCACGGAGTCGCCGGCGAGGCCGCCGTCGAGCTCCTGACGGACTTCCCGGAGCGGCTCCGCGCGGGCCGGACGCTTGGCGCGCGGAGTCCCTCCGGCCGTCTCGAGACGGTGCGGATCGCCTCGGCGCGGCCGCACGCCGGGCGGCTCCTCGTCCGGTTCGAGGGGATCGGGAGCCCCGAGGCCGTCGAGCGGCTCCGCGGGTTCGACCTCTGCGCTTTCCCCGGCGACGAGCCGGAGCGCCCCGAGGGGTTCGTCTACTTCCACGAGGCGAGAGGCCTCCAGGCCGTCTTTCCCGACGGGCGGCCGATCGGGATGGTGACGGAGCTGATGGATGTCGCCGGCCGCCCGGTCCTCGTCGTCGCGACGCCCCGCGGGGAGCGTGAGGTCCCCTTTACGGGGCCGCTCGTCGTCTCCGTCGACCTCGCCGAGCGGCGGATCGTCCTCGACCCGCCCCCCGGCCTCCTCGACTGACGACCGCCCCGCCGCGCTACGCTACGGCCTCCATGCGCTTCGACATCCTGACCATCTTCCCGGGCTACTTCGCCTCGCCCCTCTCCGAGGCGCTCGTGGGGAAGGCCGTCGAGGCGGGGCTCCTCGAGATCCACGTCGTCGACCTCCGCCTCTTCTCGGACGATCCCCACCGGAAGGTGGACGACGAGGCTTACGGCGGCGGCCCGGGAATGGTCCTCGCGGCGCCCCCCGTCTTCGCGGCGGTCGAGGCGCTCCGGGCCGAGCCGGACGCGCCGCCGCCCCACGTCGTTCTCCTCTCGCCCGACGGGCGTCGCCTCGACGCGCCGGCCGCGCGGGCTCTCGCGGCACGGCCGCGGATCGTCCTTGTCTGCGGGCGGTACGAAGGGATCGACGAGCGGACCCGCGAGGCGGGGCTCTTCGACGAGGAGATCTCGATCGGGGACGTCGTCCTGCCGGGGGGCGAGGCGGCGGCGCTCGTCGTGGTCGAGGCGGTCTCGCGCTTCGTCCCCGGAGTCGTGGGAGACCCCGAGAGCGTCCGGCGCGACAGCTTCGAGGACGGCCTCCTCGACCATCCGCACTACACCCGTCCTCGCGAGTTCCGGGGCCTTTCGGTGCCGGAGGTCCTCCTCTCCGGACACCACGAGCGGATCGAGGCGTGGAGGCGGGAGCGCCGCGTCGCCCGGACCGCCGCGCTCCGCCCGGACCTCCTTTCGAAGGCGGCCCTCCCGGAGAAGGAAAAGGCTCTCCCCCAGCGAGTTGCACGCCGGAAAGAATCCACCTAACATCCGGCCAGCGCGTTTTCTGGATTCGGGTCGCTGGTGTCCGTGTCCCCGTGCAGCCAGGCCCGCCACGACGCAATTCGGAGGTGTTTCGTCATGACGGACAAGCTACTTTTGGCTGAACGGGTCAGCCTTCGAGGCGATGTTCCCCTCTTTGGGCCAGGCGACACGGTCAAGGTCCACGTGAAGGTCAAGGAAGGGGAGAAGGAGCGGATCCAGGTCTTCCAGGGGCTCGTCATCGCCCGGAAGGGGGGCGGGGCCCGCGAGACCTTCACGGTCCGCAAGGTCTCCCAGGGAATCGGCGTCGAGCGGACCTTCCCGGTCCATTCGCCCGTCCTCGAGCGGATCGAGGTCGAGCGGCACGGCCAGGTCCGGCGCGCCAAGCTCTACTACCTTCGGGCGCGCCGCGGCAAGGCGGCCCGGATCGCGGAGAAGCGGGAGAACTAGAGCGCCGGTCCGGAGCCCCGGAACGGTTCCGTTCCGAGTCCGGGGAGGGCCGGCGGCCGAGAGGGAACGGGGGAGCTTGGCCAGAAAACGGCTCGTGGCGTGCGACCTCTCGAGCGAGCGGACCCGCGTCCGCCGACTCTTCGCGGTCGAGGAGGAGGCCCGCGCGCGCGGCTTCTCCGCCGTCGCGGGTGTGGACGAGGTCGGGCGGGGCTGTCTCGCCGGTCCGGTCTACGCCGCCGCGGTCGTCCTTCCCGAGGGCGCCGACCTGCCGGGTCTGGACGACTCGAAGGCTCTCCTTCCCGAGGTCCGCGACGATCTCGCGGAGCGGATCCGCCGCCGGGCCACGGGAGTCGGCGTCGGCGCCGCGACGGCGGCCGAGATCGACGCGCTCGGCATCGTCCCGGCGACCCTTCTCGCCATGCGGCGCGCCCTCGACCGGCTCGCCGCAGGGGGCGTCG
>Ga0079037_100000718_pt1 | contig 15828 bp, 15 predicted proteins | sample Mud3Dept4metaG_FD_71479 | JGI IMG/M metagenome (GOLD analysis project Ga0079037, IMG submission 71479) | Freshwater wetland microbial communities from Ohio, USA, analyzing the effect of biotic and abiotic controls - Mud 3 Core 4 Depth 4 metaG | ecosystem: Environmental > Aquatic > Freshwater >... | reverse complement strand
AACTTGTCAGCGGATGCTATTCCCCTGTGCCATGAGATGTCCATTGCCTGTCCTAGGCTCAGGTTTATCATTTCCTGAGTGTAGACCTCGTACAGATCTCGCAATCTGTCAGGACGTATCTGGTTTCTCTTTTCCATTAGCGGCAGAAGCGGCAAATAGTACATGGCGTTTCCGGCATTAACAGCGATGTCAACTCCGTAGATCCTGTAAGTGCATGGCTTGCCTCTTCGCAACTCCGAGGAATCTTCTATGTCGTCAACAATCAGGGTCCCGTTGTGAACGACTTCTGGAATTACGGCAAAGTCCAGGCATTCCTCCCTCTTCTTGCCCAGCGCTTCACAAATGAGCAGGAACAGGGAAGGTCGCCATCTTTTTCCCCCTCTGTCCAAAATCTCCCAAATTGGTTCTGCAATAGCCTTGTTAAGTGACTCTAAGTTGTGGCTGTATCTCGAAGGGATTACTTTGAATAGAACAGAGTCTTTTGAGAACTTCCTGGGTATGTATTTCTCAATGGTCTTGTCAATCAAGGGTGCCTGTTCTTCAAGAAACCTCTCAATATTCAAGAGTTGCCTGTCCCTCTCTGCCCTCTTGTTGCGTAGTCCTCAACCTGAAAATTTCGCGTTTTCAACCACTCGGCCGTTTTACCAGTTATTACAACCGGTACCTCTGTGAGGTCGCTGGTTTTCTGTGCTCCTACGAGAAACATAACGTTGCGTAAACCCTCAATCAAACAAGAAAGAGACTTCTCCGTGTCTTTGGCACTTTTTACAGCAACCGACAGAATTGGCTGAGAAAGGCTAGCTAAACAAGCGTTCAACGATAGCGCTTTAGCTATATCAACACTGCTTCGAAGACCGCCTGAAGCAATTACGGGCAATTTGACGCTTTTCGTCACTTCCACGAGGCTCACGATTGTTGGGATGCCCCAATCCCAAAAAGCCTCGCCTAGAAACCGCTGGTTGTTGTCTTCTTTGCTCGCACGATAGTACTCAACCGCGGCGAAGCTAGTTCCGCCTGCGCCCCCAACGTCTATCCCTTTCACTCCTGCTGACTCTAGTTCTTTAGCATCTTCTGCGGATATGCCTGCTCCAGTCTCTTTTACGATTACTGGTTGATCTATTGCTCCCGCGATTTCGCCGATTCTTGTGATGATTCCTTTGAAGCTGGTCTGGCCTTCCGGTTGAATAGTTTCCTGCAAAGCGTTCAGGTGTATCGCTACAGCGTCAGCCTCTATCATTTCGATTGCTTTTCTGATTTCTTTCACTCCGTAGCCTTTGACGAGTTGAATTCCGCCTATGTTCGCAACAAGGAAAGCGGTAGGGGCTTTCTTTCTGGCTATTGAGAAAGTCTTCTCTAACTTCTCGTCTTCCAAAGCAGCTCTCTGGCTTCCGAGTCCCATTCCTAGTCCTAGCTTCTCAACCGCCTCCGCTATCGTACTATTTATCTTAGTGGCTTCGGGGGTTCCGCCGGTCATGGCTCCAACGATTATTGGAGCGGCGAAAGCGTGGTCAAAAACCTTTGTGGCTAAATCGATACTTTCCCTATCGACTTCGGGCAAAGCCCTGTGGATCAGGCGGACGTCCTCAAGGCCAGTCGTTATTGCCTTTGCTTGGGATTTCTGTTCGAGGCAAATGTTGATATGGTCAGATTTTCGCCTCTTCGTATTCTCCGCCATCTTTCTCATTCCTTCTCAATTAGGGTGCCCTCCAGCTTTTCGCCAGTTAGGGCTTTGTATACTCGGCTAGGTTTGGAGGCGTTCACAATTTCCACCTGGATTCCCTGCTCAACTGCAGGAATCAGTTCGTTCACCTTTCCATACATGCCTCCTGTGACATCCAGTTTTGTTGGCGGTTTGAGCTTTTCTTGGGCTTCCTTTAGCTCCCTTAGGGTTAGATGTCTGTATAGCTTTGCGTTTTTATTTTTTTCTGGATCAGAATCGAATAATCCGTCTGTGTCAACTCCGAACACAATTCTTGTCGCATTGAATTTCAAAGCTAAATACGTGGCGATCTGGTCACCTGACAAGATTGTGAAGCCGAGGTCTTCATCAAGAGTTGCGTCACCATACAAGACTGGTGTGAAACCCATATTCAGCAGCATTTTCGTTGCGGTGTCATCGAAGGATTTGATGCGACCGGCTTTGGTAACTATGCAGCTGGATGGTGTGATACTAACGGCTGGTATGTTGTGCCACACGAGTGAGTCCATCACAAGTCCGTTCAGCACAGTCATAACATGATGCGTTTCCGCAAAACCGACTTTCTGAGATTCTGCCTTCAATCCGTCTCTTATGGCGTACTTGCTTGCGGTTGGGTGTCCGAAGCTTCCCCCGCCATGCACTATAATCAAACTTCCTATTCTGGCAAGCGCGATTTCCTCTGCCAAACGGTTGATCACTTCTGTGCGGGCGGACAGTTCCCCGTCCTTATCAGTAATGGCTGAACCGCCGATTTTCAATACAATCGGTTTCATCATTCTCACTCCCATTAATCCTTGCTTGTAGATTGTAGCGTTAAGATACCGTTTTCGACCCTAACAAAGTCTCCAGTCTTAATCTTTGATATATCTACGTGGTCGATGCACGGAATCTCGGATATTATTGCTCCCACCGCAACAATTGTCTCGCACTCCTTGTTAACCATTCCCGCTGGGGATGTTCCGTTCTTCTTCATCCTATAGAGTGTGTAAGATCCTACGGTCGAGCCCTTTCCATTTGGGAATACCAGAATTCTTCCCTTCACGTTTTTTCCCTGCAGTTCGTGTCCCTTCTCGATTACTTCTCCAGTGGTCGGGTCAACTCCGCCATAGAACGAAATTGGCTGAGAGGTCACGAGTGCTTCTCCCTCACCTTTGCCTCTTGAGATAGTTCTTCCTCTTAACTCCATTTTCCTGTCACCGCTGCTTCGATACATTCTTCGACGCTTCCCATTTTCGTCGCCATATTGTTCTGTCTTGAATAGAAGCATCCTTTAGCTGACGTCGTTGCCAATGATTTGAACCTGCCTTTGAGTGGTGCCACTGCCATGCAAGTGTCGCACGCGAATTTTCCTCCCGCCCTTTCAATAACCATAGTGTAGCCTCGCTGGTCCGCAAGCTGCTTGGCGGTTCTGGAGCAGGCGACCCAGAATTCTGTATTCGGCGAGACTTTTTTGCCTTCAATTAGCGTGGCAATTTCAGCTATCTCTTTTATCGAGCAGTGGGGGCAGCCTATGCAGACGAAGTCAATATCATTGCCTTCATCGTTTATGCTGTCATAGGCGTCTTTCAAATCGTTCTCTTCGATCGTAACACGATCTCTCGGCGGCGAGTGTAGGTCAGCTGCTGGAGTTATTCCTTGTATGTAGAACAGCGGCTTTGACCCGTAGGTGACAACCGAAGCGCAGAAGGACTTCAACTCGTCTAGGTCAGCGTCACGTATGCCAGTGATGTAGGGAATTTTGTTCTCCGCTTTCTTGCCGATGCAATAGCCCAGAGCGCCCCAATCTGAAAGCCTCTTCAATTCTACGTCAGCTTGCACATGAATGTCTGGTACGCGGTTTTCTTTCAGGTGAAGTCCGTAGCATGGCGTTTTGCCTACGAACGCCGCAGCCAAAGCAGACGGTCCACCTTCCCTGTTTGTTCTCGCGCCAATTACTGAGTTGGCAAAAGTAACCGCTGAGCTTTCCGACCAGGCAATATGTTCACCGTAACGGGGCAAATTGCCGATCAAGTAGGGCGTACATGTGCAGGAAGTAACTATACCCATTCGCCTGAAGGCGTCAATAACAAGGTTCTGTTTTTCTGCGAACTCGGGGCTAATTCCCAGTTGCCTCCAGTTTTCAAGATCCATGCCGGCGGGGTTTAGCGTTGTGAGAACTCTTACCTTTCCATCTTTTGATAGCTCGTTGAGAAATTCCAGACCCGCGTCTCCCAAATTGTGGTATGAAACTCCCGCGACTTGCACAGAGCCAACTTTTATGAGTTTTTCGGCACCGTAGATGTCTCCGAGTGCGACAAGAATTTCCATGCTCTTTCGTGCAGCATAGCCTTCTTCGCCATTTAGCATGCGTGTTTCTTGTTCAGTTAGTTTCATTTTCTTCACGTAAACCGTTTCATGTCAACTTTGATATATTGTTCTTTGGTGAAGCCTTTGCCCGTCGTTGTGAGAGGAGCAGTGGCGTCAATTCCTGCCTTGGAGGTTGTCGCTTTCTTGCCTTCTGTCAGGTTACCTGACGGGTCAAGAGATGATCCAGGTTGATCCGACAAGATTATTGTGTTCTTGTCAGCTTGAAACCTGGTCGAGATGGCCCATTCGACGTCAGACGGGTCGTATATGTTAATGTCTTCGTCAACAATCACGCAATGCTTCAGCGATTTGTGCCCTTCGAAAGCTGCAGTTATGGCTCTTTTTCCGTCATCGGGATTTTGCTTTTTTATCTGTACTACAGCGTGGAGCCAACTGCATCCTCCTGGTGTGATATACACATCGTTACAACGGCAGACCTTGTTTACCTCGTTGAATATTGTTGGCTCTTTCGGCATCCCCATGAGTAGCTTATGCTCGTTCCTGCCCGCGAGGATTGTCTGGTATATTGGTTTTCGTCTATAGGTGAGGCACTTAATCTCGACTATTGGCTGTTGTCGTGCTTTGTCAACTATGCCGGTAAGGTCTAAGAAGGGTCCTTCGGTGGCCTTTTCCTTTGTTATTTTTCCCTCAAGGACGATTTCGCAATCTGCAGGGACTTCCACGTCGACGGTTTTGCACTTGACTAGCTCGGTCTTCTCTAGAGCGTTAGCCATTCCTAGCTCGTCGATGCCTGTTGGCAATGTAGTGGCGGCTGACAGAAGAACAGCAGTTGAATTTCCTAAGCAAAACGCCACTTCTAGTTCTCCGCCAGATTTCTTTAGAGCGGAATCAGTGCCCCTGTTCTCCACGATTCTCGCAACGAACCTTTTTCTGTCGAGCAGCATCAGTCTGTGAAAACACATGTTTCTGCTGTTGTACTCTGGGTCTCGAATAATAGCCACTGCCGAAGCTATGTATTTTCCCCCGTCTTTAGCTGTATATCTCATAATCGGGAGTTTTGTTAAGTCTACGTCTTTCTCGACAATTTCTTGGCATTCTCCCTTGTCTGTAATTTTCGGACTGACCGGTATTTCTATGGCTTTAGACAGCTTGAGAAGTAGCTGTGTTTTTTCAATGCCTAATGCCCTGGCGATCAGGTCTTTTGAGGAGACTAATCCTCCAACGACCTGCATTTCGGACTCTTTTACTTTTTCAAAAAGAACAGGTTTTTCTCCTAGAGCCTCAATGATTCCCGCCATTTCGTACTCTGTTGAGACTTCTCTCTTTATTCTTGTTAGTTCGCTTTTATTCTCAAGCTGTTCCAAGAAGCTTCTGAGGTTCAAGCAGATCTAATCTCCTTTTCACTTTCTAGCAGTTGTTTTTTCTTAAGTCTTTTCGACTCCAATTCTTGTGCGCAAAACCTCGTAGCCCTTTTTCTCGATGGCTTCAGCGACCTTTTTCTGCAAGTCTCTCCCTGGTGTGAGTGCCATCATGCAACCTCCTCCACCACCGCCGGTTAATTTCGCCCCGTACGCTCCATTTTTTCTGGCGATCTTGACAAGATCGTCCAGTGCATCATGGGAGACCCCTATCTCCTGAAGCAAACGATGGTTCTCGTTCATCAATCTGCCAACTTCGCCGAGCTCAAAGCGCAGGAGGGCTTTCTTAGCCAAGATCGCCAGTTCTCCTGCTTGGTCAAACAATAGGCCGTATTTCTCGGGGTTGCCGCGTTTTCGGTTTGCAACACCTTCAACCATTGCTTTAGTGTTAGCTACGATTCCAGTGCTGCCTATTATGATATCGATTGGTTCGCTTATGCGGAGTCTCTCTATAAGGTTTGGGCCTCCGGTCATGTTTTTCTTAAACCAGAGTAATCCGCCAAACGTTGCAGCCGTGTTGTCAATGCCTGAGGGTGTTCCAGCGTAGGCTTTCTCTCCTTCGTAGGCAACATCGTTGGTTCTTTCATCAGACATCTTCATGCCAAGCTCTTGAGCTATGGCTCGAGCTATGGCTACACTGCTTGCTGCAGACGCTCCAAGTCCACTGAAGCCTGGAAGAGTTCCCCCTATCTGTATTTCAAACGTGGTCTTTGGGTCGACACCCATCGCCTTGAGCATGCGATCGATTGACTCAAGTTGCTGCTTTTGTTTCTCTTGGCTGTAGCCTTTTGCAGTTTTGCGCTCGTCTCTGACAACGGTTTCGGTCCCAGTTCTTTTCACAATCGCTTCGTTAGTCGAGTCTATCGCAGAAACAATGCCTGGGATTCCGTGGACGACAAAATGTTCGCCGAATAGGATTACTTTTCCAAATCCTGAACCTTCTCCCATTTATGGCCGCCTAGTGGATTAGGTATTAGGCAAATTAGATAAAAACGTTCTTTATAATTGCATTACGAATGAATTTCTACCAACGACGTCAACACTTTGGCTCTCTGCTATTTTCTGAAAGTCACAGCCGCGTAGCCCACTACGCTGGAAGTGTCTCCTGTTACGTCTCCACTTGTCTTGTAACGCAATAGCTTGGCTTCTGTCGCGAGCAATCCTTTGGCCGCGGTTATCAAAGCTGCTATCGGTCCGTAACCGCATGCCGTCACGTTCTCTTTCTCCACATTTGACATGAATTTTCTAGCATCCATAGCCAGCACAGCTTCGAGTGCAAACTTGTCTTTGCGAGCTGCACTTGCTTGAGGTTCATAATGTGTGAAATCTGAAGAAGCTATGATAACTGCGTTCCTTTCAGCTAAGACTTCGACCAAAGCATTTCCAATCTCTTCTGCCGAAGTTATGTCCTGCATTTGAAAACAGATGGGCACAATCTTGAACGTATTCGCATACATGTATTGCAGAAATGGAAGTTGGACCTCTATAGAGTGCTCGTGCTTGTGAGCTGACTCATCCACATCGAGAACCTTTGTCTCGCTTGTCAACTCGTTTGCGACTTCCGAGTCAATCTCGACATCGCCAAGTGGGGTGCGCCAGACACCTTGGTTCATAACCGCTAAAGCGCTGCCGTAACCCGTGTGATTTGGTCCTAAGAGAACAATAGTGTCTGGCTTTCCATCAGCAGCCAACTCGTAAAATGCGTTCGCCGCTACCGCGCCGGAATACATGTATCCAGCGTGAGGACAGACCAAACCTACTGTTTTCTCAAGTTTTCGATCTTCAATAACAGGCAGTCTTCCAGGACCAAATTCATGAAGAAAACAACCTTCGATCTGAGCTTTGAGCGATTCGGCGTTAGCTGAATAGAATGCTCCAGCCTGTGTTGGACGCCGAATTTTCATCACATGCTCAGTCTTCCTCTTCTTCTTCCCTAGATATCTTGGCCTCGAAATCCTCAACTGATGCTGACGGGTCTTTGTCTGCTGCGAGTTCGCCTCTTTCTCGTAGCACTTGTCTTGCGAGTAGCCAGAAAACAACTGCCAAGGCTCTTCTGCCTTTGTTGTTGGTTGGAATTACGAAGTCGACTCCGGCGAATTCATTGTCTGTGCTGCACAGGGCGACGATTGGTATCCCGACGTTTGAGGCTTCTTTGACTGCTTGGGCGTCTGCTCGAGGGTCTGAGACCACGATTACCTCAGGCTCCACTCGGTTTGGGTACAATGGGTTAGATAATTGACCTGGAATGAATCTCCCAATAATTGGTGTTGCTCCTGTTACCTCGCAATACTTCTTGATGGGTTCTTGAGCGTAGAGTCTTGCTGCTGCAACTGCTACTTTGATGGGTTCAAACCTTGCGAGGAACTTGGCAGCCACTCGAATTCTATCATCAGTCTTTTTGACATCCAGGACGAATAGACCGTCTGGTCTCACTCGGTAGATGAAAGGCTCCATGTCGAGCGTCTTTATTCTTGTCCCGATATGGATACCTGCGGAGAGCATGGTGTCGCGCGGAAGCAGCAGTAGCTCTTCCGGTGCTACCGGACTTTCTGTCTCACTCTCAGTCTTGGCTTCTGGTTCAGTTTGATGCTCGTTCACTTCATCTTCAGACAAAATGTTTTTCTCCTTTTAGATTACTTTGAGATCTGCCATTTTAGCTCTATTTCCTAGGAACTGCTCGATCCTTGCGAGCTCGTTAATTTTAGCTACCCTTGCGCCTTCAACAATACCCGTTTTGATCACTGGGCACTTGTACGCTACAGCTAAATGCGATATATGCCAGTCACATGTGTCGCCTGAGCGATGAGAAACCACCGTAGTATACCCATTTCGCTGTGCATTCTCAATTGTGTCTATCGCGTCTGTGAGGGTTCCGATCTGATTGACCTTGATAATTATGGCGTTTCCTGCGCCAAGTTTTATTCCTTGACTCAGGCGTTCGTTGTTCGTCGTGAACAAGTCATCTCCACAGATTAGGCAGTTCCTAGCTTTACGCGTGATTTCGACGAAGCTCTCGTAGTCTTCTTCGTGAAATGGGTCTTCAACATAGACCAAGTGATATTTCTCTATTAACTCTAATAGGTGCTCGAGCTGTTCAGCTGTATCTCGCTTGCATCCTTCCCGTTCATACGCATACTTCTCTTCTTTTTCTTTCCAGAGAGAAGATGACGCTACGTCGATGCCGAATCCGCATTCGAAGTCCATTTCGTTAGCAACCTCTTCGCAGGCCTTAGCCATTGTCTCGAACGCTTCCTCGTCACTAATGTTCGCAACCCATGCACCTTCGTCGCTCTTTCCTCCTGCAAAGCTGGAAGTTTTCTTTTTGAGTGCGTCACCGATTTTCTTGTGAATGTGTGTGTTGGCGATTGCTGCTTCTAAGAATGTCTCTGCTCCGTGTGGTAGCGCTAGGAACTCTTGAATGTCTGGGGATTTCCCTCTTGTATGTTGTCCTCCGCTTATGCAGTTTCCTAGCGGGTAAGGAAGCGAGTTTGCAGCAGTTCCTCCCAGGAACTGGAACAGGAGTTGCCCATGGCTATTGGCCGCCGCTTCTGCATTGGCAAGTGAGACTGCGAACGCGGTGTTTCCGCCGATGGTTTTGAAGTTGCTTGTGCCGTCGATCTCGTGAAGCGTGTTATCAATCTCTTCTTGGAAATCAGCGTTGAGCCCAGCGAGTTCCGGAGCTATCAGTTCGTCGATTTTCTTCAATGCAGCGTCGATTCCACCTTGAGGGTAGTAAACGACCTCGGCTTTTCCGCGGCTTTTTCCCGCAGGCGCAGAAGACCGTCCGAAACCTCCAGTCGTTATCACGTCAACCTCAATAGTCTCTTCTCCTCTATTGTTGAAGATTTTTCTGCCTATGAGGTCTTCAATGATTGATGACACGCTGTTTCCTCGGTGCGGTATAACTTCTTGTTAGGGTCTTATTTTAAGTTTCGTAGGCGAAAAATGCTCTGTGAGGCAGCAGAAACCTGCGTAGGGTTCGTGCGAATCGTCTCTGGTGTCGATCATATACGTTGCGCTACGATCATTTTCTGGCTATTATTCCAATTGGTTGTCCGGTCTGCTTCTTGATTGCTTCCAACCAGGCTTCGAGTGAGATTCTTCTCAGGTCGTCCTCGTTGAGACTACGCTTCTCGGATTCTGAACGCCTAAGCTCCCATGCTATTTCTTCGTGGAGTTTCAAGACAGCGAAATGGTCATCGCGGGTTTTGAAGGTGCTAAAGTGGGCCTCAAAGTTTTTGAAGAAAGCTTGTTCATGCCTTGGGTGAACGTGCGGCAAAGGGCATTTATAATACTCGCTCTGACCTAATTTTTTCAGACTATCGGATTGATTCATGAGTGGGCTCGCTCTGGTTGAGTTGCTATTCGCATGATTCGGCGTGTCTCGCGTTTGCGATGGTCATGTTTAAGACTCTTATCATGCACACGTTGAGGTGAACTATTGCATTGAGTAATTCACTACTTAAGCGTAAGCGTTGAGCAGTTCTCTTCCACAGTTCTGTTTAGTGTCAGTTCTGCCATGTTGCGACTGTAGTCCATTATCCGTCTGGAACTGTCAAATATCAGTCTCAAGACTGACGCGACGTTGGGATCCAGTTTTTTTGTAGACAGCAACATTATCAGTTCATTCTCTAGGGAAACTAAGCTTTCGCGGCGACTGATGAGCTTCTCAGCATCCTTGTACTCACGTTTGAACATGGCTTTTATAGCGTCTTCAAACAACTGGTGTGCTATGGAATTGAAGTGGATTAGCTGTCCGTGAATCTCTTCGTCAATGGGGTCCCTTATGAAGAGTGTTCCTTCATCTATCATCTTTTGGAAGGCTCTCATGTTATTGATTATGTTCAATGCATTCTCTCCTATGCTTTGAACCTCATTGACCGCGATGCGGTATAACAGGAAGTCTTTTGGAGTGTTGAAGCCCAATTCTCTGAAGAGGTTGCGTTCAATGCCGTATTTCAGTTGTCTGATGATGTAAAGTCCCAAGCGATTTGCGTCGTTGTGGGCTTTGACTACGCTCTCGAAAAGAGTTGTGCTCCGGTTTCTTGATGCGTCGATGGCGTCTTTGTTGGCTGACAGCGCCACTATGGCCATTCTTCGCACAGCTTTCTCTATCGGAAACTCTGAGTGTCTGATCAGTATCTGCAGAGTGATTTCGTCAGTGGTCTCGTCGATGACTTCTGAGCCAAGAAAGGTGTTTCTCGCAAAATCCATGGTTTCCGTTTTCAGTTTTGCGGCATCTTGTTCGCTTTTGAAGTGTATACGTATTATGTCGGCGCCTATTGCATACAATGCTCTTATCATTCTGAATGTTGATTCTTTTTCGTCCTTTGGGTCTACATTGATGAAGTATTCCTTCAGTTTGCTGCCTTCAGCTTCCCCTCTTCTTTCCTTGAGTTTTCTAGGGATCAAGATCAATGAAGAGTCGCTCTGGACGCTGAAGTTTATCTCGCTTCCCCGTTTCAGTTCTATGTCCTTTACCCAATCTTTGGGGAGCGATATGATGTAAGAGCCTCTGCCTGTGCATTGGACTCTGCGGTACCCTAATTCTTTCTCTGCCATGAACATGCGCCATGTATATGTTTCATATAGAACATGCTATGCATTACCTTACATATAAATGATTTTCAATAAAGTTATATAGAATATGCGCCATGTAACCTGATATCCTGAGTAAAAGGTGATATTCATTAACAATAATTTCGGGCAAGAATCACCCGGTTCCGGCAACCAATGGCCTACAGGTCGGGTTTGCTGCTTCGGAAAAGTCACTTCTCCTTTTCGCTCTATGCTTCTTCTCAAACATGATCAGGCAACAAGGTTGCAGGAAACATGAAGAGAATTACTGCAAACGAAGAAACATGCATGGGTTGCGGGCTCTGTGAGGTCCATTGCGCTGTTCAGCATTCCACATCTGGGGATATGGTGAAAGCCTACAACAAAGAGAAGAATAGGCCACTAAGCCGTATAAGATTAGAAGTAAGCAAGCCAGTTTCTTTTGCGATTCAATGCAGACACTGTGAACACGCTCCATGCGTGAGCGCTTGCCTCTCAGGGGCTATGACAAAGGATGAAGAAACAGGTTTGGTGATACATGACAAAGACAAGTGCATTGGTTGCTGGACCTGCATTTTGGTTTGTCCATACGGCGCCCTTAGGATGGATGTCTCAGGAAACGTAGTTTCAAAGTGTGACATGTGTCCTGGTCTCGACAAACCTGCTTGTGTTGAAGGCTGTCCGAATGGCGCATTAGTCTGCAAAGAAGTGAAGCCTTGATGTCAAGATATGTGGTAGTTGGGGGTTCCGCGGCAGGCATCGGGGCGGTTGAGGCGATCCGTGAAATGGATCCTACAGGTTTGATAACGGTAGTTTCGGAAGAGCCGTGCCCAGCCTATTCTCGTCCCATGATTTCAGATTTCGTCGGGGGAAAGGCTAGTCTTCAGAGCATGTTATGCCGAGAAGATGACTTCTGGCTGAGAAAGAAGGTTCAGCTTCTAGCTGGGACAAAGGTCGTGAGTGTGAACCCTGCCGAGCAGACAATTCGTCTTGATAATGGTCAGAGTATTGGCTATGAAAGACTTCTGATAGCAACGGGTGGGCGTCCTTTCATTCCAAAGATGGATGGGTTAGGTAAGGAAGGAGTCTTCACCTTCACTACGATTTCAGATGCAGAGCGCTTAGCAGAAAGAATAGAAAGGATTAGAGGTCAAAGAGCAGTAGTTGTGGGTGCGGGCCTTATCGGAATTAGCGTGACTGAAGCCCTCGTTAAGAGAGGGTTACGGGTGACTATCGTGGAGCTGCAGAACAGCATTCTCAGTCTTCTGTTAGATACGAAGGCTTCTGGCATTGTTGAAAATACGATGAGAAATGCAGGCGTCACAATTATTGCTGGGCAGTCAGTTCAGCGGATTGTGGGCAAGCCCGATGATGAGAATATCGTTGGAGGTGTAGTCCTGACCGATGGTGAATGTATCCTATGCGATCTAGTGATTATCGCCATTGGAGTAGTTCCCAGGACCGAAATCGTTTCAGGGACTCAAGTGAAAATTAATCGGGGCATAATCGTTGATGATTTCATGCAGACAAATGTTCCCAATGTGTACGCGAGCGGGGACGTTGCTGAAACGTTCGATTTCATCGCTAATCAGAACCGTGTTCTTCCTCTTTGGCCATTGGCGGTTCTGGAAGGCAAAGTTGCAGGCTACAACATGACTGGCAAGAAGACCAGCTATATGGGCGGAACTAACATGAGCACCCTCAAGTATTTTGGGCTGCCCATCGTTTCAATAGGTATCGTTAACCCTGAGGATGAAACTCCCTTTGAGATACTGACAAAGCACGATTCAAAGGAGAATCTCTACAAGAAGATAGTGCTGAAGGACAACTTGATTGTGGGTATCATCTTGGTCAATGACATCGAAAAAGCAGGAGTGCTTCATTACCTGATGAAAAATCGTGTTAATGTGAGGAAATTCAAGCGAGAACTAATCTCGGACGACTTCGGATTAGCCAAGCTGCCTGCATCCCTGCGCAATAGGATATGTTTGGGGTACTTGTGATGGGGCATCAGGATGTTATGCGCAATCCTTTCAATGATGATAAGGACTTCGCAGGCTGCTCCATTTTCGGTATGATGAACCTTGAGGGAAAACGTTTCTCCAGCAAGGATCCAGTTAGAGCAATTGCGAACATGCACGAAAGAGGAAACGGCTTGGGCGGAGGATTCGCAGTCTACGGAATCTATCCCGATTTTAAAGACTACTATGCTTTCCACGTTATGTACCTTAGCAAAGATGCTAAGGAAAGAACAGACAGGACGTTGGCTTCAGGGTTCAATATTATCTACGATGAGGAAATGCAGACCAAACCCGCGAATGTAAGGGACCCACCGCTTGTCTGGAGATATTTTGTTCAACCCAAAACAAGGCTTTTCGAAGGCAACAGTGAAGAAGACTACGTAATCCAGAAACTAATGCGCATAAACACGGAAACAGGAAAAGCCTTCGTCTTCTCAAGCGGCAAGAACATGGGTGTCTTCAAAGGAGTAGGTTTCCCAGAAGACATTGCCGATTTCTTCTGTTTGGAAGACTACGAAGGTTACATTTGGACTTGCCACGGGCGTTTCCCAACCAACACGCCCGGATGGTGGGGAGGCGCGCACCCCTTCAACATCCTTGACTGGACAGTAGTACACAACGGCGAGTTGTCATCATACGGAATCAACCGTCGGTACCTTGAGATGTACGGATACAAATGCACAATGCAGACGGACACCGAAGTTCTTGCGTACGCCTTTGATCTTCTCATGCGAAGGCAGCGATTGCCAATCGAGTTGGTCTCAAAGATCCTAGCCCCGCCGCTTTGGAGCGAAATTGAACGTTTGGAGCAGAGGCAAATTGAGGTTTTCAAAGCCTTGCGCCAAACCTATGGCAGTCTGTTGATGAACGGACCTTTCAGCATAGTTGTAGCTCATGAGGGGGAGATGATTGGTCTGAACGACCGCATTAAGCTTCGACCGCTTTCTGCCGGTCTAAGGGACGACTTTCTTTATTTGTCCTCTGAGGAATCGTCAATCCGCCTGGTTTCGCCAAAACTCGACAAGTATTGGAATCCCAGAGGCGGGGAACCAGTGATTGGGAGAGTCGGGTGCCGCAGTGTTGCCACCCCCTCTTTGGCCTCGGAGGCAGAACAATGAAAAGCTACATGCCTAGCGAGTATTTCGTTGATAGGGATGAAGAAAAATGCATCCGTTGCAAAGTATGCGTTAACCAGTGCACTTACGAGACTCACAGTTATGACGAAGAAGAAGATGTTATCCGTAGCAAGGACGAGAATTGCGTCAACTGCCAGCGTTGTGTAACTTTCTGTCCGACCAAGGCGATAAGTATCATAAAGAACGACTCTCCTTATCGCTACAACGTCAACTGGACTCCAGAAGCAATTAAGGACATCAAGAAGCAGGCGGAAACAGGCGGTATACTCCTAACAGGCATGGGTTGTGACAAACCCTTTTTGTCTTATTGGGAAAGGTTGCTGCTAAACGCCAGCCAGGTCACCAACCCCTCAATTGACCCCTTGCGAGAACCAATGGAGATCAGAACATATCTTGGCTCAAAACCAGACAAGCTTGAAATTGAGCTCGATAACGGTGACTTTGTCCTGAAAACCAAGCTTTCTCCCCAACTGACTCTTGAAACACCTATTATGTTTTCGGCGATCTCTTACGGTGCCATAAGCCTAAACGTGCACGAATCTTTAGCCCGTGCTGCAACGGAGTATGGAACTTACTTCAACAGCGGAGAAGGCGGTTTGGACCCGCGATTGTACAAGTATGGTAACCACGCAATCGTTCAAGTCGCCTCAGGTCGTTTCGGAGTGCACTCGCGTTATCTGCAATCAGGTGCTGCAATTGAGATTAAGATTGGGCAGGGCGCAAAACCCGGGATTGGAGGGCATCTTCCGGGCGAGAAAGTCACTGAAAACATTGCCAGAACACGTATGATACCTGTGGGAACGGATGCCTTGTCGCCTGCGCCTCAACATGACATTTACAGCATCGAAGACCTGAGACAGCTGATTTACGCCCTGAAGGAGGCCACTGATTACACGAAACCGGTTTCGGTGAAGATTGCAGCGGTTCACAATTCAGCAGCCATTGCAAGCGGCATCGTTCGTGCGGGTGCTGATATTGTTGCCATAGATGGCGTCAGAGGCTCAACTGGTGCAGCCCCAAAGGTAATCAGAGATAATGTAGGCATACCAATCGAGTTGGCTATCGCAAGCGTTGATCAACGTCTTCGCGAAGAAGGGATCCGTAACAAAGCTTCCATAGTTGCCGCTGGAGGAATTAGAAGCAGCGGAGATGTGATAAAAGCGATCGCTTTGGGAGCTGATGCCGTCTACATAGCCACGGCGGCGTTAGTGGCCATAGGCTGCACAGTATGTCAGAAATGTTATACAGGCAAATGTCCTTGGGGTATCGCCTCAACTGATCCATGGGTTGCTAAGAGGATTAATCCTGATATCGCGTCTCAAAGGCTTACGAATCTTCTTCGTGGCTGGAGCCTGGAGATAAAAGACATGATGGGCGGAATGGGAATCAACGCTATCGAAAGCCTGAGGGGCAATCGTCTAAGTCTTCGCGGAGTTGGTTTGACGGACACCGAGCTGAGGATCTTAGGCGTGAAAATGGCAGGAGACTGACAAAACCATGCTTGAAGAGAAGACTCTTAGCGGGATCAGTACCGAACTCTCCACTTGTGTAACGCGAGAAGACAGCATCTGGCGAGTAAACGCTGAGGCCATGCATTACAGTGAGCTCAACCGCGTGCTGCGCGCACTAAACAAGTCTGGCGCGGAAAAAGTGGAGATCCACAATGTTTACGGTCAACGTTACATCGGAAC
>Ga0079037_100000716_pt1 | contig 15833 bp, 11 predicted proteins | sample Mud3Dept4metaG_FD_71479 | JGI IMG/M metagenome (GOLD analysis project Ga0079037, IMG submission 71479) | Freshwater wetland microbial communities from Ohio, USA, analyzing the effect of biotic and abiotic controls - Mud 3 Core 4 Depth 4 metaG | ecosystem: Environmental > Aquatic > Freshwater >... | reverse complement strand
GATCAACGGAAATGAATTTATTCCAAAAGTATTCAGCAGGGACAGGTATAAAATTAAAGTGGGTTATCCTGAAAAGGATCTTTATAAGGAGATATCGGATATCAACCCGGTGATGACTCAGGGTGGCTCGGAATTAGCGATTGAGTTTAATTAATCATCATGTTGTGATTGCAGGTTATCAGAAACCTGCTTCATTCGTCATAATAGACAGGATAATAACAGAAGCAGGAGGAAAAACAAAATGAAAACAAGGAATCATAAAGGAAGAAAAGATCTTATCGGTGAACATAAATCGGGTGATGCAGGACAGGCTTTTTTTGCCTTACTTTTTCTTATTGTCTGGATTGCCGATTCTTTTATTTTAAAGTATTCAATTTCCCTTAATGAGATTATACCTGGCATAATAAGAGTTCCTGCAGGTATTTTAGTATTGATGGCATCTGGTTATCTCTCAATGACTGGTCTTAATATCGTATTTGGTGAAGTAAGAGAGAAGCCGGAGGTAATACGAAAAAGTGTGTTTGGCATTGTCAGGCATCCTATATACCTGGGAGAGATTCTGTTATATCTGGGATTGCTTTTCTTCTCAATGTCAATTGCTTCAGCAGTAATATGGTTGCTGGCTGTTATTTTTCTTTATTATATTTCACGGTACGAGGAGGAAATCCTGCTTAATTATTTTGGCGAAGAATACAGAACCTATATGCAGGAAGTACCAATGTGGCTGCCAAAAATTTCCTCTTTATTCGGTAAAAAAACAGTTTTAAAATAAAAATGCGAAATTAGATTTTTACACCGTATTGAGGTGACCTGTTCGTTAATTATCTTTTCTAAAATTTTTTAAGTTCAGGAGTATGAGATGTATATTTTTATTACTTGCTGTTCTTATATTATCACACGATATCTGTTACCCCCAGGGCCACTTCTTCCATCAATACTGGGCTGAATACAACAGTATTATCAACAATACAAATTCAACCGGCCGTGCCGAACGACCCCGCGTCGGTGACCGCGGAATGAGCACTCATCCTGATTACTGGTCACGTACTGAGACTCAGGTCAACGGATTGATAATGATTAATATACAAGATACAATCAGGAATATTGATCATGCAGAGCTTTATCTTGAGTTATGGGGCGGTCATCCCGGAACTTCAGGTAAAAGATTCCAGGTTAACGGCGGGAAAGTATATCTTATTCCTGACAAACCGACTGCTGAAAATAATTGCGAGTACCTCTATCCTACAATACCTTTTGATCATACCCAACTCGTAAAGGGGAATAATGCAATTCAGTTCGGATGTGACCGGGGCACAACTTTCTGGGGACACTATATAATTGATCAACTTGCAGTAAGATGCTACCTTAAGCTCGACAATGTTATGTTGAGATCGTCAGGGCTGGTTAATTTTTCTGCAAAACCTGTAATCAATAAAAGACCTGTTGAGGATGAGGTTACTCTTTCGCTTGAATTTCCGGTTTTGTACACTGCCCGGATAGCAGCAGTCCACTTTTTCGGGAGATATGCCGGATACGATCTCAATGGTTCAGGAAAAGAAAATGACTGGCATGGCTATACCCACGACAGGATATTCAGGAATCACATTGGGACGGTAACGGATCCTCCTTTCTGGATTTCGTGGAACACCAAGATGATCCCCGACCAGTCCGGGTCAATGGCTGTAAAAGCTTTAATTGAATTTAAAAACGGTTTGTTTTGCTGGTCGGAAACACTTAATGGGCTAACATTTCCCCTTTACCGTAAACGGGTCAGGATCTTTTACTGCCAGTCTGTCCCTGAACCATTCTGGTCGAGAGCCGGAAAGATTCAGAAGGCGGAATTTGAATTACCCGACGATATATCAAAGATCGCAAGTGCTGAACTTCATATAAGGATATGGGATGGTGGGGAAGGAGATGTAAAGGAGCCTTTTAAGCTGAATAATAAACCTATTACAATAACAACAGGGAAAGCGGTTCATGATCTGGTTTATACGATTAATGAAGTTGATCCCGGAATACTCAGGCAGGGAAGGAATGAAATTGAGCTTCTCTCAGATACAGAGCACCACGGGATCGAAGTTTGCTGGCCGGGACCTGCCCTGGTGGTAAGGTATAAGTAAATAAATTATGGACTGTTAATTAATTAACAGTATAACAGTTAATTATGATGAGAGATAATCAAAGACAAGCTGTTAAAAGCAGTCTGATTGCACTTGGTTTGACAGGGGTGTCAGTACTTTCAGCTCAACCTCAGAAACAGCCGAATGTTATCATGATAATCACTGACGATCAGGGGTATGGCGACTTTGGTTTTACCGGCAATCCGCATGTAAGAACCCCTGTGCTCGACAAATTAGCACGGCAGAGTATAAGGTTCAGCAACTTCTATGTCTGCCCGGTATCGGCTCCTACCAGGGCGGGCCTGATGACTGGTCGTTATCCTTTGCGCACCGGAATAAGGGATACATATAACGGTGGTGCAATGATGGCTTCCTCTGAAGTGACAATTGCCGAAATGCTGAAGCAATCAGGGTATGCAACGGGCATTTTCGGTAAGTGGCATCTTGGCGACAACTATCCCATGAGGCCATGTGACCAGGGTTTTGATGAATCTTTAATTCATCTTACCGGAGGCATGGGCCAGCCGGGAGATATAACAACGTACCTCAGAAATGACAGCAGTTATTTTGATCCTGTTCTCTGGCATAACGGTAAACAGGAAAAATACAAGGGTTATTGTTCAGATATTTTTGCGAGCCGTGCAATAGAATTCATCGAAATGAACAGGAACAAACCATTCTTCTGTTACCTGTCATTTAATGCGCCTCATACTCCATTGCAGGTACCTGATGAATATTATAAGATCTACAGGGATATTGATCCTTCAAAAGGCTTTGAAAATGATACCCGTCCTTTCCCGCAGATGAGCGAAAAGGACAAGGAAGACGCACGAAGGGTATATGCTATGGTCACAAATATTGATGATAACGTGGGCAGACTCCTGAAAAAGCTTGATGAAAAGGGTATAGCTGCAAATACAGTTGTTATTTTCATGACGGATAATGGCCCCCAGCAAAGGCGTTATGTTGCCGGCATGAGAGGCTTGAAGGGAAGCGTTTACAAAGGTGGCGTGAGAGTCCCGTTTTTTATGAGGTATCCTGCATTGAACAGTGGCAACAAGGATATAGATGCAATGGCAGCCAATATTGATGTAATGCCAACCATTGCTGACATCTGCGGTATCCGGATTCCTCAGGACAGAAAGATAGATGGCATAAGCCTGCTTCCTTTTATTAAGGGAGAAAGGATTTCTTCAGATAACAGATCCCTGTTCTTTTCCTGGACCAGGCACAATCCTGAGCTGTATAATAATATTGCCCTGATGAAAGGAAGATATAAAATTGTCGGGCATACGGACTATAATTCTTCAATAGATAAATTTCAATTATTTGATATTGAGAAAGATCCGTTTGAACTGAATAATATTGTCAATGAATATCCCGAAATTGCAGTTGAATTAAAAACTGAACTTGACACTATTTTCATGGAGCTCACATTGTCTCTGAATATGATAAATCCGCCATGCATTGATGTAGGATCTGGTAATGAGAATCCGGTGATCCTTAACAGGAATGATGCAGGTGGTGAAAGGGGAGTATGGGAGCAGGAAGACATTTATGGCAGGTGGAATCTATGCATTAATGAAGGTTTCTACGACCTCAGGTTCCGGTTTTTAAAGCCGGTACCTGCAAACGGCAGGATGGTTGTTGATACAAGATCAATCACATATCAGGTAAGAAATCCGGAAGACAATGCAGTTATTATTGATATGAAAAATGTCTATCTACCCGGCATGAAAACTGATTTTGCTCCATTCTATGAAACAGGTTCCAGAAGGATCCTGCCCCTGTGGGTGGAGATGGACAAAACATTGAAATAGGTTTGAAGCCGGGATTGGCATATTTAAAAATTGATTATGAGGGGATTATTTGTAATATTTTTTTCAATTCTTATTCTGATCCAGGGATGCAAAACAGAACCATCCGGTCCCTGGTTTGGAAATGGATTCCATAACGGCTGGGCCGATCAGAATTCTGTTGTTATATGGACAAGACTTACCAGTGTACCGGAACTGAACCGATCAGGCCCCGGATTCCTTGAAATATCGGCAGAGGAGCACCGGAGGCTCGATAAAATAGCTGATCCTGACTCAATCTTTAAAGCTCAGATGTCCCCAGGCTATACCCTCGACCAGATGGAAGGTGCATGTCCGGGAATGCCCGGAGAGGTTATGCTGGTATATTATCCGTTGAAAGACCCTGATAACAGAATTGAGACCGGGTGGTCATCAGTAGATGCAGAAAAAAACTTTACATACCAGTGGAGGCTTTCCGGATTGAATCCTGATACAAAATATGTCGTGGAAATTGAATCACGAAAACACGGAAAATCAGGAGTGACTGATAAGCTATCAGGGTCATTTCGTACCCCGCCCGATTCTTCTTCACTTAGAGATCTGAATTTTTGTATAGTTACCTGCCACGACTACCCCCGCAGGGATGATTCAATAAACGGGCATAAGATTTACAGGATCATGCAGCAAAGCTTCCCTGATTTTCTTGTCCATACGGGGGATGTTGAATATTATGATAAGGCAGGCCCTTATGCTCTTACCGAGGGGTTAATGAGATTCAAATGGGACAGGATCTTTGCCCTTCCTTATCAGCGCGACTTCTACAGGCAGGTGACTACCTATTTTATGAAAGATGATCATGATGTACTCAGAGATGATGCTTACCCTGGTATGACATATGGTACAGTATCATGGGAGAGGGGATTGGAAATATTTGATAAAGAGCAATTTCCCTCTAATGATCTGCCCTATAAAACAATACGCTGGGGCAAAGATCTCCAGATATGGCTGATGGAAGGACGGAATTACAGAAGTAAAAATACCGATCCTGATGGTCCCGGTAAAACAATATGGGGTAAAGAACAGAAAGAATGGCTTTACAGTACTCTCGGGGAATCGGATGCAACCTTTAAACTGATCATTACTCCCGGACCGATATTGGGGCCTGACCGTGAAAATAAAAGAGACAACTACTCAAATAAGGTTTTTACTTATGAAGGCAATGAGATACGGGAGTATCTGAAACAATTTGACAATGTATTCATATGTAATGGCGACCGGCATTGGCAGTATGTGACCAATATCCCGGGCACTACGCTTTGGGAGTTCAGCTGCGGGGCAGGGTCCGACCTACATGCCGGGGGATGGGTGCAAAATGATGTCAGACCTGAACACAGGTTTCTGAGGGTTAAGGGTGGATTCTTAAAGGGATCGGTATATCATTCAGATGAAAAAGTAAATCTGAAGTTCCAGCATTTTGATGTGGATGGTAATGTGGTTCATGAAGAACTGTTTTCCAAAGAGTATGTAAATTAGATAGATATGAACAAATGTCAGCTGGTTACAGGTTGCATATGTGGGATTTCAATGCTTACAGCAGCTGTTTCATGCCAGAAAAAAGAGCATAAACCTAATATCCTTTTTATTCTCGCTGATGACCAGAGGGCAGATGCCATCGGATGTGCAGGAAATCAGCAAATAAAAACTCCCAACATTGACAGGCTTGCAGAAAATGGTTTACGGTTCACTAACAGTTATGTCATGGGAGGCCATCATGGAGCCATTTCTGCTCCAAGCCGTGCAATGCTTTTAAGCGGGATGAACCTTTTTAATGTCTATGATAAACTCGAGGGTGTTAAAACCATGCCCATGCATTTTGCGGAGAACGGATATGTAACTTTTGGTACAGGTAAATGGCATAATGAAAAAAGTGCTTTTGAAGCAGGCTTCCGGAAAGGGGAATGTGTTTTTCTCGGCGGGATGGCAGATCATTTTAATATTCCTGTAGCACACATGGAAACTGATGGAAAACTGTCTGCACCTATAAATAAAGGTTTTTCGACTGATCTATTTGCCGGTGCTGCCGTCGGTTTTATAAACGAGTATGCAAACGGGGATCAGAAAAATCAATTTTTCTGCTATGTCGCATTTACTGTTCCTCACGATCCATATTCCCCCCGTACCGATTATATTGACAGATATTCGCCTGAATCTGTACCCCTGCCCGGTAATTTTATGCCGTTGCATCCGTTTGCTTTTGACGATCTTATGGTACGCGATGAAAACCTCTTACCATGGCCCCGTCCACCTGAAAAAGTGCGGGAAGCACTGGCCGATTATTATGGTCTTATCTCTCATCTTGATAAAAAAATTGGTGAAATAATTAATTCCCTGAAGAATAATGGATTGTATGATAATACCATTATTGTTTACGCTGCGGATAACGGTCTGGCTATTGGCAGTCATGGTTTACTGGGTAAACAGAACCTGTATGAGCATAGCATGAAAGTTCCTTTAATTATAACAGGGCCGGGAATTCCTAAGGGAGAAGTATCTGATGCTTTGATTTATTTGTTCGATATTTACCCGACGCTGGCCGAATTTTGCTCGCTGCCTTCACCTGAAGGTATTGACGGAAAGAGCCTGCTGCCGGTAATATCAGGTAATTCAAATGACGTTCGTACATCACTTTTTACTGTTTATCGTACTACAGTAAGGGCGGTCAGGACAAAAGAATGGAAACTTATAAGATATCCTGAAAGGGACTATACACAATTGTTCAACCTTGTTAACGACCCTCTTGAGCTGAATAATCTTGCCGGAGTTGACGGATATGAGCCAAAGATTCAAGATATGATGAAGCTGATGCGGGAATGGCAGGATGAGGTTAATGATACAGTTCCGCTGACCGCTGAAAAAATTCTACCATTACAATATGATCATACCAGGCTTGTCCGTAAGCCTGACAGGTGGCAACCTGAATATACACTCCAGAAGTATTTCGGGAAAAATTAATAAAAGACAAATGGTAGCTCATCACTTTATGAACAGGATAACGTGTGGTTTGGGAATATTGTTTGCAGCGTCTTTAAAAGCTAAGGATAGACCGAATTTTGTTCTGATGATTGCCGACGATATCAGCTACAAACATATCGCGCCTACGGCGCTTGCTGAATAGCAGCGACATGTTAAATATTCATTATAATGAAAATAGAACGATTATTACCTGTGCTTCTTATCGGACAAACTGTAACGACAATTAATCAACAGTGTTATTCACAGGATAAATCTCCGAATATTGTCTTCATCCTTACCGACGATATGGGATGGAAAGACCTGGCTTGTTATGGAAACCGTTTTACTGAGACTCCTAATATTGATGCTCTTGCCAAAAACGGTATCCGCTTCACTCAGGCTTATGCTGCCTGTCCCGTCAGTTCTCCGACAAGAGCTTCAATCATGACAGGCAAATATCCTGCCCGGCTGCAGCTGACCAATTTTATTGCAGGAAACCGTACAGATAAGGATTCCCCCGTCCTTCCTGCAAACTGGAAACCATACCTTGAAGCCCGTGAAATAACAATTGCCGAACTGCTTAAAGAAAAAGGATATAATACCGGGATGGTAGGGAAGTGGCACCTTGGAGGACACGATACAATTGCACCATGGCACCAGGGATTTGATTTTACGAGGATGATCGGGAAGAATGGCCTCGATTATTATAATTATTCAATATATCTCGATTCATATCAGAATGAATTTATAGATAAAGGCACAGAATACCTTACAGATAAGCTGACTGACTATGGAGTTGAGTTCATCGAACGAAGTAATGAAAAACTGTTTTTTCTTTACCTCGCATATTCTGCACCCCATGTGGTTATTGTTCCAAGGCCTGATAAACTGATGAAATATTTCAGGAAATATAGTCAGGCAGATGAAAAATTCAATCCTTATTATTCAGCAATGGTTGAAAGTATTGATGATGGCATTGGACGGATTTTTAAATCTCTTAAAGATGAAGGAGTGCTTGAAAATACATTGATTGTATTTACCTCGGACAATGGTGGACTGGGTCTTGATGAACTCGGTCCGACACCTACTTCCAATCTGCCTCTCCGGAAATGGAAGGGACATGTATATGAAGGTGGGATAAGGGTTCCGGCAATAATGAGCTGGCAGGGTAAAATAAAGCCGGGAATGATATCGGATGAATATTTCAGTTCAGTTGATTACCTGCCTACATTTTGTGAAATTACAGGGATTGATCAAATTCCCAATAATGTAGATGGCATCAGTATCTTACCATTGTTAAGCGGTGACAGCAGAACGGGGGGGGAGAGACCCTTGTTCTGGCACTATCCTCATTTTTCAAATCAGCTCGGCAGACCTGCTGGCGCTGTAAGATTTGGTGATTATAAGCTTGTTGAGAGCTATGAATCAGGCAGGCTGGAGTTATTTGATCTGAAAAAGGATATTTCCGAATCGGCAGACCTTTCTAAAAAAATGAAGCGGAAGACGGAGGAATTGTTTAAATTGCTTACTGAATGGCGAAAAAATGTCAATGCACAGATGCCGGTTCCAAATCCTGAATTTAAATAGAAATGAAGATAGTTACACAGAGTGACACAGAGTAGCACAGAGGCACAGAGAATGCATGGAGTTACACAAAGAAAAAACTCTGTGGCCCTCTGTGAATCCTCCGGATTTCCTTTGTGTAAGTTTTTTAAACAATTAAAAATGGCCGAAAAGAAAGAATTATTGCCGGTTCTGTTAACAGGTTTTGCATCAGTAATAGCTGGCTGTAGCGGACCATTACCTTCAACTAAGCCAAATATAGTCCTAATCCTTGCCGATGACATGGGATGGGGTGATATCAATGCCAACGGCAATCCCTATATTGAAACTCCGGTTCTTAACCGGTTAAAAAGCGAAAGTCTCAGCTTTGAAAGATTTTATGTGTGCCCTCTAAGTGCACCTACAAGGGCAGAAATGCTCACCGGCCGGTACTTTCTTCGAACAGGAGTCTCTTCCGTTACACGCGGATTCGAAAATATGAGAGCCGATGAGGTTACCATTGCTGAAGTACTCAAGGATAACGGATATGCAACAGGATGCTTCGGTAAATGGCATAACGGCAGGTATTATCTTCAGCACCCTAACCGTCAGGGTTTCGATGAATATGTTGGATTCCCAGTAGGGCACCTCGGATATTACTTTGATGCTTATTTCATGAAAAACGACGATGAGATAAAATCTGAAGGTTATACCTCCGACTATTTTACGGACCAGGCTCTCAGCTTTATTGAGAGGAACAGAGATAATCCATTCCTTTGTTATGTTGCATATAATGTGCCCCATTCACCATTCCAGGTTCCTGAAAAATATTTTACAAAATATAATTCAGCAGGCCTAGATTCAACACTCTCATCTGTATTCGGCATGGTCGGGAATATGGATGAAAATATCGGCCGGATACTTAAGAAGATTGATGAGATTGATCTAATGGAAAATACAATAGTGATATTCTTCTCGGATAATGGTCCCAATACTGATCGTTACAATGGAGGAATGAAAGGCCGGAAAGGTTCTGTTGATGAGGGAGGAGTACGAGTGCCGTTTTACCTTAAATGGCCGGGTAAAATTAATCCGGGAACAACTGAACAGCTTGGACAGGATATAGATATAATGCCTACATTACTAGGCCTTTGCAATATAAAATACGAGCCGGTGAAGACTCTTGACGGTATTGATCTTTCAGGTATTATTAAGGGAAGAAAGAAACCATTTGACCGATATATTTTTTCGAGACAGGGTAATCAGGTACTTGAGAACTGCAACAGCTCTGTGAGGAATGAGAGTTACAAACTTGTACTTACAAGGAAAGATACTCTGCTGTATGATATGAAGAATGATCCGGAACAAAAATCAGATATTTCAGGTAGAAACCCTGAAATAACAGCACAGCTCCTGTCAGAACTGGTAAATCTTAACGAGGAATTAGTCTCTGGCTATCGGCCTGTTACTACCATTGAAGCGGGCTTCCCGCAGGAAAATAAATTTTCACTCCCTGTCCAGGATGCATCTCTCTCAGGTAAAATTAAATACTCCAGTATTCATCCTAATCAGGCTCATACCGAAAACTGGATCCAGGATGGCGATTCAATTTTCTGGAAACTTAATATCAATACAAACGGAACTTATAAAGCTGAACTGCAATATGGTTGTTCTGCAATTGAGACTGGAAGCAGGTTCCAGCTTAAAAGTAGTCTTGGTTCAGTCATCTTTACTATTGATAAACCTTTTGAGTCGGAAATACTTCCCGAAAGGGATTATGTAAAGCGCAGTGAATCAGTTGAACGCACCTGGTCGTGGATAGAAATCGGAGACATTACAATAAACAGCGGTCCGGAGAAAATAATCCTAAAGCTTCTTGATGTAAAGAATAATGATGCCGGACTGATTAAAGCTATAAGGTTAACACGGCTATAGACATTATTATCGGTATTTGACTTAGCTTGCCGATAATGAAAAATCAATAAAACATATGAGAAATTATAAGTCCATTACACTGAATACTTTAATGGTTATAAGTTTAGTATCATCAGCTCAGAAATTACCTTATCCGCCTGGTATTTTTATGTCGGGAATACACATTGACTGGTTAACGCATCAGCGTCATGCCCTGGGGAGCGATAATTTTCAGCTGACATGGGCGGATGACGACCACCAGTACGGAATATGGGGTGACGGAGACGGATTTGCCGGGCCTAATTCAAAGTACAGGGTTTCAATGGGTGTTGCACGGATAGAAGGTGATTATGACAATTACAAAGGATATGATCGTTACGGGCATAAGGAAAGCTCTGAGGCAGAGGCAATTATTAAAGGGAAAAGCTGGGGTATTATTTGCCTGAAGGGTAATCTTTATGCATGGATCCATCCTGACAAACCCGGAGCCTGGGGGAACTGGGCTGATCATCATACTGAGGCAAGACTTTATAAGTCAAAAGATAAGGGAGCCTCATGGCAACCAGCTACGTGGGCATTCAAGCCTGAAGACGATTTAATAGGCGGGAATATTTTACAATTCGGAAGGAATTATACAGGAGCTGTTGACAAGTACGTGTATCATTACCTGGTTCAACCGAATATAGTCACAGATTCCACAGGAAAGGCCACTGAATTGCAGGTTCCCGGTATAATTTACCTGTTGAGAGTACCGGTGAATAAGATAATGAAAAGGGAAGCTTACGAATTTCTATCCGGATTGAATGGTGATCAACCATTATGGACAAAAAACGTGAAAGATAAAGAGCCGGTTTTTGTTGATAAAAACGGAGTTGGTACACCCATCGGCATCAGCTACAACCAAGGATTAAAGAGATACTTGCTTTCAACCGAGCATATTAAGCCCCACTCAGGAATGTTAGGTGTCTTTGAGTCTACAAATCCGTGGGGACCGTGGTCAACTGTAACATACCTGACGGATGAAACCTGGTTTGGACATGATAACTCAGAAGTCGTCCCTGCAAATTGTTTCTTCTGGTGTTTCCCCACAAAATGGATGAGTGAGGATGGCCGGACCGCAACAATGGTTTTTACAGGAGGCGGAAGGGGAAAGAATAATGACTCCTTTAATACAGTAAGGGTTAAGTTCATGGAACCCTGAATCTTTTATCATGGATTTATCAAGACTATAGAAATATGAAAAAGCAAATAATATTTATCCTGCTGATGGCAATTCTTTCTCCTGTTACCGGAGGGCAGACATTCAACTGGGGAAATGCCACGCCTGAAGAAATGGGTTTTTCTTCGGCAAAGCTTAATGCGATGAGAGATACTTTAGCAAAATATAATACCACTTCAATACTGGTAATAAGAAATGACAGGATAATACTTGAATGGTATGCACCGGAATGGAACGAAAGCAGGAAGCATTATACCGCCTCGTTAGCCAAGGCTCTTGTCGGCGGAATGTCACTCGTGCTTGCACTTGACGACGGAAGAATGAATGTTGATGATCCGGTCTGCAGATATATTCCGGAATGGAAAAATGATCCTGAAAAATCAAAGATCACCATCCGCCATCTGGCTACCCACAGTTCCGGGATAGAGGATTCTGAAGTATCAGAAAAGGATCTTGCTGAGGCTGAAGCCAGAGGGATTATGATAAAAGACAAGCACATGGATATTCCCGGGTGGAAGGGGAATTTCTGGCGTCAGGATCCTGATCCATTCACCATGTCCAGGGATTTTGCACCGGTTATGTTCGCACCAGGGACCTCATACCAGTATTCAAATCCAGGTATGGCCCTGCTGGCTTATGCAGTTACCGCGAGTTATAAAGGAACCAGTTATAAAGATATCCGGACACTGCTTCGTGAAAGGATCTATCAGCCCATCGGTCTCAAAGATGATGAATGGCAGATCGGGTATGGAAAAACATTTAAAGTTGATGATCTTGAGCTTGTTGCAAACTGGGGTGGTGGCAGTTTCACTCCGCGTGCTGCTGCCAGGATAGGACGCCTGATGCTCAATAAAGGTAATTGGGACGGCAAACAGCTGATCAGCTCCGCATGGGTTGAGCGTGTCACGGCATATGCCGGAACGCCTTTACCTCCCAGGGGTGAAAAAGAACCTTCCCCTGCATGCGGATTGGCCTGGTACAGCAATTTCGACGGAGTGTGTCCCCGCGCTCCAAGAGACACGTTCTTAGGCTCCGGAGCGGGTAACCAGACCATGATTGTCATTCCCAGCCTGAAAATGATAGTGGTTCGCAACGGTGAGAATATGTACGATCCTGAAAAGGGAGAGGGTCATTATTATGGCGTTGTCAATCATCTCATCAACCAGTTAATGGATGCCTTCACTGAACCTCCTTATCCAAAAAGTGATATAATTAAGGATGTCAGGTTTGCTCCTGCTTCATCCATAATCCGCAAGGCTTCAGGCAGTGATAACTGGCCGATAACATGGGCCGATGATGACAGCCAGTATGCAGCATATGGCGATGGCTGGGGATTCGAACCCAAAACGGAGAAAAAGCTAAGCCTGGGTCTGGTGAAGATCACCGGAAATCCTGATGATTTTCAGGGAACTAATATACGGTCAAAAACCGGGGAACATTCAGGAGACGGTCGTATTGGGAAGAAGGCAAGCGGAATGCTTATGGTCAAAGGGATCCTTTACATGTGGATAAGGAATGCTAATGGGAATGGTGAGGAATCACAACTTGCATGGTCATCGGATCATGGCAAAACATGGAAATACTGCGGGTGGAAATTCACTGAAGGATTTGGATGCCCGACTTTTCTGAATTTTGGAAAAAACTATAAGGGCGCAAGGGACAAGTTTGTGTATATATATTCATTTAATGAAAAAGACGCTTACAAGCCTTCGGACCAGATGGTGCTTGCCCGGGTGAATAAAAACAGGATCCTGAACCGTGATTCTTATGAATTCTTTAAGAACATGGATGAACAGGGTAAACCTGCATGGTCAACAGATATTGCTGAGAGAGGGGCTGTATTTATGCATCCTGCAATGTGCTACAGGTCAGGCATCACTTATAATCCGGGCCTGAAACGCTATCTCTGGTGCCAGATCCATCCTGAAAGCAAACACCTGCAAGGCTCCCGTTTCCAGGGAGGATTTGGAATATATGAAGCACCTGAACCATGGGGCCCATGGCGCACGGTGTATTATACTAAAGACTGGGATGTTGGTCCGGGAGAAACATCTTCATTTCCGGTTAAGTGGATGAGTAAGGATGGCAAAACCTGTTATCTGCTGTTCTCGGGTGATGACTGTTTTTCAGTGAGAAAAGTCGAATTTGAATGAGCCACTTTTAAAGAGGCATTTTATCTGCCGGTAATTGGAAGATTTATTTCATCCGGATCATATTCCTGCATAGACCAGCAGTGACAGTCCTGCCAGGTACGCCAGGAACATAAGGAAAATCAAAGTATTGACAGATTTTGTCGCCCCCGTGAATTCCTTCCAGATAAAAACACCCCATAAGGCTGCAATAAGTGTCGCACCCTGGCCAAGTCCGTAGGATATGGCAAATCCCGCTTTCCCCGAAGCAATAATGCTCATTGACATACCAGTGTTCCAGATCACTCCTCCGAGAACACCTGTAAGATGGACTCCCATGCTTCCTTTTTTATAATCGCTGAATGAAAGAGGCTCTCCCTCGATGGGTTTTTTCATCAGGATATAGTTGAAAAGGAAATTGCTTACCACGACTCCGATTGCAAAGAAGAACACCGCGGAATAAGGTGTAAGCTTTCCGGGTTCCGGTGAAACAAAATCGGTGGCCATCGAACTTGCCACAAAACGGTAAAAGAGCGACATAAGGATACCGGCACCGACAGAAAGCATAATTCCCTTGCCTGAGACTTTCCGGAGAGAAGTGCTGTGCTTTTTATAGGCAATGGCATCTGTGATTATTGCAGCAACAATAAGGGCAAGGCCGGTAAAAAGGATTACGGGATTCCCTTTGGGGACAAAGATATAATTGATTATTACTCCCAGCGCAAGAGCAATCCCGACCCCGACCGGGAATGCGACAGCCATTCCTGCAATTGCCATTGCTGCCACCAGGAGTATATTCGATGCATTGAAAACAACTCCACCGATGAAGGCGTTGAAGATATTCTTACCATCAGCCTGTGCAATATCTGCAGTGAAGTTGCGGCCATTTTCACCGATACTCCCCAGAGTAAATCCGAGCAGGAGGGAAAAGATCAGGATCCCTATGACATAATCCCAATAGAAGAGTTCAAAGCGCCATGATTTGCCTGAAAGTTTCTGGGTATTTCCCCATGAACCCCAGCAGAGCATGGTTACTATGCAGAGAATTACTGCCAGCGAATAACTTTGTGGTATGAACATATTTGAGAAGTTTGGAGTGATCTAAAGTTTGGAGTACTTAAAGTTAGGATGTTATAAGTTACACTCCATGTTCCCCTCCTGGGAGGGGTTAGGGGTGGGTATCAAGACATTATTTTTCAAAAGAGAACTTATAGTTTTCGTTTTTCTTTTTAGCCGTTTTAAATATGGTAGCTCCGGTCAGATAAACATTGGTTCCTTCCGATTCGGGTCGTTTTTCGCCTTTCACAATCAGCTTTACTGAATGTTCACCGGGATTGAGACCTGTTACATGCCAGAGGTTTACATTGGAGTGCTGCTGATCGCTGAAATTATAATATGTATCAATTGTCCTGTGCAACTTGCCGTCAAGCCAGATATCTGCCCTGCCGCCATCCTTTACCCAGTTGCCTGTCAGGGAAATTCCTGTTCCTGTAAATTTGATTTCAGCCTCATCGCCTGATCTGGCAGCAAACATTGCCAGGTCGCGTGGTTCTTTTGCCTGGCCTGTCAGCACGGTATATTTCTTCCATCCTCGACTGAATACGAATTCATTTTTGTCAAAAACGGATTTCCTGCTGTCGAAAACAACATCGGGGAAGGAGACCTCGGCTTCCGGTGCAACAGGTTCCTGTATTTTAATCTTAAGCTTATTGCCGGAAATATCGCCTCCGTTTTCAGTCAAGAATCCCATGGCATAGTTATATGTGCTTTCAACGGCTTTGTTGAAGGAGTAGTCAGTGTTGATGAATGTTTCGTCTGCTATTGCCCTGACGCCTTCCTGCATCTCAGCGGGGAGGCCGCTGAATCCATAAATAACTCCGAGAACAGCAAGGGCATTCGAGGGATTGCAGTCTGAATCCTGTCCGCATCGCGTAGTGATCTCGAGGGTTTTCATTGGATCTCCGTTTCCGTAAAGAAGTCCCATGACAATATACGCGCCATTAAGCTTGGCGTCGATATTGAACGGATCGCCTGCGCCGCAGATATCCACATCTCCCCATTTATTCTCAAGCTCTTTCCATGCTGCTCTCCAGTCGGC
>Ga0079037_100000715_pt1 | contig 15837 bp, 15 predicted proteins | sample Mud3Dept4metaG_FD_71479 | JGI IMG/M metagenome (GOLD analysis project Ga0079037, IMG submission 71479) | Freshwater wetland microbial communities from Ohio, USA, analyzing the effect of biotic and abiotic controls - Mud 3 Core 4 Depth 4 metaG | ecosystem: Environmental > Aquatic > Freshwater >... | reverse complement strand
ATAGCGGTCGGCGAAGAAGATGTGGCCGCTCATCTCGCCGGCTAGGATGGCTTTTTCCTCCTTGATCTTTTTCTTGATCAGGCTGTGTCCCGTCTTCCACATGATCGGCCGGCCGCCGAGTCTCTTTATCTCCTCATAGAGGAGCTTCGATGCTTTCACCTCGGAGATGACGGCCGCGCCGGGGTGCGAGGGTAGGATATCGCGTGAAAAGACGATCATCAGCTGGTCACCCCAGAGCAGGCTGCCCCGGTCGTCGACGACGCCTATCCTATCCCCGTCGCCGTCGTACCCGACTCCGAAATCAGCGCCCGTCTCCAGGACCTTCTTGACCAGGTCCTCCATGGCCTCGGGAAGCGTCGGGTCCGGATGATGGTTCGGAAATCTTCCGTCCGGTTCGCAGTAGAGCTCGGTCACGTCGCAGCCCAGCTTTCTGAAGATCGGCGCCGCCACGAACCCCGCGACCCCGTTCCCGGCGTCCAGTACGATCTTCAGCTTGCGGCCGAGCCGGATGTTCTGCACGACATAATTCTCATAATCGGGAATGATGTCACAGCTCGACTTCGAGCCCGGCTTGTCGGACGTGATCTTCCCGTCCTTGAGAAGCCGGTAAACCTGCTGGATCGTCTCTCCGTAGAGCGTCTCCTCCCCGACCATCATCTTGAAGCCGTTATACTCCGGCGGGTTGTGGGAGCCCGTGATCATGACCGCCGCCTCGTTTTTCTTGTAGAAGACGGCAAAATAGAGGAGCGGCGTCGGAACCATCCCGATGTCGACGACACTGCACCCCGTGGAAAGAAGCCCCCGGGTCACGGCCTCGGCATAGGCGGGTGAGCTCAGCCGGGCATCGCGGCCCAAGGCAACCCTTTTCTTGCCGTGCTCCCGGAAATAAGTGCCGGCGCCGCGTCCCAGGTATTCGACGAATTCGAGGGTCAGGTCCTTGTCGACGATCCCCCGGATATCGTATTCCCTGAAGATCTTAGGGTTTATATTCATGCTCGCCTCCCTTCGAGACTGCCCTGCGGCCTCACCTGTCCACTACCCGATATTCCGGATGGACAGGTTCTTCACCTTCTCTTCGACCTCAGCCCATTTGCCCTGGGCGCCCAGGATGAATTCGATGAACTCGCGGACCGCGCCCCGGCCGCCGGCCTGCTCGGAGATGAAATGACAATTTTTCTTGATCTCTGGATGGGCGTCCGCCACCGCCCCCGCCAGCCCGACCGACTTGATGACCGCGAGATCGCCCAGGTCATCCCCGATGTAGGCGACTTCATCCGCCCCGAGCCCGTGCTTCGCCAGGATCGCTTCGAGCACCGGCTTCTTGTCCAGGATTCCCTGGTGAAGCTCATCGATCCGGAGTTTCGCCGACCTCATCTCCAGCGCCCGCGAGGTCTTCCCGGTGATGATCGCCGTCTTGAACCCTACGAGGTGCGCGAGGAGAATCCCGAGCCCATCCCGGACATTGTAGGATTTGACCTCCTCGCCGTCGGGAAGGACAAAAAGCCTTCCGTCGGTCAGCGTCCCGTCCACGTCCATGATGATCATCTTGATCCGGAGCGCCCTGGCCTTCCCATCCGTCATCAAAACATCTCCGTGCGCCAGAGGTCGTGGAGATGGATGATGCCCTCGACCTTTCCGGCCTTATCGGTGACAACAAGCGCAGTGATCTTGCGCTCTTCCATCAGGTTTAGGGCTTCGGTGGCCAGGCGCTCCCGCTCGACGGTGACCGGATTGGCAGTCATGCATTCTCGGGCGCACTTCTCGAAGATCGCCTCTTGATGTTTCCTCATCATCCGGCGCAGGTCTCCGTCGGTTATGACACCGTGGAGGGTTCCGTCTTCGGCGGCGACGCAGGCGACACCCAGCTTCTTTCCCGTCATCTCCTCGATCACCTGGAGCATCGGCGTCGTGGGGAGCACGCGCGGGATCTTGGCTCCCCGGTGCATGAGCATCCCGACCCGGGTCAGCTTCCGGCCGATATTCCCCTTGGGATGGAAGAGGGCGAAATCCTCCTCGCTGAACCCTTTCTTTTTCATCAAGGCGATGGCCAGCGCATCTCCCAGAGCCAGGGCGGCGGTGGAGCTGGCCGTCGGGACCATGTCCTTGGGACCGGCTTCCCTCTCGACTCTGGCGTCGAGGACGATATCGCTGTACTTGGCGATCCGGGACTTCCGATTCCCCGTGATCGTGATGAGCTTGACCCCTATCCTTTTTATGAACTCGAGGAGGTCGACGATCTCCTTGGTTTCGCCGCTGTAGGAAACGGCCAGGACGACGTCTTTCGCCAGGACCATGCCCAGGTCGCCATGGCCGGCTTCGGCCGGATGGATGAAGATCGCCGGCGTCCCGCAGCTCGCCAGGGTAGCGGCGATCTTGCGGCCGATGAGGCCCGACTTGCCCATGCCGGTGACGACGATCCGCGATTTGTTCTCGGCCAGGAGGTCGACCGCATTGGAGAAGTCTTCGTCCAGCCGGGAAACGAGGGCGGAGATGGCGCGGCTCTCTATCTCCAAAACTCCCCGTCCGATTTTGATGATCTCCGTCTTCTTCATGATCCCATCCCCTCGCTCCCGGGCTCCCTCACATCCAGAGCCTTCCGGATTCGCAAAGCGGACCGCAGGACTTCTTCTAATTTTTTTAATCTCAATGAGTTAAATGGATCCGAGAGGGCCTTGGCCGGGTTATCATGAACTTCCAGGAAAAGGCCGTCCGCGCCGGCCGCGACGCCGGTCCGGACCATGAGCGGGATGAATTCCGCCTCTCCTCCCGAGGCCGTGCCGCGTCCGCCGGGCCGCTGGACGATATGCGAAGCGTCGATGACCACCGGGAATCCCCATTGCTTCATGACCGGGATGGAGCGCACATCAAAAACGAGGTTGTTGTAGCCGAAGAAGGTGCCCCGTTCGGTGAGCAGGATCCGTTCGTTTCCCTGGCCGCGGACCTTCTCGACGGCGTTCTCCATCTCCTGCGGGGAAAGGAACTGGCCTTTCTTTATGTTGAGCGGCTTTCCGGTCCTGGCGGCTTCAACGAGGAGGTCCGTCTGGCGGCACAGAAACGCCGGGATTTGGATGACGTCCAGGACCTCGGCCGCGCCCGCCACCTGGCTCGTTTCATGAACGTCGGAGAGCACAGGGACGGAGAGCTCTTTTTTTATGCGCCCGAGTATCTCCAGGCCCCGCGCCAGCCCCGGCCCCCGGTAGGATCTCACAGAGGAACGGTTGGCCTTGTCATAGGAGGCTTTGAAGATAAACGGAATCCCGAGGCCGGCGCAGATGCGCTTGATTTTTCCGGCCAGGGCAAGGGCCTTCTCCTCGCTTTCGATGACGCAGGGGCCGGCGATGAGGAAAAGCGGCGTCGCTCCTCCCGCGGTGACTCCCTCAGCGATCTTTACGGCCTTTGGTCCTTTGGAGGCGATGGGCATGGCTTGCTCCGATAAACGCTTTGAAGAGCGGATGCGGGCTCACGGGCTTTGACTTAAACTCCGGGTGGAACTGGCAGCCGAGGAACCAGGGGTGGTCCGTGATTTCAATGATCTCGACAAGGTTGAGCTTGGGGTTGTGGCCGGTGAAGGACAGCCCGGCCCGGGCCAGCTTATCCTTGTAGGCGGGGTTGAACTCGTAGCGGTGGCGGTGCCGCTCCAAAATGAGCGTTTTCCGATAGGCTTTGTAGGCAAAAGATTTTTTCTCGAGCTGGCAGACGTATTCCCCGAGACGCATCGTCCCGCCGATGTCGTGCTCGGGGCTGAGCTCGCGCCAGAGGAAGAAAATTCGGTGCGGAGTATGGCCTTCGAATTCGGTGCTGTTGGCCCCCCCGAGTCCGGCGATGTTCCGGGCGAACTCTATGGTGGCACACTGCATCCCCAGGCAGATCCCGAAAAAGGGAACTTTGTTCTCCCGGGCGTATGTGACCGCCCGGATCTTGCCCTCTATCCCGCGGACCCCGAATCCGCCCGGGACGAGGATTCCGTCCTTGTCCCCCAGGACCTCGTCGAGCTTGCCTTTCTCCAGGTCTTCGGACTCGATCCAGCAGATGTTGACCTTGAGGCCGTGGGCGATACCGCCATGTTTGAGGGCCTCCTTCAGGCTCAGGTACGAATCCTGGAGCCCGGCGTATTTTCCCACCAGGGCGATGGTCACCTCGTCGCGCGGATTCTTCATCCTGTTCACGAGCGCCTGCCAGGGAGCCAGATGCCGTCTTTTCGGCGGCAGCTCGAGCTTCTTGAGGATGTAGCCGTCCAGCCCTTCCTCGGCGAAAAGAAGAGGGATTTCGTAGATATTGTCGACGTCCTTGGCGGTGATGACGGCTTCGAGAGGGACGTTCGTGAACAGCGCGATTTTGCTCTTGATATCCGTCGTCAGAGTTCGGTCCGTTCGGCAGAGCAGGATATCGGGCTGGATGCCGATCGCCCGAAGCTCTTTGACGCTGTGTTGGGTGGGCTTCGTCTTGAGCTCCCCGGAGGTGCCGATATAGGGGACAAGCGTGAGATGGACAAAGAGCACGTTCTCCGGTCCGAACTCGAGCCGCATCTGGCGGGTGGCCTCGAGAAACGGCAGGCTTTCGATGTCCCCGACCGTCCCGCCGATCTCGTGGATGACGATGTCGTTCCCCTCAGAAACGGCCTGAAAGGCGTGCTTGATCTCATCGGTGACGTGGGGGATGACCTGGACCGTCTTTCCGAGGAATTCGCCCTTTCGCTCTTTGCGGATGATCGATTCGTAAATCTTGCCGGCCGTCCAATTGTGCGCCTTGGAGGTGCGGGTCGATGTAAACCTCTCATAATGGCCAAGATCCAGGTCCGTTTCGGCGCCGTCGTCGGTGACATAAACCTCACCGTGCTGGAAGGGGCTCATCGTTCCCGGGTCCACGTTCAGGTATGGATCGAACTTTTGCAGCGTGATCCGATAACCGTGACTCTCCAGAAGCCGGCCGATCGAGGCGGCCGCGATCCCCTTCCCAAGCGCCGAGAGAACTCCACCCGTGACGAAGATGTGTTTGGTTTTAGGCATGGACTTTATTCCTCAAAAATTCCTCGACCTTGATTATATCGTCCGGCGTATCCACGCTCAAGGTGGGGTAGGGCGCCTCGACCATCTTGATCCGGCAGCCGTTCTCGAGCGCCCGCAGCTGCTCCAGCCTTTCCATCCGTTCCAGCCGCGAAGGTTTCATCCCGGCGAAATCGGCGAGGAAATCCTTTTTATAGCCGTAGATGCCGATATGCTGAAAAAAGAAATCAGAGGCCTGGGAAGGAATGGGGGCCCGGGAAAAATAAAGGGCAAAGCCATCCCGGTCCGTAACCACCTTGTTGATATTGGGGTTGGACATAAGATCGAGGTCATAGACCCTGGCCATGAGAGATGCCATCCTCACGGCCTCGTCCTGAAGGGCCGAGACAAGCGAGTCGACCAGCTCCCCCGTGACCAACGGCTCATCACCTTGAATGTTTATTATTATATTATTATCAATAGTTTGCGAAACTTCGGCCGCCCGCTCCGTGCCCGATCTATGGGTTCTCGAAGTCAGCCGGGCCTCCGCGCCGAAAGACCTCGCCGCGTCACGGATTCGTTCATCGTCGGTGGCGATGATCACCCGGTCGACAAGCCGGGCCTCCCGGACACCCTCATACACCCGCTGGATCATCGGCCGTCCAAGGATCAAGGCCAGCGGCTTGCCCGGGAATCGGGTCGATTCGTACCGCGCGGGGATTATCGCCGCCGCTCGCTTCAAAGTGTTTCTTCCTCCTTGACCTTCACCGGCTCCCCCGCCGCCGTCGTTACCGGCTCTCCAGCCATGCAATTGGCCTCTAAATAAGCGCCTTCGTCGACAATCAACTTGGGAGAGATGATGGCGCCGAAAACGCGGCCGCGGCTGTGAATCTCGACTTTGTCCTCAGCCCGGATCGTGCCCCGGATTTCTCCGTTGATCACGATGTAGCCGGCCTTAACGTCAGCCTCTACTTTCCCTTGTTCGCCAATCACGAGCATCGAGTCGGAAACGATCGTGCCCTTAAAAAAGCCGTCGATGCGAAATGATCCTTTGAAAGACAGCTCGCCTTTGAACTCGGTGTCCTTATCAAAGAACCCGGTGATCTTCTGCTCGTCGTACTCCCGTTTTCTTTCTTTCTCTTTCTCTTTCACTTCGATCCTCCTTTGATCTTTCCATAAATGCGGTTCAAGTCGTCCAGGGAAAAATAGGAAATCTTGATTATCCCTTTTGTCCGATTTCCGGCGATTGAGACTTTAGTCCCGAGGGCCCTCACGAGGTCGTCCTCCACGGCCTTAAGGTCGGGGTCAGGCTCCGGACCTCGAGCCGCCGGCCGCTTTTTCCGGCCCGAAATCACTCTTTCAACGTCCCTGACGGTCAAGCTGCTATGAACGATCTCGCGGGCCAGAGAGATCATGGACTCCTGGTCTTCAAGGGCCAGAAGAGCCCGGGCATGGCCCATGGTGATCTTGTTTTCAGACAGATAGTCCTGAACGATTTTGGGGAGGTTGAGAAGCCGGAGATAATTGGCCACGGAAGTCCGGTCCTTCCCAACACGGTCCGCGATCTCCTCCTGGGTGTAGTGCAATTCCCGGATCAATCTTTGATAGACATGAGCGATTTCCAGGGGGTTGAGGTCTTCCCGATGGAGGTTTTCAACCAGAGAGATTTCAAGCTGCCGCTCCTTCGGTATCTGGCGGATCAGGACCGGGATCTTCCTCAACCCCGCCTTCTGGGCCGCTCGCCATCTCCTCTCTCCGACGATTATCTTGTACCCCTCGCCCTCCGGCACGACGAGGATGGGCTGGATGACACCGCTTTCCTTCATCGACCGGGCCAGTTCCTCGATGGAATCCGGGTTGAACCGGATTCTCGGCTGCGCCGGGTTCGGCGTGATCTCCTCGAGGTCCACCTCCGCATACCGTTCGTCTTTGAGAATTCCATAATCGTCGGGCAAGAATACTTCTAGACCCTTGCCCAAGGCTTTTTTTGTCATTTGCCGAGTAACTCCTGTGCGAGGCTCAGATAGGCAACTGCTCCTCGGGATTTGATGTCATAAAGGACAATGGGCTTGCCGAAGCTGGGGGCCTCGGCCAGCCTGACGCTCCTGGGTATCACGACCTCAAAGACGACCGTCTTGAGGGAACGCCTGATCTCAGCGGCAACCTGTTTGGAAAGGTTGGTCCGCTCATCGAACATCGTCAGGACAATGCCTTCGATGGAAAGAGAAGGGTTGAAATAGGTGCGGACCTGGTCAAAAACGGCCAGGAGATCGGGGATCCCTTCCATGCACAGGAACTCGCACTGAATCGGGATGAGAACGGAATCGGCGGCTGTCAGAGCGTTCAAAGTGAGGAAACCCAGCGACGGCGGGCAATCGATGAAGATGAAATGGAAATTGCGTTTGGCCTTATCCAGGATGTCCCGCAATTTCTTCTCCCGGTTATCCCTGGAAAATAGCTCCACCTCCGCGCCGGAGAGCTCGGGCGAACATGGACAAATGTAATAGTTATCGAGTTCGGTCCCCACGACGAGGTCCATGAGATCATTCCCGTTCATGAGCGCCTGATAGATTCCTTTCTGTGCCTCTTTGGGTTTCCCAAGGCTGGCCGTTGCCATGCCCTGGGGATCCAGGTCTATTACCAGGACCCGATTGCTTTTCAAGGCCAAGGCTGCGGAAAGGTTGATGGCGGTTGTCGTTTTGCCGACTCCGCCCTTCTGATTGGCAACGGCGATTACCTTCCCCATGCGCCCCTCAATGTTTCACGTGGAACATTGGCCCCTAGTGTCCCGTCTCGTAAGTACCTTGCCAAAGTCGTCGGCATGACGGGACACTTCCAGGGGAGAGTCAAGCTCCCCCCTCGGCGCTTCGCTGACCCCCTGAGGGGAACGACGCCGTCCCCCTCAAGCTCCCCCGCGGTGGCGCGTCTTCCGATGAATATGAAATAGCCAAGTTATTTGTGAGACGCACCACTAGCCCCTTTCCTCAGGGCGCGGACATAAAGGCCGAGGTTAACCAGGGCGGCGGCAGTCATCCCCGGAACCTCCGCCGCTTGGCCAATCGTCTCCGGCCGGGATTTGGAGAGTTTTTCGACCGCTTCCTTGGTCAATCCTGGGACTTTTTTGAAATCTATATCTTCGGGCACCCTAACCAGGTTCATCCGCTTTATCCTTGCGACTTCCCTCTCCTGCTTGCGCAAATAGCCCTCATACTTTACCTCTGCCTCTGCGTATCGAATCTCCTCGTCTGTTAAAGAAGCGGAAAATTTTCTATATTCTAGCACACTTCGCAGCGAAACTTCAGGTTTTTTTAGCCATTCCCAAAGCGGAATCCGCTCCCCGCTCTCCAACTTGACTTTCTCTTTTCGCAGGAAACGGAAAAGATGTCCGATTTTCTCCCTTTTGTCCTCAAACAGTCTGAATTCGGCTTCGGCAGACAGTCCATACTTCCTTGCGTAATCGGCAAGCCTGAAATCGGCATTATCGAACCGTAAGTTCAACCGATATTCCGCCCTTGAGGTGAACACACGATAGGGCTCCTCGACCCCTCGGGTTACCAGGTCATCTATCATGACTCCGATATAGGCCTCATCCCGTCTCAAGACAAAGGGTTCCTTTCTTCTGACCTTCAAGGCGGCATTGATTCCCGCCATGATTCCCTGAGCGGCCGCCTCTTCATACCCCGATGTCCCGTTGATCTGCCCAGCTAAAAAGAGGTTCTCAATCCGCCTTGTTTCAAGAGAAGACTTGAGCTCGATAGGGGAAACGGCGTCATATTCTATCCCATAGGCCGGTCTCAGGATCTTGGCCTGATCCAGTCCTGGGATGGTCCTCAATATCTCCCTCTGCACTTCATAGGGAAGGCTGGAGGACATCCCATTAATATAGATTTCAGATGTCTCCAACCCCTCCGGCTCAAGGAAAAACTGATGCCGCTCATGGTCAGGAAACTTGACGACTTTATCTTCGATAGACGGGCAGTAGCGGGGTCCGATTCCGGTTATCTTTCCGCTGTAAAGAGGTGACTTATCCAGGTTTCGTCGGATGACTCTATGGGTCCGGGCATTGGTATGACCGAGATAACAAAGGACTTGGTTGACGAGGGGGCGGCGCGTCCTGAAGGAAAATGGGACGGGGGTTTCGTCACCCGGCTGCGGGGAGAAACCCGTCCAATCGATCGTGTGCTTGTCCAGCCTCATCGGCGTCCCGGTTTTCAGCCGGAACATCTTCAGCTCCAGCCGGCGCAGGCCTTCACTGAGCGATGTGGCCGCGGGCTCGTTGGCCCTTCCGGCCGGGTATGAGTTCAGCCCCATATGAATCAGGCCGTTCAGGAAAGTCCCGGGCGAGATGATTACGGCTTCGCCCAGCAGCCGGTTTCCATCAAGAGTCGATACGCCACGGGCTTTTCCGCCCGCAACAATGACATCGGCTACAATGCCCTGGAAAACCGTCAGGTTCGGCGTATCTTCCAGCCATTTCTTCATGACCAGACGATAGCGGGCTTTATCACATTGCGCCCGCGGCGCCTGAACAGCGCTTCCGCGGCTCCGGTTGAGAAGCCGGAACTGTATTCCCGTTTCGTCGGCCAGGAGACCCATGAGCCCGCCCAGCGCATCGATCTCCCGAACGAGATGGCCCTTGGCCAGACCGCCTATGGCTGGATTGCAGGACATCTGGGCGATCGTCTCCAGGTGAATGGTAACCAGGAGAGTTTTCAGGCCCATGCGAGCCGAAGCCGAAGCCGCTTCGCAGCCGGCGTGGCCTGCGCCAACCACAATAACGTCATAATCTGGACTTTGGCCGCCTTTTTGGCTCATTTTCCAACACAAAAGTGGGAAAATATCCGGTTTATGATCTCTTCGGACCGGATTTCACCGGTTAATTGGCCGATAAACGGCAAAACACCGCGTATTTCCTCGGTCCAAACCTCGTCTGTATGCCCTTTTCTCAGCAAATCCAACGCTTTCTCCAGGCCGGAGGCGATATCGTCAAAAAGCAGTTTTTGTCTCAGGTGAAGAATTACCTCGTCGCCCCGGTCTTGCTTGGGTTTGAAGCAGTCATAGATCGCCGCCCGCAGCTCCTCCAGGTTTTTCCCAGTCCGGGCGGATATCTCGAGCCAGCACGTTTTTCTGACCGGCGCCAGGCATCTTCTCCGGTCAACCCTGCGGGGAAGGTCGGCCTTGCTGAATAGAAGAATCATCTTCTTGGACTTGAACCTTTCTATCAGGTTCAGATCAGCCCGACTCTCCTTTCTGGACGAGTCCACAACCATAAGGATTCCGTCCGCTCTATGGGCCATCTCTCCGCTTTTTCTGACGCCTTCCTTCTCCACGGGATGGGTCGAGTCCTCCAGGCCGGCCGTGTCAGTCAAGTGGAAGCGGGCATCATTTATCTTGATCATCTCCCGGAGATAGTCCCTCGTAGTCCCGGGATATGGGCTGACGATCGCCCTCTCCTGTTCGAGGAGGGCATTGAAGAGCGTCGATTTGCCCACATTAGCCCGGCCGACAATGGCCAGATCGAGGCCCTCGGTCATTGCCTTTCCCGCCTCGTAGCTTGAAACGAGCTGCCGAACAGTCCGGAGCAGCGCTTCCAAACGCTTCTCGCTTTCTGCGGCTTCGATCCCCAGACCTTCTTCGGGGAACTCGATCCCGCTCTCGACAAGGGTCATAAGCTCGACGATCTCCGCGCGAAGGATGCCGATATGCTTGGAGAGGCCTCCCCTGAGCTGCCCCAGAGAGATCTGGGCCTGAGTGAGAGATGTGGCCTCGATCAAGTCATTGACCGCCTCGGCCTGAACGAGGTCAAGCCGCCCCTGAAGATAGGCACGCAGCGTGAATTCTCCCGGATGGGCGATCCTGGCCCCGGCCCTGGTCCCAAGACGGACAATTTCATCGAGCACTACCGGACTGCCGTGGCAGCTGATCTCGACGACGTTCTCTTTTGTATAGGAGCGGGGCGCAGCGAAATGGACAAAAAACGCCTCGTCAATAAAGGCCTTTTTTCCGCCGTCATAGATATCGCCTAAGACAAAAACTTGGGGTTGGAGATCCTTCCATCTCAGTCTGCGCGGCTTGAAAATTCTTCTGGCTATCGAAAGGGCCCGCGGCCCGCTCAGCCGGACGACGCCCAGGCCTCCGCTCCCCGAAGGAGTGGATATCGCGATGATCGTATCTTCAAGCATCGGACCGGCCGTCATTTCACCGCGGTTCATTTTAGTCAACCCGATGAGATTAGTAAATAACGCCCGCGGACGCAGGTTCCTCGTTGACAGCATTGCAGGCCCGGCGGTATATTTCTACATAAGAAGGAGGATGCCGTGAGTCCTTTTCAAAGGAAGATGAATCCGAACATAGAGATCCTCCATATGATCACTGCCTGTCTGGCCAGCATTTTTATGGCGATAGCACCTCTTTGCTTTTCCGGCCAGGAGGGATCCTCCTTACTATCCAAAGAGGAGGCTCGCCGGTTTCTCCTTGAGGCGAAGGTCATTCAGAGCCAGAGAATAGGGAAGGGGCTGACCAACCCTTGGCGCCTGACCCTCTCTTCAGACGGCCTGACCCACGACGCTTCTTTCCAGGACGTGGATGTGCGGACGCAGGAGGCCGGGTTCGCCGGGGGCGGGAGGGAGCTCAATTTCGCGGATTCCTTCCATTTCAATATCGCGGCCTACGAACTGGCCTCGCTCCTCGGGGTCGACGACATGGTCCCGATGTCGGTGGAGCGGGCGTGGGACGGGAAAAAGGGCTCGCTGAGCTGGTGGGTGGACGATGTCAAAATGGACGAAGAGGAGCGCGTGAAACGGGCGATCTCTCCGCCCGACAGTCATTCCTGGAACAACCAGATGCACCGAATCCGCGTTTTCTCCCAACTCATTTATGACACGGACCGGAACGTCCAAAACATCCTGATAACGGGGGACTGGAAACTCTGGATTATCGATTTCACCCGGGCCTTCCGGACGCTCCGGGAACTCCCGGAAGAAGAGGACCTGCTCAAATGCGAGAGAGGTTTATTCAGCCGGCTCCAGGAACTCAACAAAGACGCCGTTTCCAGGGCCGTCGGAGGCCATCTGACAAGATGGGAGGTCGAGGCTTTGATGGCCCGCCGGGACCTGATCGTCAAACGCTTTCAAAAGTTGATCCGAGAGAACGGCGAAGCCAAGGTGCTATATTAGCAACTCGCTGGGCAAAATATTTCTGTCTTCTTTGATATTACCAAGGCGAAGGGTAGTGGGCGAGAAAGTCTATCCGAAACGCCTTTAAGACTTTAGCCTAAAACCATTAACCCCTCCTCCCTCCCCTGGCCAATCAGGGGAGGCCTAAAAAATGTCGGCGTCTCGGATAAAGGTCGGAGAGAAGAGCCTTTTTAGGGTTTGCCGATCGGGAATACTTTGACCCTTTTCAAGAAACCCTCGCCCAGACTCTCGCTGGTGATCCCCGGGACCTGGTTGACGGCGATGTGGACGATCCGCCTTTCATAGGGGTTCATCGGGTCGAGGACCTCGACCCTCCCCGAATCGCTGACTTGATGGGCAATTTCCTGGGCATATTCCCGCAGCCGTTTTTCCTTTCTCCGCCTGAAGAACTCGCAGTCGACCTGGACCTTGTGGTCCGAGACCTTGTTGAGGACGTGCTGAAAAGCCAGGAGAAGGGAGCCGTCCTTGCGGAGCAGCAGGCTCTTGTCCTCGCCGTCGAAAATCACGTAGATCGTCTCGTTCTTCTTCTTGACTTCGTAGGTCAGTTCCAGGGGAAAATGGGGGAGGAGGGCATCCAGGAAGCCGGTGACGGGGTTCGTGTCCAGCTCTCTCTTTGGCCAGGCCCGGATGACGATTTCCTTGCCGCGCATGCCGAAGAGCTTGGTCTTCTCGGTCACGATCTCGTAGTTGAACTTTTCCCTGGGGATCTTGAGCACATGCTCGGCGTGGCCCAGGGCCTCGTCCAGGTTTTTGCCCTTGAATTCCTGGTCCGGCTCAGCCTTTTCGTTTTCCATGGGATTCTCGCTTTTTCTTGGCCATCATGCGGTTCATGATGTATTGCTGGCCGATCTGCAGGACGTTATTGGTCAGCCAGTAAAGGACCAGACCGCTCTGGAAATTCATGAAGAAGACGGTCATAACGACGGGCATGATGAGCATCATCCTGGCCTGGGCGGGGTCGGCCGACGTCGGGGTCATCTTCTGGCTGATGAACTGGGTAGCGCCCATCAGGATCGGCGTTATGTAATAAGGGTCGTGAACGGACAAGTCCTTTATCCAGAGGATAAACGGACTGTGCCGGAACTCCACAGCCACGACAAGCATCCGGAAAAACCCCCAAAAGACAGGGATCTGCACCAGGATGGGGAGACATCCGCCGGCCGGGTTGATGCCGTGTTCCTTGTAAAGCCTCATCATCTCTTCGTTCATCTCGCGGCGCTGGTTGATGTCCTGTTTCGCTTTCTTGTACTTGGCCCGCAGGGCTTTTATCTTCGGCTGGAGTTCCTGCATCTTGGCCATGGATTTGGTCGAGCTGTAGGTCAGAGGGAAGAAGACGATCTTGATGAGGAAAGTCAGGATGATGATGGCGAAGCCCCAGTTGGGCACATAGCGATGGATGAATTTGATCGTGATAAAAAGAATCTCCGCGATCGCGCCGAAAAAGCCGAAATTGATGACCTTCTTGGACTCGTGGCCGAAAGCGCGCAGCCGGTCAAAATCCTTGGGACCAATGTAGGCCTTTTGCGGAACACTCACGGAGAGAAAGAAATCCGCCGTCCTCTCAGCCCTGGGAACACTCAGAAATTGGGCCGTTCCCTGCTGCGCAGGAGTAATGAAAAGGGCGGTCATGTAGTTGTCTTCATAGGCGGCCCAGTTGGCGAAGTTGAAAGCGCTGGCATCAGGCCGGTATTTTCTTTCGTTGATCCTGTAAACGCGGTTGGCCGCGAGGACCGCGATACCGCCCCCCGCCCCGAACTGCTGCCGCTTTGAGGTGACCACAGGATTGCCGATCCCGGGTCCCCAGATGACCCGGGGTTCAATCTTGCGGCCGTCCTTCCAGACATCGATCCGGACCTCGAAATCGTAGGCCCCCCCGGTAAAGATGAAAGTCTTCTCGATTTTTACACTATTCCCATCGGAATAGGAGAACTTAAGCTGCCCGGTCTGTCCGTCCCTGAGCTCGAGACGCGTCGCCGAGGGGATGAACAGCCCGCCGTTGGCCGTCTTGTCCAAGTCGGCATCCTGGGTTTCCATTGAAAAGGGGAACCTCCCCACTTCCGCCGCGCTCCGGGAGACAAGCTCGAGGCCTTCTTTATTCTCATCCAGGTGGGCTTTCAGCCTCCAACTGCGGAGCGATGCTCCCCGGTTGCTCCAAACGCTCTGGAAGAGGGACGTATCGACCAACACCTGCTGTTCCGCCTGGGCCTCGGCTTCATCATAAGCCTGGGGCGCCGACGACGCGGCCGCCGGAGCGGCGGAGGGCTCGGCCGGCTTTGGCTCGGGCGCCGCCTGCTGGACCGGAGCCTGGGTCTGGATTTGGGGTTCCGTCCGGGGCTTGTTCTTCATGAAGACCATCTGGTAGAGCGCCAGGACAAGGAAAGAAAGGACGATGGCTAGGATCAGTCTTTTTTCCATTATTCAGACCTCTTAGGGAACATGATCAATTCCACCGGCGTGAAAAGGATGACATCTCAACAGCCGCCGGCACCCGAGCGAGATCCCCCTGAGCAGCCCATACTTGTCGATCGCCTCCCGGGTGTACTCTGAACAGCTGGGATAAAAACGGCACTGCCTTCCCAGAAACGGTGAGAGGACGAGCTGATACAGCCGGATGGCCAGCGAGGCTGCCTGTTTCATCTCATCCGCTTCTTCTCGGAGATCTTCCCGACGGCCTGGAGATAGCTCTCCTCGAGCTCCGCCCAGGTGGCCTCCCGCATGTCGGCCGAGGCCACGAGGAGAAGATCGACTGGAAAGCTGAGCAAGTCCTTGTTCCTCCGGAACAATTCCCTCATCCGGCGCTTGGCCCTATTCCGGGCGACAGCATTCCCGACCTTGCGGGAAGCAACCACCCCCACCCGGGAATGGGTCAAAACATTAGAGAGCCCGATAAGGGTGAAATAACGGCTCTTGTATCGGTAACCTTTTTTATAGAGGACTAAAAAGTCTTTTCTCTTTCTGATCCTCTCTCGAGGAGCCAGGCTTTCCGCCATCAAACGGCAAGTCTTTTTCTGCCCTTCTGCCGGCGGCTCTTGATGACCTTCTGGCCGCCCTTGGACTTCATCCGGACGCGAAAACCGTGGGTTTTCTTCCGCCTTCTCACGTTGGGCTTGAACGTTGGTCTCATGGTATCAGCTCATTTCAGGAGAACAATATTAATCGACGCCCGCCCGTCTGTCAAGGTGAAGATGCCTCTCGGCGGGGCGGCCGCCCTTCCATACAGGTTGACTCCCAGGGGGAATTGGAATATAATCTTTCCTAATGGACTCTTTCAAGATTGGCGATAGGATCATCTATCCCAATCAGGGTTTGGCCGTCATCGAGGGCATCCAGCAGGAGCGCCTCTACGGGGAAGAATTCAATTTTTACCGGGTCAGGATCCTGGCCAACAAAACCCTCGTCCTGGTCCCTTCCGGCAACACCGAGGAGATGGGGATCCGCAAGTTGATGTCCGAAGACGCGGTGGAAGAGATCTTCCTTTACCTGAAGAAACACCGAGTGGACGTTTCTGCGGACTGGAAAGGAAGGTACAAGGAGCACATCGGCCTGATGCGCTCGGGGACCATTTTCGACATGGCTTGTGTCCTGAAAAGTCTTTATTATCTGAGCCTTACCAAAACGCTGTCGTTTCGGGAGAAGAAGATGCTGGAAAAGGCCAAGGA
>Ga0079037_100000714_pt1 | contig 15839 bp, 17 predicted proteins | sample Mud3Dept4metaG_FD_71479 | JGI IMG/M metagenome (GOLD analysis project Ga0079037, IMG submission 71479) | Freshwater wetland microbial communities from Ohio, USA, analyzing the effect of biotic and abiotic controls - Mud 3 Core 4 Depth 4 metaG | ecosystem: Environmental > Aquatic > Freshwater >... | reverse complement strand
TTTCCTAAACGGCCAGGGAGTCGAGGTTTTGGTTCCCAAGGAGCAGGGGTGTTGTGCCCTGCCGGTTATCGGAGCGGGAGACCTCCAGACGGCGCAAGAAATGGCCCAAAAAAACCTGGAAGCCTTTGGCGAGGTCGATTTCGTCGTTACCGGATGCGCGACCTGCGGTTCGGCGTTGAAGGACTATGGGACCTTCTTTGAAGGCGAGGTGAGGGAAAAGCAATTTGATTCTTTTGCTGCGAAAGTCCGGGATTTCTCGGAATTCTTGTTTCGTGATTTAAAACTTACCCCTGAAGATCTTTCTTCCGGAGCGGAGAGGAAAGGTAATCTCAAAGTCACGTATCATGACCCATGCCATCTATCGAGATATCAAGGAATCAAAGAGGAACCCCGTCAAGTCATTTCCGCTCTTCCGGGAGTGGAACTGATTGAAATGGACGGGGCTGATCAATGCTGTGGTATGGGGGGGTCATTCGGATTGTCCTATTATGATATTTCCAAAAAAATTGCCGATAAAAAAGCCTCCGCCGTCCGCAGAACAGGTGCGGACGCAGTTGTGACAACCTGCCCGGGATGCAGGATGCAATTGGTGGATGCCTTAAATCGCCATGGGCTACCGCAAAGGGTTCTTCACCTTGCAGAATTATTGGAGCCTAACGGGGATTATTGAAAATAGGCTAAGAACAACCCTTTTGGCATATTTCAGACCTTCTTGGACTAAGAGCTTATCCTTAAAGAGGGAGCCAGAGTTGTGGAAGCGGGCGAAGGATCTTGCCGCTACGAAGCAGCCGAAGAACTACGACCAGGCAGCGAATCTGCTTCTGGACCTCCGGGACGTTGCGGCGAGCAAGAACAGGCTGGAAGAATTTAAATCCGGACTTGACAGCCTCCGCGTTGCCCATGCCAAAAAGCCGAGTTTCCTCAACCGACTGGGGAAAGCAGGGTTGTGAACTTGGAATTTTCATTAAATTTCAAAATATTATAACTTCCACCCTTCTCTCCCCGGTATTGGGGAAAGGGAAAAACTTCGTCTCCGTATGGAAACTGGGCGGCGTCTTCAGGGGTTGTGGTGTCCCCCAAGAACATGTCCAACTGCGGTTGCCGTCCGGTTAAAGAATCCGTTCTCCGCAATCATTATTTTCTGAGCCTACCCCCCCTTTCTTTGAAATGGTTGTAACCTTTCTTCAGACGAAATCCACTATTTGGTTGTATGAATCACAACCCATTCAAACCGGGAGTGTGGGATTCAATCATCATAAGGAGGTGCCTATGAAGAAAAAATGGTGGATTCTTTTAGGATGCCTGATCATCATCGCCGTCCTCGGATTCAGCGTGAACTCTCATGCCGGCCGTCATTTTCCAGGCCCCATGGCCTTCGGTCCCATGTACCGTCTAAATCTGCTGAGCGAAGAACTCGGGCTCACCGGCGACCAGCGCGCAGCCCTTAAAGCCTTGGTTAAGGAGCACCGCCAGGAGATTCAACCTCTGGTGAAAGACTTGGTTGGCAAGAAGAGGGCCCTCCAGGAACTCGTCCTGGCGGAGAACCCGGATCCGGCGGCAATTCGCCAGGCCTCAGCCGACTTGGGCAAGGCGATCGCCGAGGCGGCGGTCCTGGGATCCGTCCTGGCTCAAAAGGCCCAGGCGATCCTGACCCCAGATCAGCGGCTCCGATTCCGGGAAATGCGCCAAAGCCGCCGGAAGGCATTTGACCGGACCCTTGGGGAATGGCCGGAGATAACTCCCGCGTTTTAAACTTCAAATCCGCCTCCCGGCTTTATGCTATATTGGCCGCGGGGCATTGGGAGAAAATCCGGAGGCGGAATGGATCCGGCGGCAACGGTTTCCGAAGAAGACCGACAGGATATTGCTGACAGCCTGGCAGGGAACGGCGAGGGTTATGCCCGGCTGGTCCGGCGTTACCAGGACAAAGTCGCGGCGCAGATGTGGCGGTTCACCCGGGACGAGGTGGTCTTGGACCAGCTTGTGCAGGACGTCTTCGTCGAGGCCTATTTGAGCCTCAAGGGATTCCGGGGGCAAGCACCGTTCCTGCATTGGCTGCGGCGGGTCGCGACCCGCGTGGGGTATCGCTATTGGAAGTCCCGGGACCGAACGGAAGAGCGGGAAGAGTCCCTGAAGGAAACCAGCCTAATCCTGCCCGCCGCTCCGCAAATTCAGACTCCGGAAGAGGCGGCCGACACGCTTTACCGGCTGTTTGAAAAGCTTCCTGCGGCGGATCGGATGGTTTTGACCCTTTTCTATTTTGAACAATGCGACCTTAATGAAATCTCCTCAAGGTCCGGCTGGAATCGGGTCCTGGTGAAAGTGCGGCTCCACCGGGCAAGGAAGAAGCTCAAGTCGCTTCTCGAAGAGGCGGGGAGAGGGAGAAAATAAAGTGGCCGATCCGCTGAAAATTTTGGGAGATTTATCCGCCAAGGCGCGCCGGGAAATCCCTCCGACCGTAGATGTCTCCGCTCGGGTGCTTTCCCGGCTCAACCGGGAAGCCCCGGCGCCCTCCTGGCCCATGGCCTTCGTCGCCTCGGGCGCCGCCGTCGCGGCCATCGCGGTTTTGATGATCAGCCTTCCTCTTTATGAGATGATCACTGAGCCCTGGAGTATTTTCTTTGTAATGGCAGCCAACGCGCTGCCGTAAGGAGTCGTTCATGGAACCCGAGAAATCGAATTCCCCGCTCGTCAAGCCCCGCCGCCGGCGGTTGTGGACGATCCTGATTGCCTTAGGCATTTTCTTCTGTGGAATTCTGGCAGGCGGGGGGCTGGCCTTCAAGATCATTTCCGAAGGATACAAACGGTCCTTTCAGGACCCGGAGGTCCTGGCCGAGAAAATTATCCGCCGCATGGAACGGCGGCTGGACTTGAGCAGCGAGCAGGTCAAAAAGGCGCGGGAGGTTATCCTGGAACAGCAAAGGGCGCTCCAGGCCTTGAGGAAGGAGTTCCGGCCGCGGCTGGATAGCCAGATCGAAAAAACCCGCCGGGAACTGGCCGGGATTCTGACGGCGGAGCAGGCTCGAAAATGGGAAAAGAGCTTCTCCCGGATTCAAAGGTTCTGGCTGCCGCCGCTGCCCGGTGAGCCCCGCGGTCCGCTCCCAGCGGAGCCCAAGCGATAACCGGTTTGATGACCTCCATTTGCCGAAAAGGACATCGGCAGGGGTAGGGAAGCGCCTCCTCTTTTCACAAAACCCTCCTTTAAGAAACAAGGGATTTCCCTTTCCTTGGATTCTAATTTCTTGACACCTCGCCATCGGTTTCCTAAAATTTCCTCATACCTGCGAAAAAGGATTGGGACCATGAAATCCCTTTTATCCATTTCTATCCTTATCATTCTGGGGCTTCTTCTGAGCTGCCAGCCTGTAAAAAGAAAGAATGTCGTCGATCGGATTTATGAATTAGATCCCAAGGGCAAAATATACGTTTCCCATGCTCTATTTGATAAACCCCCGAAAACCGTGGCGGTCCTGCCTTTCCATAGCCTGGTCGGGAATGGGCGGGTTGAAGGGAGCCGTTTCCTTTTCGACTCTTTCAGCGGGAAAAAGCAGGAAACCCTTCAAACCTTGCAAGAAAGCATGCGCCGTGCGTTTTTCGGGCAGTTTGCCCAATTGGAGTTCGATCATGTGAAAATATCCCGAGTGGATCGAGCCCTCAAAAGAGAAGAGTTGGACTCCTGGGAAAAAATTCGCGCCGCTTCGCCCAAGCGTTTAGGCGAGCTTTTAGGCGCGGAGGCTTTGATCTTTGGCGAAGTTACGCATTTCGATTATTACTATGCTTTTCTTTATACGCAGTTGGCGGTAGGGTTGTCCCTGGAGATGGTGGATGCAAAATCCGGAGAGACCCTGTGGAGGGTACGCGATGCCCGCCGGGACCATACGATACGGATCGTCTATGATCCGATTGCCTTGGCCGTGGGCCTCTTCCAGGCCGGGTTTTCGCTGCGCCCCATCAACATGATGCGGGCGATGGATGAGATCTGCCGGGAATTGGTGGGAACAATCCCACCGCCTCCTCCAGATTTGCCCTGAAGGTTACCTGCTTATAGATTAAGGGAGGATGAATAATGGATTTAGGATTGAAAGGCAAGGTGGTTCTTATCACCGGCGGCAGCAAAGGAATCGGTCTGGCCTGCGCGCGGGCGTTTCTGGCGGAAGGCGCTCGGGTCGCGATCGTCTCCCGCAGCCCGGCGAATCTGGAGGCGGCGAGGCGGGACCTCTCCGTCTGGGCGGAGAATTTGATTGCCGTTTCCTGTGATTTGACGGCCAAGAACGCAGCGGCCTCGATGGTGAGCGAGGTTGAAAAAGGCCTGGGTCCGGTGGATGTGCTGGTCAACTCGGCCGGCGCAGCGAAAAGGTATTTGCCGGAGGAGCTGAACGAAGAAGCCTGGCATGCCGCTATGGAGGCGAAGTATTTCACTTACATCCACGCCATGGAAGCTATTCTGCCGGCAATGGTGAAAAGAGGCCAGGGGGTCATTGTTAACATTATCGGCATGGGCGGCAAAGTCGCTACGCCCATCCACCTGCCCGGCGGCGCCGCGAACTCCGCTTTGATGCTGGCCACCGTGGGCCTGGCCAACGCCTATGGGGCAAAGGGAATCCGCATCAATGCCATCAACCCCGGCTCCACCATGACGGACCGCGTCCGGGAAGCGCTCAAACTTGAGGCGAAAAAGCGAAATCAATCCGAGGAAGAGGTGCTTGCCCAATCGCAGGCAAAAGTCCCGCTTAAGCGCTATGCCGCTCCCGAAGATATCGCCAACCTTGCCCTTTTTCTGGCCTCGAATAAGGCGAACTATATAACCGGAGCCATCGTGCCTATGGATGGAGGACTGAACCCGGTCCTGTAGCCCTTGGCGGCCGATTTTCAATCTTTGCCGTTGAGCGATTTCCCGGCAGCAAACTCCTCCGGGGAAGGCAAATACTTTTCCTCCAAGGCCGACAGCTGAGGGAACCCGATCAGTTCGTTGAAACGACCATGGTCCATGCGTCTGGGCAGATTCAAGCCGCGGACCGCCCGATGGCGGACGAGATGTTCCGCGGCCCCCTGCAGCGCTTGGGTTGCGGCGAACAAAGGAAGCAAGGGGAAATTTAAAAATTTGACTCCCAGCCTTTTCAGATCCTCCAGGGTCCAGTCCCCCCGCGACCAGTTCGGGTAATGGATTTTTTCGAAATAATTCAGGCCGAAGGAACCCCGCAAAATTCAGGGCGTTGCCATAGCCGGTGTCCAGGTCGGCGATGATGGGTATTTCCACGGCCTGAACCATATTTTTGACCGCTTCCAGGTTTTCGGTCATCGGGTACAACTCCGCGTCGGGCCGGCCGATGCTTCCGGCGCGTACCGCCCGAACCCCCAGGCCACAACAAAACTTATTCCGGGCCACCCGTGACTGAATGGTTACGATAGAGAACAAAATTCAATTGACAGGAAACCTGAATTTTGCTAATTTTTTCTGCACACGAAAAGCTGCGTATGAAGGAATCTGGCCGTAAACAAGCCCCCGCCCCCGTTTTGTTAAAGAGTAACTGGAGCGCCATCGGAGGATGGGGGCCGGCAAGAGAAAGCGAATTTCAGGTTGCAGACGAAAGATCCGTAGCCGGCTTCGGCAAAACTCCCTTTCCCTTTAAGACGGATCCCTCGCTAACCACCATCCGAGAGCCTTTCCCAAAATAGGTTGCCAGGCCGGGAAGAGAGGAAAAAGACACCCATGAAGGCGGTGGTCAAAGAGAAGGCCGAATACGGAATCAAGGTCGTGACAGACGCGGCGATTCCCAAACCCGGGCTCGGAGAAGTGCTCGTCCGGGTCGAAGCGGTGGGGATCTGCGGCAGCGACCTGCACATTTATGAATGGACCCCCGGGTATGAAGCCATCGCTCCTTATTTTCCCCGGATCCTCGGCCATGAATTTTCGGGGGAAATTGTGGAGACCGGGGAGGGGTGCAAAGGCGACTTTAAAACCGGAGAAAAAATTACCAGCGAAACCTGTAAAAGCTGCGGTCAGTGCTTCTACTGCAAGCAGGGGAAAGGAATTCTCTGTCTCTATAGATTCATTTCGGGCCGGATCGGCTTTGAGCGAGACGGGGCTATGGCGGAATACGTGGTCGTTTCCGAGGAATGCCTGCACCGGATTCCCCCCGGGGTGACGATGGAGGAAGCGGCCATGACCGAACCGGCTGCGGTGGCCCTCGGGGCCGTGGAACGGGGGGGCTTTGACCCGGGCGATCTGGTTGTGATATCCGGACCGGGCCCCATCGGCCTGATGGCAATGCAATTCTGCAAAGCCTTGGGAGCGGGGCGGGTCGTGGTCATTGGGCTGGAGGCGGACCGGAAACGGCTTGAGGTTGCTAAAGAATTGGGAGCCGACGAGGTGCTTACCGGGACTCCCGCGGAAAATCTCCAGAAAATTGGAGAATGGACCGGCGGGCTGGGGGCGGCCACGGTTTTTGAAATCAGCGGCGCGCCGGCGGCGGCGGCGGCGGGTCTGCAGATGCTCCGCCGGTTCGGAGACTTAGTATTGGTCGGGATCTATCCGGAGACCATCCCGGTCGATGCCACAAGACAGATGGTCCGCCAGATGAAAACGATCAAAGGGAGTTACGGCGGGGCTTCCCTGGACTGGGATCGGGTCTTGAATTTGGTTTCCGCAGGGAGGATCCAACTCAAGCCTTTGATTTCTGAAATTATGCCGCTAAAGGAGGCTGAGAAAGGGTTTGAGAGACTCCGCCGGAAAGAGGCCTTGAAAATTCTTTTGAGGCCCTGAAGAGCGGCGGTCAAGTTTTTTTCCATGGCCGAAAACAAGAATGGGATCATCTCCAATTCATTTAAAAAGGAGATCGGTTTTATTCCTGAAAAGTTTTTTTCAGTGGGTTCTGCGAATAGAGACAGTTTCCTAAAGCCAAAGGGGCCCATGCCCGGGCAAAAAAGCATTCGCCTCGCCAGAAAAGGCGGTGGTTCCTCTTTTCCCGATCCGGGCTTCCGCCGTTTCAGCCCGGTTATCCCTTTGCCTCCGCGTCTCTTTGCGGAAACAAAGAGGGGGGAGTCGGGAAGGTTTCTCCCGGCCCTTTTTGGCTTCGGCGCCTGCTTTCCTGCCCGGGCAACAATGTGAGCGGTCTGAACGTCTAACCAATTTGGAGATGATCCCAAGAAGCACCATGGAAAAGGAGCCATCCAAAACCATGAAATTTATGGATAAGGTTGTCATCATTACCGGCGGGGGTTCGGGAATCGGAGCGGCCACGGCCCGGAAAATGGCCAAAGAGGGGGCAAAAGTTGTCCTGGCTGATTTGCATCCCGGAAACTTAGCAAAGATGGAAACGGAAATAAAAGCGGCGGGTCGCCCGTGCCTGGCTTTGCCGATGGATGTGGCTGACGAGGCCGGTGTCCGGGATATGGCGGAACGGACAAAAGACCATTTTGGGGGCATTGACCTTCTGGTCAACAACGCCGGAATATCTCCCAAACACGCCGGAAAGAAGCAGACCCTGTGGGAGATGTCGGTCTCCGAGTGGGACAAGGTCATGGCCGTGAATATTCGCGGGGCCTTTTTGTGCTGCCGCTATGCCGTTCCGGAAATGATCAAACGGGGAGGAGGGGCGATTGTCAATGTTTCGTCCCAGGCGGCAAAGGCGGGGTCGGTGATCACCGGCGGCCACTATGTCATTTCCAAGGCCGGGGTTGTCGGCTTGACGAAGATTCTGGCCCGGGAAACGGCCGAATATGGAATCCGGGTGAATGCCGTGGCCCCTGGAAGGATTGACACGCCGATGATCTGGGACGTCCCTCCCGAGGTGAATGAACAGGTGAGGAATAACATCCCTTTGAAACGCCTGGGAAAGCCCGAAGAAGTTGCGGAGGGGATTCTTTTTTTGCTGTCCGAATCGTCATCTTTCATTACCGGCTTCGTCATGGATATCAACGGCGGATCCGGCATGTATTATTAGGAGGAGTCCATGGAGTTAGAGGATAAAGATTTGCTGCAGATGTATCGCTGGATGGTCCTGGATCGGGTCTTTGAAGAAAAAACCGTGGCCTTGCTGAAGCTCGGGAAACTGGTTGGGTTTCATCATCCCAATATCGGCCAGGAAGCCATAGATGTGGGCACCTGTTATGGTCTTCGCAAGGATGACACCATCATGCCGACCCACCGGGGGAAGGGGAAGTACCTCATGAAGGGGGTCGATATCAAGATCATGATGGCGGGCATGTTCGGGAGAAAGAACGGCTGCGGAAAAGGAAGGGGGCCGGCCTCTCATTCCGGGGACAACGCCATCGGACTCCTGGCCGGGACCGGCCTGATCGGTTCGGGCATCCCCATTTCCACCGGCGCGGCTCTGGCGATGAAGCTCCAGAAGAAGGACAGCGTGGCGATTCACTTTTTCGGGGACGGCGCTTCGAACCGGGGGGATTTCCATGAATCCCTCAACATCGCCGGGGTCATGAAACTCCCGATCGTTTACGTGTGCGACAACAATTGCTATGCCATGAGTGTTCCCACCACTTGCTCCCTGGCGATCGAAGATATCGCGATCCGGGCGGCGGGCTACGGATTCCCCGGGGTCGTCGTCGACGGAAACGATCTCCTGGCGGTCCACGAGGCCACGCAGAAGGCGATCGATCGGGCTCGGAAAGGGGATGGCCCCACGCTGATTGAATGCAAGACCTACCGGTGGCTGGGCCACAATTTTAACGACCCCGAGCTGTACCGCAAGGCCGAAGAGAAGGAAGCCTGGAAACAGAAATGCCCGGTGAAGCGGTTCGAAGAATACCTCAGAGGACGCGGGCTTCTCGATGACGCGCAGGTTAAAGGAATTTATCAGAGCGTGAACGAAGAAATCGAGGAGGCTGTCCGCTTCGCCGAGGCGAGCCCCCTGCCTTCTCCCGAAGACACCCTTCTGGATGTTTACGCCGATTAAACGAACGGTCGGGGTCTTTTTTGCCGCGCCTTGAAAGCCGTGCCCGGGAGGCGGGATGTCCGGACCCTTCAGCCTACAGGAGATTGAAAATGCGCGAATTGACATTTGTGGAAGCCATCAATGAAGCCCTCCACGAAGAAATGGCCCGCGATGAACGGGTCTTCATCATCGGGGAAGATATCCGCATCGGTTACGGGAAAGGGGGAGCGTTCGGGGCCACCAACGGGCTTTTCAAACGCTTCGGCCCGGATCGGGTCATCGACACACCGATCTCCGAATCCGCCATCGCCGGATTGTCCGTGGGGGCCGCCCTCTGGGGAATGCGCCCCATCGCCGAGATCATGTTTTCGGATTTTCTGGCCCTGGCCATGGATCATATCGCCAATTCGGCCGCCAAAATGCGCTACGCCTATGCCGGGGAGGCGACGGCCCCGGTGGTTTTCCGCATGGCCTTCGGGGCGGGCGTGGGCGCGGCCCTGCACCACTCACAGAGCCCCGAGGCCTGGATCACCAATGTTCCGGGGCTCAAAATCGTCATGCCTTCCACCCCCTACAACGCCAAGGGGCTGCTGAAAAGCGCGATCCGGGACAACAACCCGGTGGTGTTCTTCGAGCATAAATACCAATACAGCCGGTTGAAGGGGGAAGTCCCGCAGGAAGAGTACTGCATCCCCCTGGGCCAGGCCGACATCCGCCGTTCCGGCGAGGATTTGACGATCATCGGCAGCGGAGCCATGGCCAACCAGGCCATGATGGCCGCGGACCTACTGGCCTCGGAGGGGATCAAAGCCGAAGTGGTCGATTTGCAGACCCTCATCCCCCTCGACAAGAAAACCATCCTGCAGTCGGTGGAAAAGACGGGGAAGGTGCTCATCGTGCACGAAGCGCCGACCTTCGGGGGCTTCGGGGGGGAAATTGCGGCGATGATCGCCGATGAGGCCTTTTACTCGCTGGATGCACCGATCAAACGGGTGGGGGCCCCGTTTACGCCGGTTCCGGTGAGTCCGATTCTCGAGAAATTTTACCTTCCGAACGCCGAGAAGATTGCTAAGGCGGCCAAAGAGCTGATGTCGTGATGGTTTCGTAAAAAGCCTCCCGCCCCAAATCTCCCCTTACCCCTCTTTTTCAAAGAGGGGAATTCCTCCCTTAGCAAAGGGAGGAAAGAAGGGATTTAATCTTGAATTTATACACTTTTATAGACTGACCAATAAGCTGTTGCCTTGAACTGAAAGGTATAAAGGGAGCAAAGTATGCCTGCTGAAATCCAGATGCCCAACCTGGGGTTGAGCATCGCCGAAGGGACCATTGAGAGATGGTTGAAAAAAGAGGGGGATTCGGTTGAAAAAGGAGAGGTCATCGTCGTCCTCATGACGGAAAAAGTGACGGTGGAAATCCCCGCGGAGGTATCGGGGAAGCTGCTTAAGATTCTTCATCCGGCCGGGACCGTCGTAAAGGTGGGGGAGACCATCGCCCTCATCGGAGAAGAAGGGGAACAAACGAACCTGCCCGCTTCCCCGTCTTCCGCTGCGTCAACTTCTTCTCCGGCTTTCCGGCCCGAACCCCGCGAATCGCGAGATCTGAAAATTTCCCCGCTGGCGCTCAGAATCGCCCAGGAAAACGGGGTCGACATCCGGGAGGTGGCCGCCCGCTTCCCCGGTCAAAAAATCGGGAAGAAGGAAATTTTTGATTTCATCGAAGGTCGAAAGCCAACGGGCAAACCGGCGGAGCCCCCTCCCGCAGCCGACGAGGAAGTTTTTCCTCTGACCGGACCCATCCGCGTCATGGCCGAACATATGGCGGCCAGCGCCCAAACGGCCGCGCGGGTGACGACGGTCGCCGAAGTCGATATGACCGATTTGGTCGGGCTGCGGGCGGCGCTGAAAGAAAAATTCAAAAAGGATTACGGCGTCAACCTGACCTTCGTTCCCTTGGTCATGAAAGCCATGGGCGAGGGCATAAAGGAGTTCCCGATTTTAAATGCCTCCCTGCGGAATAATGAAATCGTCATGCATCGGGGGGTTCATATCGGAATTGCCGTAGACACGGGGGAGAAGCTGCTGGTCCCGGTCGTCAGGAACGTGGGGGATAAAGGGATCGTCGACCTGACCCGCGAAATACAGCAGCTGACGGGTAAGGCGAAGGAGGGCGCGCTTTCCGTCGCCGATATCCAGGGGGGAACGATCACCCTCACAAATGCGGGGGTCTTCGGCGGGCTCCTGGCCACGCCCATCATTCATCAGCCCCAAAGCGCGATTCTCTGGATGGGCAAAGTGATGGAGACGCCCGCGGTGCGGGAGGGACAAATCGTGATCCGGTTGATGATGTATCTCTGCCTTTCTTACGACCACCGGATCATCATGGGCGCCCAGGCCGTTCAGTTCCTCCAAGTGGTCAAAAGGAATCTGGAGAAGCCCTATGCGCTTCTGTTCCCATGACTGATTCGGCGGGCGACTCCGCGAGGCAATCCATGATCATTAAGGCGAGGATACGGAACCGTTCCTTCGGCGCTTAACCGGGAGCGATTCGGGTCCGGGAGGGTCTTTTCCGATGAAACATTTAGACCAGTACGCCGGGATTTTTTGGTTGGTCGTGGGGGGAGCCGTCACCTTCAGCTCGTTTTATTATGGGGTGGGTTCTCCTTCCGAACCAGGTCCGGGGTTTATCACCTTCTTGGCAGGAGGGGCCCTGACCGTTCTTTCCCTTATTCTGTTTGTTGCCTCCGCGCGAAGCAAGTCGCCTTTTCAGAGACTGAGCCACCTCTGGGCGGGCCTGGAGACAAGAAAGGTTGTTTACATCCTCGGCTTCCTTGTGGTCTATACATTCCTGGTCGGTCCCGTCGGCTTTCTCATCATGACCTTCCTTCTCCTCTTTCTTCTCTTCCGGGTCCAGGGAAGTTATTCCTTGAAAAACGTGCTTTTGCTATCGGCGGCGGCAACGGTCCTTTCCTTTATCGTTTTCGATCAATGGCTGGGGGTCCAGCTCCCCCGGGGATTTATGGGGTATCTTCTATTCTGACGATTCCGAATGGATTTGTCGGCTTTCTTTCGCGAATTGAGTGCAAACAGCCATGGAAATGCTGAATCATCTCTTGTATGGTTTTGAAGTGGCGCTCCAGCCGCTGCCCCTTTTCTTGTGCTTTATCGGGGTTCTCATCGGAACCCTGGTGGGGGTGCTCCCGGGGTTAGGGCCGGTGGCGGCCATCTCCCTCTTATTGCCGGCCACCTTCCACGTGCCCCCCGTGGCTTCGGTGATCATGCTGGCCGGGATTTACTACGGGGCCATGTATGGGGGGTCGACGACCTCGATCCTCGTAAACCTTCCGGGGGAGGCCGCGTCCGTTGTGACCTGCCTCGACGGCTATCAAATGGCGCGAAAAGGCCGGGCCGGGGCGGCGCTGGGCATCGCGGCCTTCGGCTCATTTATCGCCGGGACCGTGGGGATCATCGGCCTGACCTTCCTGGCGCCGCCCCTGGCTTCCATGGCTCTTCGGTTCGGCCCTCCGGAATACTTTGCCGTAATGGTTCTCGGCCTGACCATCCTGATATTTCTGGCCGGCGGGTCCATGGTCAAATCCCTGATGATGGCCTGCGTGGGAATGATCATCGGCAACATCGGGATGGACCCGATCAGCGCCCAGCCTCGATTCACTTTTCATACCGATATCCTTCTCGATGGGGTGGGGCTGGTACCGCTGGTCATGGGGCTCTTCGGGATCTCGGAAGTTTTTCTGAATGTGGAACAGTCCCTGACGACGCGGAAGGTCTTTGAAACCAATCTAAAAGGGCTTTTGCCGAACTTACGGGATTGGAAGGAGTCGATCGGGCCCATTGCCCGGGGATCGGCGATGGGGTTTTTCCTCGGCATTCTGCCGGGAGGGGGAGCGGTGATTTCCTCTTTTGTCAGCTACGGGATCGAGAGAAGACTCTCCCGGCACCCGGAAGAGTTCGGAAAAGGCGCGATCGCCGGGGTGGCCGGGCCGGAATCGGCAAACAATTCGGCCACAGCAGGGGCCTTTATCCCCTTGCTCACCTTGGGGCTTCCATCCAACGCCGTCATGGCCATTCTTCTCGGCGCGCTGATGATTTTTGATACGCCGCCGGGACCCCGGCTGGTATCCCTTCATCCCGAGATATTCTGGGGGGTCATCTCCAGCATGTATATCGGCAATGCCATGCTTCTGATTCTCAACCTGCCGCTCATCGGGCTGTGGGTCAAGATCCTGAAAATCCCCTATCCCATCCTGTTTCCCTTGATTGTTCTGTTCTGCCTGATCGGGGTTTACAGCCTCAATAACAAGACCAGCGAAATCGGCCTGATGCTGCTTTTTGGGGTCGTCGGGTACCTGATGAAAAAATTCAAATTCGACGGGGCGCCGCTGATTCTCGCCATGGTCCTGGGGCCCCTGATGGATAAATCGCTTCGGCAGTCCCTCCTGATGTCCGGGGGAAGCCCGCAGATATTTTTCGACAGCACAATTTGTCTTGCCCTGTTTACCATCGTGGCGGTCGTTCTCTTTGTTTTGCCCCTTTTACCGATGATCTCGCGGTTCCGCAAGAAGGTGGGCGAAGTTGAGGAATCACCCTAAGACCCTGGGGAAGGCAATGGTAAGGCGGGACCTGGTTGGTTTTCCCACGGCCAAAGGGAAAAAGAAATCTGGGAATCATTTGCAGTAAGAACAACCAAAAGGAGGAGAGAATGTTAGGGAAAAAAGGGTGCGCCAAGAAGTTGGTATTGCTGCCGGGAGCGTTTTTCGTGGTCTGGCTGGCGGTGGGCCAAGCAATTCCCTCGCCGGCTGCTGATTTTCCGAAGAAGCCAATTAACCTTATTTGCATTTACGATCCCGGGAGCAGCGCCGATCTGATGGTCCGGCCTCTCGCCGATTTCATGCACAAAGAACTGGGACAGCGGGTGGTAGTAATGAACAAAGTCGGCGGCGCCGGAACGCTGGGTATTACGGAGCTCTCGAAAGCCCAACCCGACGGCTACACCATAGGGATGCTCACGTTCGGTCCGATGGCCATCAGCCCTCATCTTATGAAAGTCGGTTTCAACCTGGATGATTTCGATTATTTTGGCGCTTTCGGGGAGTGGGTGTACGGCCTCTATTGCTCGGGAAAGCGGCCGTGGAAGGATGTTAAGGACGTGGTTGCCTATGCCAAGGCCAACCCCGGGAAGCTGAAACACGGATGGGCCTCCCACCCCAATGCTCTGCCCATGCTCCTGCTTGCCGAAAAAGAGAAACTGGATATCAAGTTCATCCCCACCTCCGGCGGGGGGGAGTCCGAAACCCTTCTGGCCGGGGGGCATACGGACACGGACTGCCGGCATCCGAGCGTGATAAAGTCTTTTCCCGAGGAGCAGATTCGATTCCTCAATCCTTGCGGAGACAAGCGCTGGGACCCATGGGGAAGAGGGGATCGTCCCACCCTCATGGAGGCGGGTTATGATATCAATGTCCGCTCCTTCATCGGCTTGGGCGCGCCCAAGGGATTGCCCGCCGACGTGAAAAAGATTCTGGGGGATGCTTTTCGCAAGGCTTCCAACGACCAGCGGACAAAAGACAACGTTTTCAGGATCGGCCTTTACCCCACCTGGATTGAAGGGCCGGATTATGAAAAGCTGATTAAAGACGGATACAAAATCATGGGTCCGGCCGTGCAGAAGCTGAAAAAGTGAGGAATACCTTTTCTTGGGAGGAGGCCGGTCTAGTTTGGGAAATGGGACCGGCTCATTTTTTGGCTCCCGAACCGATCCTTCCGGCCCGGAAAATAATCGAAGGGCCGCAGCCAAGAATATGGATGTCTTTGTCTAAAGAAGACTTGAGGCGTTAAGCTTTTCAACAGAAGAAGAGTAAAAAAACACGGAGAAAGAATTTTATGAGGGCTTTGTTTGTCTTAACCACGAGTGAATCGAAACGGCTGATCGGCAAGGCCGTAGCCCGGATGGAGCTGATTCAACGGGCGATGAAAAAGGGAAAACTTCTCATCAGCCATGGATCGACCAATGTTTATGTGGTCGAAGAAATTCTCGGTAAGGAAATTGCTTCCGAGCTCTGGTGCCGGGATAACTATGTTTCCGGGGCGCTGTTGCGAGGAAATCTCTGCACGATCCCGGCGGGGGATAAACCTCCGATCCTCATTTTGAACAAGGGGAAGGTGGAGGCGCCAGCCCTGACCATGGCGGAGATTTTGAAGGGATTCGACCAGAACTCGGCGTTTGTCAAAGGCGCCAACTGCCTGGACCCCGAGGGGAATGCCGCGGCTTTTGTTGCCCACCCGGAAGGAGGGACGATCGGCTGGGCGATCGGTCACCTCTGGTCCCAGGGAATTCCGCTGATCACGCCGGTGGGTCTGGAGAAAATGATTCCCTCGGTCAAAAAGGCGGTCTCCCTCTGCGGCCAGCAAACCTTCGATTATTGCCAGGGTTTGAAAGTCGGGTTGGTTCCGATGGTCGGCGCGCGAGTGGTTACGGAAGTAGAGTCGCTGAAAAGTCTCGCCGGCGTCGAGGCCTTTCATATTGCTTCGGGCGGGCAGAGCGGGTCCGAAGGAGCCGTCACCCTGGTTTGCGAAGGAGAATCGACAGCGGTTCGGAAAGCCATCGGTCTCATCGAGTCCATAAAGGGAGAGCCCCCACTTTTGCCGCGCAAGGCCGTTTGCGAGACCTGTGTCCTCACTTCGCCGGTCCAACCGAAAGGCTACAGGTTTGAGGTTTCGGGGAAACGGTGCATGTTCGAGGGGAAAAAGGAGAAAGATCTCCCGCCCTATTTGCAGAACCGCTGATCCCTCGGGGGGATTTCCTTTTCTAACGATGCAAGGCGGAATGGACCTTCTTTAGCTCCGCGCTGATTTTTATATGCTGCGGGCAGCGTTTCTCGCATTCCCCGCATTCGGAACAATTCGAAGCGCGCTGCTCGGGGGCGGTCAT
>Ga0079037_100000713_pt1 | contig 15840 bp, 12 predicted proteins | sample Mud3Dept4metaG_FD_71479 | JGI IMG/M metagenome (GOLD analysis project Ga0079037, IMG submission 71479) | Freshwater wetland microbial communities from Ohio, USA, analyzing the effect of biotic and abiotic controls - Mud 3 Core 4 Depth 4 metaG | ecosystem: Environmental > Aquatic > Freshwater >... | reverse complement strand
TGAATCGATACGGAATAAGGAACAAGCCCCTTGAGGTCAGGAACAGGCCACCCGTCCCATTTCATCTGTTGCCCGATCGAAGAGAAGGGGTGAATCCCCTGTCCGAGGGAGAGAAAGAACAACCCGGCAAGGAACTTTTTCAGAGTCTTATTTTTTTTCATCCAGGTACTTCTCTGCGGCGAAAGCAGCCGTGGCACCGTCCCCCACGCTCGTGGCCACCTGGCGCAGCAGCTTTTTCCTGCAATCTCCGGCCGCAAAGATCCCTTTGACCGACGTCTCGCAGTTCTCGTCTGTAGTGACGTACCCTGCTTCGTCCAGGGCAACCACCCCCTTCAGAAACTCGGTCCTCGGTGTGAGCCCCACAAACAGGAAGACCCCTTCGACATTGAGCTCACTCCGTTGCCCTGTTTTTACATTCTTCACGACAACCGAACGGACCACCTGATCCCCTTTGACCTCGTCCACAACAGAATTCCACATGAACTTGATCTTCGGGTTGCCCAGCGCCCTCTCCTGGTAAATCTTCGTGGCTCGAAGAGCATCCCTTCGATGGATGATCGTCAACTCCTTAACAAACTTCGTCAGGAACAGGGCTTCTGTCAGGGCGGAGTCACCTCCTCCGACAACAACAATGCTGGCATCCTGAAAAAAGGCACCATCGCACGTCGCACAGTAGGATACCCCTCTTCCGGCAAACTCCTTCTCCCCGGGGGCGCCCAGCTTTCTATACTCGGCTCCTGTGCAGACAATTAAGGCCTCACAGAGATGGCTTGTCTCGCTCGTATGGACTCTCTTCAGGTTGCCCTCCGCGGTAACCCGAACCACATCCTGATTCACGGTTCCCATACCAAACCGCCTGGCCTGCTCCTCCATGAGCCGGCTGAGTTCCTCGCCCGTCACTCCCTGAGGAAATCCGGGGTAGTTTTCAATCATCTCCGTGGTCGTCATCTGTCCCCCGTAAAGACCGCTTTCGATCAGAAGCGTTCGGAGTCTTGCCCTCGACGTGTACAATCCCGCAGTCATACCTGCAGGACCGCCCCCAAGGATGATGACTTCGTAGGGTTTCCCTTGCTCACCTTTCATGTTCCGCTCCCCCCATTTCTCGCATGTTCTTTCACTGCATGCTTCATAGAATAAGAGCCTTTGACTGGCTTGTCAATCCTTGCAATGATCGCTGGAGAACCTGCCCTCCAGTTGTGTTTCCTCGATATAAATTATAAACTTAGGGGTAATCGCATTGTCGTGTGATCGGCAAGGGTCCCCATGACGGAGTTGACTCAGAACCCGAATAAAACAGATCTCAAGAATCTGACTCCCTCTGAGATCGAACAATTTATCGCCCCTTACGGCAAAGAGCGCTACCGTACCCCGCAGATCTTGAGGTGGCTCTACAAGGAAGGTGTTCATTCGATCCACGAAATGACCAATTTGCCCAAACGCCTCCGCCAGGAGTTGGACCACGTGAGCGCCGTCTCCTCGCTCATTGCGCGCCGTGTCGAACAGGCGAAGGACGGAACAAAGAAGTTCTTGTTTGAACTCGCTGATGGGAACTGTATCGAGAGCGTACTGATTCCGGAAAAAAGACGGTTGACCCTCTGCCTCTCCACGCAGGTCGGATGTGCACTCGGGTGCCTCTTCTGTCTCACCGGCAAGAGAGGCCTGATACGGAATTTGACAATGTCCGAGATCCTCAACCAGATTCTCGCTGTCAGGGAAACCCTGGATGAGCAAACATCCCTCACGAACATCGTCCTGATGGGAATGGGGGAACCCCTGGCGAATTACGACAATGTTTTAAAGGCGGCTCGCCTCATGATCAACCCGGATGCCTTTAAGTTTTCATCGAGACGGGTGACCCTGTCCACGGCAGGTCTCCTTCCCGGACTCGAGGCACTTGCCAAAGAACGGATCTCGTTTCGCCTAGCTGTTTCCCTGAATGCAACGGAGGATGAAACCCGAAGCCAGGTGATGCCTATCAACCGGCGTTATCCCCTCAAGAACCTCCTGGAGGCTTGCCGGCACTTCCCTCTTCGACCGCGGACGCGTATTACGTTCGAATATGTGATGCTGGATGGAATCAACGACTCCCCCCAGGACGCGAGGCGCCTTGTCAGGCAGCTCGCGGGGATCCCTTCCAAGGTCAATCTCATCCCCTTAAACGAAGCCCCCGGAATCCCCTTTCGAAGGCCTACCGATGAGAAGGTCCGTCAGTTTCAGGAACTCTTGATGGCAGGCGGACTGGCTGCCATCGTTCGATCAAGCAAGGGGGTGGACATCTCGGCCGCATGCGGACAGCTCCAGGGATCTAAATTGCAGTGACATTCTCCAGACGAGAAACATCCGCTGGAGGAAAGGGAAGAAAATGGACCAGGATTACGATATTTATGAAAGTGACGTGCTTGTCGTCGGAGGTGGCATGGCCGGTCTCTTCGCGGCCATTCGCGCCAGGGACTTCGTCGACAGGGTCATTCTGGTTGACAAGGCGAAGGTCACGCGAAGCGGCGGCAGTATCCACGCCCACGCCTACGGAGCACCGACGTCGGACGCTGACTCCGGGAAACGGCTGGAAGAGTTGGTGCGGCGCAGTGCCTACCTCGGCGACCAATCCTGGTTTGAAGTGATGATCAATGAAACCGGCGATCGTTTGAGAGATATGGAGCAATGGGGCGTTCTCTTCGAGAGGGATGAGCAGGGAAATTATAAGGGCGATGCGATCAGGGGACAGAGTAAAGGGTTTGTCGTGCTGGCTCACGGGAAGCAGGTGATCGAATCCATCGCACGCGAGGCCCTCCGGAAGAAAGTCCGCTTTGTCGAGAGAGTGGCGGTCTCGGATTTGTTAACCTCGGACGGCGCTCATCCTACCGGAGGTCACGTGGTGGGTGCCGTCGGCCTCCATACGAGGACAGGACGTTTCACGGTGTTCAAGTCCAGGGCCGTTGTCATTGCCACGGGTCTTCTCAGTCCGAAACTCCATTTTTTCGGAATGGACAATATTACGGGTGACGGATATGCGATGGCTTTCCGAGCCGGGGCTGAGATTACGGGATTGGAGTTCGGCGCCCAGAATTTTTGTGTGTGGAACCGCAAGTTCACATTCAGCGGCGTCGGGCAGTTCCAGCACGGGGGTGCGAAACTCTTGAACCGGCTCGCCGAGGAGTTCTTGTACAAATATGAGGGTGCTTCCAGGGAGTTCATCGGCTTTGAAGGACACTTCGACCAGGGGGCTGTCTGCCGCGCCATCGCGGTCGAGAACAGAGAAGGCCGCGGACCGTGCTATATCGACTGTCGCGCATGGGACCAGGAAAAGCTTGACAGAATGCGCAAGGTACTTCCCTTGACCATGAAGGCCTTCGATGAACCCGGCGTAGGAGTCGATCTTACGAAGACGCCGGTGGAGGCAACCCCCCTGCCGCTGATCTACGGTACGAGTTGCCAGTCAGGGATACGGATCAATACCATCGGTGAGACCGTCGTCGGAGGACTCCATGCAGCCGGGGCCGCGGCTTACTACGGCGGGGGACCCAGCCCGCAAACCCTGGGAGCCGTCGGCGGCTACAGGGCCGGGGAACATGCAGCCCGATGGGCTCGGGAGATGGAATTCCCGGGCACAATCCTATCTCAAGCCGAGTCACTCAAGGAGTCCCTTTTTCTTCCGCTCAAACGAAAAAACGGGGTGCAGCCCGACCAGATCTATGATTCGGTAAACAGGCTGGTCACGCCCTGGGAGGCAAGTCTGTTCAAGAATGAAAGACGAATTCGCGAGGTGATCGCCCGGATAAGGCAGATCGCCAAGGACGACCTGCCAAGAGTTATGGCCACAGATGTCCATGAGCTGGTGAAGGCCGCAGAGTCCAGGAATTTCGTTCTGCTGATGGAACTTTATAATGTGGCAGCCCTGGAGCGGAAAGAGAGCCGCATGGTTCACTACAGGGAGGATTATCCGTATACGGACGACAGGGACTGGCGCAAGTGGATTCTGCTCAAGAGCGGAGGCAACGGCACAGTTCAGGTTACGCTGGAACCCGTCCCATTAGGTTCCGGCGCGATCATGCCCGACAGGCTGACCCGGAAACCGGCGCCTGTTGCATATCGTTTTGACATGTGATCCGTGGCGGCCCGGCGTGACAAACAATCAAGGCTGAAACGTGGAGGGAAACATTGACGATCAAAAAGATTGCTAGAGAAACCTGTGAAACCTGCCCGTTACGAACCGGTTCCGGGTGCCCTGTGATGGACAGTTGCCACACCGACGCGCTCAGGTCGGACAAGTACGGTTTTCCCTCGATTGCCTATCCCGGCGACTGTGACTGCTGCTCTCTCTGTCAGAAGGACTGCCCTGCGGGAGCGGTCAGCGTATCTGCTGAAATGCCGCTCCCGCATCTTGCTTCAAGCTGAGGCCGCGTGGGCGACCGGCGCCTGTTATCTGAAGATCTCCTTGAACTCTTCCTGATACTGATTCAGCGTCTTGGTATCCAGTGTCTTCCAATCCATCGGAATCGCGTTAACCTCTCCCAACGGAGGAGAGTATTTCTTGATCTTGTCCGGCACCTTCATCCCGTCACGGATGGCAATGATCCCCTCAAGGTCAACATACATCTTCATCCCCTTTTCGCTGTAAAGAAAATCGATGAACAACTTTGCCGCATTCGGGTGGGGCGCTTTGGCCAGGATGCCGTAGGGCTGTCCCAGCAACAGGACACCTTCCTTGGGAAAATGCGCCGCCAGGTCCAGCCCGGTCTGCTCCGCACTCTGCATGATCCGGAACGGATTCGTGATGGCCACCAGCACCTGGCCCTGCGTCAACTGTTGGGTGGCGTCGACGGAGCTGCCGCGGTCAAAAGCGACCTTCTGCTTGGCGACTTCCACAAAGTAGCTTTTGGGCAGGATCTTGCGCCACCCCACGTAACTGTAAAGAGGTGACCCTCCCCCTATGATGTTGGGATAGAGTATCTTTTCCCCTTTCAGCGCCGGGTCCAGGATATCCTGCCAGCTGGCAATCTTCTTGGGGTACAGCTTCGGGTTGGTGATGGGAGAAAAGACATAGGCGACCGCAGACTGCCAGTAGCCCGGTTCATAAGGCAGTCCTACCTTTCTGGCCTGGCTGTAATACGCGAACTCCGGGGAATCGTACCGCATCATGGCCCCGTAGTCTTTCAAATCGGAATACAGCGTCGGTACCGCGGCCGCGAAAATATCAATCGTGACCCTGTTGGCCTTGACCTCTTCGGCAACCCGCGTCGACAGGGGTCCCGTACCAAGCCGCTCGTGCTTCACCTTGAAGGAGTCGGGAAGGCCGTATTCCTTCTTGAATGCTTCCTCAAACGCCTTCGCGGTCGGGGGAACAACAATGGCATCCAGCCAGCTCACTTCCCCTTCTTTAATGGCGGCTGCGATCATTTCTTTCGAGGCTGCAAGACTGAACGAAGCCCCTCCCAAGCTCAACACGAAGGCCAACACAAAAACAATCATACCTAATGCAACAATTGTCCTGGAACGGTCCATGGCTTCTCCTCCTTCGTTCTCTATTCAAGGCGTCTCTGACCCGCCCGCACTTCAGCATTCTATTGTACCTCCCCATGTTTGTCAAGACACCCGTGACAAACTGCACTCTTCGAAAGGTCAGAGAGCTCCCCGGGTCCGGCATCTCCCGGCTATTGCATTTTCCATCATTCAATTTATAATGTCTTTGAACAGACCGGGATCCCCCGCGGAAGGCCGAAGGTATGAGAATCCTTGTCATCGAAGACGAAAAGAAGGTCGCCACCTTTATCAAGAAGGGCCTGGAAGAAGAGCACTATGCCGTCGACACGGCCTACGACGGTGAAGAAGGCCTTTACCTGGCCGACGTGAATGAATACGACCTGATCGTGCTGGACCTGATGATCCCCAAGGTCGAAGGACTGGAGGTCCTGAGAAGAATTCGGGCTAAAAAGAATAACACCCCCGTGCTTGTGCTCACCGCGAGGAACACCGTCGAAGATATCGTCAAGGGGTTGGACGCGGGGTGCGATGACTACCTGACCAAACCGTTTGCCTTTGTGGAATTTCTGGCGAGAGTCCGAGCCCTGCTGCGCCGCGAGAAAAAAGAGAAAGAGCCCCTGCTCAGAATAGCTGATCTGACCCTGTCTCTGGTCACCCACAAGGTCACCAGAAAAGACAAAGAGATTGAACTGACCAGCAAAGAGTATGCTCTCCTGGAATACTTCATGAGAAACCCTGACAAGGTGCTCACCCGGACGATGATTTCCGAGCATGTGTGGGACTACCATTTTGACTCCGCGACAAATGTGGTTGACGTCTACGTCAATTACCTCCGAAAGAAGATCGACAAAGATTTTGAGCCGAAACTGATCCATACCCTCCGGGGGATCGGTTACATGATGAAAAGGGCATGAATGATCTTCCAGAGTCTCCGCTTCAAACTGACTGCCTGGTACGTGCTCATCCTCGCGGTCCTTCTTGTCTCCTTCAGCAGTTTCCTGTACTTCACCCTTTCGAACATCCTTTACAACAGCGTGGATAATAAACTCCGAACGTTGGCAGGATTGATCGCGTCGGAATCGACATCTCCCCTGTCCAGCCTCGGGTTCGGCGACATGGACCAGGCACTGCAGGCATCGATGGATTTGAAACCCATCGGCAAGTTCATACAAGTGCTGGACGAATCCGGGAGAATCGGCCAGAAATCGGACAACCTCAAAAATGTTCAGCTTCCTGTCAGTCTCAATGCACTTCGAAATGCCTCAAAAGGAGTCATCACCTTTGAAACCAGTCGCTCGTTCGGAAATACCCCCCTGCGCATCGTAACCCTCCCGGTGACCGAAGGCGATCACATCTCACGAATCGTCCAGGTCGCGTCCTCCCTGGAGGACGTTGAGAATGCCTTGAACACGCTCTTCATCATTCTGATCATCACTGTGCCCTCGGCGCTGGTGCTGGCAAGCCTGGGCGGGCAATTCCTTGCGAACAAGGCCCTCAAGCCCGTGGACAACATCACCCAGACCGCCCGTCTGATCACCTCCCAGAACCTGAGCCAGAGAATTACGCCGCCCAAGGTGAAGGATGAGATTTCTCGTCTGATTGGAACGTTCAACGAAATGATCTCCCGCCTTGACAAGTCGTTCCAGCAGATCAAACAGTTCAGCAGCGATGCTTCGCATGAATTGAAAACCCCACTGACCATTCTCAGGGGAGAAGTGGAAGTCGCTCTCCGCAAGGAAAGAGGGGCCAACGAATATGAGCAGATTCTAAGAAGCAACCTGGAAGAGATCAATCGAATGTCGACAATCGTGGAAGACCTCCTCCTGCTCTCAAAAACCGACAGTGGAGAGGTCCCCTTGCATCGGGGCCCTGTGCTTTTGACGGAGATCGTCGATGACGTGGTCGGCCAGGTCCATATCCTGGCTCAGGCGAAACAGATCCGCCTCCAGACCTCAAACTCCGATGGAGACGTCACGATCTTCGGAGATGCCCTGCGCCTCCGCCAATTGCTCTTGAATTTGATCGAAAACGGAATTAAGTACACGCCCGAGAAAGGCTCTGTTTCGATCACTCTCCAGAGGGAAAACAACCGAAACGGGTCTCCGGGTGAATCCCGCGGATTCGTCAACATCATCGTCTCTGACACAGGCATTGGGATCGACAAAAAGGATCACCAAAGAATTTTCGACCGATTCTACAGGGTGGATAAAGCGCGCTCCAGGGAGCAAGGGGGAAGCGGCCTTGGTTTGAGCATCTCTAAGTGGATCGTCGAAGCGCATCATGGCGAGATCTCCGTTGAAAGCGAACTTGGAAAAGGAAGTTCCTTCATTGTCAAACTCCCCGTAAGCACCTCCTAAAGGTTTGCTCCAATTCGGCCGACAAAATGTTGATTGAATTTTTTGCATGAATAGGACAATTTCTTACCAGTGTTGTCCTTTTTCTGACAATTTTGTGATGCAGGGGGCAAAAAGGTCTTAAAAATTAAGGAAATACTATCGGGCAGAAAAGACAAAAATTGGCACTTATTTTGCAGTATTTTTGACTAAGTCTTATTTCCAAAAGCTGCAGACACAGAGAGGTACAAAAATTGTCCGAGCGCATTGCTGAACTACTCTTCAAAAAGAACCTGATCACCCAGGAGCAGCTCTACAAGGCTACGGAAACCCAGAAACAAAACGGGGGGCGCATAGAGACAAACCTTGTCAGACTCGGGTTCATCAAAGAAGAGGAGTTGCTGTCGTTTCTCAGCGCACAGTATCGGGTCCCGTCGATCAAACTTTCAAAGATCGAAATCACCCCGACCGTCATCAAGCTCATCCCGGCCAGCACGGCTAAGAAGGATTTCATCATCCCGACGAATCGGGTGGGCTCGAAACTGACGCTGGCCATGGTTGACCCGAGCAATATCTTCGTCATCGACGAAGTGAAGTTCATGACCGGCTTTCACGTAGAACCCGTGGTCGCCTCCGAGACCGACATCATCGATGCCATCAAGAAATATTACGGCGGGGGCGGTGCTCTGGCGGGGATGGGAAGTGTGTCGTTTCAGGCGGACGATTATTCGCTCGATGATGGGAAACCGGCCAGCGCCGGCGGCGGGCTGACCGTCGATGACGATGCCGTCAACGTTGACGACTTCGATGCCCTGGTCCATGGGGCTGTGGATAACGTCGAGGTGGTTGAGTCCCAGGCGATCAATGAGGCCATGGAGGAAATTGAAGGCCCGATCATCAAGATCGTCAATGGTATCCTCATCAAGGCCATTAAACTGGGGGCGAGCGATATCCACTTTGAACCCTACGAGAGGACCTTCCGGGTCCGGTACCGGATCGACGGCAGGATGATGCGGGCCATGTCCCTGCCCATCCAGATCAAGAATGCCGTGGTCTCCCGTCTCAAGATCATGGCGAGTCTGGATATCGCCGAGAGGCGATTGCCCCAGGACGGAAGGATCAAACTCCGTTTGGGAAAATCCAGGGAGATGGACTTCCGTGTTTCGACCATCCCAACCCTCGCCGGCGAAAAGGTCGTCCTCCGTCTGCTCGACAAGTCATCCCTCCAGCTCGACCTCTCCAAACTGGGATTTGAAGAATCATCTTTTGAGGACGTAAACAAAGCGGTTCATAAACCTGTGGGGATGATCCTGGTCACCGGGCCGACGGGAAGTGGAAAAACCACGACCCTTTATTCGGTCCTCTCGGAATTGAACAAGGAGACGGAGAATATCATCACGGCGGAAGACCCGATCGAATATAACTTCATGGGGATCAACCAGGTCCAGATGCACGAGGAAATCGGCCTCACCTTTGCTTCGACGCTGCGATCCTTTCTCCGTCAGGACCCGGACATCATCATGGTCGGTGAGATCCGGGACTTTGAGACGGCCCAGATCGCGATTCAGGCCGCGCTGACCGGCCACCTTGTCCTGAGTACCGTCCACACGAACGACGCCCCCGGAACGGTCACCCGTCTGATCGACATGGGCATTGAACCTTTCCTCATCTCTTCCGCGGTCATCCTGATCGTGGCCCAGCGATTGATCCGCAAGATCTGTACCGAGTGCCGGCAACCGGTCAAGGTCCATGCCCAGCTGCTGATCGATCTGGGAGTGCCTCCCGACGAGGTCAAATCTTTTCCCACCTATCAGGGGAAAGGGTGCGCCATCTGCAGCGGCACGGGATACAAGGGCCGGTTGGGACTCTATGAAGTCATGTTGATCAAAGAGGAAGTCAAAGAACTGATCCTGGCCCGCGCGTCGGCCACGGAAATCAAGAAGGAAGCCATCCGGCTGGGCATGAAGACCCTGAGACAAAGTGGAATTCACAAGATCAGGACCGGGATCACAACGATTGAAGAGGTGCTCCGATCCACCATCGAGGACCGCTAAACAACCGAACAGACCGTTAGGAGGAAAGAATGGTTGAATTACAGAAGCTGCTGGAAACCGTGATTGAGAAAAAGGCCTCCGATCTGCATCTCACCACGGGATCTCCTCCACAGTTCCGGATTGACGGAAAATTGGTGACCTTCGATTCAACGACTCTCACGGCGGCTGACACGAAACGGCTCTGCTACAGTTTGCTGGCGGATGCCCAGCGGCACAAATTTGAAGAAGAATGGGAGCTGGACTTTTCGTTCGGAATCAAGGGGCTCAGTCGATTCAGGGGCAACATTTATATGCAGCGGGGGGCGGTCGCGGGCGCATTTCGGGCCATTCCCTTTGACATCCTGAGCTTTACGGAGCTCGGGGTTCTCCCGATCGCCAATGAACTCATCCGAAAACCCAAAGGCCTTGTGCTGGTGACGGGGCCCACCGGTACGGGAAAATCCACCACGTTAGCGTCGATGATCGACAAGATCAACCAGGACAAAAGCGCCCATATCCTGACGATCGAAGATCCCATTGAATACCTTCACCGTCACAAGAAATGCGTCATCAACCAGCGCGAGGTCAACTCCGACACCAAGTCGTTCTCCTCCGCCCTGCGGCATGTCCTTCGACAGGACCCCGACGTCATCCTCATCGGTGAAATGAGAGATTTGGAAACGATTGAAGCGGCCCTGGTCACGGCTGAAACAGGGCACTTGACGTTTGCCACCCTGCACACCAACTCGTGCGTGGAAACCATCAACCGGATTATCGACGTCTTTCCTCCTCATCAGCAACAGCAGATACGGACGCAGCTTTCCTTCGTTCTGGAAGGGGTCCTTGCCCAGCAGCTGATTCCCAAGGCCGGCGGCTCAGGCCGTGTTCTGGCCATGGAGGTGATGATTCCCAATCCGGCGATTCGGAACCTGATTCGAGAGGATAAAATTCAACAGATCTACTCACTCATGCAGGTGGGACAGGCGCGGTTCGGCATGCAGACCATGAACCAGGCCCTTCTCTCCCTTTACGAGCGTCACCTGATCACGATGGAGGACGCGCTGGAGCGAAGCCTCAACGCCGATGAACTGAGGCAGATGCTGTCCACCTCCGGCTATGATCGCAGCAAGAGATCTTCAAAGTAGGGATATCGGATGCGTCAAGAACCTGTGAAGGTCGAAGGGGAATGTTTCATCAAAGCCCGGGGGTGGGAAAGAACCTCCCTCCTCACGTGGCTCAACCCGTGTGAAAGGATTGCATTATGCCAGTCTACAAATGGGAAGGGAAGACACTCAAGGGAGTGGTGAGAAAAGGCGAACTGGAGGGGCCTACCGAAGGGGCTATCCGGGCCCAGCTCCGACAGCAGAACATCGTCCCGACCAAAATCGTATCCAAGGGAAAACAGATCAACCTATCGTTTTCCTTTGGGGCCAAAGTGAAACAGCGCTCGATTGCCATTTTTACGCGGCAGCTGGCCACCATGATCGATGCCGGCCTGCCCCTGGTGCAATCCCTCGAAATCCTCTCGTCGCAACAGGAAAATAAAGCCTTCAAAACGATCCTTCGCGGAATCCGCGAGGATGTGGAAGGCGGATCGACCTTCGCCGGAGCGCTCAAAAAACATCCCACCACCTTTAATGACCTCTATACCAACCTGGTTGTCGCAGGTGAAGAGGGTGGTATTCTCGACAACATCCTGACCCGGCTCGCGAACTATATCGAAAAGGCAGAGGCCCTGAAAAAGAAGGTCAAATCAGCCATGGTGTATCCTACCGTTATCGTGAGCGTGGCTGTGATCGTGGTCATCGTCCTGATGATCTTCGTTATCCCTGTCTTCGAATCGATGTTCAAGTCCGCCGGCCAGAGCTTGCCCCTTCCCACAATGATCGTGGTCATGATCAGCAAAACGATACGAAAGTATATTGTGGTTTTCATCCCCGCCGCCATCGCCGCCTTCTACCTCCTGAGAAAATATCATCAAACGGAGAACGGGAAGACGGTGGTGGACAAGCTCTTGCTGCAGCTGCCTGTTTTCGGCTCCCTGTTCAAGAAGATCGCCGTGGCCCGGTTCTCACGAACCCTGGGAACGCTCGTCAGCAGCGGTGTGCCCATTCTGGACGGGTTGAACATCGTCTCCAAGACCGCTGGAAACAAGACGATTGAAACCGCCATCCTGAATGCAAGGGCGAGCATCCGCGAAGGGGAAACGATCGCCGAACCTTTGAACCGAGCCGGAATCTTTCCACCGATGGTGATCCAGATGATTTCGGTGGGAGAGTCTACCGGGGCGCTCGATTCCATGTTGTCCAAGATTGCAGACTTTTACGAGGACGAAGTCGATGTGGCCGTGGGAAACCTCACGTCCCTCCTCGAACCCCTCCTGATGTGTTTCCTCGGAGTGGTCATCGGAGGAGTGGTCATTGCCATGTATCTGCCCATATTCCAGATGGCGAATGCGGTGGGATAACATTGACTCCCGTCAGGATTGCACTCAATGATGGTAGAACTGACCGGCTCAACTGCTGCGCTTCCCCTTGACTCACGTCCGAAATCCCTCAACGTGGTCAAGGGGCTCATGCTGTGCCGCGTCATCTTCCTGACCCTCTTCCTAACCATCACCATCCTGTTTCAGCTCTCCGAGAGGAAGTATTTCTTTGTCCCGCTGACCAATGAGTTCTATTACTTCATCGGATTGTTCTACGGGATTACGATCGTCTATGCCCTGCTGCTGAAAAAGGCGAGTGAGCCCCGTTCCTTTGCCTTTGTCCAACTCGTCATTGATCACTTCTTCATCGGCGGGCTCATCTATTTCACCGGAGGGATCGAAAGCTCGTTCCCGATCGCTTACATCATTTCCATTATCGGAACGAGCATCTTCTTTTACCAGCGCGGGGCCTTCTTCTCTGCTTCCCTCGCCTCCTTTCTCTACGGACTCCTCCTGCTCCTTCAGTTCCATCGCTGGATCCGGCCTCCGGGGCAAGGGGCAATCACCTACGAAGCCAGTCAGATCTTTTACGCGCTGATCCTCTACATGGCCACGTTTTACATTGTGGCTTTCCTGAGCGGATTGATCGCGGAAGAACTCAGGAAGAAAAAGAAGGAGTTGATCCAGAAGCAGGACGACTACAACCAGCTTGAAACGTTCAACCGTAACATTATCCAGAGCCTGGACAGCGGCCTGCTCACCGTTGACCGTGACGGAAACATCAACTTCTTGAACCGCACTGCCGAGAAGATACTCGCCGTGAACGGAGACCGCCTGAAACACATTTCCGTGTACGGCCTCTTCCCCCAAATCAGCGTGGTCATCGATGAAATCAGGAAGAAGGGTCCGGAGGCTCCCACGGACTATCAGCGGTACGAAACACTCTTTGTCACTCAGGACAACAGGAAGATCTACCTCGGGTTCTCCATCTCTCCGCTGACCGCTCCCGATGGGGCCTTGATGGGATACACCTTGATCTTTCAGGACATCACCCGCTTCAAGGAAATGGAAGAACAGATGAAACGGGTGGACAAGATGGCCGCCATCGGTCAACTGGCCGCGGGAATGGCCCACGAGATCAGGAATCCACTGACCTCCCTGAGCGGATCGATCCAGGTGCTGAAATCAGAACTCGTCCTCGACCATCCCGGCCAGCGCCTCATGGACATCGTCCTTCGCGAATCCGAACGCCTCAATGCCCTGATCAGGGACTTCCTGCTTTTTGCGCAGCCTCCCAGAACGAACAAAAGAATCTCGAAGATAGGAAGCATCCTGGAGGAAACCCTCGACCTTTTTGTCAACTCCCAGGAGTATCACGAGGGGATTCGCATCACCCGTCCGCAGCTCCACAACGGCGTCCAGGCCATGATCGACCCTGATCAAATGAAACAGGTCTTCTGGAACCTTCTGATCAACGCGGCCCAGTCCATGCCCCAAGGAGGAGAGCTTCGCCTCCTCCTGGAAAAGGGGGGTGAAGGCCTTCTGGCCGCAAACCTCCCCCCGGCGACGTCCCGCAAGACGAGGGAATGGGTCCGCATCTCGATTGCCGATTCAGGCTGCGGCATTGTCGAACCTGAAAAAGAAAAGATTTTTGAGCCTTTCTACACCACCAAAGACGGAGGAACCGGCTTGGGTCTCTCGATTGTCCACAAGATCATTGAAAGCCACGACGGCGCGATCAAGGTGGACAGCGAGGTGGGAAAAGGCTCCACGTTCACCCTATTCCTGCCACTCACACCCGAAGAAGAGAGGAAGACATGTTAGAAGATAAGATTCTCGTTGTCGATGACGAGCAGAGCATGAGGGAGTTCCTGGAGATCATGCTCAAGAAGGAAGGGTACAAAGTCTCCCTGGCATCCAACGGGGAGGAGGTCTTGAAGTACATCGATAAAGACATCTTCGACCTCGTGCTTCTCGACATCCGCATGCCGAAGATGGACGGAATCGCCGTATTGAAAAAGATCAAGTCCACCTCGCCGGAAACGGTCGTCATCATGATCACGGCCTATGCCTCTGCGGACACCGCCATCAAAGCCATGAAGGAAGGAGCGTACGATTATATCACGAAACCCTTCAAGGTCGACGAGATCAAGCTCATCATCAAGAATGCCCTCGAGAAAAAGCATCTCCAAAAGGAAAACATCCTCTTGAAACGGGTCGTTCGAGACCGCTACGTGTTCGATAACATCATCGGTCAGAGCCCGAAGATGCTGGCCCTCTACGACCTTCTGGAGAAGGTCGCCCCGACCAAGACCAACGTGCTGATTACAGGGGAGAGCGGGACGGGAAAGGAGCTCGTCGCCAAGGCCATCCACTTTAACAGTCCCAGAAAGGAAAAACCTTTCGTCACACTGAATTGCGGAGCCATCCCGGAGGCCCTGATCGAAAGCGAGCTTTTCGGGCACATGAAGGGAGCCTTCACCGATGCCATCGCCACCAAGAAGGGACTCTTTGAGATGGCCGACGAGGGAACCATCTTCCTGGATGAAATCAGCGAACTCCCACTGATGATGCAGGTGAAATTGCTTCGCGTATTGCAGGACCGAGAGTTCAAACGGGTCGGGGGGACGGACGACATCCATGTCGATGTCCGCATCATCGCCGCCACGAACAAGGATCTGGAAAGGGCTGTCAAAGAAAAACGATTTCGGGAGGACCTCTTCTACCGACTGAACGTCATCCAGATCAAGCTCCCGAGCTTAAGGGAGAGACGAGAGGATATCCCTGTCCTTGCGGCTCACTTCCTCAAGAGGTATTCAGAAGAGTTGAACAAGAGCATCACCCGGATTTCTCCAGAGGCGCTTCATCTGCTTCTCAATTATGAATATCCGGGAAATGTGAGAGAACTCCAGAATATCATCGAACGGGCCGTGGCCCTGGGGACGGACCAGGAACTGACGGCTCACAACTTGAGGTCGTATCTTGACGAACAGATCCACACCAAGAAAGGGATGATCGATCTCGACATCCCCATCGAGGGCATCGATCTCGAAAAGGTGGTGGAAGACCTCGAACGGACTCTTCTGGTCAAGGCCCTGGACAAGACGATGGGGATCAAGAAAAAGGCGGCGGAACTACTTCATATCAATTTCCGCTCGATGCGCTACCGCTTGGAGAAGTACGGCTTGAACGACGGCCAAGACTGATACCGCTCAACGTCCCCAAGAGCTCGCAATTGCAAAGTTCGGAAAGCGGCGCACCCCTTGTTGGGCAGAAGAAACCTACCTCTACTCCTCCTTCAGTGTGGCCAGCTTCTTCCTCTGGGTGATGATGGGAACGATCAGCAGGAGCACGGCAACGATCAGGAAGGCCAGCGAGATCGGCCGCGTGACGAAGATCGAAAAGTCTCCCCGCGACATGATCAGCGATCGGCGAAGCGACGTTTCGAGCCTCTGGCCTAGCACAAGGGCAAGGATCAGAGGGGCCCCCTCATAACGAAACTTTTTCATCAGAAACCCAAGCAGTCCGAAAATGAGCATGGTCACGACATCCGCCACGTCGTTTTCGA
>Ga0079037_100000712_pt1 | contig 15844 bp, 9 predicted proteins | sample Mud3Dept4metaG_FD_71479 | JGI IMG/M metagenome (GOLD analysis project Ga0079037, IMG submission 71479) | Freshwater wetland microbial communities from Ohio, USA, analyzing the effect of biotic and abiotic controls - Mud 3 Core 4 Depth 4 metaG | ecosystem: Environmental > Aquatic > Freshwater >... | reverse complement strand
GGTAATACGCCTCACGGCACCACTCGACTCCTCGAACCTCTTCCAGCGTCGGCATTTACCCTGGAGGGGTCCCGACGGTCGACATCGTCCGCAGTAAACTGCCGCTAGGCATTTCGATCGCGTTGTAGGTCCTACCCGCAACACTCAGCTCAAACGCGTGGCCGGCTGCTTCGGGGCGGTCGGCCCCGCGAATGGCGGCCCTGACGGCACCAAGGGCAGGCGCCGGCACGTACGACGGTCGGCCGGCGAGATCCACGCCGCCGAAGGCCGAAACCGTCCTGGTCACACGACCCCTCTTCTCCGAGACCTCGTTCGCCACGGAGGGTGTCGTCTCCGGGGTCGCCGCACCACCGCCCGTTCCTGGGTCCATCCAGCGCGGATCTACCGGCACGCCGGCTTCCTTCATCCAGCGAGCCAGGGCCACCACCTGCGCGACGCGTTTCAGTTCGCCATACACCGGGAACTCTCGGGCGAGTTCCTCGTAGTTGGCCGTCAGAAGGGCGGCAAACTGCTCCGCGTCCGGGTCCTTCTCCCCGCCAGCCGGCACGAGTCTCGGGCCGGCCCAGCGCATGGTCTCGGTCTTGACCCGCATGGTGGTTTCGCCGAACTGGACCGTTCCTCCATCCGGGCTGGCGAGCAGTTCCACGCGCTCCGGCACGAGCCAGAACCGATTCCAAAGCTGTGGCCGCGCCCCATTGCCGCGACGGAGCCCCAGGTCCAGCAGACTGGCGAACGCCGGGAAGTGCGCGGCCAGCGGCTGCCCGCTCACGTTGTCCTTCCCGGCGCTGAGCCCCTTCATCATGCGATCAGCCTCGAACATGATGAGACCAAGCTGAGTGCCCGACGTTCCTCCGAAGTAGACCACATTCATCGTGGGCCCGCGCGGGTTCCTGGGATCGGGGTCGATCGTCATCGAGACGTCACCCCCGCCGAAGACACCGCGCAGCGCCACAGCCAGGTCCCCGGCGCGGACCGGAGGCAGGGCCGTCTGGCGGTCCGCCAGCAGCACGATGCGCCCCGTGTCGGGATCGTACGTCGCACCAGTCAAGGCCCCGAGATTGCCGTGGAAGAGCGCCGCGCGATCCAGTCGGACCCCGCCCACGGGGCGGGCGGCAGGACTGTCGAACGGATTGCCCGAGAAGTCGCGCACCAGTTGTTTGACGAGGTCGGCCGATTCGGTGGCGAGGTCCTTCACGTCGCTGGCCTTGTTGATCGAGAACCTCAGGACCTTGGACGCGGGATAGGCACGGTCCAGCCCAAAAGGCAGAAACGTGCGAGTGGCGGTCCCCGTGTTCGACGGGTTGATGAGGCTGAACCGCTCGGGCAGCGGCACTCGCCGCGCGAAGGAGACCTTGAAGACCTGATCCGCAGGCGAGAGGGGGACGAGGCCGGCCACGTCGGCGGCCAGTTTGATTCCAGTCACGAACTTCCAGGCAGGGTGGGCAGCGGTATAGACAGGGTCGCTCAGCTTGCGAACCCCCTCCTCAATAGGCTTCGCGTACTTCTCCAGGAAGGCATACTCGAACGACGCGAACGCCGCCTTGGACATTCCGAAGAACCCGCCGCGATCCAGGATGAGCTGCCGCTCCGCCCAAACATTCCACCATCCTTGCAGCTCTCTGGTGGAAGGCGCGTAGTCGGGAGACTGTGGTGAGAATCCTGAAGGATCGACGAGGTTGACCGGATCCTGATACGCATAGGCATAGCGATTGAAACTCCGGGGCTCGTCGAGCAGTCCGGGGAACCGGTCTCGGCTGAGGAAGGTCCCGGTGTCCGGATCCAGAAATCGGCTTCCCAGCCTGAGCAGGCCCACGTCGTCGTCCCATTCGGCGCCGGAGAAGCCTGGCCCGCTCCAGGCCTTCGTCCGAGGGCGGCCGAACGGGGCATAGGCGCGACGTTCGGTCACCGCGCCTTGCTCATCAACCACGATTCGAACGGACCCCAGATGATCCTCGAGGAAGTACCGTGTTGCCCCGTCGCGCGATCGCACGCCAAGAGGTTGCCCGGCGGCGGAGACATACTGATTGACGAGCCCGCCGTCGTCACCATACTCAGCCGCAATTCCTGCGTTTCCGGAGACGACGTCTCGAACGAACCATGTCTTCGTGGCACCGACCTCCCGCATCGTGAGGTTCCCCGCAGCGTCGTAGGCGTAGCGGACAGGCACTCGGCCGCCGGTGATCGAAACCAGGCGACCAGCAGCGTCCCACTCATAGCGCAGCGTCCGGACGCCTGTCACCGCCGTCCGATTGCCGTCGCGATCGTGTTCGAAGCCACTGCCGCCCGCGCTCTCCAGCACGCCCTTCCGGTGGCGATACACCACGACGCCCCCGGCCCCGCTCTCGCGCACCCTGTTCCCAGCGGCGTCGTACTCGAACACAATCCCGCTGCCGCCGGTCGGCACGATCTGCGCAAGCCGACCCATCGCGTCGTACTCGAAACTCGTGCGGGCCGATCCAGAGGGCGACGCCTCATTGATCGAGGCTATACGCCCGCTGCCGTCGCGGGTGTACACGTACTCCGCCAGCAACTCCCCGACGCGCGACTCATGCCGCAGGGTCGCCAGGCGCCCGGAGGAGTCCAGGCGAAACAGTGACCGCACGCCGCTGGGGAGGGTCCGCACGACAGCCTCCGGCGTGTAGTCGAACGTGAGCAGGCCGTGGCCGTCGGAGACCGACACGATTCGGCCGATGACGTCGCGCTCGTACTCGATCCGGCTGCCGCCGGAAGGCGTGGCCGAAATCACCCGGCCCCAGGGGTCGTATTCGTAGGCGATCCCTCTTCCCCGAGCGTCCCGAAACGCGGACAGGCGGTTCAAGCTGTCCCAGGAGAGGAGCGCGTCACCGGAAGGGCCGCGTAACCGGGCGACGTTGCCAGCACCGTCATAGGAAACCTGGACCTTGTCGCCGCCCCACGCCGTCTCCGAAAGGCGGCCCGCGCCATCATAGCGGTATGTCGTCGTGCGTCCCCCCGCCGTGGTTCTTTCGGCAACCCGCCCGACTCGATCGTAGGCGACCGTCTCCCAGAACCCGGCGCCGCTGACCCAGCCGCACCCCGAGACGGCGCTCGTTACCAGGATCGCACCCGTCACCAAGAGCACGTTTCGCATACGCATTCCTCCACGCCGGCTTGATCCACGTCACTCATGCAGGGGTCCGGAAGCGCGAGGCACCTGATTCAGGCCGTCGTCGCGTGCGCATGATAGCGCACGTCCTGACCCGCGGCGCGACCGTGGAACGCCCGGCCCGCTCGTTCCTGAACCGAGTCGAACCGCCGAGCCTTCGGCTGCGCACCGGGTTCCGACCCGCAGGCGAGCGGCCCATCGGCGCCGCGATCAGCGGCGGAAGGACCGCCACGCCTCGCCGTTCGTGAACCATCCCATCGAGGCCGCATGCCGGTTGGCGACCGTGGGCGGGGTGACCGATGCCACGACGCTGGCTGCGGCGTTGCTGCACGACGTTGTCGAGGATACGGCCACGTCGCTGGACGAGATTGCGTCGGCCTTCGGGGAACTCGCACCGACAGCCGGCCGGGGACGGGCCGGAGGCCGCTCATCGGGACCGCGGGCGGGAAGGATCCATGCGAATCGGCTCCGCCGGTCCACGCGAGCTGTCCAATCGTCACTGCGGCGCAGGGCCTCTCCCGCATTCGCGCTGGCGATCAGGGCAGGAACCTGCGCAGTTCCTCGCGCCATCCCGGACTCGACACCGAGACCGCCTCGCAGTGGACCAGCCCAACCGGGAGATCGATGTTGCGCATAGTGCCGGCGAGCAGCACGACCAGGCTGCCGGTCTTGCGCCCCGTGTTGCGCAGCACCTCGAAGCGCTGCCACTCGCCCCGTACCCAGGGGGCCTCCATGTTTGCGCGTGACGAACCGACAACGACCATGTGACGCGCCAGCTCGAGGGCCCGGTCAACGGCCTGTTGAAAGGACGCCGAGGCCTTCGCACCCAGCGACACGGGGCTGAAGAACGGCCGGTACCCTTCCGCCCGCAAGTAGTCGAACAATGCCCTCGCCGTCTCCTGGTCCTCGGACTTGTGACACAGGAAGACGTCGTACTCGGCCTGCGCCGTTGCCTCACCCTTCGCTCTCAAGGTCAGGCGCGGACGCTCGCCACCCGAGATGGTGTAGTCGAACCGGTTCAGGAAACTCAAACCCAGGATCCCGTCGAGCCCCGGGCCAGGCGACTCCACGACGACGGCCTTGACGTTGTCGGCGGCGTGCCCGTCCACGGACATGGCCGGAACCAGCAGCGTGCGGGCCGACAGGCGCAGGCCACCGGCCAGGGAGAGTTCGACCATGTCTCCCGTCTGCCCGGACCAGCCCATCGCCCGCACGGCTTCGGGAGAGAGCGCCGTGCCGGTGGACCCGGTGTCCACGATTAGCCAGGCTGACTCCGCCGCCAGCCTGGCTTCGAGCATGAGCAGGCCCCGGCTGAGGCGTAGCTCCTCCCTGATCGCATGCTCGGCAACCTCGCGGCGCAGCGCGCGCGCCCTCGCCAGCCCCGAAGTCTCACGGCCGCACGACTCCGGCAGGAGATCGGCGAACGCCGCGTTCAACTCCTTCCAGAGCCGCTCGGCGCCGTCGCCGTCGCACCAGGAGGCGTAGGCCTCCCACTCGGCCTCCATGCGGCGGACCGCTTCGTCGGTTTCGCGGCGCCGCTCGTCGTACTGTCTCCCGTGCTGTTCGCGCTCGGCATTCAGCCGCTGGACTTCTGCATTGTGAGCGTCGATCGTTCGCCCCAGGTCTTCGGCAAGCGCGTTCCGGTCGCGAACCCGCTGGTTGTGGGCATCGACGGCGGCTCCATCCGAGGCGTCGATCTCGCCCGCCAGCAGGTCGTCACGCTTTCGCAGATCCTCCTGGAGGCAGTCGATGCCGCGCCGGGCCCGATCGAGCTCCTCCCTCCTGGCTTCGAACTCCTGGTCGGCAGCCGCGACCCAGCCGTTGAACTCGTCAACGGCGCGCTGAATACCGGCCTCGGTGTCCGCGGCAACACTGTGGCGGATGTACCTGTCAACCGTCGTCTCCAGTCCGAGAAGCCGCTGCTCGCTGTTCATGCGTGTGCCCACAGGTCGTCACCCCGGCCCGCCGCCGCACCGACTGCGCGCGGCACGGCGCCCCCCCCGGGAATGCTCTCGGCGGACTCAGGGCCCGGGGTCTCCCGGTGACGCCGCCGTTGGATCGAGTTCCTGCAGCACGCTGCGCGTCAAGCGCTCGAGATCCGGGAACGGATGCGGCCGGTTCGCAAGGGCCGGAAGCAGGATCGTCTCGGTCTCCCGCATCATCCGGCTTCGCTTCTCCACGTCCGTCGTGTAGGCCAGCGAGCGCAGGTTGTCAATCCGATCGCAGACCTTCACGATGAGGCAGTCCGCCTCCGCGCGCGCGATCCTGGCGAGGTAGAGGGCGCGTCGCTCCGCGCGCGGGAGACCGCTCCGTTTGAACTCGTCGGTCAGGCAGCGGACGGTGCCCGCGACCGAGGGGCCGAACTGCGACAGGAGTTGGTCGTAGGTGACGGTCGGGCTGTCCTCGATCACGTCATGAAGAACGGCCGCGCAGACCAGCACCCGGTCGGACACGCCGAGTTCGTCCAGCAGGATCAGCGCCACCCGCATCGGGTGGCTGACGTAGGGTGTTCCTTCGTCACGCAGGGCGCCTGCGTGCACCTGGCGGGCGAGGCCGATAGCCTTCGACAACGCCGGATCGTCGCCCATGTGCGCGAACAACTGCTGCTCGAGCGCGACGTCATCGAAAATCACCTGGTGCCCTCCCGGCGCATGCTCCGGCCTTGCCAGCTCGCACGTCGGGCAGATTGTGCCACGGAAGACAGGTCGCGGGCACCACTCTTTCCGTCGTCGCCGCCGCTCTCAGCTGGCCGGCCACGCGAACTCCTCGCGTTGGGCTGGAGCACCACGGCCTCCGGATGGAACGGCCTCGTGAGGCAAGGTGCCCCCGGACCGGCCGTCGAGATGGCGCTTGCGAACGTGACGATGGCGCTGATACCGTCGGGCAGGCCCGGCCATGGATTCCGAGACCGATCACCGCGCACTCACCGCGCCTCGCAGCGTCGAGGGCTCGGTTGAGAGGCTGGCCGCCTATCTAACGGGGGGGCCGACGAACGGACGCGACCGTGCCCGCGCGATCTTCCGCTGGATGGCCCACAGCATCGCGTACGACACGGCCGCGTCTGTCACAGGGTCCTACGGCGACTTGAGTGCGCACGGCGTGCTCTGGCGGCGCACGGCGGTCTGCGAAGGCTATTCGAACCTGTTTCTTGCCCTCGCATCTGCAGCACGGCTGACGGCCGTCAAGATCAGCGGGTACGCGAAGGGGTACGGCTACAAAGTGGGTTCGCGCTTCGATGGCGGCCAGAACCACTCGTGGAACGCTGTCAGCATCGACGATCGATGGCAGCTCCTGGACTGCACCTGGGGCGCCGGTCACATCGACCCGCAGTCCGGTTTCGTGCGGGAATTCGAACCGCACTACTTCTGCACGCGACCGGCCGAGTTCATCTACGATCACTTGCCCGAAGACCCTGTCTGGCAACTCCACACGCCTGTCGCAAGCAAGCAGGACTTTGAGGAACTCGTTCCACTCAGACCGGCGTTCTTTAAGAACAAACTGGAACTCGTGAGCCATCGCAAGGCGATCATCGCCGCGCGCAGCGCGGTCGAGATTCTCCTCCGCACCTTCAGGGACACGGCCCTGGTTGCCGATCTGAGACCGATGGGCAGCCGGGCTCCCGCATCCAGTCCGGCGGTCACGATCACCGGAACGACCTGCTCCATCCAGGTCTTGCTGCCTTCCTCCGGCGACTACCTCTTGCGTCTGTTCGCCAAACCACGAGCCGACCCCGGACCGCTCGTGTGGGCGCTGGACTACAGGATTCAGGCAGAGGCAGACACCACGAACCCGGCCGTCGAACCTCCCCGGAGGACTTGGCGACCGAAATGGTGGCGGCGAGGCTAACGGCCGGCAGGTGTCCGCACTGTAGCCGGTCCCGGGAACTGCCCGACCGGCAGTTCCGGGCAAACACCCAACTGTGCGGCCAAGCCTTGCGGGACTGGTGCGGCATCCCCACAATCGCCGCTTATGACGTCCATCCGGATTCCTCGTTTGCCGGCCACCGTGCCGGACGCCTACAGACAGAGATGCGAGGCTGCCGCCCGCGCCGGACCGGTGTCCTGTGGTGTACCATGCCGCCCGCGCATTCTGGTGTCGGCCACCTGAGGGGAGGCGATATGACCAGCGGCGACATCGACCACATGAGGCAAGTACTCACCGAGTATCGGGAGCTGCGCCCGATGTTCCAGGCGGCCGCGGACTACCTCCAGTTCCGGCTGAGGGGCATCGCCGCGGCGCTCAACGTCTACCCGACGGTCACCGGCAGAGCCAAGTCCGTGGAAAGCCTGGCCTTCAAGCTCGCGCGCCGCGATTGCGCAGATCCCTTCCGAGGCATCACGGATCTCTGCGGCGTCCGGGTCATCGTGCACAACCTGGACGATGTAGCGCTGCTCGAGGACGCGGTCGCGAGAGAGCTGGGAGCGGTGGTGGAGTCGGACGACGTGAGCACGCGGCTGGGGGTCAAGGAGTTCGGCTACCTCTCGCGCCACGTGCTCCTCCGCTTCGAGGCCGGGCTCCCTCGGGGGGAGTTCGATGAGGTCAGGTTTGCGCTGATCGACAGGCTGCTTCAGGAGTACCAGCGCCGAGGCGCCAGCCTGCGCGTCGAACTCCAGCTCAGGACCCTCGCGCAGCACGCTTGGGCGGATGTCTATCATGAGCTGGGCTACAAGAGCGAGTTCGAGCTGCTTCCGCGCTGGCAGCGTGATTTCTCGCGCCTGGCGGCGCTCCTGGACGAGGTGGACAGGGGCTTCCAGGCGATCAAGAACGCCATGACGGGCTCGTACGATTCGAACTATGGGGCCTTCATGGAACAGTCCTCCCTCTCGGACCTCGCGGCGCGCCTCGAGGTCATCCTGGACGTGCTGCCCCTCCGCGATCCCAGCCGCGTCAAAGTGCTCCATCGCCTTGTCAAGACCTATCGGGCCATGGAAGACGGAGGGGAGAAGATCCAGCGGCTGCTCGAGAGCAGTGATCCGGAGATCCAGGCGTTCCCCCCGGCGCTGCGCGACGCCGGCGTCGCCTACTGCCAGGCGTACCCCCCTGGATCGGCCGGATTCCTGCGCGGACAGGGCTTGCTGCGCAAGGCGGTCGAAGCCAACCCCCGCGATGTCGACGCGCTGTGCTCGCTGGCGGGAACCCTGCGACGACAGGCGCGGAGTTCCTGGTCGCCGGGCGAGCGAGACGCTGCCCGCAGTGAGGCTCGCGAGCTCTACCGTCGCGCCCACTACCTGGATCCGAGCAATCCCTATCCACTGGGCAATCACATCGCGGAGGAACTGCTCGAGACGAGGGACGTGCGAATCATCGGGTACATGCGTGGGTTGATCGAGAAGGCGTCCGAGCGCTGCCAGACGCAGGTCGCCATGCGCGTCAACCTGCCGTGGGCGTACTTCGACCTGGGTCTGTTCAACCTCTATCTTGGCCGGCCGTACGAGAGCCTGAGATACTACGCGCGCGGAATCGCCGGGTCCGCACAGGACTGGATGGTTCGGACAGCATGCAAGACGCTTCGTGATCTTGCCGAGAAGGGCATTGACATCGAAGGCATGGACTGGGCGTCCATGCTGCTCAACATGGGATGGTGGCTCAAGACCTCAACCGACAAGCACCGGCCCGCCCGTGAGATCCTGCCTGGTGCCGCTGGGAGCTTCCCGTCGGCTCGTCCCGTCCTTGTCGTGGCAGGAGGCTCCGCCAAAGTCGCCGTCGAGTACGCCGCGAAGTTCGACATCCTCTGGCAGGCGCTGGCGTCGTTCCGCGGCACGATCATCGCCGGCGGGACGCGTTCGGGCATCGCTGGCGTCGTCGGCGAGGTGCAGGCCTCCTCGCCGTCGGGCGTCGAGACGATCGGCTATCTGCCTGCGGCGGACGTTGTTGATGATGTCATCGACCGACGCTATACCCACTTCCGCCACACGGACGGGCGTGCCTGCTCAGCACTGGAGAGCCTGTCGTAATGGCAGGATCTTCTGGTCGAGGGTTTCGAGCCTCGTGAGGTGCGGCTGCTCGGCTTCAACGGCGGCCGAATCAGTGCCGTCGAGTACGCGGTTGCGGCCGCCTTTGGCGCCCGGGTCGGCATCGTCGAAGGCAGCGGCCGCGCGGCGGCGGAGTTCCTCGCCGACCCGCTGTGGACCGAACCGGTCCAGGAGGAGGACCGCGTCAGGGGCAGCGGCACCGCCGCGGACGAGAGCCACGCCGGCCAACTACGGCAGGCCGGCGGCTCGAGGCGACTGCCGAACATCGAGGCGCTTCCGGCCACGGTGGACGCCATAAGGGCGTTTCTCGGAGGAGAAGCGGGCGCGTAGAGATCAGGCTCGAACGACGCGTCGGCGGATACGCCTGTCGTCGTGGCTTGTTCGAGCGGCTCAGGAGGTACGGCAATGGCATTCGTCAGGATGTCGTCGGCGCAACTGCGTGATCGGGTCGCCAGTGGCATCTACGCCCTGGCCCAGCGTTTGGGCAAACGGGGTCGCGTGACCACCGTCGTGATTGACGGAAAGGCCGCGGCAGGCAAGTCCTGGTTCGCCAGGGAACTCGAGGACAGCCTGGATCAGCTGCACGTCCCGTTCTGCACGATCGAAGCAGACTGGTACCTGCTGTCGCGCAGCGAACGTCAGCGCAAGGAGCGGACACGCCTCAGAGAGATCGCCGGGCACGTCTACGTCCCTGCGGATCTGCACCTGTCGTATTGGCGCTGGCCCGATCTGACGAAGGCCGTGGCAGGAGTGAAGGCGAAGGCCGCGGCAGGGGTGAAGGCGAAGACCGTGGCATCGGTGAAGGCACGGGCCCGAAAGGGAGGAGGGAAGATCCTCCTGGAGAAGCTCTACGACCGTCGCACGGGCGACTGCACCCTCACGAAGCCGCTCTCCGTCCGGAGCGGCAAGGCGTTCGTGCTCATCGTGGAGGGAAGCTACCTTCTCGCGCGCAAGGACATCGACGCGGACGTATCGATCCTCTTGTACGTCAACGGCGAGATCGGCAGGGCCAGGAAGATCCAGCGCGAAGAGGAGAAGCAGGAGGGCGAGTTCCCGACGGGCGAGCGAGTCGGGACTGTGATCACCACCTGGGAGCAGATCGAGGAGCCGACCTTCTTCCGGCATCTGATCGACCACGGCAAGAAGGCCCACGTGGTGGTCGACACCTCGGACATCATGTCGATGTCGGTCATGAAACTCCGCTTCCCCGGTCAGGCGGAGGACGACTTGGAGAAAGCGCTCCACTGGGACTCCCGTGTCCACGAGGCGGAGGCCGCGGGGGATGCTGACGCCTTGCTCAAACTGGTCAAAGACGCGCCAGGGGACCGAGACGCCGCACGTCCCGCCATGCTCGCTGGGGAGTTCCTGAAGAGGCAGAAACAGTTCTCGCGCGCGCTGAGGGCGTTCAATCTCGTCTTGGAGCGCGCGCCCCACGACATGCGCGCGGCGACGCAGAAGGCGCTCATGCTGGAGCGGTTGGGGCGGTCGAGGCAGGCGCTGAAGGCACTGGACCTGGCACGGACGCTGCTCGAGAGTCACGTCGCGCCTCCCCAGTGGCGCGCCGAGGCTGAGGGTATCCGGGGGCGCGTCCAGAAACACCTCTGGCGGAAGGCCTGGTGTGGCAAGAAGACACTGGCGGGGAGAAGGAAAGGAGCGTGCGACGCAATCGACGATCTTCGGGATTCGCTGTTGGTGTACGAGGCGATGTTCCGGGGGGACCCGACCTCCTACCACAACGGGGACAACGCCGCTGCACTGGCCTGTTTGCACAAACACCTCACGGGTCGCTGGCCGGACTTGGCCGGACACTGGAAGACGCCAGAGGAACTGCTGCCCGCGACCCGCTGGGCGGCACGCGCGGCCCTCGTGACCCAGCCGGACGACTTCTGGGCCCGGACCACGCTGGGCAATGTCGCCATCATGGAGAGTATGGGCCCCACCGCGTGCGACGAGTACCGGCGTGCACTGTCCGAGTGCCGCCACGACGGGTTCTCCGTGGACTCCGTCGCCCAGCAACTGGAACTGTTCAGGTCGCTCGGCTATCAGGCGGCCGCGTGCGCGTCCGCCCTTCAAGTGCTCAAGCCGCACCGGCGGGACCGCTGACAGGCCGCCTCGCCTCGGCGCACTCGTGGGCCGGGACGGCAGCACTAGCGCGAGTGTCGCCCCTCGCGGGTCGGTGTCGCGCCCGAGTCGGACTGACCGGGAAGACGGGCCGATCGGGGAGTGGACGGTGGCGGGTCGCTGGAGCGTGGTAGCCGCAGCCCTCGGCCCGGATCACACGAGTGGCGCAGCCGTCTTGCTGTGTCAGGCCCCTCCGAGTCGGCACAATGCCCGAAGCACCAGACTGATCAGCAATCCCATCAACCCCAATAGCCCCCAGAAGATCAGCACGTAGGCCGGCCAGTCCCAATACCAGGCAACGCCCATGAAGATCGCTCCCCCGAACAGCCCAACGGCGACGCTCTGCCCGACGTTCATCCCCTGGAGCTTCCCGGCACTGAGGCCCTGGAAGAGACTCAAGCCGAGCCAGATCACGAGGATCAGATTGCTGGGTTTGGTGACGTCCGCCACCGACCAGAACCGCGCGCCGTCGAGGGCCATCTGAGGCGCGTAGTCACGCAGGGTCAACAGGCCCCAGACGACGAAGATCAGGTCCAGCACCGCGACGGCACAACCGGGAGCGAAGCTGAGGCCGCGAGCCTGCGTCAGCGCGTAGATCTGCCGCTGCGCCTCCATGGGCTCGGTGCCGTGGACCATCTGGATGGCCTGTATCTCGGGCCGGAGCCGCTCCATTCGAACCGCCTGGAACGCGGCCCTTATCTGTAGCGGAAGAGCGAGGACCTTGACCCCGATGCCGAGCGTCAGAAGGATGAACAGGTACGCATACGGTGCTGGAAACGTGGACCAGGATCGAAGGAAGTTGAAGAACCGGAACGAGAGTCGGTCGGAACGGAGGTTCACGACCTCCTGAAGGGCAGCCCGAACCGACGACGTCCGCGCCCACTCGTCTCCAACCAGGAACCATCCGTCGCGACCCGGCTCGTTCGCAAGGGCGGAGAAGAACGTTTCACGGGCGCCGACATTGTCGCGGGGGATGTCGAGCAGTTTCAGGCGCACGTCGGCGCTGACCGCCAAGTCGCTCCCGGCCGAGTTCTCCACGACCGACGCGTACGCGGTTTTCGCCTGGGCCGTGTCGCCACCTCGCTCGAGGGCGGCCGCGATGAGGAAGTCGGCACCCGAGCGCCCGGCTGCAGAGAAACCGTCTCGCTCGGCGAGCAGGGCCCTGGCTTCGCCTGCGGCATCCGGAGGCGGCAGCGCGACGATGCGCTGGAGCGCAGCGGTCACGGCGGCCGGTGGCACGCTCGCGGATCTCAACCAGGCGTGATCCTCGGCGGCCCAACTCAAGGCAGGAGCCACAGCGAACATCGCTCCGCACAGCACCAGCAATCGTCGCCCGGACATTGAGCATCCTCTCTGGCCGATCCGGCCCTCGCCCACGCACCGCCGTGTGGCGACAAGGACACGCGGCCGCCGGGGCACCCGCCCGGCCTGCCGCGGTCATTCGCGTTCCCGCAAGGTCTTCCGCATCCTGCCTTCCCGCACGCTGCCGTTCGCACGCCTCGGCAGCCAGGTGCGCCACCGTAATCCTGGACGCCGCAGGACCGCCGACCCGGCGCCAAGCGCGCGCCGAGGTGCCTACTGGCGCCTCCGCCCCGGCTGCCGGCTCACTCCGGCCTCGAGGAGCCACTGAATCGGCTCGGCCACGCCGATCGGTCTGAACGGACTCGTGTCGCGAAGATCCGGCATCCGTCCCAGCGCCGAGCACGCAAAGTACCTCACCGTCGCGAACTTCTGTTCCAGTGCGCGGACGCTCGTCCCCTCGCCCAGCCTTTCCAACGCAGCCCGGCACCGGGAATTCAATGCCTCACCCGCATCGACGTCGTCACGGGGGCACAGGTCCGCCAGAAACGGATAGTCGTGAACCGGAAAGGCATCGGCCTTGCTGAGCACAACGGCGAGCGGCACGCCGCATTTCTCATCCTGCCGGCGCACCAGTCGCAAGTTGACGCTAGCGATCAAGTTCCCTACGACCGACCGCACGGAGGTCTCCGATGGCTTGAGCGCGCTCTGACGCTGCCGTGCATGATCGGCCAGCAGAGTGAGGGCGAACGGGTCGATCAGCAGGATCACGCCGCGAATGTGCTGCATGACCTGCTTCCGGCCGAAGCGCTGCATGCTGCCGAAGTCCTCGCCCGGGGCGTCGAACAGGTACAGAAGACACCGGACCAGGTTCGGGACTCGCACGGCCAGGCCGATCGCGACCATGGTGTCACCGGCAGTCTTGGCCAGCACCTGGCCCACGCGCAGCCGCTCGAATTCACGTTGCTGCTCCCGCGCCTGGACTTGAGAATCGATCGTGACCGTCGCACCTCTCACCACTGCGTACCGCTCGCCAAGCTGGTGCGTGGCCTGACGCAGAAAGACGGTCTTTCCGGCGCTCGCACCGCCGACCACCGCAACCGGCCACTCGGACAGTTCGCCCAGTGACGAGTGAATCAGGGGGCGCTTGCAGCGACCGCAGAGGCGGGGCAGCCTGTTCCGGCCCAGGACGTCCATCGTGGGCAGCCGGACGACGGTGCCGTCGCCGTGACGGCAGGTGTGATGGAAGATGCCGTAGAAGCTCGGCAGGAGGTCCGGATAGGTCTCGCCGCATGAACAGATGTGAATCGGGAGCCCCCGCCCGTTGCACTCGTCGTACGGACACCGATAGACGATGCGCCGGTAGAGAAGCCAGAGCTCCTGGAACCCCCGCAGCGGCAGGAACAACACGACGGACAGGGCGGTGAGCACGAACAGGGCGAACAGATACGGCGAGAACACCAGGGTCGCGAGCGCGGTGGCCACGAGCGCCAGGGCGAGAACGACCCCGGATGCCGAGGCACCGGAGAGGAGGCGCGCCATCAAGTGCACGGGCGCTTTCCAGCCCCAGAGCAGGACCGTCACGTACAGCACGATCGCGCCCATGACGCCAACGGTCCCCGCCGAGACTCCCCGTCCCTGCGCATGCTCGTACCGGACGTACATGACGGCTGCCGCAATGGCCGTGGCGACGATGAGCAGCCTGAGAAGTACCTCGATGATGACAGCGCCCGCCCCCCTCCAGAACGAATTCCAGACAGCCGAGCACGTCTCGACCGTCCGCAGGATGAACCGACGCAGGCGGGCGACATAATCCACGTATGCGCGCTCGAACAGGTACATCCGTCGTCGTGTAGCCATGGGGAGTCCCGTGCTCCTACCTGTGTCGGTCGGCGCGGCCGGACCGCCTGTCCTCGGTTGTTCCGTCCTTCTGAGCTTCGTCCGCGCGGCCCAGCAGCCTTCCCAGGAAGCCTTTGGCCCGGTCGGCGAGCGTGTCCGACGGGGCCTGACCGGCCGCCGGCGGGCCCGGCGGCTTGTCTCCCGGAGTCGGGGTCCTCCCGGGCCGGGCGACTCCGGCCTGTTCACACAGGGTCTCGAGCCGCCGGTCGTACTCGATCGTGCGCCGGGCGAAACGCTGCTGGAGATGCGCCTCGAAAAGAGACTGCACACCCCGTTCGCACCGCCGGAGGATGGCTCCCACGACGCGGCCGCCCACGCTCTCGCTCGGCGGCCCCTGGCCCTCGAGCGTGCACCGGGCGAACGCCATCAGCAGCAGCACCCACGTGACCGGGTCTCGCCCGTCGGCGAGTCGTGCAGCCGCGCTCCCAATCTCCTCCTGGGATCCGGCGCCCGCGGCTTCCAGCACTCGCGCGAACGCTTCCGCCTGCTGCGGGCTCGCGATGCCGATCCTGTCGAACGCCGTGACGCACCACCTCACAGCCGCCGCCCGGTCGTCCGTCCCCAACGCCGCCACGCTTCGCCATCGCGGATCGTCGTGCCTGAACTGCTCGACCGCCCATGTGGGGCTCTCCGCCTGGGCTTCGACTTCGCCCATGAACTTGAAGAGCTTCACGCGCGCGTCGGCATCGGCGCTCAGTCCGGGCGTCTGGCGAAACACGTGCTGCCAGGCCGCGGCCAGCGGGGCAAACGGCAGCGCCCGCGCGGCCGCATTCGCGAGGACCAGACAGTCCGGGTCCGCTCGCAACTCGTCCTTCACCTTCGAGAGAATGGCGCGCGCCAGCGCCAGGCATCCCCCGGTGTCGCTCGACCGTTCGAGGCGCCCGGCTGACGCACGGCAGAGCGTCTTCACGACCGCCGGGTGATACTTGAGGATGGGATCCCACCAGGCATCGAATTTCCTCGAACTGTCGGACTCGTCGGTCCACGGCAAGACCTCGCCGAGCATCTCGCGGCACAACACCCGGGACACGCCTGCCTTGGCCAGCTTCTTTCGCAACTGGCGATCGAGGTCGGCGTCCTGCGCCTTGATCTGCGTGTACGCGGCGAAGAACCGCTGGCCGGAGGGGCCGTCCAGGGACGCTTCCGCCATCCGTCCGAGCACTTCGCCGCGGGGTTCCGGCTCGGTGAAGTGCTCGTTCACGAGGCGAAGAAGGTCCTGCGCCAGCCTGTCCGCGTCCTGGCACGCTCCGGAGGCTCTCGCGAGTTCCTCGAATCGGGCCGTCAGCGCCGCACCTGCCGGCTTCGCGCCGTCGAGCAACCGGAGGTTGAGCCAGTAGCTGCCGTCGGGACAGCGGTCCGCGGGCAGCGCCTGGATCAGCTCTTCGAGCAGTCGCGCCTTCGCGTCGCTCCAGTCGCCCGACAAAAGAGG
>Ga0079037_100000711_pt1 | contig 15850 bp, 11 predicted proteins | sample Mud3Dept4metaG_FD_71479 | JGI IMG/M metagenome (GOLD analysis project Ga0079037, IMG submission 71479) | Freshwater wetland microbial communities from Ohio, USA, analyzing the effect of biotic and abiotic controls - Mud 3 Core 4 Depth 4 metaG | ecosystem: Environmental > Aquatic > Freshwater >... | reverse complement strand
CCTCGCCGCCCACGCTGAGGCAATGTACCTCGGTGCAGTGAGGTTACTCACGCGATGTATGTTCTGGTGAGACGCTCCCGGGGGCTCACCGCCCCCGCCGCGTGGGCACCCCCGCCGGTATTCCGGAACCTGTGATCTCTCCTCCCCCGCCCTCTGGCGTGGCGGACATCCTCATCGGGGGTGGGACCGAAAGGGGGCAGCGCCCCCTCCCGCATCAACTCCCGGTACCCGAATGGAGCGGGACTCTAGAGAACACCCGTACGAATTCCCTATGAAAAGAGTTGAAGAGGATCACTTCCCGATCTTCACAAGCATCTCTTCCAGCGTCGGGTAGTGGGACTCGATCCGCTCCACCCGGCCGCCGATGGAGGGGAGGGCAGTCGTCACCTCGTTCATCTCGTGGATGTCCAGGCCCTCCAGGACGAACAAACTCCCCTCCTTCCGGTAGTTCAGGTGCTTCCCCAGGCGGCTGATGTCGTCGATGGAGAAGTAGGCTGAGTACGTGATGGTGCCAAACATCTCCCGGAGCTCCTGCATGGAGCCGCAGGCCACCTGCTTCCCGCGGCGGAGGATCATGACCCGGTCGCAGATCTCCTCCACCTGGAAGAGGTTGTGGGCCGAGAAGATGATCGTCTTCTCCTGCCGGCGGAGCCCCTTCAGGAAATCGATGATGTAACGGGAGGTCATGGGGTCCAGGCCTGACGAAGGCTCGTCGTAGATCAGGAGGGAGGGGTCGTGGAGCAGGGAACGGGCGATGGCGGCCTTCCGCTTCATCCCCTTGGAGAGCTCGCCGATCTTCTTGCCCCCGTCCTCCAGAGAGAGGGCCTGGAGCAGCTCCCGGGAACGCCGGTCAATCGAGGATCGGTCCATACCGTAGATCTCCCCGAAGAACCGGAGGTAGGCTGGGACGGTCATCGTCTCGTACAGGTGGGACTCCTCGGGCAGGTACCCCAGCATCTCCTTCAGCCGGAGGGGTTCGGCCACCACGTCGATCCCGCTGATGGAGAGGGTGCCGGAGGTGGGGGCGATGAGCCCGGCCATGATCCGGAGCAGAGTGGTCTTCCCGGCCCCGTTGTGGCCGATCACCCCCAGGATCCGGGTGTCGTCCAGGTCGATGTCAATGCCGTCGAGGGCAAGGAACCCGTTGTAGCGCTTGGTGATACCTCTCGCCTGGATCATGGAAACAGTACCTATTTCTCCGATTAAAGGGAAATAGATTCTTACTTGATCGCAGGGGAAAACGGGGGCAGATAGGGATATGCAGGGAACCCTGGCCTCCGTCCTCACCGTTGCCCGCTGGGAGGTGAAACGCTCCTTCACCACCCTGGGGAGGAATGTCCTGCCCCTCTCCGTGGTTCTCTTCGTACTGCTCCTCCTGGTCACCGGCTACACCGCCCAGAGCGGCATGCACCTCCAGGACGGGATCTACTCCGTGGGGATCGATGATCCCGCCCTCGCGGTCATCCTGGGCGGGGATACCCGGTTCCGGGTATATACCGCAGACAGCAGCACTCTTGAGGACAACCGGGGATCCTACGACCTGGTGATCGTTGAGGGACGGGTGCTCCGTCCCCTGACCGAGCGGGGCAGGGCGGCGGCGAAGTCCCTGGAACGGGACTATGACCAGTACGTCGCGTCGGTCTATACCCGGGCAGATGACCTCTTTGCCGCCTACCCTCTCTGGATCGAGCTCGAGCCTGTGAAGAGCGAGCTCTCCTTTGATGCCACCCAGAGCGGCCAGTACCTCTCCGTCTGGCAGCGGTCGGGCGAGCCTCCCGTGCCCGAGGGACCGGTGGAGGCCGTGGCTCCCCCGGCACCGGACCTCCCGGTCGCGGAGGAGGTGCTCCGGGAAGGTCTGGAGCGGGATGCGGGGACACCGGACCAGATCGCCCGGTACACCAGTCTCCTCTCGGATGAACCGGAGTACAGCACGTTCCGGACACCGTCGCAGCTCTCGCCCCCCCTCCCCTTCGACTCCATCATCTTTGTCTTCGCCTTCATCTTCCCGCTCTACTTCACCTCGCAGTTCTTCATGATGTCCGTCATGCAGGAGCGGATCGAACGGAAGGGGGAGATCCTCCTCTCCACCCCCGTGGCCCCGTCCGTAATCATCCTGGGGAAGATGCTCCCCTACCTGCTGGGGATGCTCGCCGTCTCCACCGCGGTGATCCTCGCAGCAGGGGCTCCCCTCTCCGTGCTCCTCCCCCTCCTCCCGGTGATCCTCTTCTTCCTCGCCTTCGCCCTCCTCATCGGGATGGTCTCCCGGTCCTTCAAGGAGCTCTCCTTCATCTCCATCTTCTTCTCCACCGTCGCCACCACCTACCTCTTCTTCCCCTCCATCTTCGCCCAGGTCCACGTGATCTCCCTGATCTCACCGCTGACCCTCATCGTCCTCCAGCTCCAGGGCGAGACCATCACGGCAGGACAGTACCTGTACTCGACGGCGCTCTTCTACCTGACCTCCGCTGTACTCTTCCTCGTAGGGGCTGTGAACTTCAATGCCGAGCGGCTCTTCAACGAGCTGGACTTCTTCCCCCGGGTGCGGGAGTTCATCGCGGCGAGCCTCTCCCGGGATCACCCGTACCGTTCGCTGGTCCTCCTGAACATCCTCCTGATCCCGTTCATCTTCATGGCCCAGATGATGGCCCTCGTCCTCTTCTTCAACCTGCCCATGCCCTGGTCCCTGCTGCTGCTCATCGGGACTGCCGCCTTCATCGAGGAGTTCGCCAAGTCCATCGGTATCTACACCCTCTTCTTTGAAGGGGACGCCCGGCCCGGGTGGAAGACCCTGGTCCTGGCCTCGGCGGCCACGGGCATCGGGTTCCTTCTGGGCGAGAAGCTCTTCCTCCTCGTGATGCTCACGCAGGTCACCGAGTCTGTCTTCGGGTCCATCCTCTTCCTGCAGCAGGGGATCCTCCTCCTCTGGATGCCGCTTCTCCTCCACACTGCCTGTGTCTTTGTGACAGGGCTTGTCCTGCGAACAGGCGGGAAACGGTGGTACCTCACGGGCCTCCTCGCTGCGACCGTGGTCCACAGCCTGTACAACCTGTACTTTATCCTGGGGTGGATGCGGTGAACGCCCGCCACATCGGGATCATTGCGAAAAAGGAGTTCCTGGGCCTGAACCACGAGAAGACGATCCTGCTCGCCATCCTCCTCCAGCTCTTCGTGGCCATGTTCTCGTCGTTCCTCATGGTGGGCCTCACCTCCATGTACGATCCCTCGTCCCTCTCCACCTCCACCCAGGTCCGGTACGGCATTGCCATCGACGGCGCCAACACCACGCTGGACGGGCTGCTGGCGGAACGACCCGATTTCACGGTGTACCGGATGGATCTCTCCACCGGCCTTGCTGCCCTGAAAGAGAGGAAGCTCGCCGCCGTGATTTACGTGCCCCCGACCGCGGCGGATGCGGAGAACCCGGTTCAGGTAACCCTCTACACCCTGCAGAACGACATCCAGACTGCGGTCGTCCAGGTGAAGCTCAAGGAGGTGCTCCTCGAGTACGAGGAGCAGCTGCGGGAAGTCCGGAGCCCCCGCCTTTCGGCAACCCCCCGGGAGGTCCAGTTCCCGATCCCCCAGCGGAGCGAGGGGTTCTACGAGTTCGTGTACGGCCTCCTGGTCCCGCTCCTCGTCTTCATGCCGGCCATCATCGCCGCCTCGCTGATCATTGACCTGATCACCGAGGAGTACCAGCACAACACCCTTGAGACCCTTGTCGCCACGCCTATCTCTTTTCCGGATGTGGTGTGGGGGAAGGTCCTGGCCTGCGAGCTCCTGGTGCCGATACAGGCAGGGGTATGGCTCCTCCTGCTGGCGGTGAACGGAATCCGTGTGCAGAACCTCTTCCCCATCCTGATCCTCGTCTCCATCGCATCCTTCATCCTGATCCTCCTCGCAGCCCTCACTGCCCTCCACTACCGGGAGCGGACCGCCGCCCAGTTCATCTTCTCGACGGCGCTCGTGATCGTGATCCTCTTCGTGGTGGCGGTCCCGGGGAATCCCCTGAACGTGATCGTCCGGGCTGCCACCGGGGCGCCCGGCATGGCCCTCCCGGAGACCCTCGCCGTCCTCGGGGTTGCGGCCATGGTCCTCGGATACGTCACCCACCGGTATGCAGGGCGGATCGGCCGGCTGGCACAGCTGGGGGGATGAGGGGATCTCTCTCCCCCACCCCGAGATGGGCACGGGAGATCAGCGGTTTCTTCTCATGACAGAAACCGCCTGTTTCGGGGACATCCTGCGGGAGGGGGCTCTGCCCCCTCCCGGTCCTTCCCCTGATGAGGATATCCCGCCAGGACGGTCTCTAGAACCTGATGGAGCAACGGTTCCCGATCAACCGGCGGGGGGTGCCCACGCGGCGGGGGCGGAGCCTCGGGGGAGCCCCCGAGAGCGTCCCAGTTAAACTCTACAGATCGATAGCTCCGACTTTCATCGAACGAATACAACCGAACCTGCTGCGTGGGTGGCGGCGGGGGCGGTGAGCCCCCGTGAGCGTCTCACCAGTAATCAACAAATACAGAAGACCGCGTCATCAGAGTCGAAGAAATCAACTGAAGGATCGTGATCAGCGAAAACAAAGGAAGCGGGCCTGAAGGGATTCGAACCCCTGGCCTATGGATTAAGAGTCCATCGCTCTACCTGACTAAGCTACAGGCCCAGGAAATGACCTAAGATTCTGGTTGGTCCCCGGTATTAATAGTTACGGAATCCCTTATTACGGGGGAGCATCCATCTGATGTACATATGGCCGAAGCGGTGCGCCAGCGGAAGAAGAAGGAAGCGGGAGAAGCCCCGCCTAAGGAGCTCCAGGCCCCGCAGCGGGCCCGGAAACTCCGCGACCTGCTGGCAGGATGGAAAGGCACGCTCGGGATCGTCACCCATACGAACCCGGACCCGGACTCCATCTCCTCGGCCATGGCCCTCTCCGCCATCGCCGCCGATGCGGGCACCGGGCGGCTGAAGTGCCGGATCCTGTACGGCGGCAACATCGGGCACCAGGAGAACCGGGCATTTGTGAACCTGCTGGACATCAGCATGGAACGGATCACCCCCCAGGTCCTCGCGGAATGCACCTACCTGGCCCTCGTCGACTCCTCGGTGCCGGGGGTCAACAACGAGCTTCCCCGGAATACCGCCGTCCACATCGTCATCGACCACCACAAGAACGGCGAATCTCCCCAGGTGAAGGCCGAGTTTGTCGATGTGCGCAATGATATCGGGGCCACCGCCTCCATCATGGTCCAGTACCTGCAGGAGCTGGGAATCACGGTCAACAAGAAGGTGGCGAGCGCCCTCCTCTACGGGATCCAGGCTGACACCCGGGGATTCCGCAGGAATGTGACCCCTGCGGACCTGACCAACGCTGCATTCCTCCTTCCCCTCACGGACCAGGAACTCCTGGAGAAGATCACCTCCCCCGCCATCTCGCAGGAGACGCTGGACGTGCTGGGTACCGCCATCCGCAACCGGAAGATCCGCAGCGGCTACCTCTTCTCCTCGGTCGGGTTCGTCCGGAACCGGGATGCCCTCCCCCAGGCCGCCGATCTCCTCATCAACCTGGAAGGAGTGAACACCGTTCTTGTTTTCGGGATCGGGGACTCCTCCATCTACATATCGGCCCGGAACCGGGACATCCGGCTCCATATCGGAAACGTGCTCTCGGAGGCCTTCGGGGACATCGGGGATGCCGGCGGGCACCCCAGCATGGCCGCCGCCACCATCCCCCTCACCTACTTCTCTCTCGTCAAGACAAAGGAGGACCTCCTGACCCTTGTCCTGGACCCCATCCTCCGCAAGTTCATGCGGGTCGTGGGCCTGGAGAAAGAAGAGCACCATGAAATTTTCGAAGTTTGAGGACTGGGAACCCTGTTACCTCCAGATCCTCAATGACTTCGGGTTCGACCGGGCTGCCGATGAAGAGGCAGCCCGGGTCCTGGACCGGCTCCTGCCCCGGAATTCCCTGCCGCTCCTGAGGAGGAGGATCCGGGGGAAGGTGGTCACCGTCTGCGGGAACGCCCCTGCTCTCGATGAGGAGCTGGATCGCCTGGAGGGCGTGGTGGTGGCTGCCGACAGGGCGGCAGAGCGCCTCTACCGGCACGGGATCCGGCCGGCTGCTATTGCCACCGACCTGGACGGGGCCACCGAGGAGTTCACCGAGATGAACCGGAAGGGGACCGTCATCGTGGTCCATGCCCACGGGGACAACATCCCCCTCATCGAGTGGTGGGTGCCCCGCCTCCCCGGCCCCCTGGTGGGTACCACCCAGGCCCGGCCCGTGGGCCGTGTGTACAACTTCGGCGGCTTCTCTGACGGTGACCGGGCAGTCTTCCTGGCCCATGCCCTGGGGGCTTCCTCCGTCACCCTGGCCGGGTTTGACCTGGACGACCCGTCGGTGAACCCGGTAAAGCGGAAGAAGCTCCTCTGGGCCCGCCGGCTCTTGGCCCTCCTCGGCCATGACCTCTAGCGCGGCGATCCTGGACGGGTACGTGGATGAGCCCGCGTGCCTGGGGGTCCCGCCGTACCTCTCGCCGTATATCCGGACCTGTGCCGGTCTCCTGATCGACCGTCGCTACGACGTGAGGTACCTTACCATTGACATGCTCCGCCGGAATCCCGGTCTCCTCCCGGTCCTGGACCGGGCAGACCTGGTCCTCGTCATTGCGGGGCTCACGGTGCCGGGGAAGTACCTGGGCGGAACACCGGCCACGCTCGCTGAGGTGGAACAGGTGGGGACCCGGCTCCATGGGCCGGTGAGGGTGCTGGGGGGGCCGGTCCTTTTCGGGTCTTCAGCGGGCGGAGGGCGGAAGGCAACCCTGCGGGAGATTGCAGGCTACAACGTCCTCCTCTCCGGAAGCCCGGCCGAGGCGCTGTCATCCTGGCTGGACGGCGGGGAGCCGGTGGGCCGGGGGGACTACCCGAAGAGCGACCGGTGGGCCGTTGCAGGCGCTCCGGTGATCCGCCAGCACCCGGACTATCCACGGGTCATGTGCGAGCTGGAGACCGGCACCGGCTGCCACCGGTCCATCACCGGCGGGTGCTCCTTCTGCACGGAGCCCTTCCACGGCCCGCCCCGGTTCCGGGATCACTCCGCCGTGGCAGCCGAAGCGGGGGCCCTCTACCGGGAGGGTGCCCGGCACTTCCGGCTCGGCCGGCAGGCCGATCTCCTCACCTACGGGGTCCCGGCGGGCCAGGAGTTCCCCCGGCCGGATCCCGGGGCGCTGGAACGGCTCTTCTCCGGGATCCGGACAGAGGCTTCGGACCTCTCCACCCTGCACATCGATAACGTGAACCCCGGGACCATCGCCCGCCACGAGGAAGCGTCCGCAGAAGCCCTCCGGGTGATCGTGGACCACCATACCCCGGGCGATGTGGCCGCGTTCGGCATGGAGACGGCGGACCCGGAGGTGGTGGCCCTGAACAACCTGAAGGCCATGCCGGAGGAGGTGATGCGGGCGATAGAGATCGTGAACCTGGCGGGGGCAAAGCGCCGTGACGGGATCCCGGAACTCCTCCCGGGCCTCAACTTTGTCACCGGTCTCGACGGGGAGACCGCGGAGACCTTTGCCCTGAACCGTGCGTTCCTCTCGGATGTCATGGCCCGGGGCCTGCTGGTCCGGCGGGTAAACCTCCGGCAGCTGATGCCGTTTCCCGGAACGAGGGCGTACGATCAGAACACCCTGGGGAGGCATGACAGGGAGTTCCGCCGGTTCAAGGAGTGGGTCCGGAAGGAGTTCGACCTGCCCATGCTGGCCCGGGTCTTCCCGGCCGGGACCGTGATCCGGTCGGTGGAGGTGGAGGTGGCAGGCCCCACTTCCTTTGGCCGTCCCATGGGATCCTATCCCATCCTGGTGGGGATCCCCCTCACGCTGCCGGAGGGGACGGTGCTGGACGTGGTGGTGGTAGACTGGGGGATGCGGTCGGTGACGGCCCTTCCCGTCCCGGTGGACGTGAACCATATCCCGATTGCGGCGCTGCGCTGGCTCCCGGGTGTGGGGAGGAAGCGGGCAGCCGCCATAGCCGCGGCACGCCCCTTCCGGTCCCGGGAGGAGTTCCGGCAGGCAGGGGGAGTGACACCCCTCGAAGGGCTCCTTTCGTTCCTGCCCTAGGCCTCGCGGAGCTCCATCACCCGCAGGATATCGGTGCGGGTGACGATGCCGGCAAGGGTGGACCCTTCCACGATGGGGATCCGGCCGATCCCCTGCTGGGTCATCAGCCGGAAGGCGGCGGTGAGGAGGGCATCCGGAGGGAGGGTGACCAGAGTCCGGGTCATGATATCCTTCACCTGCTTCGCGTCCCGGTCTATCTCGGGCGTGCGGTGGACATCGTCCAGGGTAACCAGACCCACGAGTGCCCCCTGGTCCACCACCGGGAAGGCCAGGTGCTTGGTCGCGTACATCATCCGGATCAGTTCCGGCACCGTGGTCGCAGGCGGGACCGTGAGGACATCCCTCGTCATCACGTCGGTCACCCGGAGATCCTTCAGGAGCACGTTGTACCGGACCATCATCGACTCCTGGTCGGCCCCGATGTAGATGAAGAAGGCGATGATGATCAGGATGGGGTTGAAGACGAGGAGGACCCCGGCGATTCCCATGAGCACGGCGAAGCCCTTCCCGATGTCGGCGGCCAGCTTCGTGGCCCGGGCCAGGGGCATCCGGGTGGCAAGAAATGCCCGGAGCACCCGTCCCCCGTCCATGGGGAAGGCCGGGATCAGGTTGAAGAGAAAGAGCATGATATTGAGGAGTGCCAGGTATCCCAGGACGAAGAGGGAAGCCCCGGCGACGGCCGGGGAGAGGGCGGCGGCATAAACCCCGTATGCCAGGATCCAGAAAAGGAGACCCAGGCCCAGGCTGGTCAGCGGGCCGGCGAGGGCCATCGGCAGCTCGTGCCGGGGGTCCGGGAGGTCGTCCTCGATGGAGGAGACGCCTCCCAGGATCAGCAGGGTGATGGAGTGGATCTTGATCCCGTGCCTGAGCGCCAGCAGGCAGTGGGCCAGCTCGTGGATGAAGACCCCGAAGAAGAGGCCCAGGGCCACCACCACCCCTACCACGTAGGGGTTCATGGCCACTGCAACGAGTGAGGTATCGATGGTGATGGTGGGGAGAAATCCGAAGATCCCTGCCGCCGCATTGAAGAATCCCTCGATCAACCGGGCCGTCAGCTCCACGTCTCTCCCGATCAGCCAGGCAAAGAGGGGGATGGCCAGGATGAAGCTCACGTGGAGCTTCACCGGTATGCCAAAGATCTTCCCGATAGAGAGGGACCAGTTCATGGGGATACGTATCTTTTTAATGTTATAGAATCTATCTTGCTCTGATAGGGATGATCACGCAGATAACGGAGCTTTTCGGGCTTTCCGTGTACACCGACAAGGCGGCCTATGTCGGGGACGTGGAGGACGTGGTGATTGACGTGGACGCGAAGAAGCTAGACTCGCTGGCCATCGGCAACCTGAACCCCGACTTCGTGGATATCAAGGGGTTCAAGGGGATCAAGGTACCCTTCCGGATCATCAAGTCCATCGGCGACATCATCGTCATCCGCCACCTCTCCCACCCCTTCAAGGCCGAGAAGGAGATGTGAGGGGCAGGGACTTTCGGTTCCCCTCTTTTTCCGCCCCCTCCCATGGAATCACGGGAGATCTTCAGCGGTCTCGCCACCATCCCCCCGGTCTTTCTGCGCCTCGATGGCAGGGCGTTCCACGGCCTTGCCCGTTCCCTGGCCCTTGCGAGGCCCTTTGATGCCCGGTTCTGCCGGGCGATGGCAGAGGTCTCTGCACGGCTGGTGGCAGAGAGTGGCCTCTCCCCTGTCCTGGCATTCACCTTCTCCGACGAGATCAGCCTGTACTTCACCACCCTCCCCTTCAGCGGCCGGGTGGAGAAGCTGGACTCGGTGGCCGCCTCCTTTGCGGCCACCTGCCTCACGCTGGCTCTGGGAATCTCCGAGCCCCTTGCCTTCGATGCCCGGGTCGTCCAGGCATCACCCGAGTACGCAGAGACGTACCTGCAGGAGCGGCAGGCGGAGGCGTGGCGGAACCACATGAACGCCTGGTGCCAGGAGACGCTGGTCCGGGAAGGGATGGATCCGAGAAAGGCCGCCGATTCCCTGAAGGGGCTCCCCTCGGAATCCCTCCATGAGATGATGTTCTCCCGGGGCGTGAACCTCGCAAAAACCCCATCCTGGCAGCGGCGGGGGGTGCTGGTCTACCGGCGGGAGGAGGAACGGGCAGGGTACAATCCGGTGACCGGACAGGAGGTCTCAGCCCTCCGGAAGGTGGTGACCGTGGATACGGACCTGCCCCTGTTCACCTCACCCGAAGGGGTGGCCATGATCCGGTCACTGGTACGGGGCCCGGGTCCCTGATCCGGTCACCGGTCTGACGCCGGTGTCCCTGATCCGGTCACCGGTCCGGAGCCCGTGAGATGGCGGTCCGGAGGGGTATCCCCTCCACGTCCCATTCTGCCTCGGCGGTCCCGCGCCCTCCCGGGGAACTGCCCCCCGGGCCGGAGAGGGCCAGCTCCCGGGCCCGCACCTCGTCCCGGATCACCGCCTCCCACTTTCCCCTGAGCAGACCCGCCACCCGGGGATCGCCCACCTCCACCCTGGCCACGATGAAGTCCTCCACGGCCAGGTCGGCCTGGCGGCGCATCTCCTGCAGCCTCCGGATCACCTCACGGGCATAGCCCTCTGCCTCCAGTTCAGGTGTCAGGGAGACGTCCACGTACACAGTCCCGTCCGGCATCGGCGCGGCAAAGATCCCCTCCGGCACCTTCTCGTGGAACATGAGCATCTCGCCGGTCACCTCGTAGCGCTTCCCGCCGGCCTCCAGCACCGCCTTCCCGTCCTTCGCGATCTCCCGCTGCAGCCGGTCCGCGTCCGCCGCCATGACCAGCTCCCGTACCCGGGGGGCATCCCTGCCGAATGCAGGGCCCACCCGCTTCATCACGGGTTCTGCCTGGCTGCCGATCCGGTCCCACGCACCCTCCACGACCGTCACCGTCCGGCTGTTGGCCCGGGCCCGGCAGATCGCCTGCAGTATCCCGATGGCCTCCACCACCGCTGGGGATGACGTGGCCACCACCACCTCTCCCACCGGCCAGCGCAGCTTCCGCTTCCCTGCCTGGCGGGCGTTGGCCACCGCGTCGTCAAAGGCCCGGACCACCTCCATGGCCGACTCCAGCGCCGGGTCCAGGAGCACCTCGTCCCCCGCAGGCCAGTCCAGCATGTGGACAGAGAGGGGATCCCCCCCGGTCTTCAGGTTCTGATACAGATATTCGGCCAGGTAGGGGGTGAAGGGGGAGAGGAGCTGGATCAGCCGCCGCAGGACGTGGTACAGGGTGTCGTAGGCATCCCCCTTCTCCTGCGCCTCCCCCTCCAGCCACATCCGGTGCCGGACCAGCTGGACGTACCAGCGGGAGAGGTCCTGGAGCACGAACTCCTGCACGGCACGGGTGGCCCGGTGGAGCTGGCAGCCCGCCATGGCCGTGTCCACCTCCCGTGCAAGGGCGGTGACCCGCGAGAGGATCCACCGGTCCTCGGCAGCCAGGTCCCGGACCCGGTCCCGGAGGGATGCGGGGTCATACCCAGCAGGTCCCGAAGCGGGTATGTACCGGTCCAGGATCATATAGGGCAGGGGGAACCGGTACACGTTCCAGAGGATGGAGAGGGCCCGCTGGACGGTCTTCACCCCCTCCCAGTTGAACTTCAGGTCATCCCAGGGGGCATTGGCCGAGAGGATGTAGAGCCGGAGGATATCCACCCCGTAGTCCCGGATCACCTCCTCGGGCGCCACCACGTTCCCCAGGCTTTTACTCATCTTCCTCCCCTCGCTGTCCAGGGCGAACCCGTGCATGAGCACGCTCCGGTACGGGGCCCGGTGGAAGGCGATGGTGGAGGCCCCCAGCTGGGAGTAGAACCAGCCCCGGGTCTGGTCCTGCCCCTCGGTGATGAAGTCGGCGGGCCAGTGGGCGTCGAACTCCTCCCTCCGGCGGGGGAACCCCAGGGTGCCCCAGGAGGCGACCGCAGAGTCGAACCAGACGTCGAAGATATCCTCCACCCGCCGCATCGTCCCGCCGCAGGTGCAGGGGAGGGTGATCCCGTCCACCCAGGGGCGGTGGGGGTCCGGTACCTTCGTCCCGGAGAGCGCCTCCAGCTCGGCGATGGTCCCCACCACCTTCTGGGCCCCGCAGGCCCGGCAGGTCCAGATGGGGATGGGGATCCCCCAGTAGCGCTGCCGGGAGATGCACCAGTCCCGGGCCTCCTTCAGCCAGTCATGGAACCGTGCCGATCCCGCCCACTCCGGGTACCAGGTGACCCCCTTGATCTCTTCGAGCATCGCGTCGCGGAGCTCGGAGGCTTTCAGGAACCACTGCTCCGTGGCCCGGTAGATGATGGGGGTCTTGCACCGCCAGCAGTGGCCGTAGCGGTGGGTCACCTCGCCGCGGGAGAGGAGGGCATCCCCCAGGTCAGTGAGCACGACCTCGTTTGCATCCCTGACATGCATCCCGCGGTAGCTGCCCCCCTCTTCCGTGAAGCGGCCGGCCGCGTCCACCGGGCAGAAGACCGGCAGGTGCTCCCGGATCCCCAGCAGGTAGTCGTCCCACCCGTGGCCGGGGGCGATGTGGACGATACCGGTGTTCTCGACCGTGACGAAGTCCGCCTCCACCACCCGGTGGTGGTGCGAGGCCTGGAAGGGAACCCGGTCCGCCAGGGGGGAGAGGTACTCCATCCCCACCAGATCCGAACCCAGCCTTTTATCCAGGATCGTGAAGTCCCGGTATCTCCCTTTCCGCAGGACGGGATCCAGGAGATCGTCCGCGATCCAGAGGGTCTCCTCCACCCTGTCCTTCTTTGCCCGCACCTTCGCGTAGATCACCCGGGGGTGGACGGCTGCGGCCACGTTGGCCGGGAGCGTCCAGGGGGTCGTGGTCCAGATCACCAGGTACTCCTCCTCTTTCCCCCGGACAGGGAACTTCACGAACAGAGAGGGGTCGGTGGCGTCCCAGTACTCCACCTCCGAGTCGGCGATGGCGGTCTCGCACCGGGGGCACCAGTTCACCACCCGGTGGCCCTGCTCCAGCATCCCCTCCTCCTCTGCCCGGGAGAGCGTCCACCAGGCCGCCTCAATGTAGTCCTCGCTGATGGTCAGGTAGGGGTGGTCAAAGTCCAGCCAGACCCCCAGCGACATGAACTGCTCCGACATCGCCGCCATGTTCGTCTGGGCGAACCGCCGGCACTCCTCGATGAAACGGCCGATGCCGAACTCCTCGATGTCCTTCTTGGAGGTGAAGCCCAGCTGGTGCTCCACCTTCACCTCGATGGGAAGGCCGTGCATGTCATATCCCGCCCGCTCGATGATGTGGCGGCCGCGAAGGCGGTGGTGGCGGAGGATGCTGTCCTTCAGGATCTTGTTCCAGGCGGTGCCGAGATGGATGTTTCCTGTGGTGTAGGGGGGACCGTCCACGAAGAAGAGCGGGGTGCCCCCGCTCCGCAGGGCCCTCACCTTTCGGTAGATCTCCTGGTCCTTCCAGAACGTTCGGACCCACCCCTCCACCATTCCCGTGTCGTAGGTGCCTGCGACCTCCTTCACACTGTTCCCCCGTACTCCCTCGCTCCCGTAATGTTGTCCTTCCCCATCAAAGCATTTTTCGGATGGCCTCCCCCATCCCTTTTTCGGAGATCACGGGAATGGCGGTCCAGATCGCGGTCATCGGGAAGGAGGAGTGCACGCCGGAGGAGGCGGAGGCGGCGGAGACCATCGGGTACCTGATCGCCGCGAACCACGGGATCCTGCTCTGCGGGGGAGGCGGGGGGGTGATGGAGGCAGCCTGCCGGGGCGCCCGGGAGCAGAAGGGAGTGACGGTGGGGATTCTCCCCGGGCGGGGACCGGGCAACCCCCACCTGGACGTGGCCATCCGGACGAACCTGGGCCATGCCCGGAACGTGGTGCTGGTGGAGTCCGCCGATGCGGTCATCGCCGTCGGGGGCGGGTACGGAACCCTGTCGGAGATTGCGATCGCCCTGAAGCGGGGAAAGCCGGTCTTCGGATACCGGACCTGGGAGATCGACGGGATCTTCCGGTGCGCGACACCCGAAGAGACGGTCGTTATGGCAGTCCGCGCTGCACGCCTGTGAGGGTCGTGTCGTAGCCGCCCATGGCCGTGAGGCGTTCCCGGAAGGCAGGGGACCGGAGGGCGGCGACCAGCGCCCGGATCCGGGCATCCGGCAACTGCTCCCTCCGTATCGCCAGCTCGTACCGTTCCTGCCCGACGGGTACAAACGCGAGGTCCAGCGCCTTCGCTGCGCTGTACACGCAGATGCCGCAGTCTGCCTCCCCCGATTTCACGGCGAGGGCAACCGCCAGGTGGGTGGTCATCTCCCGGTCGTATCCCCGGATGGATGCCGGGGAGATCCCCTTCTCTTTCAGCAGGTGATCGAGGAGCATCCGGGTCCCTGAGCCCTTCTGCCGGTTCACGAACCGGTGGGATGGCAGGTCCCCGAGGCCGAGGCCGTCCCGGGAAACCACCCCCTGTTCCCGTCCTGCCACGCAGACCAGATCTACGGCGATGCCTGGCAGGTACCGCTCCAGGTACCAGGTGTTGTAGCTCCCGTCCGGACCCAGCAGGTGGGTGGGGGCGGCATGGCACTCGCCTCTCGAGAGAGCCAGCAGGCCGGCGAGGGAACCCGAGGATGCCGCATGGAGATCCACGCCGGGCCGGACCAGGTCGGCCAGGTGGTCGAGCGCCGGGTCATGGCTGCCGGTGAGGAGGAGTGCCCTCTCCGCTTCCGCCCGGGGAACCATCAGCCGGGCGGTGACCTGCGACCCTGCGTCCACGCCCTCGGCAGCGGGATCGATCCGGAGGTACGCGTTGGCCCGCACCGCCGCCATCTGCACCCCGGCGCCCCGGGAAAGCGGCTCTGCCACCCACCGTTCCCCCACCCGGGCCACCGCGGCCAGGATGAACTCGGTGACACCGGGCTCCGATGCGATGCTCCGGGTCACCTGCGCGGGAAGGGTCTCCTCCTCCTGCCGGGGAAGGCCCCAGAGCCCGAGGAGCGGGGCTGCGATCTCCCGCAGCACGGTGAGCGCAGAGAGGGGGTAGCCGGGGAGGCCGATCACCGGTTTCCCCTGCACCCTCCCCAGGATCACCGGTTTCCCCGGCTTCATCGCCACGCCGTGGAAGAGCACCTCCCCCACGTCCCCGATGATGGTGGCAGTGTAATCCCGGGTGCCGGCCGAGGAACCCGCAGAGATGATGGCCAGGTCGTTCTCCCCGACCGCCCGGATCAGGGAATCCCGGATGACTGATGGTTCATCCGGTACCCGCGGGTAGCGGGTGCACCGGGCCCCCAGCGTTTCCAGGTACGCGGCGGCCAGGAGCGAGTTGGACTCCACCACCTGCCCCGGGCCCGGGTCCTGGCCAAAGGGGACCAGTTCGCTCCCGGTGGGGACGATCCCCGCCCGGACGGTGAGCACCTCCACGTCACGGATACCGAAGGCGGCCAGCGCTCCGATCTCGTGGGGGCGGATCCGGTGCCGGGAGGGGACCACCATCTCGGTGATGCCGATATCTTCCCCGACGGGACGGACATGCTGCCAGGGGCTCACCGGTCTCCGGATCGTATACCGCTCCCCGTCCTGCCAGACATCCTCGATCATGATCACGGCATCATACCCTTCCGGGAGCACGTTCCCCGTGTTCACCCGGACCGCATCGGGGAGGGTGAGGGGGTGCTGCTCGTCAGCCCCGGTGGTATCGGCGGCCCGGACCGCGATGCCGTCCATGGCCGCCAGATGGACCTCCGGCTGCGAGAAGCGGGCGAAGATGGGCGCAGCCGTGACGAGCCC
>Ga0079037_100000710_pt1 | contig 15850 bp, 15 predicted proteins | sample Mud3Dept4metaG_FD_71479 | JGI IMG/M metagenome (GOLD analysis project Ga0079037, IMG submission 71479) | Freshwater wetland microbial communities from Ohio, USA, analyzing the effect of biotic and abiotic controls - Mud 3 Core 4 Depth 4 metaG | ecosystem: Environmental > Aquatic > Freshwater >... | reverse complement strand
ACCAGGTCATCACTGCTTCGAGGGTGGGCCAAGGCTGTCCCGGTCTTCATGCACCAGCTCGATCAAGGTTACTTCTGGTGGAGTAAGAAAACGAATGGGCGGGCCCCATGTACCGGTGCCTCGACTCACATAGAGATGCGACCCGGGCGATAGCTCGTAAAAACCCGCGTACATGGGGTAGAAGAGCCGCGTGAAGAGTCTGAACGGAAACACCTGCCCCTTGTGCACGTGTCCTGAAAGCTGAAGGTCGAATAAGCCCGCACTATCCTTTTCCACGTCCGGTCGATGCTTCAGAAGCAGCGTGAACCTGTCCGCGGGAGCTTTGCCCAGAAGTTCTCGCTCTATTTCGCCGTCGCTCTTGCGCAAGCCCGAGCCTGCCGGGTCATCCACACCGACTATCGTCATAAAGTCTCCTATGGTCACAACCTTTCCCCGCAGTATCGTGAACCCGGCATTTTCCGTGAACTCAAGTGCCTGTCCCAGACCCGCATAGAATTCATGATTGCCCGTGATCGCATATTTTCCGTATCGCGACTTCACTTCCTTCAGGATCTCCGCCAATCCCTCCAGGTTATTGATCTGACCATCCACCAGGTCGCCTGTCGAAAGAAACAGATGGGGCTTCGTCTCCTTTACCTGATCGGCAATCCTCTGAAGTCGATCATGGCGCACAATGAGCCCGATGTGAACATCAGAGATCTGCGCAATCCTGAGGGGACTCGCATGAACCGGGATCTTCGGTGAGCGGATGACTATCTTTTCGATACGAATCTGCCGCGCCTCAAAGTATCCATATATGGTTATGGCCAAGGAAAGAGAAACGATGAATAAGAAATAGTGTCGAGGCAAAAAAGACATCCTCACCACATCAATGCCCGGAATAAACTGAACGAGGTACACCAAGAGGCGGTACAGGTCAACCATGATCGAACTGCACACCATCAGGAAGAGCAAACCCATCCATGTGTAGCCGCCAAAAGCGATAACCCTCGCAAGCAGCTCGAGCCCTGCCTTCTCAGAGAAGCGCACAATCACGGGCGCCGTGATCATGAGAAGCATGAACGCAATAACGATCGAGCTCCCCCCGACATGTAAGTCGAGCCCGCCTCTCGCTTTGAGAAAAACGTAGAGATGGAGCAAGCCATAGAGGGTAAAGAAAGAAACGAAGAAGAGACTCATTCTTCCACCACGCGCCGAGAGCTTGATTGGTCGCAACGATCACGCTCGCTCCATTTCATGTCAATTCGCTCCATCATCGAACAAAAAGTTTGACTCCCTGCACTGTCCGAAAAATAATTTCCTGCCCTCAAATTCCAAACACGTAGTCTATATATTCTCTCATCCTTCGCGGAGCAGCCAGTAGCAAGCATTTATAAAGATACAACGAGTTTGAAAACATTTCAATGATCATATCGCGAGAAAAGTTTTTCTAAATGTTTTTTTGTGATGATGCATTTTTTTCTTGCATCACAGAAAAATTAGTTCTATTCTTAATACTAATGAGAGTATATTCCACAAGGAGCTGGAAGGTGAACGAGGTTGCCAACGCCAGTGAGAATAGTTGTGGATCAGATTCTGCTTGACGCAGAACTCTTCGACACGGACTGCGCGAAAGCAATAAGCGCAGCTCTTCCGATCGAGACCAAGCCCTCCGTGTGGGGCGACGAATTCTATTTCGAAATTCCCGTTCAAAAAAATCTGGATGAGACAGCAACCACGAAGGTGAGTGTCGGTGACATAGGTTACTGGCCACCAGGTTCTGCTCTCGCAATCTTTTTTGGTCCAACACCGATCAGCTCTGGCTCGGAACCGGTTCCTGCAAGCGCCGTCAATCTCGTCGGAAGGATTCGTGGTGATGCCACGGTTCTTCGCGGCGTAAAGATGACTAAGAAAATAAGGTTGCAGCATGCGCAATAGTACGGACAGACAAAAATTTTTTGCTCTGGTCAAGCACATGATCAGGCAAGCTAATTGCAAGCACGCTCCCTACCAAGCGTGCGGTTCCAAAAACGGCGAGTCGGCGGTGAGACTCTCATGAACGAAAGGGGGTGAGACGAGTGGCCACAAAGAAAGCACCGGCGAAGAAGAAGGCGGCTCCTAAGAAAGCAGCAGCCAAAAAAACGGCGAAGAAAAAGGCTCCTGCTAAGAAGAAGGCAGCTCCCGCGAAGAAAAAAGCAGGAGCTTCCAAGAGCAAGAAGGCTCCCTAAGACTCTAGGGAGCAAGCTCTACTGTGAGACGTGCGGTATTGTGCTCACGGTAGATGAGTTGTGTGACTGTGGAGCATGTGACATTATCTGCTGCGGCGAAGAGATGCAGATAAAACAGTAAGAGCATCACATAGGGTAGGTAAAAAGGGCCGCCGATTCGCCTCCCTTAAGATTCTCTTCCATTCGCAATCCTTAATTGTTCAGTTTCGGATTGTCTCCTGTTTTCCCACTTTAAAAAGACATCAAGAGTGTGGTAGAGAATAGTGTGCGGTGAGAGGAGGAGGCATGAACGCGAACAACCCCTCAGGCAATCTACTGGAGAAGACGGACAGTCTTCTCGTCATCATAGACATGCAGGAGCGTTTAGTCCCAGTCATGGCACATCGTGACGCAATACTCGAGAATGTCAGGAAGCTTCTCTCCTTTGCCGGGATCATCGGTCTTCCCGTAGTCGTGACGGAGCAGGAAAAACTGGGAACCACGGCCGTCGATCTCGCACTGAGCAGGCAACGCGTTGATCCGATTTCGAAAATCACATTCAACTGCTTCCTCACCGATGAGTTCATGGCTGCTGTGAATAGGTCGGGGAGAAAAAGCCTCATACTCACCGGGATCGAGGCGCATATCTGCGTGGCCCAAACTGCCTTGTATGCCGAATCTCGCTTCAACGTGCACGTGGTTCGCGACGCAATATCATCAAGGACTATAGACAACTGGAATACCGCGGTCGAACGCATGCGCATGAATGGTGTCACAATCACCTCAACCGAAATGGTGATTTACGAGCTCCTGGGGCGAGCAGGAACCGATGAGTTTAGATCAGCTCTCGCCTTGGTGAAATGAAGCTTGTTAAGGGTCGCAGGTTGTGAAGCGAAACCAACTTCTTGTAAGACTATAATATAAAGGAGGTTCCATGCCGGACAAAGATCTCGACAAAGAAGAAGCATATTTCGCCAGGATGGAATTCGAGAAAAAGAAAAAGCTTGAGGAAGAAAAGCATAAGAGGCTGGCGGCCGAGGAAAAGAAGCGCCTGCGGGATCTTCACGCCATGCGATGCCCGAAATGCGGAATGGAGCTCATTGAAGTAGAATTCAAGGGTATCAAGGTTGACAGGTGTTCGGAGTGCCTGGGGCTCTGGTTCGATGCAGGCGAGTTCGAGCAAGCTTCGAAGCTCGAGAAGTCAGCTCTCGACAAGATATTCAGCGTGTTCAAGAGCTAAGCTCGCGGCGCATCGCTCGCCTCTTGTTGCGGGTTACGAGTTCCGGGTTTAAGAAGTTGCGCTTCTAACTCGCAACTCGAAACACGTAACTCGTGACGTTCTTCTCATTTATTCGCCCGGTCGAGTACCGAGACAATCTCCATCTTTTCCCTGGCCAGACCACGGGTGTGATCGCGCAGGTCGAGCACTATCACCGATACGTTGTCCGTGCTTCCCGACGCAAGGGCAAGATCCACTATCTTCTGCGCCGCCTGATTCGGGTCCGCCACCTCACGAACAGTGTCCATCACCTCCTGCAATGTCAGCACATCCCATACGCCGTCGCATGCCACGACCACAAAATCATTCTCAGTCCCGAGATACCCTTCGACGATCCTAGGTTCGGGACTCACATAGGGCTTCAGTTCCGAATCGCCGAGGGCACGACTCATTGCTAGCATACCCTCTACCCGTGGGACACCCATTGATATCACCCGCCCACCAAGCGCTTCTATGCGGGAGCGCTCTTCAGGCAGGTCAGGTTTATGGTCCACGGTGAGCTGAACGGCACCGCTCCTGGCGCCAATGATCACCCTTGAGTCACCCACATTGGCGGCCAGGAAGCAGTCGCCCAGGACATGGATAGTGGCGGCTGCCGCCCCACTCGTAGTTGGACGGCTGCAAATATACTGATCGGCCGCGAGGTATGCCGCTCTCAGTAATTCCGGATCGGTCTTCGATTCTGGTGCGTCCCTGGCGCGCTCCTCCCGCACCAGAGAAAGGAAGTGGGGGGTTAAGAACTCCGCCACAAGAAGCGCGGCCATGCTGCCACCATGTCCATCATAGACCTCGGCGCTGAAGACATCTTCCTCCTCCCATATCGCATGGGCATCTTCCATGCTCGGACGAAAACCGATCTCCTCAGCAATGCCATACCCGATTTTCATCTCTTGAATGCCCCCATCCGACACCTACCGATCCAGGTGCACCCCTCACAGAACCTGGAGAACCACCTTCCCGGGATATCGACAACCCGTGACGCTACATCACTCCACGAACGGCTCTCCCCAACCGAAATACCCAGACCCTCCAATGCCGCGCGGTCGAGACGTGTGATCTCCACATCAGCACCAGGATTGATTGCACAGCGCCCGTCAGCAAGGTGTCGACAGCACGAGCAGAGATCGTCAGCACCCTCCACGATCTCGATGGGGTCTCCGGCTTCTCCCTGCCCGAGGACATGCTTCCTTTCATGTTCAAACGCCTCCTGATCGATGTCGCCTTCAAAAAAGAAGAGGCAGATCAGGTGGTGTCCACGCAGCCGCGCCAAGCAGTCCCTCCGACAAAGGAGTCAGTACCCAGTCCATACGACTGATCTTGCTTCCCGCACAATATTCTAGTACGATAGACCCAAAAAGAACATCACTAGATTCCATATCATTCTTCCATGCCATACTTCACGGTTCAGGAGGCTTCGTGACCGACTATGCCCTGATCGACGAATCTGCCCTACCTAACTATATATTCTATCCTCGCTCCGACTTCGCGCCGCCTCCCGTGGGCGCTTTCGATCTCTTTGTTCCTGTTGAACCTGACGTCCGCGTTTCCTGCCGCTTTTATATCGGTGACGCCTACTGGCCGCTCATCCTCTATTTTCATGGCAACGGTGAGGTGGTGAGCGACTATGACCAGATCGCACCATTCTATAGACAACACCATTTGAATCTCGTGGTAGCAGATTATCGTGGCTACGGAGCAAGCAGCGGCTCACCGTCACTCTCGGCGATGTTGAGTGACTGTCATCGCATACTCGCGACAGTAAGAGAGGAGGCCACCCGCCGGTCTATCGCCAACGAACTCTGGATAATGGGCCGATCTCTCGGCAGCCTCTCCGCGCTGACATTGGCATCTACGCACAGAGACGCCTTCAGGGGGCTTATCATCGAGAGCGGTTTCGCCAACATCCTCACCATCACCGTGCACCTCGGCTTGCCTCTGCCTGAGGGCGTTGATATGGACAAGATAGAACGCGAGTCTATCGAGATCGTCCAGAGCGTGCGATTGCGTACCATGATCATACACGGAGAATACGATATGCTCGTGCCCCTGAGCGAGGCACAAAAACTGTACGATCACCTGGGAAGCTCCGAGAAGCAGCTTCTCGTCATTGCAGGGGCCGACCACAACGACATCATGTTTACCGGACTAAACCGGTATTTCGATGCAATCGAGAAGTTCACGGGCATAGCTTGAGCGTTCTTTTTTGCCCCTTCACCTCTTGACACGAGCCTACGATTCTTGATAGCATCGGACGGCACTCAAGAACTGTATCCAAAGATTGATCACTGGAACACCAGGAGAACAAATATGACCACAGCTCATGTAAATGGAATGGCCACGGCAGAGAAGTATTACACCCAGTATGGGCTGAGGGCCAGAGAGCTTAAGGCCCAAGGACAAAGAAGCATCGGCTATCTGTCCGCTCTCGGTCCCGTTGAGGTAATCACAGCCGCGGGTCTCATACCCGTCCGGCTCAAGGGCGACGTGAGTGAGGCGATTACCAAGGCGGATGCTCACATGGAGACGATCGTCTGTCCCTTTGTGCGGAACGTGTTCGACGCGGTCCTCAAGGGAAAGTACGGGTATCTGGACGGCATCGTGATACCGCATCTCTGTGACAGCACAAGCCGGACCTACGATACGTGGAGCTACAACATTGACCTCCCCTACTCACACTTTCTGAACGTTCCGCATGTCACTGACGACCCGTCGGTTGAGTTCTTCAAGGCTATACTTCGCGTCTTCATGAAAAGCCTCGAGAAACTAACGGGCAGCACGGTGTCGGATGATGCTCTGGCGGCGGCAGTCAAGGCCCACAACCAGAACAGGCAGAAAATGAGAGAATTATACAGCCTCCGAAAAGGGAACCCTCCTCTCGTGTCCGGTGCAGAGATGACGAAGGTGCTTGTTGCCGCGATGAGCCTCCCCGTGGAAGAATCGACCTCCCTTATAGAGAGCGTCATCAAGGAGGTACGGGTGAAAGCCGCGTCTCAGGACGGGAAGCGCGCACGCATCATGCTTGTGGGCGACCAGATCGACGACGTGGTGGTCACCGACATCATCGAGAAGGCGGGCGCGTGGCTAGTCATGGACGACACGTCGATCGGGAGCAAGATGTACTGGGGCGATGTTGACGTGACGCCAGACCCCATGCAGGGTATCGCGGAGCGTTACCTGAGAAAACTGCCTCTGGCCACAACGTACGTCGACCCACAAAAGAGCTACGATGAGAGCCTCGAGGCGCGGTTCGGCCACATAAGAAAGTATGCAGATGAATTCAAAGTCGACGGGGTTATCCTATTTATATATAAGTACTGTGACCCGTATGGCTTCGAAGTCCCGGCCATGAAGAGCTTCGTTGAATCCTCAGGCACGCCGGTGCTCTACCTGGAGGATGAATACTCTGCTTCCACTGTGGCGAGGCTCAAGACCAGGATAGAGGCATTCCTGGAGATCATTGCTCAATAAACCTAATAAACCACCGGAGAGGGAAATCTCATGGCAGATGACAAGAAATCGAGAAAACTGGCAACAGAGGCTGCGACACGCATACCCAGGATGGTGCGTGCAAACACCGCCGCAACACTCAAGGCGAAAGAGGAAGGGAAGACCGTCGCCTACACCTTCATTGTCTGCTGGATGGATGAGATTATGAGGGCAATGGACATCGTGCCTGCGTGGGGCGAGAGCTACTCCGGGATATGCGCGGCAAAGCGCGAGTCGGGAAAGTTCCTGGAAAAGGCAGAAGCGGAGAATTTTTCCCGCTCGCTCTGCACGTACGCGACATGCAACCTCGGCTTTGACATCTGGCGGGAGGAGTTGGGCGGTGCGATGCCGCCTGACGCGCCGTGGGGCGGCATGGCAAGGCCGGATGTTATCCTGGGCAGTGCCCAGATGCTCTGTGATCCACGGTTCAAATGGCCTCAAGCAACACAACACTATCTTCAGGACGTACCGGTCTTCGTCGGCGGAGTCTACTGGCCCCCGTGGGACCCAAATATAGACCAGAGAGAGGTAGAAAAATATTACGTCAAGTATGCGGTGGACGAGCTTCGTGAGGCGATCCGCTTCCTTGAAAAGCATACGGGGCGCAAGATGGACTGGGACAAGCTTGCCGAACTCGTCGACCTGGTCGATCGGACATGGAACCTGTTCTATGAGACGTACGAGTTGCGCCGTGCCCTACCGACACCAATGGACACGGGTGATGCCATGAACACGATGGTGCCGCTTGCCTTCATGCTGGCGACCCAGGAGGCGTACGATTTTTATAAAGACCTGAATACCGAGCTGAAGGCAAAAATCGAACGGAAGGAAGGAGTGGCCGAGGAAGAAAAATACAGGCTGCTCTGGGGTGCCGGGCTTCCCTCTTGGTTTGCGCTCAGTGATTTTCAGTATTTCAACAGTAAGGGTGCTGTCTTCCCCGTTGAAAGAACCTATCGCGAGGCTCAAGCGATCGAAGGACTCGAGATTCCCAAGACAAACGACCCGCTGGAACACATCGCCTGGAGATGGGTCAAATACTACACGCACTGGTTCGACAAGGCGCGCGCTCGAAAAGGGTCCTTGCCCGAGGTTGAGCGTCTCATTGAGTATATCGAGAACTACAAGATCGATGGCGTGGTCTTCCATCAGGCCTTCTCGTGCCGCACCTGGCATGCGGGCATCATCCTGCAGGCGGAGATTCTCAAGAAAGTCTACAGGGATATACCCGTACTCATCATGGAAGGCGACATCGTGGACATCAGCTCATACAACGAGGCCGACACCCATAACAGGATCGACGCCTTCATAGAAACGCTGGAGGCCGCGAAGGCGAAACGGAATTGAAGACCGTGATCGGTTACCGGTGATCAGTGATCGGTACAGACCAGCAAGGGTAGAGCGAGACGCGGGGACACGGAGGCAGGAGCAAAGGGCCGGTTACCGGTGATCGGTGATCGGTGAGTACTGAAGAGTGGCCAGCAACAAGAACCTGTTACGAGTTGCCGGTTGCGAGTTAACGACTAATCCTTGAAACTTTCAACTCGGAACCCGTAACCCGCAACAAGCTTTGAAGTGACCAGTAACCAGATAAACCAGAGAAACTAGAAAAACCAAAGAAACCAAACAGACCAGGCGGATACAGCTCAGTGAACCACTTCTTTGCCGGCATCGACATCGGCTCCACGATGACGAAAGTGGTCATCATGGATGGAGAGGTCCTCTCTTCAGTGATCGGCCCCACGGGCCCGGAACACCGCAGGCTCGCACACAAGGTCATGGAGCAAGCACTCTCGCAGGCGCACCTCACCTTTGAGAACCTTGCCTACGTCGTCGCTACCGGGTATGGCAGGATCAATGTGCCTTTTGCCGACAGACAGGTGACGGAGATCACCTGTCACGCGAAAGGTCTGCACAGTCTTCTTCCCACGGCAAAAACCGTTGTCGACATCGGCGGACAGGACAGCAAAGGGATCAAGTTAAAGGACGGCAAGGTAGTGAGCTTTGTCATGAACGACAAGTGTGCTGCAGGGACCGGCCGGTTCCTGGAAGTCATCGCCGATGCGCTCGGGGTTCCACTTGCGCGGCTCGGGGAGCTTTCGCTCACAGCAACACGCGTGGTCCCTGTCAGCAACACATGTACCGTCTTCGCGGAGCAGGAGGTCGTCTCGCAGCTCGCAGCAGGAGAGCCGGTCGAGAGCCTGGTCGCTGGTATTCACGAGGCGATTGCCACCCGGGTATACGCAATGGTGAACAAGTTAAAGATAGAACGGGATGTGGCCATCACAGGAGGGGGCGCCAAGAACATAGGCCTCGTGAAAGCCCTCGAAGCAAAGTTCGGGTGTCCTGTTCTTGTGCCACCGGAGCCCCTACTGACAGGAGCCATTGGTGCTGCGCTCGTGGGCAAGGAAGCATACGACAAAGCAATGCAAAGCGGGCAACCCCTGGCGAGGGCGGGCAAGGGCCTGCAGGAGGCCACATTTTTTTCATAGGAAAAGCGAGGGTCAAGGGGCACGGTCATGGGTCATTTAGTAAGTGCAGTACGACCGTGGTAATTGGAGATTTGGCATTGTTTGGGATTTGGATATGGGGATTTGGAATTTGATATGAATACGCTCGGTCTCGACATAGGTTCGGGCTTCTCGAAAGCCGTGGTGCTTGAGGACAAGGCGCTGTGCGCGTATGCCGTGATGCCGTCCGGCGGGAACTACAAGGAAACAGCAAGGAAGATTGCTGACGACGCGCTCGCCAAGTGTCGGCTCTCGCTGACCGACATCTCGTGCACGTTCTCCACCGGTTACGGTGCTTCTGTCGTCGATTTCGCTGATCAGTCGATAACAGACATCTCCTGCCATGCCTTCGCGATCAACCACCTTTTCCCCACAGTAAGGACAGTGGTCGACATCGGGACACAGTTCAGCAAAGCCATCAGGGTAGATGAATCGGGAAAGGTGACCAACTTCGTCCTCAATGAGAAGTGTGCCGGCGGAAGCGGCAAATTCCTGCAGCTCATATCGCGCATACTTCACGTGAACCTCGATGAGATTGGAGAACTCTCCCTCAAAGCAAGGAAGCCGGTTGAGTTCACGACAGGATGCGCTGTCTTCGCCGAGTCTGAAGCCATCTCCCGTGTTGCCGAAGGTGCGCCTATCGAGGACATCCTTGCAGGGATCCACAAGGCCATGGCTTCGAAGATAGTCAACCTAGTGGTGCGAGCGGGACTGGTGCACGATTGCGCGGTCACGGGTGGGGGCGCAAAGGATATCGGCCTCGTCAGGTCGCTCGAGGCAGAATTAGGTACAAAGGTCTTCGTGCCTGACGAACCGCAGATCACCGCCGCGTACGGCGCGGCACTCTTCGCGGCCGGGAGGCTGTGAAGGCCCGGATTTCTTAGCAGCTTTTGTACGTCAAACGATGACACCTGATTCAAACTTCCGGTACACGTGTGCGGGAGAGCGTTATTGCTCAACATTATGTACCGTTCGGTACAATTTCCTTGACAGCTTCAGCGGTGTAGGTTAGAGTCACAAAGGTTCTGCAGTTGCCCGACCAAGGCGAAGCGAAAGGTCACACAACATCGCCGAAGAAAGACAGCGCGATGTACGCGGGAGTATGACATGCCCTTTGATTCCATAAGAGCGTTTCTGGAAAAGGCTGAAACTGAAGGCCAACTCGTGCGCATCAAAGAGGAGGTGCGGCTGGAGCCTGACATACGCACCATCGCGTGCGCGGCAACCAAGATGCCCGGCGGGCCGGTAGTGCTTTTTGAAAAGGTCCGGGGTTATCGCGATAAGCAGGTGGTGATGAATGTGCACGGTTCCTTTCAAAACCACGCACTCATGCTCGACCTGCCAAAAGAAACAGGCCTCAAGGCACAATTTCACGAGCTTTCAAAACGATGGGATCGTTACCCTGTTCCTCCCGTGCGTGTGGCAGACGCTCCATGCAAAGAGGTGGTCGTCGACAGGGATCCGAGCCTCTTCCGCGAACTTCCCCTCTTTCGTGTCAACCCGATGGATGGCGGCTTTTACCTTTCGAAGGCATGCGTGGTCTCAAGAGATCCAGAGACGGGCGAAGATCAGAACGTGGGCATGTACCGCATCCAGGTGAAGGATCATGACCGTCTTGGCATTCAGGCCGCTGCGCAGCACGACATAGCCGTGCATTTTCGGAAGGCGGAAGAGCTCAACATACCCTTGCGCATTGCCATAGCCCTCTCTAACGATCCCGTGACAACCCTTGTGGCATCCACCCCGCTGACATACGCCCAGGATGAGTACTCCATGATGGGAGCAATACGGGGAGAGCCGACCAAAATCATAGCGTCAGAACGGGATGGACTCGACGTGCCCGCCGGCGCTGAAGTGATCATCGAGGGAGAGATCATTCCCCGCCATCGGTCCGTGGAGGGACCGTTCGCGGAGTATCCCGGATACTATTCCACGTGTATGATCCAGGCCGAAGTGAAGGTCGATTGTATAACACGACGACGCGATCCCATCATCTTCGAGAATCTGTACACGGGACGGCCATGGAACGAGATCGATTATATGATGGCACTCAACACGAGCCTCGCGCCGTTCAAGCAGATGAAGCCTGACTTTCCCGAGATCGAAGCCATCAACGCCATGTACTGCCACGGCTACGGCACCATCATATCGTCTAAAATGCGGTTCGGCGGCTTCGGCAAGACCCTGGCCCTGCGCCTGCTCACGACCCCGCACGGCATCAATTATCCCAAACTCATTATAGTAGTAGATGAAGACATCGACCCGTTTGACCTGGCGCAGGTCATGTGGGCAATCAACGTGAGGTTCCGCCCTGAAAGAGACCTCGTGATCATTCCGAATGCACCCGGTTCAACGGTTGATCCCGCGCACCTCGTGCGGGGCATCACGACAAAGGTGATCATCGACGCAACCAAGCCCGCCTTCCCGGACATTCCACTCGCCGATGCATCGATCGTTGATATCCCACCTGACACACCCTCCTGGATGGAGGAACTCGAGAAGAGAAGGAAGAATCCAGCATGATGTGTCCCCGTTGTGAGTCAGAGCAAGCCTATAAGATCTTCGAGGCGCCGGAAGACCCGAAGCTGTGGGAGGTCTTTCGTTGCCCGCGCTGCAACTTCTCCTGGAGAAGCACCGAGGAGGAGTCGATCACGGATCCAAAACAGTATTCTCCGAAATTTAAATTAACAGAGAAACAGATTCAGGAGTTGGCGCCCAAGCCGCCGATACCGCCCCTCAGAAACGGCAAGCGGGGATAAGGAGACGTTCTCTGAAGAAGGCTGACATCCTCTGCAGCCTATTTCTCGTTTTGGTCGGAACGCTTTTTTGTGTCTCGGCCCTGCGCCTCGGTATAGCTACACCGTCCGCGCCTGGACCAGGACTGATCCCCTTCGGTGCTGCTGCCCTGCTTGTTCTCTTCTCCCTCGGGACAATCGCTGAGGCGCTCTTCACCTCCAAGCGTGAAGAGGCGTTGCCCGCAATCATCAGCAGAAGGTCGTGGGCCGTCTTCACTGTGCTCGTTGTACTCTTCCTTTATGCGCTCTTCATGCCCAGACTCGGGTTTGTTGTCGCCACGTTTCTCGCGCTCGCCTGTCTCTTCAGGCTGTCTGAAGGACAGACGTGGAAGCGCGCGATCGGCGCATCTCTCTTCACCACGCTTCTTACGTACCTGCTCTTCTCCCGCCTGCTCGGCGTCGGGCTCCCGCAAGGGCTGCTCGAGTTTGCGGGGTTTTGAATGGACATCTTTACCGGCATCATCGGCGGCTTCTCCACCTGCCTCACGCCAATGAACCTTCTCTACTGTTTCATCGGTGTGTTTGTGGGTACGCTTATCGGCGTGCTGCCCGGGATCGGCCCCGTCGGTACGATCTCTCTTCTGCTTCCCGCCACCTTCCACGTGGAACCCGTCTCCGCCATCATCATGCTTGCCGGCATCTATTACGGCGCCATGTACGGCGGCTCGACCACGTCTATACTCGTCAACATACCTGGCGAGGCAGCCTCCGTGATCACCTGCCTTGACGGCTACCAGATGGCACGCAAAGGCAGGGCTGGAGCGGCACTCGGCATTTCCGCGTTCGGCTCATTCATTGCGGGCACTATCGGTGTCATCGCGCTCATGTTCCTCGCCTACCCGCTCGCCACCGCCGCGTTGCGATTCGGCCCTCCCGAGTATTTCTCTCTCATGTGCCTCGGGCTCGCCATTCTGACGTACCTTGCGCACGGATCCATGCTCAAGGCGCTCAGCATGGCCATGGCAGGGATGCTCCTGAGCTTCATCGGTCTCGATTCAATCACGGGCCTTCCGCGGTTCACCATGGACATGGTCCACCTGATGGATGGTGTGGGTCTCGTTCCCGTAGCCATGGGTCTGTTCGGCATCTCTGAGGTGCTCATCAATGTGGAGGAGACTGTCCAGCGTGATGTCTTCAAGACAAAGATCAAGGGTCTTCTCCCCAACCGGGAAGAGTGGCGTCGTTCCAGGTGGCCGATCTTGCGGGGCACAATCATCGGTTTCCTGTTGGGCATTCTGCCGGGCGGCGGGGCGGTGGTTTCGTCATTCATATCGTACGGGCTGGAGAAGAAACTCTCCCGGGAACCGGAAAAGTTCGGTACGGGCATGATCGAGGGTGTAGCCGGGCCTGAGTCTGCCAACAACGCGGCCGTGGGTGGTGCCTTCGTTCCTTTGTTTACGCTTGGAATTCCTGCCAACGTGACCATGGCAGTATTGCTCGGTGCGCTCATGATTCACGGCCTTATCCCCGGCCCCATGCTGATCCGTCAGGCGCCGCAGGTCTTCTGGGGCACGGTCACGAGCATGTACATTGGCAATGTGCTTTTGTTGCTTCTTAATCTGCCGCTTATCGGTCTCTGGGTAAAGGTACTGAGGATTCCCTATCGTATTCTCTTCCCCCTGATCATCCTGTTCTGTCTCATCGGTGCATACAGCCTCAACAACACCACGTTCGACATCGGCGTCATGATCGTCTTCGGTCTTGTGGGCTACCTGATGAAGAAGTTCCAGTACGAAGGGGCTCCGTTACTCCTTGCCTTTGTGCTGGGCCCTATGATGGAACAGGCGCTCCGACAATCCCTTCTGATCTCCCATGGCAGCTTCGCCATCTTCTTTACGAGACCTATCTCCGCTATTGCCATGGGGCTTGCCGTAGCGCTCATCGCATCCTATTTTCTTCCAGCGTTACGAGACAAAAGGCTCAATCTTGAGGAGTAGAGCGGACATAAAGAGCAGGGGCCTGGGTCCGGGAGCCAGGGGCCAGAAAGACGGTTGAAGGTTACAGGTTGAAGGTTGAAGGCGGAGGGACCGTTGATACGTAAATAGGTTGATAGGCTGATTCCGAGTCAACGTATCAACGTTTAATCAATAGTGTGTTGCAAGGGGGGAACATGAAACCAACAAAGATAGTCTTGGTGGTGATTGCGTTCATGGCCGTTGCAGTGCTGGCCACGCTCCCATGCTGGGCGGCGGACGCCAAGTATCCCGCAAAACCGATCCACATGTGGGTAGGGTTCGCTGCGGGCGGCCCGACAGACTCAATCGCGAGAGCAATCTCCAACATCGCTGAGAAGATACTGGGCCAGCCCATCATCGTGGAAAACAAACCCGGAGGCGGTGGGGCATTGCTTCTCGGTCTGATGATGTCGGCTCCATCCGATGGATACACAATAGCCACAACAACCGACACCCCTTACACGCGTGCGCCTCACCTGGTCAACGTGAAATACAACGCCATGGAAGACTTCGCGCCTATCGTTCGCTTTGGCCTGCAGAGACAGGGAATAGTTGTAAAGGCAGACAGCCCGTTCAAGAAGTGGCAGGACGTCATCGACTATGCCCGCAAGAACCCGGGACAGTTTACGTACGGAACACCTGGCCCCGGAACCACACCTCATTTGGCGATAGAAAAAATCGCACTTCATGATAAGGTCAAGTTCCAGCACGTGCCCTTCCAGGGGGACGCGCCTGCAATGACTGCGTTGCTGGGCGGACACGTCATGGCAGCCTCTTCGGGTGTCCTGGCCTGGATTCAACACGTGAAGGCCGGCTCGTTCAGGCTCCTGCTTGTCTTTGATCCCGAAGGTGTCGACCAGTTCCCTGATGTACCAACGTTCAAACAGTTGGGCTACAACTTCGATGCGCCTACGGCTCAGATGCTTTCAGCGCCGAAGCGCGTACCCAAGCCCATCATGGACAGGCTCGTTGCGGTCTTTTCCGAAGCAATGATGACCCCACAGTTCCAGAAGTTCGCAAAGGATCAGGAGTTGCTCTCAGTGAAGCCGCTTGCTGGTGCCGATTTCCAGAAGTGGCTCCAGTCGCAGTACACCATGTACGGCACGTTTATTAATGAGGTGGGTCTAAGAAAAAAAACAGACTAGACTCGCTGTTTCATATGTTGACACACGCATATGTTGGTGTGGTACCGTTGGACATGAGAGAGTTACGTATGAGTCAGCGTGTCAAGGTATAATCAATAATTCTTATCTTAGGGGGATACCATGAGAACAACAAGAATGGCTTTTGCAGTGATTGGATTCATGGCCGTTGCAGTGCTGGCCCCGCTCCCATGCTGGTCGGCGGACGCCAAGTATCCCACGAAGCCGATCCACATGTGGGTGGGCTTCGCTGCGGGCGGGTCGACGGACGTCTGTGCCAGGGCAGTTTCCAGTATTGCTGAGAAGATGCTGGGCCAGCCCATCATCGTGGAGAACAAGCCCGGAGGCGGCGGGGCATTGCTTCTCGGTCTGATGGTGTCTGCCCCACCCGACGGATACACAATCGCCACGACCTCTGACACACCATACACGCGCGCTCCTCACCTGGTCAACGTGAAGTACAATGCGATGGAGGACTTCACGCCCATCGTCCGCCTGGG
>Ga0079037_100000709_pt1 | contig 15851 bp, 18 predicted proteins | sample Mud3Dept4metaG_FD_71479 | JGI IMG/M metagenome (GOLD analysis project Ga0079037, IMG submission 71479) | Freshwater wetland microbial communities from Ohio, USA, analyzing the effect of biotic and abiotic controls - Mud 3 Core 4 Depth 4 metaG | ecosystem: Environmental > Aquatic > Freshwater >... | reverse complement strand
CCGGAGCCCGGGTCCCGCCGCATGTCGAGGGGCCCGTCCTCCCGGAACGAGAAGCCGCGCCCGGGGTCGTCCAGCTGGACGGAGGAAATCCCGAGGTCCAGGAGGGCCCCGTCGAACGGCTTCCCGCCGGCGGCCTCCCGCAAACGGCCGAGGTCCGAGAAGTCGGCGTGGACCAGGCGGACCCAGGGGAAGGCCGACAGCCTCTCCGCGGCGACCGCGAGCATCTCCGGGTCGGCGTCGGCGCAGACCAGGAGTCCGTCCGGGCCGACCCGAAGGGCGAACTCTGCCGCGTGTCCGCCGGCGCCGGTCGTCCCGTCCAGGAAAACCTCGCCGGGGGCGGGGGCCAGCAGCGTGAGCGTCTCTTGTAAAAGAACGGGGATGTGGCCTCGGGCCACCGTTCAGATCCCGAGTTCGCTGATCTCCCGCGCCAGCTCGGGATCCTCCAGCACTTCCTTCTCGAACCGCCCGATCTCCTGCTGCCAGCGGGCGAGGGACCAGATCTCGAACCGGTTGGGCATCCCCTGGATGACGACGTCCTTCTCCAGCCCGGCGTAGGAGCGCAGGGAAGGCGGGACCAGGATCCGCCCCTGCTTGTCGGGGGTGACTTCCACGGCCCCTCCGACGAAGAACCGGACGAAGGCGTTCTTCCTCCGGTCCGTGGTGGGGACCTGGGACAGTCTCTCCTCGATGCGCGCCCAGTCGTCCGCGGGGAAGGCGTAGAGGCATTCGGAGAAGTTGGTGAGGACGAACGACTCCTGCCCGGACTCCTGGAGGCGCTCGCGGAAAGGCGAGGGGATGTTCACCCGCCCCTTCGGGTCGATGGCGTATTCGAACCGACCCCGGAAGATCATGGCGCCCTTAACCCACCTTTCCCCACCATTACCCACTTGCTGGGTATTCTACCGGGGACCCGAAACGTGTCAAGGGAATTTGCGGGGTAATAGAGGAAATACCACCGCGGGGGGGAAATCCGCGGAAACACCGTTTGCGACGGGCAACGGGAACGGGTGGAAGAGGGTTCCGAGGAGGCCGTAAGCCGGGTTCTGTGCGCGGCGCGCGAGGCGCCGCGGGGCGGCCATTTCTCTACGGCGCGCGTCGCCGCGCGCCTTGAGCGACCTTGACCCGAGGGCACCGGGCGGGCCGCCCTTCTCCCGGGGGCGAAGACGCCCCCGGGATCGCCCTCCTATTCGGTCTTGCTCCGGGTGGGGTTTGCCGTGCCGCGGCGGTCGCCCGCCGCGCGGTGAGCTCTTACCTCACCATTTCACCCTTACCGCCCGCCGAGGCGGGAGGCGGTGTGTTTTCTGTGGCACTGTCCTCGGGGTCGCCCCCACCGGGTATTACCCGGCACCCTGCCCTGCGGAGCCCGGACTTTCCTCCCGTCCCCGCTCGGGGGACCGGCGGCCGCCTGGCCTCCTCGGAACGCGATCGCCTCAGTTCATGATTTGTGAATTGAGGCACTTATCTCTTCTGGTGCTGGTCGATGGCGAGGTTCGCCAGGAGGTCCGCCCTCCGGTTCTCCTCGCGCCCAATATGCAGTATACGGGCCTCCGGAAAGGCGCGCAACCGGCGCTGCGCCTCGAGGTGGAGGGGCCGCAGGTGCGCCGCCTTGACCTTGTACTCCCCGTTCAACTGCCGCACCAGGAGCTCCGAGTCGGAGTACACCGTGAGGTTCCCCGCATCGTGCCGACCCGCCTCCTCGAGGGCCAGGAGGAGCGCCCGGTACTCCGCCACATTGTTCGTCGTCTCGCCGATGTAGGCGAACAGCTCCCTGGCCGCACGCCCGTCGGAGAACTCGATGACCGCGCCGATCCCGGCGGGGCCCGGGTTTCCCCGGCTCGCTCCGTCCACGCGCACGGTGACCCCCCCGCGTCTCACCCGCCCGCGGCCTCGCTCTCCACCGCCTCGTAATAGAGGATCCGGTTGCAGTTGGGGCAGGTGTGGATCCGGTCCTCCCTCTGAAGCAGGTTGAACAGCTGCGGAGAGATGTGCATGTGGCACCCCGTGCAGGAGGAGTTCCGCGCGGAGACGATGGCGAGGCCGCCCCGCCGCTCGAAGATCATCTCGAAGCGCCGCACCACCCCGGGCTCCAGCCCCGGCGAAACCTGTTTTTTCCGGGCCAGGAGTTTTCCGATGTCGCCGTCGAAGGACCCCATCCGCGCCTCCACGTCCACCATCCGCTCCCGGTACTTCCCGCTCACCTCGTCGAGGTCCGCCTTCTGCTCCGCAAGACGCTTCTCCGTCTCCTCGTACCTTGACAGCAGGGCGAGGAGCTCCTCCTCCCGGGTGGCGTTGGTCCGGCGCGTCCCCTCGATCTCCTTGAGCATGGCGTAGTATTCCTTGTTCGTCTTGATCGACATGAGCTTCGCCTTCGCCCGCTCGACCTTCTCGCGCTCCTCCTCGATCTCCCGCTCCTTCTCCCGGCGCTGCTGGCAGAGTCCATCGAACTCCTGCTCCGTCGCCAGGAACTTCGCCTCCCGCTCCTCGAAGAGGCACTTGAGGTCCGCCACCTCGAGCGGGATCTTCCGCTTCTCCTCCTCGAGCCGGCGCGCCTGGCTCATGATCTCCTGCAGATCGATCAGGATCCTCACCTGCTCCATCAAGATCGTGTCCCTCCCCGTGTCCGCCCTGCCGGAACCGCCCGCAGGGGCTCTTCTTCCATCATCACGCGCGCCGCCAGGGCGCCCGCAAACCTCTTCCGAAGGACCCGCCGGAACTCCGGCAGAATCCACCGCTCCCCGGAGGCGTGACCGACGTCGGCCACGGGCATCCCCGAGGCCGCCGCCTCGAGTGCCTGGTGGTATTTCACGTCCCCGGTGACGTACAGGTCCGCCCCCGCCTCGCGCGCCGCGCCGGCGAACTCCGCCCCGCTGCCGCCCACGACCGCCACGCGCCGTACCGTCTTCCGGCGGGGGCCCGCCACCTGGATCCACCCGGGCCGCAGGGCCCGTCGGACCCTTTCGAGGGCCTCGTCGAGAGACTCCGGCGCGGGAAGGTCGCCCACCGCGCCGACCCCGCCTCCCAGGGCGGGGCCGCGCAGGGGAACCACGTCGATCGCCGGCTCCTCGTAGGGGTGGGCCGCCCGAACGGCGCGCAGCACCGCAGGAAGAAGACTCCCCGCGACGACCGTTTCCAGCCGGACCTCCGGGACCCTCTCCTCCCGGCCGGGTTTCCCGAGGTACGGGTCTGCACCGGGGCGGGGAAAGAATGTCCCCGTCCCCTCGGTGCGGAAGGAGCACCCCGCGTATTCCCCGATCCGCGCGCCACCGGCCCCCGCCACGGCGGAGAGGACCGCGTCGGCGTGGGAGGAGGGGACGAAGACCACCACCTTGCACGCCTCGGAGGACGGCTCGCCGGGGATCAGCGGGCGGATTCCCAGGAGCCCCAGGCGTCGCGCCATCGCGTGGGACACCCCGCGGGGGGCGACGTCGGCGTTGGTGTGGGCGGAGACTGCCGCCACGCCCATCCGCAGCAGCGCGTACGCGGCGGCGGACGGGGCAAGGTCCGGACGGAGGGACGACAGGGGCTTGTAGATGACGGGATGGTGCGTGACCAGCAGGTCGGCGGGCCGCCGCCGCAGCGCCGCGAGGACCGCAGGGGTGGCGTCCAGGGCGATCAGGACGGACCGGACGGGAGCCGCGGGGTTGCCGAGCAGGATGCCGACGTTGTCGCCGTCGGCGCGATGGGAAAACGGGAAATGCTCGTCGAGCTCCTGCCACACGTCCCTCACGGTGACGGGCCCGCCGCGTCTCACGCCCCATCCGCCCCGTCAAATAAAAATGCACCGGTTCCCGGTGCATTCCCCCCGTCTGACGCTTTCGGCCCGACTATGTTCGGTTGCATGGCAACGTCTTCGCTGGTGGGCCCACCTGGCCTCGAACCAGGGACCGACCGGTTATGAGCCGGTGGCTCTGACCAACTGAGCTATGGGCCCCGCCGGAAAAACTCCACAGAACCAAAACATCATGCGCCCCCGCACGGCGGGGTGTCAACTCCTCCAACGGGATCCCCCCTACTCCAGGAACGTCCGCAGCCGCTTGCTCCGGCTGGGGTGCCGCAGTTTCCGGAGCGCCTTCGCCTCGATCTGACGGATCCGCTCCCGTGTCACCTCGAAGTCCTGCCCCACCTCCTCGAGGGTGTGGTCCGACTTCTCGCCGATGCCGAAGCGCATCCGGAGAACCCGCTCCTCCCGGGGCGTAAGGCTCCCGAGCACCTTGTCCACCTGCTCCGCCAGGTCGATGTTGATCACCGAGTCCACGGGGGAAGCGGTGTTCTTGTCCTCGATGAAGTCCCCGAGGTGGCTGTCCTCCTCCTCCCCGATCGGCGTTTCCAGGGAGATCGGCTCCTTTGCGATCTTGAGGACCTTGCGCACCTTCTCCAGCGGAATGTCCATCCGCTCCGCGATCTCCTCGGGGGTCGGCTCCCTGCCCAGTTCCTGGACCAGGTACCGGGAGGTGCGGATCAGCTTGTTGATCGTCTCGATCATGTGGACGGGGATCCGGATCGTGCGGGCCTGGTCGGCGATGGCCCGCGTGATCGCCTGACGGATCCACCATGTGGCGTAGGTGGAGAACTTGTACCCCCGGCGGTACTCGAACTTGTCCACCGCCTTCATGAGGCCGATGTTCCCCTCCTGGATCAGGTCGAGGAACTGCAGCCCCCGGTTGGTGTACTTCTTGGCGATGGAGACCACCAGCCGCAGATTCGCCTCGACGAGCTCCCGTTTCGCCTCCCGGACCTTCCGCTCCCCCCGCTCGATGGCCGCAACGGTCTCCTCGATCTCGGCGGCGGAAAGCCCGGCCTCGCGCTCCACCTTCCGGACCGTGCCCCGGGCCTCCCGGAGGGTCTCCTCCATCTCCAGAAGCTTCTCCTTCTTGACGTGGTGCTTCGAAGCGGCCTTCGCGAGGCCGTCCTTCTTCGCCTTGATCTCCTTGAAGAGGCGGGCGAGCTCCCTCTCCGGCAGCTTCACCCGGTCGCAGCACTCCCGGATCCGCGCCTCGGAAGCCACCACCAGGTCGGCGTACCGGCGGATCTTGTCGCCGATGACCTCGATCTGGCGCTCCTTGAGGTGGATCTCCTGGATCGATTCCGCCACGCGCTCGTTCAGGGCCGCGACCTTGTTCTTCAGAACCGGCCGCTCCTTCTCCTTGACCCCCCCGCGGCGAAGCGCCAGCTCGATCTCCTGGGCGGCCTGATGGGTCTTCCGGATGCGCTGAACGATGCGCAGAACCTTATCCAGCGCCGCCTTCTCCTCCTCGTCCGTGGAGTCCTCGTCGAGGTCCTTGATCACGTCCCGGACCTGCAGCTCCCCGGCCTTGAGTTTCTCCCCGACCTTGAACAGCTCGTCGAGGGCGATGGAGCACCCTTTCACGGAGGAGACGATCTCCCTCTCCCCGTCCTCGATCCGCTTGGCGAGGCTCACCTCTCCCTCCCGGTTCAGCAGGGGGATGGCGCCCATCTCCTTGAGATAGAGCCGGACCGGGTCGTTCCCCTTGATCCCCCCCGGGTACTCGAACTCCTCCTCCTCCTCGACGGCGGGCTCCTCCTCGACGGACGCCTCCTCCTCCTCGGCCTCCTCCTCCCCGATCAGGAGGTTCGCGCCGGGGATGGGAACCTTCTGGAAGTCGTCCACCACCTCGATGGCGTTCTGCCCGAAGATTGCCATGACGTCGTCGATCTGGTCCCCGGTGAGGATTTCCGGGGGGAGGACGCTGTTGATCTCATCGTAGGTGACGAACCCCTGGGCTCGCCCCTTCTCCACCAGCCCCTCGATGCCTTCCGGGTGTTTCCGCCTCGCCATCTTGCCTTCCCCTCTTCAGCGGGATCTGCGCTCCGACAACAGCCGTTCCAGTTCCTTCTTCGCCGCCAGGGTGCGGTCGAACAGCTCCTCCGCCGCCGCCCCCGACGCCGCCTTCACCTTCTCCTGCATCTCCTCGACCAGCCGACGGGCCCTCGCGATCCGAAGGGAGAGGAGAGCCGCCGGGTACCTCCGCCGGGCCTCCTCCGGCGTTGCGTCGGCCCGCACGAGCTCCGCGGAGAGCCGCTTTCTCGCCCCCTCGGGAAGCCCTTCGCCGAGCAGGGAGTCGTTGTCGACCGTTCCGCCCCCCTCCGCCCGCGCCGCGAGGAACGCCACCGCCTCCTTCGCGTCCTCCCCCGTCAGCAACGCCTCGACCCCGTCCCGCCGCGCGTCGGCGGCCAGGTCGGGAGCCACCGCCAGAAGCTGCAGCAGAAGGCCCTCCTCCGGCCGCTCCTCCCTCTCCCGGGGAGGGGAGCCCGGCGCTTCCGGCGCGGGACCCTGCGGGGAGCCCAGCTGGCGGTGGATCGTCTCCACGGGGAGCCCCGCGGACTGGGCGACCCTCTGGACGTAGAGCTCGCGCTCCGCGGGATCCGTGATCCAGCGGAGGTACTTCTCCATCAGCCGGACGTACGACAGTTTTCCGGAGATCGTCCCGAGGTCGTATTTCCTGGCGGCCCCCCGCTCGATGGACTCCATCAGAGGGACGGCGGCGGCGATGCGCCGGGTGATCTCCTCCGGTGGGGACGCCTTCGCCCAGTCGTCCGGGTCCATCCCCTTCGGAGGGAAAAGGACCTTCGGGCTCACGCCGGCAGAATACAAGGGCCCCCCCGAGCGGACGGCGGCCATCTTTCCGGCCACATCTCCGTCGTAGAATAGGATGACGTTCTCGGACAACCGCTTCAGGGTCCTCGCGTGGCTCTCGGTGAGGGAGGTGCCGCAGGTGGCCACGACCCCGCGCACCCCCTTCTGCCAGAGGCCGATCAGATCCATGTATCCCTCGACCACCAGCACCCTCCCCTCGTTCCGTATGGCGGGAAGGGCCTGGTGAAGGCCGTACAGCAGCGAGCTCTTCCGGTACAGTTCGGACTCGGCGGAGTTGATGTACTTGGGGACGGCGTCGTCCACCGCCCGGCCCCCGAAGCCGCAGATCCGCCCCCGCGCGTCCGCGATCGGGAAGAGCACTCGCCCCCGGAACCGCTCCCGGTGCCCCCTCTCGGAGGGGAGCAGCAGACCCGCCGCCTCCGCCCGGGCCGGGTCGATCCCCTCCTTCCTCAGGGCGGCCAGCAGATCCCGTCCCTGCCCCCCCCAACCGAGGGAATACTCCTGCTCCGCCTCGGGGGTCACACCGCGGCGTCGGAGGAATTCGCGCCCCGCCTTTCCGGCCGGGGACCGGAGCAGATCGCGGTAGGTGTCCGCAGCCACCCGGAGGATCCGGTACAGGTCCTCCCGGGGCCGCTCGCCGCCTCTCCCCCCCTCGTACCGAACGGCCACCCCGTATCGCTCGGCGAGGTCCTCGACCGCCTCGGCGAAGGAGAGGTTCCGCGCCTTCATCAGGAAGTGGAAGACCGATCCCCCTTCGCCGCAACCGAAGCACTTGAAGGCCTGACGGGTGGGGTGGACGAAGAAGGACGGGGTCTTCTCCCGGTGGAAGGGGCACAGTCCGCGGAAGTTCGCACCGGCGCGGGACAGGGGCACCGTCTCGGAAACCACCTCGACGATGTCCACCCGGTCCCGGACCTCGCGGATCGTGCTCTCGGAGATGCGACCTCCCAAAAGCCTCCCTGAGTGCTTCCATTCATCCGTACGGTCGCGATCGGAGGGGCAAAAAAAATCCCGCGCGACACCGTCGCCGGGACGGATTCCCGTTCGTTCCCCGCTACCCCGCCAGGAGCCGCCGGACCGCCTCGTTGACCGCCTTGCCGTCGGCCCGGCCCGCCACCTTCGGCATGAGGGCTTTCATGACGCGGCCCATGTCGGAGGAAGCCTTCGCCCCCGTTTCCGCGATCGCTTCCCGGACGAACGACTCGATCTCCGTCGCCGAGAGGGCCTTCGGGAGGTACCGCTCGAGGACGACGATTTCCGCCTCCTCCTTCGCGGCCAGCTCCGGGCGGTTCCCCTGGACGTACAGCTCGATGGCTTCGCGCCGCTGCTTGACCATCGTGACGATTCCCTTGAGGATCGCCTCTTCGGGCAGGGCGCCACCGGACGGGATCTCCTTCCGGGTGACCGCCTCGATCTCCCGGTTCTTGACCGCCGCGAGAGCCATCCGCAAAGCAGAAAGGGCCAAGGAGTCCCGCTCCTTGGCCGCCTTCCGCATATCCTCCTGCAGCTGTTCCTTGAGCCCCAACGCTAGCGGCTCATCTTCTTCATCTTCTTCAACGCGCGCTTCCTGGCCGCCAGCGTCTTCTTCTTCCTCTTGACGCTTGGCTTTTCGTAATGCTCCCGCTTGCGGATCTCCGAAAGGATCCCGGCCTTCTCACACTGTTTCTTGAATCGTTTCAGTACGCTCTCGAAGGGCTCCTCTTCCTTTACGCGGACGCCCGGCATCTATGAATCACCCCTTCCCGCACCGAATAACCACTGAAAACATAATATTTTACGCTTTTTCCCGATTTCGTCAAGTAAAACCAGGGCACTCCCGGACCGGTCAACGGTACCGGCAAAGGTACGCCACGGCCCCCTCCGCCCTCACCTCGAAGGTCACCCCCGCGGGAACGGTGAACCCTTCCCCCGCCGCCGCCGAGAGCCACGGTTTTCCGGGGACCCGGTACCAAAGGACCCCCGCCACCACGGTCATCCGCTCCTCCTGGGAGGTCCCGAAGGCGTACTCCCCCGGATCGATGACCCCCACCGTGGCCGCCCCCCCCGCGTCCGAGAACCCGAGGGACTGCACCTTGTCGTCGAAGTACCGGTTGTGCTTCATCGACCCCCCGTCAGCCCATCTTGGGGTCGAGTCGCCGGCCGCCGATCAGATGGAGGTGGAGGTGCGGGACCACCTGCCCCCCCTCCTCCCCGTTGTTCACCACCACACGGTACCCCGAGTCGGCCACCCCCTTCTCGTCGGCGATCTTCGCCGCCAGCCGCAACGCCTTGCCCAGCACGGGGACGTCATTCTTCCCCGCCTCGTTGAGGTTGACCATGTGCTCCTTGGGGACGATGAGCACGTGCACCGGCGCCACCGGGTGGATGTCGGCGAAGGCGATCAGGTCGTGGTCCTCGTAGATGGGCTGCGTCGGTACCTCTTTCCGGGCGATCTTGCAGAAAATGCACTCTTCACTCATGCGGTCTCCCCCTCTCGCCGATATGCGCTACGGTAAAAACAGGTCCGTTCCCCCGTGTGGCACGCGGGCCCCCGCTGCCGGACACGGTACAGGAGCGTGTCCACGTCGCAGTCGAAAAGGACCTCCTGGACGTCCTGGAAGTGGCCCGAGGTCTCCCCCTTCACCCAGAGGGATTTCCGCGACCGGCTCCAGTAGGTGGCATGCCCCGTCGCGAAGGTGTTGCGGATCGCCTCGCCGTTCGCCCAGGCCACCATGAGAACCGCGTTGTCCCCCGCCTCCTGCGTGACCACGGGGACCAGGCCCCGCTCGTCGAACTTCACCATCCCGATCAGTTCGTCCGCCGTCAATGGTCCTCCCGTCCTCGTCGCGGCCCCTTACGCTCCGCTCCCGCCCGCCGGCGGCCGTACCTGCACGCCGTGAAGCCGCAGGTACTCCTTCGCCTCCCCCACGGTGTGTTCCCCGTAGTGGAAGATGGAGGCCGCCAGCGCCGCGTCGGCGCCCCCCGCGGTCAGCCCCTCCAGCAGGTGCCCGAGTGTCCCCACCCCGCCGGAGGCGATCACGGGGATCCGCACCGCGTCCGCGATGGCGCGGGTCAGGGGGATGTCGTACCCGTCCCGCGTGCCGTCGCGGTCCATGCTCGTCAGCAGGATCTCCCCCGCCCCGCACGATTCCATCCGGCGGGCCCACGCCACGGCGTCCAGCCCCTCGGGCTTTCGCCCCCCGTGGGTGTATACCTCCCAGCGCCCGGGCGTCCCCGGGATCGCCCGGGCGTCGATCGCCACCACCGTGCACTGGCTGCCGAACCGCTCGGCCGCGCGCCGCACGAACTCGGGGTCCGCCACCGCCGCCGTGTTGATCGAGACCTTGTCCGCCCCCGCCAGCAGGAGCGCCCGGATGTCCTCGAGGGTCCGCACCCCGCCGCCGACGGTCAGGGGCATGAAGACCTGCTCCGCCGTCCTCCGCACCACGTCGATCAGGATGTCCCGCTTCTCGTGGGACGCCGTGATATCGAGGAAGACGAGCTCGTCCGCCTCCTCGCGGTCGTACCGCCGCGCGATCTCCACCGGGTCGCCCGCGTCCCGCAGCTCCACGAAGCGCACCCCTTTTACGACCCGGCCGTCCTTGACGTCCAGGCACGGGATGATGCGCTTGGCGAGCATCCTCTTCGCTACTCCCGCTCCACCTTCAGGGCCTCGACCAGGTCGATGGAGCCGTCGTAGAGAGCGCGGCCGATGATCGCCCCGCAGACCCCCTCGCCTTCCATCGTCTTGAGTTTCCGAAGGTCGTCCAGCGTGGTCACGCCCCCGGAGGCCACCACCGGGGCGGACACGCCGCGCGCGAACTCCCGGATGGCGTCGAAGTTGGGCCCCACCAGCATCCCGTCCCGGGCGATGTCGGTGTAGATGAAGCAGGAGACCCCGCCCTGCTCGATTTGCCGCGCCAGCTCCACGGCGATCACGCCGGTCACCTCCACCCACCCCCGGATCGCCACGCGGCCGTCCCGGGCGTCGATCCCCGCCGCCACCTTCCCCGGGTAGGCCCGGGTGATGCGGGTGACCTCCTCCGGGTCGCGCACGATGGAGGTCCCCAGGATCACGCGGGACACCCCCGCGGCGAAATACCGGGACGCGGTCTCGTAGTTCCGCACCCCGCCCCCCACCTGCACCGGCACCCCCGAGGCGGCGGCGATGCGGCAGATGATGTCCGCGTTGGCGGGCTTGCCCAGGAACGCCCCGTCGAGATCCACCACGTGGAGCCAGGACGCGCCCGAGGCCGCGAAACGGCGGGCCACTTCCAGCGGGGAGTCCGAGAAGATGGTGGCGTCCTCGGCGCGCCCCTGGCGCAGCCGGACCGCCTTCCCCCCCTGGATGTCGATCGCCGGGATCACCTGGAACGGCATGCCGCTCATCCCCTCACGCCGCCGCTGCGCACAGGCGGCCGAAATTCCCGAGGAGCCGGAGTCCGGCGGACTGGCTCTTCTCGGGGTGGAACTGGACGGCAAGGCGGTTCCCCCTCCCCACCGCGGCGGCGAACGGCAAACCATAGACGGCGCGGCACGCCGCGATCCCGGTCTCCTCCGGGGCCGCGTAGTACGAGTGGACGAAGTAGAAGTACGTCCCCGAGGGGATCCCGCGCAGCACGGGGTGGTCGGCCAGGACCTCCACGGTGTTCCAGCCCATGTGCGGCACCTTCAGCACCCCGCCGCCGTGGGCCGGCATGTCCGAGGGGAACCGGACCACCTTCCCGGGAAAGAAGCCTACCCCCTCGTGCCGCCCGAACTCCTCGCTCTCCGTGAAGAGGAGTTGCATCCCCACGCAGATCCCGAGGAACGGCCGGTCGCTGGCGAGGTACTCCCGGAGGAAGGTCAGCAGCCCTTGCCGCTCCACGTTCGCCATGCAATCGCGGAAAGCTCCCACCCCGGGGAAGACGATCCCCCGGCAGGTCGACAGCTCGCCCGCGTCGCCGCTCACCACCGTCGCAAACCCCAGCGATTCGAGAGCCTTGCTCACGGAGCGCAGGTTCCCCATGCCGTAGTCCACGACGCCGATGGCGTCCCTCCGGTTCACCGGAGGAGCTCCCTCACCCGAGCACCCCCTTCGTCGAGGGGACGCCCTTGACGCGCGGGTCCAGCCGCACCGCCTCCGACATGGCGCGCCCCAGGGCCTTGAACACCGCCTCCACCGTATGGTGCGCGTTGGAACCGTAGGACACGTTCACGTGGACGCACGTCCCCGACGCCTGGGCGAAGGCCCGCAGGAACTCCTCCACGAGCTCGACGTCGAAGGTCCCCACCTTCTCGTTCGCCAGGGGGGAGTTGTAGACGAGGTGCGGCCGCGCGGAGATGTCCACCGTCACCGCCGCCAGCGCCTCGATCATCGGCACCACCGCGTGACCGTAGCGGCGGATCCCCTTCATGTCCCCGAGGCTCCGGCGGAACGCCTCGCCGAGGCAGATCCCCACGTCCTCCACCAGGTGGTGGAAGTCGACGCCGATGTCCCCCTTCGCGGCCACCGTCAGGTCGAACAGTCCGTGCCGGGCGAACAGGGTAAGCATGTGGTCCAGGAAGGGTACCCCCGTCCCGATCTTTCCGACCCCCTCCCCCGTGAGCCGCAGGGAGAGCTTGATGCTTGTCTCCTTCGTGGTCCGCTCGACCTGGCCTTCCCTGATCATCACCGTGTCCCCTTCCCCCGGGTGCGCAGCAGGACCGCCTGCGCGTGCGCGACAAGCCCCTCCTTCCGCGCAAGCCGCACCACGTGCGGGGCGTCGGTCCGGAGCGCGGAAAACTCATATGATACCACGTTGGTTTTCTTGAGGAAATTGGCTACTCCCAGGGGGGAGGAGAACCGCGCAGCCCCCCCCGTGGGCAAGGTGTGGTTGATCCCCGCGATGTAGTCCCCCACCGCCACGGGGCTCCAGGGTCCGAGGAACGCGGTTCCGGCGTTGCGGATTCCCTCGAGGGTCCCCCACGGGTCGGCGGTGACAATGCTCAGGTGCTCCGGCGCCAGCCGGTTCACCGCCGCGATTCCTTCCTTCCGGCTCCGCACGAGGAAGGCGTCCGCCCGGGAGAGGGAGGCCTTCAGGATCCCTTTCCGCGGCAGGAGAAGGGCCTGGCGGGCGAGCTCCCGCTCCACCTTCCCCGCCAGTGCCTCCGAATCGGTCACCAGGGCCACGTACGCGTCCTCGTCGTGCTCCGCCTGGGAGAGGAGGTCCGCCGCCACGTAGGCGGGGACCGCCGAGGCGTCCGCCAGCACCACGAGCTCGCTCGGGCCCGCAAGCATGTCGATCCCCACGGCGCCGAAGACCTGTCGCTTGGCCTCCGTCACGTAGGCGTTCCCCGGCCCCGCGATCACCTCCACCCGCGGGATGGACTCCGTCCCGAAGGCCAGCGCCGCGATGGCCTGCGCTCCTCCGACGCGGTACACCGCCGACACTCCCGCGACCCGGGCCGCCGCCAGCACCACGTCCGGAAGCCGTCCGCCGGGGGCGGAGCAGGCGGCCACCACCTCGGGCACGCCCGCCACCCGCGCCGGAAGGGTGTTCATCAGGAGAGTGGACGGGTACGCCGCCTTCCCCCCCGGAACGTACACCCCCGCGCGGGACACGGGGAGCACCCGTTGGGCGAGGGCGACACCGGGGAGGGACGCGGTGAAGCCGTCGTCCACCTGGTTCCGATGGAACGCCTCGATCCGGTCCGCCGCCTTCGCGAGGGACGCCCGAAGCGAAGCGGGGACCCGGCGCCACGCCGCATCGATCTCTTTCGGGGGGACGACGAACCCCTTTTTCCCAGGGTCGAACCGGTCGAAGCGACGCGTGTACTCCGAAAGCGCCGCATCGCCCCCCTCCCGGACCCGGGCGATCACCTCGGCCACCACCGCCGACACCTTCGCGGAGTCCGTCACTCCCCGAGCCTCCGCCCGTGTCATCGCTTCGCGGTACGGGGCCGTGCCCGATCGGAACCAGCGCATCGCTCCCGCCTCCTATTCCTTCACCCGGGCGATGTCCGCCCCCAGGGAGGACAGCTTGCTCTCCAACGACTCGTACCCCCGATCCAGATGGTAGATCCGCAGCACCTCCGTGGTCCCCGAGGCGGCCAGCCCCGCCAGCACGAGGGACGCCGAGGCGCGCAGGTCCGTCGCCATCAGCGGGGCCCCGGACAGGCCGGCCACCCCCTTGACCGCGGCGGTATTCCCCGAAACGTCGATCCGCGCCCCCATCCGCCGCAACTCCGCCACGTGCATGAAACGGTTCTCGAAGATCGTCTCCGAGATGATGCTGAACCCGTCGCCGAGGCACATGTACGCCATGAATTGGGCCTGCACGTCCGTGGGGAACCCGGGGTACGGCGCGGTCCTCACGTTCACCGACCGGATCGGACGCGAACGCCGGACACGAACGCCGCCGGGATCGACCTCGACATCGGCTCCGCTTTCCAGGAGTTTTGCCAATACCGCGTCCATCGCCCCGCCGTCCGCCCCCAGGGCCGTCACGTCTCCCCCGGTGATCGCCCCGGCGAGGAGGAGCGTGGCCGCCTCGATCCGGTCCGCCATCACCTCATGGCGGGCTCCCCGGAGCGAACGCACCCCGTGGACCACGATCTCTTCGGTCCCCTCCCCCTCGATGTCGGCGCCCATGGAGCGAAGGAGGCACGCGAGGTCGCACACCTCGGGCTCCTGCGCCGCGTTCTTGAGGACCGTCACCCCGTCCGCGAGGACGGCGGCCATCAACAGGTTCTCCGTCCCCGTGACGGTTTTCATGTCGAAGGTGACGGGGGCACCCCGGAGCCGGTCCGCCGTCGCCTCGATGTACCCCTCGGAGAGGGCGGTCTTCGCCCCCAGGAGCTCCAGACCCCGCAGGTGCTGGTCGATGGGGCGGGCGCCTATCGCGCACCCCCCCGGCAGGGAGATCCTCGCGCGCCCGTACCGCGCCAGGAGGGGCCCCAGGACCAGGACCGACGCCCGCATCGTCTTGACGAGGTCGTAGGGGGCCTCGGCCCTTTCCGCATCCCCGGGCGTCACCCGCAGGATCCCGGGGCCGTCCGCATCCCCATCGAGGAGCGTGACCTTCGCCCCAAGGATCCCCAGGAGCTTCCCGAAGGTAGTGATGTCCCTGAGGCGCGGCGCTCCGACGATCTCCACCGGGCCGTCGGCGAGGAGGGCCGCCGCCATGGCCGGCAGTGTGGCGTTCTTGGCGCCGGACACCCGGCAGGCGCCCGAAAGACGCTCCCCCCCCCTGATGACGAAGATGTCCAGTTTCCGCTCCTTACCCCGGCCGTGCCCACCCCGCGTGGCGGTCCCGCCCCGCGAGGTCCGGGAAGACCCCGAGGCTCCGCAGCCCCCCCGCGGGAAGCGCCGCGACCGCCGCCGCCATGGACGCGCCGATCTCGCACCACAGCTCCCCGCCGGGCGACAGGAGCCCCGCCGCACCGGCGACGAGGCGCCGAAGGACGGACAGGCCGTCCGGCCCCGCACGCAGCGCCTGCGGCGGCTCGTGGTCGCGCACCTCGGCGGGGAGGGATTCCCACTCCCCTTCGGCGACATACGGGGGGTTGGAGACCACTACATCAAAACGACCCCCGCATTTCAAGGCGGAATCCGCGTCGCAGCAGGCGAACCGGACCCTCCCGTCCACGGCGTGGCGCCTGGCATTCCCCCGGGCCGTGCGCAGGGCACCCAGAGAGATGTCGGTGGCCACAACGCGGGCGGAAGGGACCTCGACGGCGAGGGTCACGGCGATCGCGCCGCTGCCGGTACCGACGTCCAGGACCAGGGACGGCGCCTCCCCTTTCCGCCGGAGGACCGCCAGGACCCGCTCGACGAGTCCTTCCGTTTCCGGACGCGGGATGAGGGTGTCGCGGGAGAGGAGGAACTCCCTCCCGAAGAAGTCCCAGGCGCCCAGGACATATTGGAGGGGATCCCCCGCCGCTCGGCGAGCCACCAGGAGGAGGAGGCGGTCCGCCGCGTCCCCCGTCTCCTTGTCCATCGAGAGGAAGAGGCGACCCCGCGGGATGCCGGTGACCGTGGAAACCAGGATCTCCGCCTCGCCGGGTGCGGCGCCCGGTACCGCCGCCAGCTGCCGGTGGCATAGCGCGAGAAGCTGCGAGAGAAGCACTTAGAAGGCCTCCATTTTCAAAAGACGATGCGGGAAGCCCCGCTGCTCCGATCGCTCCCGCGGGAGTTACGCAGCGGGGGGTTCCTCGCAGCGGCATCTGGAGCGAGGCGGAAATTACGTCGAGCGCAAGTGCAGCGAGCGGACGCAGGTCGCGAGCGTAGCGGAGA
>Ga0079037_100000708_pt1 | contig 15852 bp, 9 predicted proteins | sample Mud3Dept4metaG_FD_71479 | JGI IMG/M metagenome (GOLD analysis project Ga0079037, IMG submission 71479) | Freshwater wetland microbial communities from Ohio, USA, analyzing the effect of biotic and abiotic controls - Mud 3 Core 4 Depth 4 metaG | ecosystem: Environmental > Aquatic > Freshwater >... | reverse complement strand
GTGACGAGCCGCCCGCTCGAGAGCGACACCGAGCAACTGCGCAAGGTGCTCTTCGAGTCGCTGATGGTGACGGCGGCTTACCAGGCCAGCCGCGCGCTTGGCTCCACCCTCTCCCTGACGGCCCAGCACCTGTACCTCGAGCAGCGCGGCCGGACCAGCCGGCACGACCTCGAGGACCACTACCGCGCGCTCATCGCGCTCGGCCTGTGCGACGAGGGCGAGCGCGATGCCCGGCTCGGCGCGGAGTCCGACGTCGCAACCTCCACCTTCATCCTCGAGAACCGCTTCGATCCCGCGGCCTGCGACGCGATGTTCCTCGACGCCGAGGGCCGGCCGCACGCGATGGCGCGCTACGAGGATCTCGCGCGGCGGGCGCTGCTCGCCCTCGTCCCCGCCACCGATCCTGGCCGCTCGTATCGCCGGCTCGCCCTCGCCTCCGACGCGGTCTGGGCGCAGGTGCGCACTCTCGGCGGCGCGATCGACACCACGCTGCCGAGCCACATCCGCCACGACGCGCTCAGGCTCGCCATCGTCCGCGGTGACGTCTTCACCATCGTCTGGTGGGCCCGCGCCATGCACAAGGCCGCGACGGAGCTGGCGGCGATGCGAACGTTCCTCGGGCAGCGGAATGCCGCCGCGCTCGTTGACGACCCGGCGTTCCGGAAGGCGCGCGCGAAGCTCGAGGGCGCGCTCGCCGGTGTCGTGGCGACGACGCAGGCGAGGTTCGACGACCCGTGGGACGTGTTGGCGATGGACGGGGCGGCCGCGAGCCTGGGGACGCTCGAGGGCGCGATCGTCTCGACCCGCTTCGCGGTGCGCTACGCCGACAGCGACGGCGCCCCGGCGGTCCCGGCGGCCGGTGTGCCCCGCGCCGTGCGCGCCCGCGCGGCGACCGCCGATCGGAAGGCCGAGCGGGACTGGACGGCCGAGGAACTCGACGTCTTCTCGCGCCACGTGGTGAACCTCCGCGCCGGCCGGCTCTCCGACTCCGGCAGCTTCGCCTCGACGCGCGAGCAGGTGACGCGGGTGTTCGAGGAGTTCGTCCCCGCCTACGCGCGGGATCAACGGGCCGCTGGGCGGCGCCCGCGCGTGATGTTCTACGCGCACGGTGGGCTCGTCGAGGAGCGCGAGGGGTTGCTGCCCGTGCTCGCGCGGCACCGCTTCTGGGCGCTCAACGGCATCTACCCCGTCTACTTCATCTGGGAGACGGGGCTCTTCGAGACCCTGCGGGACATCGTCGCGGGCGGGCTCACGCCGACGCGCGCGGCGCGCGCGCTCCCGTCGGATCCGGCCATCGAGCACCTCGCCAGGTTCGGCGGCAAGCCGATCTGGGGCCAGATGAAGAAGAGCGCCGAGCAGGCCTCGGCTGCCGGCGGCGGCGCGCGCCTGGTGGCCGGGCTGGCGGGGGCGCTGTGGAAGGCGCTCGGCGGCGAGATCGAGTTCCACGCGCTCGGCCACAGCGCCGGATCCATCTTCCACGCCCACTTCCTGCCGCTGCTGGTCGGGCAGCCGAGCGGCGGCGCGCCGCCGCTCGGCGTTCGCACGCTGCACTTCCTCGCGCCGGCCGCCACGACCGACCTCTTCACGACGCGCCTGAAGCCGCTCATCGGGCCGGGCCAGCCGATCACGCAGCTGGCGATGTACACGATGACCGACGAGCTCGAGCAGGCTGACGCGTCGATGCGGCCGTACGGCAAGTCGCTTCTGTATCTCGTCAGCAAGTCGTTCGAGGACGCGGTGCCCACGCCCATCCTCGGCCTGCAGCACAGCCTGCGGCGCGACCTCGCGCTGATCCGTTTCTTCGGCCTGGCCGGCCCCACGAAGGTGGCCGACGTGGTGTTCTCGAAGACGCCCGCGGGCGCCACGCCCCGCAATCGCAGCACGTCGATCACCCACGGGGGGTTCGACAACGACATCCCCACCATGACGAGCGTCGTGCGCCGCGTGCTCGATGTGGGGGACTCGACCGCCGTGGTCGACTACTTCGAGGAAGCGGTGCCCGGCTTCGACCGCGCGGCCGTGGGCTCGCCCGCGGCGGTCGCGGCGCCGGCGGCCGCGCAGACTCGCGGCGCCGGTCCGGCCCGCACCGCGGCGGTGCGGCGGGTCCCGCGCAAGAAGGCGTGGACGGTGATGGTCTGGATGGCCGGGGACAACGACCTCGAGTCGTTCGGTGACAAGGACCTCGCCGAGATGCGGCGTGTCGGCTCGACCGGCGAGATGGACGTCGTCGTGCAATTCGACTCGATGCGCGACGATCGCACGCGGCGCTATCACGTGGGCAAGGGCGGAGGCGCCGACGCCGACGTGGTGGCGGAACTCGGCGAGACGAACACGGGCGACCCCGCTGTGGCGGTCGACTTCTTCCGCTGGGCCATCGAGCGCTACCCGGCCGAGCGCCTGCTCGGCGTGATCTGGAACCACGGGAGCGGTATCGACGAGACGGACGTGTACAGCCGGGCCGTGTCGGGCGGCGATGCCGCGCGCGGGCTCGCACGCGGCACCCTGTCGGGCCGTCGGCGCCGCCCGCTCTTCGCGAGGACGGTTGCCGAGGCCGTGCGCGATCGTGCGATCGCGTACGACGACACCGCGAGGGACTTCCTCGACAACCTCGAGCTCAAACGGGTACTCGCGGAGGTGAAGCGCCAGACCGGGCGCGTGCTGGACGTGTTGGGCTTCGACGCGTGCCTGATGAACATGGTGGAGGTGGCCTACCAACTGAAGGGCACCGCGCGGGTCGTCGTGGGGTCAGAGGAGGTGGAGCCGGGAGACGGCTGGCCCTACGACCGCGTGCTCGGCAGTCTGGCGGCCCAGCCCGCGCTCTCGGGCGCCGCGCTGGCCGCGCAGATCGTGGATCACTACATCGAGTCGTATCGCTCGGGGAGCATCACGCAGTCGGCGCTCGACCTGTCCCGCTTGGACGAGGTGGCCGGCAGGGTGGACGCGCTGGCCGCCGCGCTGCTCAAGGCCATTCGCACACCGGCGGAGTACGCGGCCGTCACCAAGGCCCTCAACGCCACGCAACGGTTCGACATGCCCGACTTCGTCGATCTCGGGCACTTCTGCACGGAGGTGGCGAAGCGGTCCCGGGCGGCCGCCGTCAAGGCTGCCGCGAAGGCCACGCGGGCCGGTCTTGGGGCGAAGGATGGGTTCGTGCTGGCCGCGCGACACAAGGGCCGCGGCGTCGCCAACGCGACCGGGGTGGCGATCTACTTCCCGCGCGGGGACGTCAGCACGACGTACGGCCGGCTGGACTTCGCGAAGGCGACCGCCTGGCGGCGGTTCCTCGAGGCGTATCGCGGGGCGTAGGCGGAGAGGGCGGCGCGCGTCGCGAACCCGGGTTTCCACGGCCCCCAGGGGCGGTCAGCCCCGCTTGCCGGGAGCCGGGTCGGCTCACGCCGGTTGGTGACGACCGTCAAGAGAGGGCGCGGTTGAGTGTCAGACGGCCGAGCCGCCGCCCGGCAACCATGAGGGCAGTACAGCCGCTGGGTCGTTTCCCCCACGGGCTCGCGGCACGCCGGGAGTGCCCGGCGACGACAGGCCCGCCGCGTCGCGCGCCGTGCCGGGCTCGCGGTCACGCCGGCGGAAACCGCGCCGGGTACTCGCGGTGCCGCGTCTTGCGCGCCTGGTAGGAGCGCGCCAGCTCCATGAACAGCGTGAGGTCGCGGTCGAGATCGCCGCGGCCGCCGTCGAAGAACAGGTTCCGGATCGGAATCCCGTCGTGGTCGGCGCTCACACGCGGGTACACCGCCTCGGTGACGATGCCGTTCATGCAGCCGAAGGGCGAGATGTCGAGCACGCCGTCGCAGCCCTGCGCGTGATAGGCGACGGCCTTGCCCACGCTCAGCGTCATCTCGCCGAGGGCGCCAGTGTGCGGGAGATACGGGGCCGAGCCCCGCAGGATGTCGTCGAGCGGCGGCTCCTCGGCGCCGCGGACGTCCTCGGCGAAGTGGCGGGCCAGCCGGTGCTCGTCGCGGTGCTGGACGAGGCCGGAGATCCACGCGCCAAGCATTGCGGCCGACCAGCGCCCGCCATCGCGCCGCAGCCTCGCGCGGTGCCCAGCCTCGGAGTACCACACCCACTCGGCCGCGTGCGCCAAGGCGCACTCCCCGCCGAGCTGCTCGATTCGCCGCACCACATCCTCGTTGGTGAAAGGCGTGAGGCGACAGAAGATCTCGCCGAGCACGCCGATGTAGGGACGTCCGCGCTCGTAGCGTGCCGGGACGCTCCGGAACCGGTCGCGCGCCGCCACGAGGGCGTCCTCGAGGCGGGCGAGGCGCGCCGCCGCCGTCTGCCCGGGCCGCTCGAGCACGCCGGCCACCTCGGCGATCGCCGCCGCGTGGGCCGCGTCGGCCCCGCCGCGCGCCAGCTCGTAGGGACGGGCGGCGAGGAGCATCTTGCGCAGGAGGTCGCCGCAGAGCACGGCGTGCAGCGCGCAGCGCCGCAACGCGGTCACCCAGGCGCCGCGGTAGCCGTCCGTGCTCGAGAGCGAGAACACCTCCACCTCGCCGGCGCCGAGGCGGCGCAGCACCGTCCGCAGATGGTCGGCGTACATCCCGAACCGGCAGGGCCCGTCGCCCGTGGGCATGAAGAACGCGGTGCGGGCGGGCTCGGCGCGGGGCTGCTCGAGCACCTCGAGCAGGTTCCCGAGCGTGACGCGCGCCGGCAGGCACTCCTCGCCGGAGGTGTGCCGCGCGGCGAGGTCGAGCGTGCGGGGGGTGCTGTCGGGGCACACCCGGGCGTCGATGCCGGCGCTGCGGAAGGCGGCGGCGAGCGCCACCGTGCCGCCCCAGCTCATCTGGGGGAACCAGAGCGTGCGCCCCTCGAGCCATGCCGGGCCCGTCACGAGAGCGCCCCCTTGCTGTCGAGATACGCCTCGCAGCGCGTCAGCATGCCCGCGTCGTTGTTGTGCCCGTCGAACTGCAGCGACAGCAGCGGGCGGCCGGACGTCTCTTCGAGGTACTGCTTGACGAAGGAGTCGGGTCCGCACTTGAAGTTGGTGACGTGCACGAGGTGCAGGCGCGGGCGCTCGCGCACGACAGACGCCGCCGCGAGCAGCCGCGCGCCGTGGCGCCAGTAGACCCGATCCTCGCAGGCGTCGAGCGTGTCGGGCGGAATGGGCAGGCAGTCGAGGCCGATCACGTCCACGCCGAAGTGCTGCCGCAGCTTCGCGGTGAGGTCGAGGTTCACGCCGCGGTCGTAGAGGTTGTAGGGGCGGCCGATCAGCACCACTCCGGGCGCACCGGCAGCGTCGAGGGCGGCGAGGGTGTCGCGGCCCGCCGCGACGAGTGCGCCGTTGAAGGCGGCGAGCGCGGCGAACCCCGCCCGCACGGCCTCCTCCACGGCCCGCGGCCGCCACGTCACACCCGCGCCCGCGAACGCTTCGCGCAGCGCCGCGGCCACGGGGCGCACGCCCAGGTTGAACCAGAGCGTGGGCGCCACGAGCGGCGTGCGATGCCCGGCGATGCCCGGCGCGCAGCGCGCCACGAAGGGGAACGTCTGGTTCCACGGGCAGAAGAACGACGGCCGGCGCGAGGGGTCCCCGGGGGCGGCGATGTTGTTGGGCACGAGCACCAGGTCCGCGCCGTTGTCGAGCAGCCACCGCACGTGCCCGTGGGCCACCTGTACGGGGAAGCACGGCTCCGACACGGTGGCGTCGAGCCCCAACTCGACGATCCGCGGCGTGGTGGGCTCCGAGAGGAGCAGGCGCGCGCCGAGCGCGCGGAACACGGCCAGCCAGAACGGCGCCCAGTCGTACGTGGACAGGCAGCGCGGCAGGCCGATCACCGGGCCGGATCCCGACGCGGGCTCGTAGCCCTCGAGCCAGCGCGCCTCGCGGAACGCCACGAGGTCGGCGGCCACCGCGGTGCGCCCGTCGCGCGCCGGCCTGCGATAGCGCACGGAGCACTTGTCGCCCCAGTACGTGTGCTCCCCGCCGATCGTGATGCGCTGCACCGCGCAGTGGTTGCTGCACGCGTTGCAGGTGAACTCGCGCGTCTCCTCGGGCAGCGGGTCGAGCACGAAGCCCCGGAACGCACTCGGGCCGGGGCGCCGCCGCCGGTCGCGCGCGATCAGGGCGGCGCCGAGCGCGCCCATCACGCCGTTGAACGGCGGCACGACGATGCGCGTGCCGAGGACGCCGCTCAGGGCGGCGGCCACCGCGTCGTTGTAGGCCGTCCCTCCCTGGAAGAACACCACCTGGCCGATGCGCCGCCCGCGCACCACGCGGTTCACGTAGTTGGTGGCCACCGACCAGGCGAGCCCCGCCATCACGTCGTCGAGTGCGGCGCCGCGCCGCAGCGCCTCGTTGACGTCGCGCTCCATGAACACCGTGCAGCGTTCGCCGAGCCGGAGGGGCGTGCGGCTCGCGAGTGCCATCGCGGCGAACTCGTTCTCGATCCGGATGCCCAGCTCGCCGGCGCGCTCCTCGAGGAAGCTGCCGGTGCCGGCCGAACAGGCGTCGTTCATCGTGAAGTCCGTGACGATGCCGGCGTGCATCCGGATGAACTTGGCGTCCTGCCCCCCGATCTCGAGGATCGTGTCCACGCCAAGGCCGAGCAACTGCCGATCGATGAACTCGGCGCCAGTCTTGTGCGCGGTGATCTCGTCGCGCACGACGTCGGCGCCGGCGAAGGCCGCGGCCAGCTCGCGACCCGACCCCGTCGTGCCCACGCCGCAGACGCGCAGCCGTGGCCCGATCGACGCGCCGATCGCGCGCAGCCCGGCGGCCACCGCCGCGAGCGGGCGCGCGTCGGTCCGGAGGTAGATCTCGTGGAGCACGCGGCCGTCGGGGTCGATCGCGACGAGGTTGGTGCTCACCGAGCCGACGTCGATGCCGAGGTACGCGTCGGTACCCTCGGCCACCTCGTCGCGCGGAACCACCGAGAGTCGGTCGCGCAACAGCAGGACGTGCTCGAGCGAGAGCGGCGGGGCGGATGGCAGGACGTCCCGTGGACCGGCCACGACGCCGCCGGCGTGGCGCAGCGCTTCACCGCTGTGCGGTGCCGAGACGGGCGGCCCAACCGTCAAGAGCCGGGCAGCCGCGACACCGATGTCCGGGGCCCCGGGCTGCCCGTCGCGGTCGAGCGCGAGCAGCGCCGCGCCGATTGCGGCAAACGACGCGTGATGGGGCGGCACCGACAGCGTGCCCGCGTCCCAGCCGTAGGCCCGCTCGAGCGCGCGCACCACGCCGGCGTTGCCGGCCACGCCGCCGACGAAGGCCACCTCGCGCTCGATGGGCCGCCCGCGCGCCACCGACCCGCGGAAGCTGCGCGCCACAGCGTCGCACAGCCCCCGCACGACCTCCTCGGGCGTGAAGCCCCGCTGCTGGGCGTGCACCATGTCGGTCTTGGCGAACACCGAGCAGCGGCCGGCGATCTGCGCCGCGCGCCCGGTCGCGAGCGCGATGGCGCCGATCTGATCGGTGCGAAGGCGCAGGCGCGCGGCCTGCTGGTCGAGGAAGGCGCCAGTGCCGGCGGCGCAGTCGCCGTTGGTCTCGCAGTCGGCGATGCCGAGGCGGCCGTCGCCGTTCTGCGGGGCGAAGCGGAGGTAGCGCGAGGTCTCGCCGCCGATCTCGAAGAGCGTGCGCACGCCGGGCGCCAACTGCTCCACGGCGCGGGTGATCGCGCGGAACTCGTTCACGGGGTCGATGCCCAGGTCGTGCTGCAGGATGGCTGACGCACGGCCGGTGCCGGCCATGGCGGCCGGGTCGAGCGGGCCGACGGTCTCGACGAGGCGCGCCATCAGGCGCCGCGCGTGCGCGGCCGGCGCGCCAGCGTTGCGCGCGGGCCGGATCACGGCGAGCCAGGCCGGCCGGCCCTCCGTGGTGCGCACCGCCTGCGCCGGTTCGAAGTCCCTGTGCGCCGACAGCCGCTCGAGCAGAACCCGGTCTTCGGGATCCGACGAGACGAGCGCCGCCTTCACACTGGCCGATCCGAGGTCGATCCCGACGTGGATGGGCACGGTGGGGCCCCTGGGACCGCCCGGCATGGGCGCGGCCGGTGACAACTCACGCCCGTGTCGGGGCGGTGGTCGATTGTCGCTCAAACCGCCGTGGAGTCAAACACGGCCTTGGCCGGGCGATTCCCGCATGGGGTTGCCGGGGGGATCCGCCGATCCACCCTGGCCCCACCAGCAGGTATCCGGCGCATGTCGTCGCCGGAGGCTGGCCTCATTTCGCCGGCGGCCAGGCGCGCACGTGTGACAGGGGCGCCGTGCGGTCGACGCCGGCGCACAGGAAGGGGATGTCGCCGTCCACCGCGACGGCGGCCAGCGCCACGGCGATGGTCCCGGCGCCAGCGCCCGACGCGTCGAAATCGAGCGAGAAGCAGCGGACCTCGTTGTCGTCGTAGATGCCCAGGAACGAGACGACCCGCCGGTTGCCCGCCGCGGGCCGCGTCGTGGCGAGCTGCAAGGGGTACGCCTGGCGGAACCCGGCCGGCACGTGCCGGAACTCGTGCAGCACGGCGGCCGGCGCGCGCTGCGCCAGCGCGGCGGCGAAGGCATGCCACCCGCGCTCCCCGAGCACCTTCCACAACACCGCCGTCTCCTCTGCCGTCGTCCATCGATAGACGAGGAGATCGAGGGCGGCGCCGTACGCGGTCGCGTCGTCGAGGAACCGCGTGCACTCGCCGAACTCGCACACGCGAACGTTGGCGGTGAAACGTTCGATGACAGGGGGCGCCTCGGCGGGATCCTGCGGCGGAGCGGCGGGCGTGAGGGCGCGGGGCGGGCCGGCGGTCACGCTGAGGGCCGTCGCGGCACACGCGGCGTACCCGGGCAGCACCATCGCGCACGCGGCCACCAGCACGGCGGCGAAGTCGCACCGCAACATACCCGTCTTCTAGCACAGATCCCTTCCCCTGTGGCCCCGCCCTTCAGGGCTGGAACGCGGAGGCGTCAGGGAGCACAGCGCTGAAGCGCCGCGCCACGACGGACGCTGTGCCACGACGGGCGGGGCGCCGACCCCGCCACCGGAGACGCCCCCTGAAGGGGCGTGGATCACGGGTCGCTGAGCGCCAGCCAGAGGGCCACGGGCGCGAGCACGAGCGCCACGAACACGGCGCCAGCGAGAACGCCGAGCGCGATCACCGACGGCGCCGACGGCCCACCCTCGGCGGCGGAGAGCAGCCACACGACCCAGTCGGCGCTGTCGGCGCGCGACAGCCACGCGCCGAGCCGGCCGACGCTGCTCCACGCGCTCCACGCCAGCGCCACGAGTGCGGCCGCGATCGCGGCAAGGTGCGCCCAGCTGGCCGGACGCGCCGCGACGCGCGCGGCCTCCACGCGGGCACGGCGCTGCGCACGCCACCACACGACGTGCGCGTTGGGCGGCGCCGGCTCGCGTGCCGCCGCCTCCCACTCGGCACCGAGCGCGGTGGCCACGAGCGCCACCTCGGCACACGCGTCGCAGCGGGTCGCGTGATCGCGAAGATCGGCGTCCGCGCGATCGGGCCACCGGTGCGTGCGCGCCAACTCGAGCACCTCGACCTCGAACCGACACGGGCGTGGGGCAGTGAGGCTACGCATCGCGGCCTCCGGGCCGGCGCACGCGGCGGGCGCCGAGCAGGCCGGCGAGGCGGTGCCGCGCGCGCGCGAGCATCGGCTTGATGCTGGCCGCCTTCACGCCGATCGACGACGCGATCTCGTGGTGCGACGACCCCTGCGCGTAGGCGAGCCACAGCAGCGCGCGATCTCGCGGCCGCAGCCGCGCCATCGCCTCGGCGAGCCCGGCGCGGTCGGCCGCGGCCTCGTGCGCCCAGGGGTGCGGGTGCCGGTCGAGATCCTGGGCCTCGGTCTCGGCGACCGGCTGCGCACGCCGTCGACGCTGGTCATCGCGCACCAGGTTGATGGCCACGCGGAAGAGGTAGTGCCGCCGGTGCTGCTCGCCCTCGAACGGCGTCTCGGTCCGCAACAGCCGATAGTAGGCCTCCTGCAGCAGGTCCTCGGCGAGCTGCCGGTCGCCGGTCGCCCGCGTCAGGTAGGCCCACAACGGCCGCGAGGTGCGCTCGTAGAACGCGGCGAAGGCCTCTTCGTCCAGGCGGAGCGGCACGTCGGCCTCGGCGGCTGATGCCTCGATCTCGGTGACGGTGAGTTCACGCATGGCGAGGTCGGTCGGCCGGTCGGTTCGTCAGTCTGTCAAACGCTCGCCGGGCCCTGGCGGTCGGACGGCCACCCGTCCCTGCCCACCTGATACGAGCCGGCGGGCCCGGCGGATGCAGCTCACGCGTTCCCGCCGCGCTCGGCCGGAGCCGGCGGCCGCTCGGCAGGCGGCGTCAGCAACCCCAGGCGCTGCGACAGCAGGTACGACAACCCGCCGGAGGCGATGAACCCAAGGCCCACCGCAACCCCCAGCGCGCCGAGCGTCGCGAGCGACCAGGCGACGTCCGCGGGTACGGTGCGCGCCACGAACCGCAGCCCGAGCCCGAGCGCGAGCACGACGACGCCGGCCTGGAGCGACCAGAGGATGCGGCCGTAGGGCGCGCCGAGGGTGCGCGCCGGCTCGGCCTCGAGCGGGATTGGCGCCGATTCGAGGAAGCGACGGCCCGCGTCGGTCTTCATGTAGGCCACGAGGTCGTCGTTGTTCGACAGGCGGTCGAGGAGCTTGCCGTGGACCTCCGCCTGCACTCGCGAGAGCCGCGACCACCGCCGGTAGTCGATGAGCGTCCGGATCAGCCACAGCCCCGTCCCAACGAGGATGAGCATCACGACGAGCACCGAGATCGCGTCGAGGATCTGGCGGAACACCGCCATCGCGGGCGAGTCGGCGCCTCGCTCCTCGTCGGTGTCGATCTCGACGTCGGCGAGGAAGAACGCGGGCGAGCGTGCCACCTCGGGGTGCTGCGCGAGGAAGCCGGCGAGGGCCGGATACGCGTCGAGGTAGTCGGGGTTCGAGAGCAGCGAGGGGTCGAGCTTGAGCACGCGGCCGAGCGCGGGCGGGTGCTTCCGCAGCACCTCGTTGAACGCCTGCCGCGTTTCGCGCGCGTCGCGGTCGTCGAGCACGATGGCCGCCGCGGCGGGTGGCGCCGCCGGTTGCTCGGCCTGGACGGCGTTCGCCGTCGGGCGCGTCGCCCGTTGCGCTGTCGCCCCGGCCGGCTGCGCCGCCTCAGCCGCCGCCACCCACAACAGCCCCGACATGGTGCCCGCCGCCACCGCCGCCCGCCACACCCCGCCCCGCATCGCCCAGAAGATGTCCATGCCCGGTAATACGCAGGGAACGCGCGGAGGTTAACCTCAATCCGACAGAATCGCGTCGGTTCTTGGTCCGTGGTGCGTGGTTCCTGGTCCGTTCTGCGCGCGCGGTGCTCGATTCGTGCGTCGCGCCGGCAGACCACCCGTCGCGTCACGGCCGGTGGCGCGACGTTCGGGTGTGGCCTGCGGGACGCGGCACCACGAACGAGGCACCAGGAACGGACCACGCACGAAGAACCAGGCACCAGGAACCGGCCGAGTTCCCAATGCCTGGACTCGGGGCCGCTATTGCGGGGCGGCGCAGAGCCGCACCGCGGCGCCCACTGCCACCAGCAACGCGTTGTGCTCGCCGGCGGCGAGCGCGTCGGGCGTGACGTGCTCCCCTTCCGTCCGGTTCACCACGACCCCCGCCGCACACCCGGCCCGCAGCCCCATCGTCGAGGCGAGGGTCAGCAGCGTGGCGGCCTCCATCTCGTAGTTGAGCACGCCCAGGCGCCGCCACTCCTCGGTGATGCCCTGGAACCGGCGCGGCACGTACCCGGTGAAGGAGTCGTAGCGCTCCTGGCCCGGGTAGAAGGTGTCGCACGTGCAGGTGATGCCGGGGTGCGCGCGCACGCCCGCATCGGCCGCCGCGGCGATCAGCGCGTTGACCACCTCGTGGTGCGCCACGGCCGGGTACTCGATCGGGGCGTAGTGGGTGGACGCGCCGTCGAGGCGAACGGCGCCGGTCGTGACGATGACGTGGCCCACGCGCGCGTGCGGCTGGATGGCGCCGGTCGTGCCGACGCGAATCATCGTGCGGATCCCGATCTGCGCGAGTTCGTCGATCGCGATCGAGGCCGACGGCCCGCCGATGCCGGTGGAGGTGATGAGGATCGGCACGCCGCGCGCGTACGCGATCCACGTCCGGTACTCGCGCTTGCTCGCCAGCTCGCGCGCGCCGTCGAGCGGCGCGGTCCGCGCGAGGCCCTCGACGCGGCCCGGATCGCCCGGCAGCAGCGCGACGCGCGCGCCCTCGAGGTCCGACGCGCGCAGGCCCAGGTGGTAGACGAGGCGATCGGCGGCCGTCATTTCCCGATGCTCTGCAGCGTGATGTCGAAGACGAGCATGCCGGCCGGCGCACCCGCCTGTCCCTTGTAGGCGAGGTCTTCCGGGATCCAGAAGCGCGTCTTCTCGCCGGGCACCATGAGCTGCACGCCCTCGGTCCACCCCTTGATCACCTGATCGAGCGGGAACGAGGCCGGTTGGCCGCGTTTCCACGAGCTGTCGAACATCTTGCCGTCGGTGGTCCAGCCGGTGTAGTGGACGGTCACCTTGCTGTACTTCGTCGGGTGCTCGGTGCCCGTGCCCGGGCGCAGCACCTTGTAGGAGAGACCCGACACGGTGCGCTTCGCGTCGGCGGGCGGCGCGGCCACGTCCTTCGGCGCGACGAGCGGGTTGTCGTCCACCTCGAGCAGCTCGATGTCGAACACGAGCGTGCCCTTCGGGCGGCCATCGGCCCCGTTGAACGCGAGCGCCTCCGGCACCCACATCCGGCGCGTCTCGCCGGCGACCATCAGCTGGACGCCCTCGGTCCACCCCTTGATCACACGGTCGAGCATCAACGTGGAGGGCCGGCCGCGCGACTGCGTGGAGTCGAACATCTTTCCGTCGGCGGTCCAGCCCGTGTAGTTCACGGTGACGAGGTCGGCGGGGCCTGGCTTTCGGGTGGCGGTCCCGGTCCGGATGACCTTCGTCACGAGGCCCGAGGGGAGCTTCTGCGCGTCGGCGGGCGGGGCGGCCACGTCGGGCGGCGCGGGGATCTGCTCGACGGGGAGCGCGGCGGCGGGACTCGCGGTCTGCGGCGTGGCCGGCGGTCCGGCCTGCGGCGCCACCACGGCGGCGACAACCGCACTGCTGGCGAGGAGCGACAGTGCCGCGACGAGCACGGCACGGAGCGTGGGCGTGGGCATGGAGGAATCCTCTCGAGGACGGGCAGACCCGAGCGGGAGAGATGATAGCCGCTTTCGGGGCCCGGCTCTTCAGGGCTGGGCGGGTTGGGACCGCTGCCAGGCGACCGTCGGCCCCCGATACACGATCACGAGCGCCGTGATGTCGTCGTCCTGGATCGCGCCGGCCGAAAACGACTGCACCTCGTGTGCGAGCGCCGCGAGGAGCCGCGCCGGGTCGTCGTCCGGGCAGGCCTGGGCCGCCGCGAGGATGCGATGCTCGCCGAACTCCTCGCCGGCGAGGTTGCGCGCCTCCGACAGGCCGTCGGTGTAGACGACGAGGCGATCGCCGGCGGCAAGGGTCACCGTGTCCTCGTTGTACCTTGCGTCGTCGAACATCCCGGCCGGCGGGCCGCCCGTCTCAAGGCGTCGCACGCCGTGCTCTCCCGAGAGGAGCGGTGGGTTGTGCCCGGCGTTGCAGTAGGTGAGCCGGCCGTCGGGCGTCAGTTGCCCGCACAGCAGGGTCACGTAGCGGGCCCCGATGGCGCGTGCCGCGAGCGCGTCGTTGATGCGCGCCACGATGCCGGCCGGCGAGCGCGCCTCCGTGCGCTGATCGGCGAACATCCCCATGACGAGCGCCCCGAGCAGCGCCGCCGGCGGGCCCTTGCCCGCGACGTCCCCCACGGCGAACACGAACCGCTGACCGTCCGGATCGACGTAGTCCAACACGTCGCCGCCGATCGCCCGGCACGGAATGGTGAGCGCCGCCGCACGGCAGTACCGCCCGTCGTGTGGCGCCTGTGGCAGCAGGAGCCGCTGGATCTGGGCGGCCACCCGGATCTCGTGTTCGAGTCGCGCCTTCTCGAGCGTCTCGCGGTAGAGCCGCGCGTTCTCGATCGCAATCGCCGCGTTGGCGGTGAGCGCCTCGAGCGCCGATCGCGTCTCGGGCGACAGCAGATGTCCCCGCTCGAGGCTGTCGAGGTAGATCACCCCGATCCGACGGTCGGTTCCCGCCTCGACAGCGGCATCGGCGAGATCGAAGGCCACGATCGGCAGGCACACGACGGTGCGGAGCTGGAAGGCCACGGTGTCGCGCTGCTCGCGGTCGGGGATCTCTTCACGGAAGTCCTTGTAGTACTGCGCGCAGCCGGTGGCCAGCACCTCCTCGGGCACGCGGTGGCTCCGCAGGTCGGAGGTCGGCAGCGTCGCCCGCCCGCGGCCGCGCGCCAGCTTCAGCTCGAGGGTGCCAGCCGCGTTGGCGAGGAGGATGAACGCACGCTCGGCCCCGGTGACGGTGAGGGCCGCGTCGAGCACGAGCGCCAGCACGTCGTCGAGCACGCGCGTGCCGCCGAGGGCACGCAGCCCGGCGAGCAGTGCCGCCAGCTGCCCGACGCCGTCCACGGCTGTCGTCGTGGAGGGATCCGCCCGTACCGCGACGCCCGGCGCGCCGCCGATCTCGAAGTCGAGGTCGGCCCCGCCGGCTCCCCCGAGGTGGATTCGGTCGCCATGCACGAGAAGGTGCTCGACGATCCGCGCGCCGTTGACCCAGGTGCCGAGCTTCGAAGCGGACCGCTCCGCCTGCCCGTCCCGCATGAGGAACCTCCCCGGCTCGACGATGATCTCGGCGTGCCAGCGGGACACCTCGAGTGGCGTGAGCACGAGGTCGTTCTCGGAATCGCGGCCGATGCGGAAGCGTGGCCCGGCGATGGGCACACGGCGCAGGCCCTCCTCGCTCGAAACCCGCAGTGCAGCGAGCACGGGGCCCCCTTTCCTCGATGCGATCGGCCGCAGTGTACGCCCGCGCACAGCGCGGGGCAACGGCGCCACGGGCGGCCCGCCCCGTCTGGTCTTGCCCCGGCCCTTCAGGGCGGCGGCTGTCGGGGTCGTTGCCGCACAGCGCTCGAAGCGCGGCACCACAGCAGAGGGCTGTGGTCCAGCGTTGCGGACCTCGAGGCGGCGCGCAAAGCCGGGTCCGACCGACGAGGTAGGCCATGAGCCGAATCGGAGAGGTCGCGGAGCGAAATGTGAGCCCGGACGCACCACCGACCCGGTACACTTCAGGCGGTGGCGGCCGGGCAACTTGGCGGACCCTCTGCGCCAGCCCAACGGTGGTCCCCAGCGTGCGTCCGATGCCGGGTCCGGCCCTGTGGGCGGGCCCGTGCCGGCAGCGGACGGCGGTGTGTCTGCTCTGCCGCCGCCGCACCCGGCGTCCTTCCTGCTCGGCGACTGGCTCGTCGAACCCGCCCTGGATCGTCTGTCCCGCAACGGCACGCTCGTCCACGTGCGACCGCAGGCCATGGACGTACTGGTGTTCCTGGCCAGTCACGCGGGCGAGGTGGTGTCGCATGACGAGACCATGGCGGCGGTGTGGCGGGAGCGGTTCGTCAACGAGTACGCGCTCACCCGCTGCATCGCCGACCTTCGCAAGGCACTCGGCGAGGACGCCCGGCACACGCAGTACATCGAGAACATCCCCAAGCGCGGCTATCGCGTGATCGCCCCGGTGCTCAGGGTCGCCGGTCCCTCGCAGGAGGCCGCCGTCCCGGGCCACCCACCCGGGCATTCCATTGCAGACGCGACGGCCGACGCGCTCCCCGCCGCCGACCGCGCCACACCGGCCCCGGCCCTCGGCGCTGTCTCGCACGACGACTCCCTCGTGGACGGGCGCGCACGGGGGCCCGCCCCTGCGACACCACCGGCGGCGCCGGAGGAACGTCGTGTTGCAGGGACGGATGTA
>Ga0079037_100000707_pt1 | contig 15854 bp, 13 predicted proteins | sample Mud3Dept4metaG_FD_71479 | JGI IMG/M metagenome (GOLD analysis project Ga0079037, IMG submission 71479) | Freshwater wetland microbial communities from Ohio, USA, analyzing the effect of biotic and abiotic controls - Mud 3 Core 4 Depth 4 metaG | ecosystem: Environmental > Aquatic > Freshwater >... | reverse complement strand
TGTCGTGGCTGCCGAAGTTCGAGTGCGACAGCAGCGCGACCTTCGGCTCGATGCCGAACCAGCGCACCTCGTCGGCGCACAGGCGCACGATCTCGGCCAGCTCCTCGGCGCTCGGGTCCTCCTGCACGTAGGCGTCGGCCATGAACAGCGTGCCCGAGTCGAGCACCAGCGCGCTCATCGCGGTCAGCTGCTTCACGCCGTTGCCAAGCCCGATGATGTCCCGGATGTGCGCGAGGTGCTGCCGGTAACGGCCCACGGTGCCGCAGATCATCGCGTCCGCACCGCCCGTGCCGAGGAGGGTGGCGGCGAGCACCGTCGCGTTGGTACGCAGGGTCTCGCAGGCCTCGCGCGGCGAGTAGCCGCGGCGCTGCACCCGGCGGAAGAAGGCGGCGCACTGGTCCTCGTACTGCGGGTTGTCCTGCGGATCGATCACCTCGAGGTCGCGACCCGGCGTGAGGTCGATGCCCAGCGCCGCGAGGCGCTGCGCGACGACCGCCGGCCGGCCGATGAGGATCGGACGGGCGATGCCCTGCTCGATCGCCTGCCGCGCCGTCTCGAGCACCTTGTCTTCCTCGCCCTCGGCGTAGACCACGCGCCGCACCGCCTCGCGCGCGCGCTCGAACACCGGCTTCATCGTCATGCCCGTGCGGTAGACGCGCGCCTGCAGCCGCTCGCGATAGGCAGGCATGTCCGCGATCGGCCGGCGCGCCACGCCACTGTCCATCGCCGCCTGCGCGACGGCCGGGGCGACGTGCGCGATCAGGCGCGGGTCGAAGGGCTTGGGGATCAGGTAGTCCGGCCCGAACTTCAGGCTCTGCCCGCCATAGGCACGACGCACGATGTCCGAGGGCTCGGCCATCGCGAGATCCGCGATCGCGCGCACGGCCGCCATCTTCATCGCGGCGTTGATCTCGGTCGCGCCGGTGTCGAGCGCGCCCCGGAACAGGAACGGGAAGCACAGGACGTTGTTGACCTGGTTGGGGAAGTCGGAGCGCCCCGTCGCCACGATCGCGTCGGGCCGTACCGCCGTGGCGGCGTCGGGCATGATCTCCGGCACCGGGTTGGCGAGCGCGAGGATCAGCGGACGATCCGCCATCTTCGGCAGCCACTCGGGCTTGAGCACGCCGGCGGCGGACAGGCCGAGGAAGACGTCCGCGCCGTCGAGGACATCGGCGAGCGTGCGGGCATCGGTCCGCACCGCATAGCGCGCCTTGTAGGGGTCCATCTCCACGGTGCGGCCCTCGTAGACCACGCCGGCGATGTCGGTGACGACGATGTTCTCCAGGCGCAGGCCGAGGTCGACCAGTAGGTCCAGGCAGGCCAGCGCGGCGGCGCCGGCGCCGGAGGCGACCAGCTTCGCGCTGCCGATGTCCTTGCCCACCACCCGAAGGCCATTGAGCACCGCGGCGCTGACGACGATGGCGGTGCCGTGCTGGTCGTCGTGGAACACGGGGATCTGCATCCGCCGCTTGAGTCCGTCCTCGATGACGAAGCACTCGGGTGCCTTGATGTCCTCGAGGTTGATTCCGCCGAAGCTGGGCTCGAGCCGCGCCACCGTGTCGATGAACTTCTCCGGGTCGCGCTCGTCGACCTCGATGTCGAACACGTCGATGCCGGCGAACTGCTTGAACAGCACCGCCTTGCCTTCCATCACCGGCTTGCCCGCGAGCGCGCCGATCGCGCCCAGGCCGAGCACGGCGGTGCCGTTCGAGATCACGGCGACCAGGTTGCCCCGCGCCGTGTAGTCGAAGGCGGTGAGCGGGTCGCGCTCGATCTCCTTGCAGGCGGCCGCCACACCGGGCGAGTAGGCGAGGGCGAGGTCGCGCTGGTTGGCGAGCGGCTTGGTGGCGCGGATCTCCAGCTTCCCGGGACGCGGGAGGCGGTGGTAGTCGAGGGCGGCCTTCTGGAGATCGTCGGACATGTGTCAGCACCTGGCGGGACAGGAATGGTGCAATGCAGCATAGACCCAACCCGCGGCGCGTGCCAGGAGCGCTTCGGCCCGAGGGCGGGCCTCCTACCGCCAATCGCGCCTGAAGGCGCTCCTACCCCGCAGCGGTCACCGCCCCGTAGGCGGCATTCTTGCCGCGATTCAAGATGGTAGGAGCGGCGCCCTCGCCGCGATGTGGTACCCGCTGTCCGCGCCGCGATCAGCCCAACGGTGGCCACGGGCCCTATCGGCGGCGAAAGCGGAGATCCCACACCCCGTGCCCCAGCCGACGGCCGCGCTGCTCGAAGCGCGTGAGCGGGCGGTCCTCCGGGCGCCGCGCGAACGTGCCAGGGGCCGCGACGTTCTCGAACGCCGGCGACGCGCCGAGCACCGCCAGCATGTGCTGCGCGTAGTCCTCCCAGTCGGTGGCGGCGTGGAACAGGCCGCCCGGGCGGATCGCGAGGGCCAGCAGGGCGACGAGATCGGGCTGCATGATGCGCCGCTTGTGGTGGCGGCGCTTGTGCCAGGGGTCGGGAAAGAACAGGTAGGCGCCGGCGAGCGACGCGGGCGGGAGCGCGTCGCGCAGCACCTCGACGGCATCGTGCCGCAGCACGCGCACGTTGGTGAGGGCACGCGCCTCGAGCTGCAGCAGCAGGTGGCCGACCCCTGGGCGATGGACCTCGACGCCCAGGTAGTTGCGCTCCGGGTGGCGCGCGGCGAGCGTCGCGAGCGTGTCGCCGTTGCCGAAGCCGATCTCCAGCCAGACCGGCCGGTCATTGCCGAAGAGGGCGGGCAGGTCGAGCGGCGCGCCCGTGCGGTCGACGCCGAACCTCGGCCACAGCTCGGCGAACGCGCGCTCCTGCCCCGCCGTCAGCCGCCCCTCGCGCAGCACGTAGCTGCGGATGGGGCGATGGTGCGGTGCCTCCGGCTTCAGAAGAACATCCCGTCCACCGGCGACGACGCCGACGCGAAGCGCTTGGCCGGCATGCGTCCGGCCAGGTAGGCCTCGCGGCCGGCCTCGATGCCCTTCTTCATGGCGGAGGCCATGAGCACGGGGTTCTTTGCCGCCGCGATGGCCGTGTTCATCAGCACGCCGTCGCACCCCAGCTCCATGGCGATCGCCGCGTCGGAGGCGGTGCCCACGCCGGCGTCCACCAGGATTGGCACCTTCGCGTTCTCCACGATGGTCAGGATGTTGAAGCGGTTGCGGATGCCGAGGCCCGAGCCGATCGGCGCCGCGAGCGGCATGACGGCGATGCAGCCCAGCTCCTCGAGGCGCTTGGCGATGATCGGGTCCTCGTTGGTGTAGACCATCACCTGGAAGCCGTCCGCCACCAGCTCCTCCGCGGCCTTGAGGGTCGCCACCACGTCGGGGAAAAGGGTCCGCTCGTCGCCGAGCACCTCGAGCTTGACCAGGTTGTGGCCGTCGAGCAGCTCGCGCGCCAGCTTGCAGGTCCGCACCGCGGTCTTCACGTCGTAGCAGCCCGCGGTGTTGGGGAGGATCGTGTAGCGCGACGGCGGCAGCACGTCGAGGATGTTGGGCTCGTCCTTGTTCTGGCCGATGTTGGTCCGTCGCACGGCGATGGTGACGATCTCCGCGCCCGATGCCTCCACGGCCCGGCGGGTCTCCTCCAGGTCCTTGTACTTGCCGGTGCCGACGAGCAGGCGCGACCGGTATTCGCGGCCGGCGACGAGGAGCGGATCGTGATGGGGTACTGACATCGTGCGGTGTTCCTTCATGGTGTGGCGGCTCTCAGGCCGACAACGGCCGCTGGCGCGGGCAGTCCGCTCATCCCCCGCCGATCGCGTGGACGACCTCGACCCGGTCGCCTTCCACGAGCAGCCGGTCGCCATGCAGGCTGCGCGGCACCAGCTCCTCGTTGACCTCGACCGCGAAGCGCTGTGCGCCGGACGCGAGGTCGGCCACGAGATCCGCCACCGTCGTGCCGGCTGGCAGCTCCCGCGTCTCGCCGTTGACCTGGACGTGCATCCGCAGCTGGCCGGTGATGAAAGAGGGGCGAATTCTACACTAAACTCACACGGTTACCGTCAGCCGCGGGGGGCGGCCTGCCGTGAGCCAATGGCATGAAGACCTGATCGCCGTGGACGAGGCCCGCACCCTGGACGGCCTGTTCGCGCGACGCGTGGCGCGGTCGCCCGACCGCGAGGCCTACCGTTACTTCGACCGGAACACCCAGACCTGGGTCTCGCTGACCTGGCGCGACATGGCTCGCCAGGTTGCGCGCTGGCAGCGTGCCCTGGAGCGCGAGAAGCTCGCCCCCGGGGACCGCGTCGCCGTCCAGCTGCGCAACTGCCCGGACTGGGTGACCTTCGACCAGGCCGCGCTGAGCCTGGGCCTGGTCGTCGTCCCGCTCTACACCGACGACCGGCCGGACAACATCGATTTCATCCTGCAGGACGCGGCCGTCAAGCTGCTGCTCGTGCAGGACGCCGGCCGTTGGAAGCGCCTCGTCCCCATCATGCCGGAGGACGAGAACGCCAATCTGCAGCGCGTGCTGCTGCTCGACGAATCGAGCGAGGCCGCCAAGTTCGCGCGTCATGACGAGCGCGTGCGGCTGGTCGGCGATTGGCTGCCGAAGGATGGCGGCAAGCTCGCCGAGCGGAACGGCGACCCCCACCAGCTCGCCTCCATCGTCTACACGTCCGGCACGACGGGGCGCCCCAAGGGCGTCATGCTGAGCCACCACAACATGCTCTGGGTGGCGCACGGGTCGCTGACCGTCATCGACTGCTACCAGCAGGATGTCTTCCTCTCGTTCCTCCCGCTGTCGCACACCTTCGAGCGCACCGGCGGCTACTACGTGCCGATGATGGCGGGTGCGGCTGTCGCCTATGCCCGCTCGGTCGCGCAGCTCGGCGAGGACCTCGCGACGGTGCAGCCGACCGTCCTGGTCGCGGTGCCGCGCATCTTCGAGCGGATCTACGGGCGCATCGAGGACCAGATGGCGAAGAAGCCGGCGCTCGCCCGCGCGCTCTTCGACCTGGCCGTCCGGGTCGGCTGGAAGCGCTTCCTGCACGAACAGGGACGCGGCGGTATCAGCCCGCTCTTTCTGCTGTGGCCGCTCCTCGACCACCTGGTCGCCCGCAAAATCACCGCGCGGCTCGGCGGCCGGCTGCGCATCGCGGTCAGCGGCGGCGCGCCGCTGTCGCCGGACATCGCGAAGGTGTTCATCGGTCTCGGTGTGCCGATCATCCAGGGTTACGGCCTGACCGAGACGAGCCCGGTCATCACCGCGAACCCGCTGCACGACAACGAGCCGGCCTCGGTCGGTGTACCGCTGCGCGGCATACAGGTGAAGATCGGCCCGGATGACGAGCTGCTCGTGAAGAGCCCTGGCAACATGCTGGGCTACTGGAACAACCACAGTGCGACGAAGGCGGTGATCGACGCGAATGGCTGGCTGCACACCGGCGACCAGGCGCGGATCGAGCGCAACCACGTCTACATCACCGGGCGCCTCAAGGACATCCTGGTGCTGTCGAACGGCGAGAAGATCCCGCCGGCCGACATGGAGCTGGCGCTGGCGCTCGATCCGCTGTTCGAGCAGGTGATGGTGGTCGGCGAGGGCAAGCCCTATCTCACGGCGCTGCTCGTGCTGAACGCGGACCACTGGGTGCCGTTCGCGGCGGAGCTCGGCGTCGACGCGAAGGACCGGGCTGTCCTGAAGACCGAAAAGGTCCTCGGCGCCGTACAGGCACGCGTGAAGCGAGCGCTGAAGGATTTCCCGGGCTTCGCCAAGATCCGCCGGGTGTCGCTCAGTCTGGATCCCTGGACGATCGAGAACGGCCTGATGACGCCGACGCTGAAGATCAAGCGCCCGAAGGTCCTCGAGACCTGCGCGGAGTGCGTGGAGGCGATGTACTCGGGCGGTCCGGCGGACTGAGGTGCCCGCTCGCGGCCTCGCGGCCCATCATCGCGGCCGGAATCGTGCTACGAGGCCGCCGAGGTAGCCGGTAGGAGCGCCTTTCAGGCGCGATTCAAGAAGCGCCGTCCACGGCGCGACTAGGTCCTGGTCGATCTGCCCAACGCCGCACCACTGCCTTGCGCCCCTCCTCGAGCGCCAGCATTCCCAGCGCGAACGGCAGCACGAACAGCCAGGCCGACACCGCGAGCGGCGCGGTGCCGAACAGCGCGTTGCCCGCCGGGGTGTAGACGATCGCCAGCAGCAGCGCCAGCTCCGCGCCGACGCCCCAGAGAATCAGCCGGTTGCTCGTGATTCCGAACGCGAACGCCGATCGCCGCGGGTGCCGGCACAGGAACACGTTCACCACCTGCGACACGACGATCGCCATGAGGCAGGCCGTCGTCGCCTGCAGGTAGAGCGGGTCGGTGCGCCCCGGCATCTCGCCGTAGCTCCAGCCCCCACCCTTCAGCACGAAGAAGAACGCCGCGAGCGCCGCCACGGCCTCCAGCACGCCGAGGAAGAGATAGGCCCGCGTCACCAGCGGCCAGTTGAGCAGCCGCTCGCTGCGCGGCCTCGGTGGACGTTTCATCACGGCGGGGTCCGGCTTCTCCGCCCCCAGCGCCAGCGCCGGCAGGATGTCCGTGCCGAGATCGACAGCCAGGATCTGCATGATGGTGAGCGGCAGCGGGATGCGGAACAGCATGAAGGCGAGGTAGGGGACCAGCTCCGGGATGTTGGAGGTCAGGATGTAGGTCAGGAACTTGCGCAGGTTGTCGAAGACCGAACGGCCCTCCTCGACGGCCTCGACGATGCTCGCGAAGTTGTCGTCGAGCAGGATGATGTCGGCGGCCTGCTTCGCCACGTCCGTGCCGCTGATCCCCATGGCGATGCCGATGTCGGCAGTCTTGAGCGCCGGCGCGTCGTTCACGCCGTCGCCCGTCACCGCGACGATCTCGCCCTTCTTCTGTAGCGCCGCGACGATCAGCATCTTCTGCTCGGCCGCGACGCGTGCGAAGAGGATCTCGGGGGCGTCGAGGGCGAGCTGCAGCTGGGCCGGCCGCATGCGCCACAGCTGTTCGCCGGTGATCACGACGGGGCGCGCCGAGCGCACCAGGCCGATCTCGCGGGCGATCGCCTCCGCCGTGTGCGGGTGGTCGCCGGTCACCATGACCACGCGGATGCCCGCATCGGCGCAGCGCGCGATGGCCGCTGGCACCTCCGGTCGCGGCGGGTCCTCGAGGCCGACGATGCCGCTCAGGGTCATCCCGGCCTCGCTCGCCGTGCCCCCCTCGGGAACCGCCGCATGAGCGAAGGCGAGCACACGCAGCCCCTTGCCGGCCATCGCGTCCTGGGCCTGCAGGAAGGCCTGGCGCGTGGCGTCGTCGAGCGGGACGGTGCGCGAGTCCCACTGCACGCGCTCGCAGCGCGGCAGGACCGTCTCGAGCGCACCCTTGCAGAACAGCATGCGCCCGTCCGGGCCGTCGCAGACGACAGACATGCGCTTGCGGTCGGTGTCGAAGGGGATCTCGTCGATCCGGCGCACGTCTGCCACCGGACCGCCGATCTCGAGCCCCAGCGTGGCGAGGGCCACCTCCATCGGGTCGCCGAGCAGCCGGCGGCCGCCGTTGTCGTCGTCTTCCCGGAGGTTGTGGCAGAGGGCGGCGTTGCGGAACAGCGAGCGGTAGTCCGCGGCACGGTCCGGCCGGGACCGCAGGTCGTCCGGCGTGCACGTCTCCCCGCCGAGATACAGCGACCGCACCGCCATGCGGTTGCGGGTGAGCGTGCCGGTCTTGTCGCAGCAGATCACGGTGGTCGAGCCCAGCGCCTCGACCGCCGGCAGGTGGCGCACGAGGGCGTTGCGTTTCGCCATCCGCTGGGTCGCCATCGCGAGCGACAGGGTCACGGTCGGCAGCAGGCCTTCCGGCACGTTGGCCACGATGATGCCGATCGCAAAGAGCAGGTTCCCCCAGAACGGCAGGCCGAGCGCCTGCCCGATCAGGAAGAAGCCCACGCCCAGCCCAGTGGCGAGGAAGGCGACCAAGCGTGACAGCCACGCGATCTCGCGTTGCAGCGGCGACTGGGCCTCGCCGGCGGTCTGCGTGAGGTGGGCGATGCGGCCGAACTCGGTGCGCATCCCGGTGGCGTAGACCACGGCACGACCTGTGCCAGTGAGCACGGACGTGCCGGCCAGCAGCAGGTTGGTCGCCGTGAGCGGCGAGTCGTCCTCGCTCGGCCCGGCGTGGCGCAGCTTGGGCCGCGACTCGCCGGTGATGGTCGCATTGTTGACGCGCAGGCCGAGGGCCTCGATCAGGCGGCAGTCGGCCGGGATGCTGTCCCCTTCCTCGACGAACACGACGTCGCCCGGCACCAGCTGGTCGACGGGCGCCTGTTGCACGCCCCCGTCGCGCGCGACGGTCGCCTGCGGTGGCAGCAGCTCACGAAGGGCGGCGATGGCGCGCTCGGCGCGGTACTCCTGCCAGAAGGAGAAGACGCCGTTGATGACGATGACACCGATGATCGCCCAGCCGAGCCGGGCCATTCCCTGTCCGGGGTCGTAGGCCTCCGCCACGAAGCAGAGCGCCGCGGCGAGCCAGAGGATGATCGCGAAGAAGTGGGTGAACTCGCGCGCGAAGCGCAGCGGCAGCCGGACGGGCGCCACCTCCTCGAGGTGATTCGGGCCGAACTCGGCCAGCCGGCGGCGGGCCTCTGCCGCGGACAGGCCCTGCGGCTCGGACTTGAGGCTCGCCAGGACCTCGTCGGGGCTCAGGCTGGTGATGCGCACAGGCAGGCTCGCGTTGGGTGCACGACCCCGCTCCGGGCTTGTCCGGTCACCAGGGGCCGCCGGTCACGGAATCCGCGCCGCTGTTCCGCGGCCGGCCACGCTTGGCTACAATCGCGCCCCGAGGCGGGTGTAGTTCAATGGTAGAACACGAGCTTCCCAAGCTCGTTACGTGGGTTCGATTCCCATCACCCGCTCCATCTTTTCTTGCGTGAGGTCAGCGAGTTGCCGACTGGCCTGCCTTTCCCTCGGCGCGGTGTCCATCGGAACTGTCGGCTGGGATCCCTCTACCCGAAGTCGGGCCGGTCGGCCATCGGGCCGTGCGGTCGGGCTGGCCGCCGATCCCGAGGCCCACGAGCCGGCACACAGAAACTCAGATCCACCTGAGGCCCATCTGGCCGCTGAAATCAGCCGGAGATCGGGCAACTGACGCACTGAATTTCCGCCGGGATTTCGCTCCAACTATTGGGTCCTTCCTTCGATTCAGGCGCACTCATCCCGCGGCGGGAGGCGCGCACTTATAGGGTTATCGCCATTATGCTATTATGAAATAACCCTGATAACCTTCAATGGAGAGCGTCCATGAACGTCGGTGCAGACCATCCGGGGGTCTCGACTTTGGTTGGTACCCCGAAGGACGTGCAAGCCCGTCTTGGGAAATCGCGTGCTGACCGCGTGCTGGTGGTCGCCTTCGACCACATCAAACCGAGCGTCTTCCAGGCCCTGGCGGAGAACTTCACCAACGTGGCGTCCTCCATTTATGAGGTGTTGCTGGAGCGTCATGACCGGGAGTCGCTGGAGCGCCTGGCCGAGGTTCTGGTGCCTCGGATACCGCCATCTCCCCGCCTGCTCAAGGAAGCGGCCATGCTGGTACGCGCGCGCAAAGCCGTGCTGGAGAGCGGCGACTGGTTGACTGCGGCCGATATCGCACAACTGGCAGGACTGAGCACCCGCAATCCCAGCGCTCAGCCCAACAAATGGAAGAAAAAGGGGCTGATCTTCGCCATCAGCCACGGGGGTGTCGACTACTTCCCGGCCTATGGGCTGGACCGTGACGGTGGCTTCCGGCCGGTGAAGGCGCTCGCCAAGATCATCGAGACCTTCGCCGGGCACAAGGATGGCTGGGGCATGGCCTACTGGTTCCGCTCCGACAACAGCTTCCTGGGAGGCAAGAGGCCACAGGATCTGCTGGCATTGGCACCAGAGCGCGTGATCGAAGCGGCCATGGACGAGGTTCAGCAGATCGCCCATGGCTAGGCGAAGCGCCAAGCCCGCGGGCCGCGCGGAGCCGCTGCCCGGCGACGAGGCGTCTTCCGGCACGCCTGCCCCGCAAGAAAAGCTCCACATCACGCTCACCTCTCTCACAAAGGGGGCGGTGCTGCATCGTGTGCACCAAAGCAAATACCAAGCCGACCAGTTCAATCCGGGCGTGCAAGGTAACGCGCGTTTCAGTCCGATCGAGGATGAGCATGGAACCCCGATTCCCACCCTTTACGCCGGCACGACGATGGAGTGCGCCTTGATGGAGGCGGTCTTCCACGACGTTCCGCACACCGCGGGTTTCAAGAGCTTTGACAAGGGCAAATTGGCCGGCCAGGTGCATTCCACCGTCCAGGTCCAACAGGAGCTTCAACTCGTCGATCTGGCGAGCGTGCCCCTGCGCAAGCTGGGCGTGACGCGCAAGCAGCTCATCGACACCGAGAAGGACCAGTATCCGGCCACCCGTAGGTGGGCGGAGGCGATCCACCGCCAATGCCCGCAGGCCCAAGGGCTGTCCTGGGTCTCGCGACAGGACGACTCGGCGCGTGCCGTCGTTCTTTTCGGTGACCGCATCCCCGATGCTGCCCTTCGGTCGGAAGGCAATTCGCGCAGCCTGGTGGACGATGCGGACGTTTACGATGCGGTACTCGATCTGGCCAATCGAATCGGCGTCAACATCGTGCAGGGGAAGAACTGAACGGAGTGTTCGACCTCGTGGCTGCTCGGCACCACTGACCGGGGAACGCCGCTCAGACATCCACCCTCGCCAGCCGCTCGCGCCGCTTCTCCCAATCCGGCATCACCCGCCCGAGCAGCCGCCAGTAGGCCGGGCTGTGATTGGGGATCTTCAGGTGCACGAGCTCGTGCGCGATCACGTAGTCGAGCAGCACGGGCGGCAGCTTGACGACGTCGACGTTGAACGTGATCCGGCCGGCCTTCGTGGTGGAGCCCCAGCGGTGGCTGAGCGCCCTGATCGTGATGGGCGGCGGTTCCGAGATGTCGAGCCAGGTTGTCGACCCGAGCAGGCGCCGTGCGCGTTCGGCAATGACCCGACGGGCGTGCTCGCGGTACCAGTCTTCCATGAGCGCTCGCACGGCATTGCGGTCCTTCGGATCGGGCAGTGTCACCACGAAAAAGGCGCCGGACAGCTTCACCGACCGCTCGGGGCCTCGAACGATCTTCAACCGGTACTGCCGTCCCAGATAACGGTGTGTCTCGCCGTTGACCCACTGGCGTGGCGGTGATGGCGGCGGCAGGGCCTCGAGCTCGCGCCTCTGTCGTCGGATCCACGACAGCCGCCTGTGGATGATCCGCTCGACGGCTCCCGCATCGGCCCCCGCCGGCGCCAGGAAGGTGATCCGCCGGTCAGGCTCGACGAGGATCGCAACGGTGCCCCGTCGCCCCGTTCGCCTGAGGGCGTGGTGGACCGTATCTCCGGGAACGGTGAGGGTCCGCGCCTCGCCGGTGTCCGCGGTCACGGCACCCGCCGCCGGGCGATGTCGCTGACTCGGTCGAGGACGCGGTCGATCGTGTCGTACCGGAAGTCGATGCCCTGCGCCTGCTTCAGTGCGAACAGCTCGTCCTCGATGGCGATCTTCATCTGGTTCTGGACGTCCACGTCCGAGATCCAGTCGACCTTCCGCTTCGCCAGGATGATGTCGTCGATGCGCGCCGCCAGGCTCGCGGCAATCTCCGCCGGCAGGTCGACCCCTGAATCCTTCGACTGGTCGCGAACGACGTCGTAGTACGACCGGGCGAGCAGACGATCCCCGAGTCCTGCCGGGACCGCCTCGTAGTCGCGCCGCTCCCTGACCCGCTCGCGGATGTCCTCCATCGCCACGAGCAGCTCCAGCTGCGAAATGCGCTGCGCTTCCGCGTCCGCGAGCGTCTTGTCGATCAGCTCGGAGAAGCGCTTGTCGAACACCGGGTCCTCGTCGAGGTGCTCGTGGATGGCGCGGCGCACACGGTTCGCAATCACCTCGGCCTTGGCGCGTGGGTCCTCGACGGACGCGAGCTCCCTGGCAAAAGCCTCCTTGGCGAGGACCGACACAGGCTCGACGAGCGTCTCCACCTGCCCCGCGCCCACGTAGGTGTCGAGCAGCTTCTGGATCGGCCCCTGGTACTGCTTGAAGTCGACGGTTTCGGCGTACCGGCGGGCGACCGAGGCGCGCAGCTGTCAGGTATGAGTCACATTTTTTTTGGTCGAGGTCCGAAAGTACGTCGACGCGGAGGGCCGGTGCCCCATTGATGAATGGCTCAGCAGCCTGCGCGATCGGGTTCTGCGGTCCCGGGTCCAGGTCCGCATCGATCGACTCGCGCTCGGGTTAGAAGGCGACTGAAGGAGCGTCGGCGAAGGTGTCCGCGAGTTGGGGGTGTCGGCAGGTCCGGGACTCCGCATCTATTACGCGTGGGACGGTCCGCTGCTCGTGCTGCTGCTCTGCGGCGGCGACAAGTCGAGCCAGTCCGAGGACATCAGGCAGGCCAAGGCCTGCTGGAGAGACTACCGCGGCGAATGAAGCGCGTTCGGCCCCCTACGTCGGCGCCGATTATTTGCAGAGCACCGAGGATGTCGAGGCCTATCTCAAGGCCGCGCTCGAGGACGGCGACGAGCGGGTGCTGCTCAGGGCGCTGCGTACGGTCGCGGAGAGGAGGGGCGGGATCTCGCGCCTCGCCGGCGAGACGGGGTTGGCCCGGGAAAGTCTGTACCGCGCCCTGTCGGAAGACGGAAACCCCCGCTTCTCGAGCCTCGTCGCGATACTCAAAGCGATGGGGCTGGAGCTGGCCGTGCGGTCGCGCCGCGATGCGGCCTGAATCCTGGTGGATTGGTTCGATCGCCGGGAGTCGGGATCGTGCCGTCGGTCTCCCGACCGGGGTCGTCCCAGATTCTCCGGTGGCAGGTCACCCGCTGGCTGCCCACGCGAACGGATCGATCAGCTCGAGTCCGCACCCCTCGATATCGGCAACATTTCGCGTCGCGATCGCCAGTCCACGGGCGAGCGCAATGGCCGCAATCTCGCCATCGGGGACCCTCATCGATCGGCCGATCTCCCTGGGGAGCCAGCGCGGCCGCGATGCGACCGCGAGCAGTGCTTGCGCGTGCTAGCACTCCTGCCGCTCGAGTGCGTTGGGGGGGTGGTCGACGGCTGGCCAGGAAGGTTGCTTGCGTCGATGACGTCGTCCGGAGCCTCGAGGCGGCGCACGTAGATCCGGGGCATTCGGCGCCGCGCTCACCGGGCCGCTTCGCCGGCCCCAGTGTCCTCGTCCCAGATCAGGTTCAGCAGCTCGATATAGGGCAGCCGGTCGATCACCGGGCAGCGTGGGCAGCCGGTCGTGGTCGGCGGGCGACGACACCCGGCGCACTGCTGGACCGTGTTCCTCGCCGCCCGAACCTCCAGGGCGAGGCTGCGGAGCTCATGCATCCGTTTCTCGATGTCCGCCAGGATGGCGTCCAGCCGGGCCGAGACCGCTGTCTGGCTGTCGTCCCCGGTGGCGCTTCGCGGTCGCAGGTCGGCGACCTCCTTGATGGACTCGAGGGAGTAGCCGCCCTGCGCCAGTCTGAGGATCGCCCGCAGGCGATCGACATGTCGCGCGGAGTAGAGGCGGGTGCCGCCCGCGGTGCGGACCGGCTTCAGCAGCCCTGCTTCCTCGTAATAGCGAATCGTCCGGATGGACGTGGCCAGCATGTCCGCCACGTCGCCGATCTTGTGGAGCATCTGCGCCATCGCGTCTATATGACCTCGACGTCGAGTTTCCAAATCTTACGTAAACAGCATATTAGCCCGGGCTGGCCCGGAATCACGAGCAGACGTGCACCTCGATCGTCGAATGCACGATCTCATCGTGCACCGACAGCCAGGCACGCACGCGGTCGGGCGTCAGGCTCGGGTCGTGGGTCACGACGCTCAGCGCGCACGCATAGGCCCGCTTGCCGACGCGCCAGACGTGCAGGTCCGCGACATGGTGGCCGTCACCGGCCGGCCCGCCTTCCACCGCCGCCCGGATCTCCTCGACGACGGGGTGGTCCATCTCCCGGTCCAGCAGCACCTTGCCGGTGTCCCGCAGCAGTGTCCGTGCCCAGACCGCGACCAGGATCGCGCCGGCGATCCCCATGACCGGGTCCAGCCAGGACCAGCCGTAGAGCCAGCCGCCGGCGAGCGCCACGATGGCGAGCACCGAGGTCGCCGCGTCCGCGAGGACGTGCAGGTAGGCCGACCGGAGATTGAGGTCGCGGTGGCCATGTCCGTGATCATGGGCGTGGTCGTGGTGATGGCCGCGGTCCTCGTGAGCGTGACCGTGGTCGTGCGCCCTGCCGAGAATCGCTGCCGACACGAGATTGACCGCGAGACCGATGGCGGCGATCGCCATCGCCTCGGCGTAGTGGATCGGCTGCGGTGCGATCAGGCGCTCGACCGAGCCGAGCACCATTATCCCCGCGACGACGAGCAGGAACACCGCGCTCGCGAACCCCCCCAGGATCTCGATCTTCCAGGTGCCGAACGCGAAGCGCGGGTCGCCCGCGTGCCGGCGCGCGGCGGCGTAGGCGAAGGCGCTGAGGCCGATCGCGACCGCGTGCGAGCTCATGTGCCAGCCGTCCGCCAGCAGCGCCATGGAGTTGTAGAGCCAGCCGGCGACAATCTCGACCACCATCGTCGCCGCGGTGAGCCACATCACGGCCCGCGTCCCGCGCTCGCCGGCCTCGTTGCCGGTGTCGAACACGTGCTCGTGTGTCCACTTGGAAAGGTCGTGCGCGTGCATGGCCTGAGCTCCCGAATATCCGATGCAGGTCAGTATATGCCGCAGGCGGCAGGTCCTCCCGCGTCAGGGAGGCGTGGCCGTCCACGTGGCGCAGCAGACCACCATGAACGACGTGCACAAGGCTATGCTGGTGTGAGGCACGGCTCGACGTCACCGTGAACGGTCTTTTCGAACAACGAATGGAGGAGCGGACATGCAAAGGGGAGCGGCAACGCGCGGCAAGATGGCCCGGCAGGTGGCCGGCGCCGAAGCCATCGAGATCAAGGCGACCATCCCGGACCACCAGATCGACGCGGCGCTCGGCCGCTTCGGGCTGACCACGCGCAATGACGAGGAGCGCTACATCTACTTCTTCGACACACCCGAGCTGGGCCTGCTGCAGGCGGGGATGATCCTGCGGGCGCGGCGGGTCGTGGGTGACCAGCACGACAGCACAGTGAAGTTGCGGCCGGTCGCCCCCGAGGACGTGGCGAAGAAATGGCAGAAGTTCCCCGACTTCAAGATCGAGGCCGACGCGAGCGAGAAGGGCGTGGTGAAGTCGGCCTCCTTCACGATGCCGGTCGCCAAGGGGGTCATCAAGCGCATCGCCGACGGCAAGCGGCCGATCGCCAAGCTCTTCACGAAGGAACAGGAAGAGTTCCTGATGGCCATGGCGAACCGCAGTGTCGACTATGCCGGCCTGTCGGTGCTCGGTCCGCTGAAGGCCCAGCGCTGGAAGTTCGAGGACAAGGCCTGCCCGTGGCCGATCACCGCCGAGCTCTGGACGCGCGAGGACAAGGACCGGCTGATGGAGGTCTCCATCAAGGCGCCTGTGGTGCAGGCAGCGGTCGCGATCGGCGGCTTCATGGCCTTCCTGGCGGAGGTGGGTGCGGAGCACGACGTCGAGCAGCAGACGAAGACGCGCTGGGCGCTCGACTACTACGCCGCCAGGCTGCGGCGCTGAGGGCGCGCAGACGCACAGTCAACGCAATCCGGGGGCGGCACGGGGATACCTCGGCAGGCCCGGTGGTGCCGCTCTCCCGACAGCCGGCACGAGGCGCCGTCGCCGGGTCGGCTCAGCGCCGCTGCCGTCAGGGCTGCACCTTTCCCGACGCCGGCGTGGCCCGGGTCTGCGACCACTGCCGCAGGCGTTTGAGCTGCTCCTCCATGGTCTTGGAGAGCGGCACCATGCGCGCGGTGTTCCAGCTCACGTCCTTGTAGTTGAACG
>Ga0079037_100000706_pt1 | contig 15878 bp, 13 predicted proteins | sample Mud3Dept4metaG_FD_71479 | JGI IMG/M metagenome (GOLD analysis project Ga0079037, IMG submission 71479) | Freshwater wetland microbial communities from Ohio, USA, analyzing the effect of biotic and abiotic controls - Mud 3 Core 4 Depth 4 metaG | ecosystem: Environmental > Aquatic > Freshwater >... | reverse complement strand
CGGGAAATGCTCGCGGATGAACTCCGCGGGCTTGTGGCTGATGTCCAGATACACGCAGGGTTCGCCGAGCCGTTTCATCTCATGGTCGATGGCGCGCGCCACGATGTCGCGCGGTGCCAGTTCGGCGCGCTGGTCGAAACGCGGCATGAAGCGCGTGCCATCCGAGAGCTTCAGCAGGCCGCCTTCGCCGCGCACAGCTTCGGTGATGAGATACGTTTTGGCCTTGGGGTGAAACAGGCAGGTCGGGTGGAATTGTATGAATTCCATGTTGGCGATCCGGCAGCCGGCGCGCCAGGCCATGGCGATGCCATCGCCTGTCGAGGTATCCGGGTTACTGGTGTACAGATAGACCTTGCTGGCGCCGCCGGTGGCCAGCACCACACTGCGGGCGCGCAAGGTTTCGACTTTGCCGCGGCCGCGATCCAGCACATACGCGCCCAGCGCCTGATTGCCGGGCAACCCAAGTTTGGCGCGGGTGATCAGGTCGACAGCGATGTGATCCTCGAACAGCGTCACGTTGGGGCATTGCCGCACCTGCTCGACCAGTGTGGTCTCGATGGCGCGACCGGTGGCGTCGGCGGCGTGGATGACACGCCGGTGGCTGTGACCGCCTTCGCGGGTCAGGTGAAATTCCAGGCGGCCGTCGGGTCCTTGCTCGCGGGTGAACGGCACGCCGCGGTCCACCAGCCAGCGGATCGCTTCGGGCGCGCGCTCCACGGTATAGCGGACAATCGCCGGGTCGCAGAGCCCGGCACCGGCATCCAGCGTGTCCTCGACGTGCGATTCGATGGAATCGTCCTTATCCAACACCGCGGACACGCCGCCTTGAGCATAAAGCGTCGAACTCTCCGTGATGGGTCCCTTGGAAAGCACGGCGACTCGCAAGCGCGCGGGCAGGCGCAGGGCGAGACTGAGCCCGGCGCCGCCGCTGCCGATGATGAGTACGTCGAATGTCTTTGTCTGACTCATTGCTTGAGTCGCTCTGTATGATTAGGGTATGTTGTCGATGTTTTGCGCCCCGGCGCGGTGCTTGACCGGCACGGCGCGGGTCCGCTCGGTCGGCCAACCGAGCGAGCGCATTGAAAATATACCCTTAATCGGTCGCGGGGTGCGAACTATCTAACCCCCGGACTGTCTACCACACAATGCGAACGGAATCGCGTCTGTAGCGAAGAGGAAGGCCCGGATGGGCGAGCAGAGTGTCGATCGCGAACTGGTGGTTCGGGTTCAGCAGGGCGACAAGCGGGCTTTCGATGTACTGGTACTCAAGTACCAGCACAAGATCGTCAAGCTGATTTCCCGCTATATACGCGATCATGCCGAGTGTCAGGACGTGGCCCAGGAGGCCTTCATCAAGGCTTACCGTGCCTTGGGTGGGTTCCGTGGCGACAGCGCGTTCTACACCTGGCTGTACCGGATCGCGGTGAATTCGGCCAAGAAGGCCCTGTCCGACCTCAAGCGCGACCCGCTGGTTTCGGAATCCACGCTGTATGCCAGTGAAGACGGCGAGGAAACTTCGCGTGCCGGGAATGAACTAACCGACGGCGAAACACCCGAAGCCTTGCTGGCCAGCAAAGAAATCGCCGCGGTCGTGAACTCCGCGATCGAGGCGTTGTCTGAGGATTTGCGGCAGGCGATCACGCTGCGCGAGATCGAAGGCCTGAGCTACGAAGAGATTGCCGAAGCCATGAACTGCCCGATAGGGACTGTGCGTTCCCGCATCTTCCGCGCCCGCGAATCGATCGCCTCGCGCTTGCGGCCGTTGCTCGACACACGTGATGGCACGCGCTGGTGAGGCCATCGAGCCGCCGAACTGCCCAACCCGAGTTCTTTCCATGAACACGCCCTCCATCCACCCCGCAGCGAGCCCTGCCGACGATCTGCCCGACGACGATCCGCGGCGCTGGCTTTCGGCGTTGGCCGATGGCGACGCCGCTGCGGCGCAGCGCGCCTGCAGCCTGTGGCGCGACGACGCCGCGGCACGCCAGACCTGGCACACCTACCACCTCATCGGTGACGTCATGCGCTCCGAGGAACTGGCGCGTGCGCCGGCGCGCGACGCCGCCTTCCTCGCCGGCCTGCGCGCCAAGCTGGCCGCCGAGCCGGTGTTGCTGGCGCCGGCGACACTGCCGCGCCAGGGGCGCCCGCGCCAGGGCTGGCTGATGCCCGCGGCCGCCGCAGCCGGCTTCGCCGTCGTCGCCGGCGTGCTGGTGTTGACGCGCCTGGGCCAACCCGGCGTAGCCGGGCCGGCGGCGGTGATGGCCGGGGCCTCGGGCGCCGGACTGACGGCAGTGAACACGGCCGCCGCGCCGGCGACGCCAGCACGGCGCGATGCCGGCTTCATCCGCGATCCGCGGCTCGATGAATATCTGCGCGCCCATCAGTCCGCCGGCGGCGGCGTGGCCGCGGCAGCGCCAGGTGGTGCACTGCGCCACGTCGACGTCACCGTGCCTGCGGGTGCCTCGAGGTGACGGAGCCGGGCCTGAAGCGCTGGCTGCCGATCGCCACACTGCTGTCGTGCCTGCTGCCGGCCGGCGTGGGTGCGCAGGGCGGCGGCGGGACCCCGATGGCGGATGCACGCGCCTGGCTGTCGCGCATCCACGCTGCCGCCAGCAACGGCAACTACGAGGGCACGATGGTCTTCAGCGCCGGTGGTGCGCTGTCGAGTTCCCGCGTCTGGCACTACTGTGTCGGCGAGCAGGTCTACGAGAAGCAGGAGACGCTCGACGGCCGGCAGCAGCGCATCGTGCGTCACAACGACTCGGTGCACACGCTGTGGCCGCAGACACGCGTGGCCGTGGTCGAGAAGCGCGAGACCCTGGCGGCCGGGTCGACGACGCCGCAGACCGTCGATCCCCAGGCGCTCGACCAGTACGAGCTGCGGCCCGACGGCAACGCCCGCGTCGCCGGCCGCGAGGCCGTGGTGTTCTTGCTCGAGCCACGCGACGCGCTGCGTTATACGCAACGGCTGTGGGCCGACCAGGCCACCGGGCTGATGCTGCGCGCCGACGTCATCGGCCCCGGTGCCGAACGGCCGGTGATCGAGTCGACGGCATTCTCGGAGATCGAGATCGGCGTCAAGCCGCAGCCGGAAACGGTGCTGAAGGCGATCCGCAAGATCGACGAGTACCGCATCGTGCGCCCGCAACAGAAGCGCACCACGCTGGAGGCCGAAGGCTGGGCGCTGGCCCGGCCGGTGGCCGGCTTCCGCCTCGCTGGCTGCCTGCGTCGAGGCATGGAGACCGCCGGCGAGACCGAGCCGGTGCTGCAGGCCGTGTTCAGCGACGGGCTGACGCATGTCTCGGTCTTCCTCGAGGCCTACGACTCGCGGCGTCACCGCGGCGAGATGCAGGCGCGGCAGGGGGCCACGGCGACCCTGATGCGGCGCCAGGGCGAGCATTGGGTCACCGTCGTCGGCGATGTGCCACCGTCGACGCTCCAGCTCTTTGCCGAGGCCATCGAGCGGCGGCGCTAGGGGCTTGTGTCGGCGCGCCGACGCCCCGGCTGCGTTATCGGTAGCGTCGGACCCTGTTCCGGTTTCTTTCTTCTTCGAGTCGATCGCATGACAAACACCCTCACCCCTCCTGCTCCGGACCGGGCGCGTCGCCTGACGATGGCGCTGTTCGGCGTCCTGCTCGCGGCGTCCGCGCTGTGGTCGCCACCCGGCGCGGCGCAGACCGTGCAGTTGCCCGACTTCACCGAGCTGGTCGAGCGCGTCTCGCCTTCGGTGGTCAATATCCGCACCACCGAAAGGCGCGGCAGCAGCGCCGCGGCCGAGGGCATCGACCCCAACATCGAGGAGTTCTTCCGCCGTTTCGGCATTCCGATGCCGAACCGCCCCGACCCGCGTCGCGGCCCGCCTGGGGGTGACGACGAGCCACGTCAGCGGGGCGTCGGCTCGGGCTTCATCCTCAGCGCCGACGGTTTCATCATGACCAACGCGCACGTCGTCGAAGGCGCCGAGGAAGTCATCGTCACGCTCACCGACAAGCGCGAACTCAAGGCGCGCATCGTCGGCGCCGACAAGCGCACCGACGTCGCGGTGGTCAAGGTCGACGCCACCGGCCTGCCGTTCGTGAAGATCGGCGACGTCAACCGCCTCAAGGTCGGCGAATGGGTGATGGCCATCGGTTCGCCCTTCGGTCTGGAGAATACGGTCACCGCCGGCATCGTGAGTGCGAAGCAGCGCGACACCGGCGACTACCTGCCCTTCATCCAGACCGACGTCGCGATCAACCCCGGCAACTCCGGCGGCCCGCTGATCAACCTGCGCGGCGAGGTGGTGGGCATCAATTCACAGATCTACAGCCGCTCGGGCGGTTTCATGGGCATCAGCTTCGCCATTCCCATCGACGAGGCGCAGCGGGTGGCGGAACAGCTGCGCGCCAGCGGGCGCGTGATCCGCGGCCGCATCGGCGTGACCATCGCGCAGGTGACCAAGGAAGTGGCCGAGGCCATCGGCCTCGGTGCACCGCGTGGTGCGCTGGTGCAGAACGTCGAGCGCGACGGGCCCGCCGACAAGGCCGGCGTCGAGGCGGGCGACATCATCGTCAAGGTCGACGGCCTGGCGGTGGAGAAGTCGGGTGACCTGCCGCGCATCATCGGCGGCATCAAGCCCGGCACCCGGGCCGCGCTGCAGGTGTTCCGGCGCGGCAGCACCAAGGACCTCGGCGTGACGGTCGCGGAGTTCGAGCCCGAGCAGCGGCCGCCGCGCCGCGCCGATGCGCCGCAGGGTGGCACACCGCCAGTGACCAAGAGCGCGCTGGGGCTGACGGTGTCCGACCTGAACGAGAGCCAGAAGCGGGACCTGCGCGTGAAGGGTGGGGTGCGTGTCGATGCCGCCGAGGGTCCGGCCGCGCGTGCGGGCCTGCGCGAAGGCGACATCATCCTGGCCGTGGACAACACGGAGATTGCCGACAGCAAGCAGTTCGCCGCGGTGGCCGGGCGCGTGGAGAAGACGCGCAGCGTCAGCATGCTGGTTCGACGCGGCGACGGCGCCACCTACGTCGTCGTCCGGCCCAACCGCTGACCATCCGCACCAGCCTCCAACCCGGCCGGACAAGTTGACCTGTCCGCCGGGTCTTTCCACATCATGGAAGTTTGACGAGGTGCACGGTGGCGCGATACCGACACGACGTTCGGTTCGAATGTTAGTCGCTGCCCACTTCAAATTCCCGGCGCCTTCGATTACCGGCCGTGCCGTCTAGAATGCGGCTGTGAGGGGTCGGTTTACCCATCCTCGGGACCTGAAGCGCCGTCTTCGAGACCTGACCAGCCGGTCAGCCTATCCTGTGGATAATCTGTGCACAGTTCCTTCCTGTTGGAGGTCCGCAACGGCCGGAAAACAAGCAACGACGCGGGTTCCGGCACGGTTCAATTGGCTACAATGGTGGCCCAACAAGCAGTTGCCAAACGTTCTGTTGGAAGGCGCGTCACCCTTTTGGACGCGCCTTTTTTTTGCTTCCGGCACGGCCCTTCGGCCCGTCACATCGCAGCGCGATGTGAGCCTGCACCGCAGCCACTTCGTGACTGCTGCCGCAGCTGCGGCGACAGGCGTCACTAGACCATGAATCACATCCGCAATTTCTCCATCATCGCCCACATCGACCACGGCAAGAGCACGCTGGCCGACCGCATCATCCAGCGCTGTGGCGGCCTGTCCGACCGCGAGATGGAGGCGCAGGTGCTCGACTCGATGGACATCGAGCGCGAACGCGGCATCACCATCAAGGCGCAGACCGCGGCACTGAGCTACTTGGCGCGCAATGGCCAGACCTACCAGCTCAACCTCATCGATACACCGGGGCACGTCGACTTCTCCTATGAGGTGAGCCGTTCGCTCTCGGCCTGCGAGGGCGCGCTGCTGGTCGTCGATGCTTCGCAAGGCGTGGAGGCGCAGACGGTGGCCAATTGCTACACGGCACTCGACCTCGGCGTCGAAGTCGTGCCGGTGCTCAACAAGATGGATCTGCCGCAGGCCGATCCCGAGCGCGCCAAGCAGGAGATCGAGGACGTCATCGGCATCGATGCCGACGATGCCATTCCTTGTTCGGCCAAGACCGGCATGGGCCTGGACGACATCATCGAAGCGGTGATCCACCGCATGCCGGCGCCGCGCGGCAACCCCGACGGCCCGCCGCGCGCGATGATCGTCGACAGCTGGTTCGACACCTACGTCGGTGTCGTGATGCTGGTGCGCGTGGTCGACGGTTCGTTCAGCACCGGCGAGCGCATCCGCATGATGGCCACCAACACCGTCTACGGCATCGAATCGATGGGTGTGTTCACGCCCAAGAGCGTGCCGCGCGACGTGCTCAAGGCCGGCGAGGTCGGCTTCGTCATCTGCGGCATCAAGGAACTGCACGCGGCGAAGGTCGGCGATACGCTGACACTGGAAAAGAAGCTGCCCAACAACGCGGGCCCGGCCACCGAGCCGCTGCCGGGCTTCAAGGAGATCCAGCCGCAGGTCTTTGCCGGTCTCTACCCCACCGAGGCCAGCGAATACGACCAGCTGCGCGACGCGCTCGACAAGCTCAAGCTCAACGACAGTTCTCTCAGGTTCGAGCCCGAGGTCAGCCAGGCCCTGGGTTTCGGCTTCCGCTGCGGCTTCCTCGGCCTGCTGCACATGGAGATCGTGCAGGAACGCCTGGAGCGCGAGTTCGACCAGGACCTCATCACCACCGCGCCCAGCGTCGTCTACCAGGTTGAGCTCAACGACGGCACCGTGCTCGAGGTCGAGAACCCGAGCAAGATGCCGGACCCGGGCCGCATCAAGGAGATCCGCGAGCCCATCGTCACCGTGCACCTGTACATGCCGCAGGAATATGTCGGCCCGGTGATGACGCTGGCCAACAGCAAGCGCGGCCAGCAGCTCAACATGGCTTACCACGGCCGCCAGGTGATGCTCAGCTACGAGATCCCGCTGGCCGAGATCGTGCTGGACTTCTTCGACAAACTGAAGTCCGTCAGCCGCGGCTACGCCAGCATGGACTACGAGTTCAAGGAATACCGCGCCGCCGACGTCGTCAAGGTCGACATGCTGCTCAACGGTGACCGCATCGATGCCCTCTCGGTCATCGTCCACCGCAGCCAGAGCCAGTACCGCGGCCGCCAGGTGGCGAGCAAGATGCGCGAGATCATCCCGCGCCAGATGTACGACGTGGCGATCCAGGCCGCCATCGGCGCCAACATCATCTCGCGCGAGAACATCAAGGCCCTGCGCAAGAACGTGCTGGCAAAATGCTACGGCGGCGATATCACGCGCAAGAAGAAGCTGCTCGAGAAGCAGAAGGCCGGCAAGAAGCGCATGAAACAGATCGGCTCCGTCGAGGTGCCGCAAGAGGCCTTCCTGGCCATCCTCCAAGTCGACGACTGAATACGACACCCCATTCCATGAGTGCATTGACCGGCGTCCTCTACGGCGCCCTGATCGTCTACCTCGGCGGCTGGTTCCTGGGTTACTGGACGGGCAACTTCTCGCTCCTGCTGTTCGTGCTGACGGTGGTGACGCTGGCCTACTGGCTGGCCGAACGCCTGCGTTTCGCCCCGGCGCGCGTGGCGGCGGCCACGGCGCTGGAACAGCAGGACGCAGCACGCCGCGCGCAGTTGTCCGCGCAAGGCATCACGCGCGTGGACGGCGATATCGCGCAGGCGCGGCAGAAGCTGCTCATGCAGCCCTGGTGGCTGGACTGGACGGCGGGCCTGTTTCCGGTCATCCTGGTCGTCTTCCTGCTGCGCTCCTTTCTCTTCGAGCCCTTCAAGATCCCGTCCGGTTCCATGGTGCCGACGCTGATGGTCGGCGACCTCATCCTGGTGAGCAAATTCCACTACGGCGTGCGCCTGCCGGTGCTCAACAAGAAGATCATCGACAACAACCCGGTGCAGCGCGGCGACGTGATGGTCTTCCGCTACCCGGTGGATCCGCGGCTCGACTACATCAAGCGTGTCGTCGGCCTGCCGGGCGACGAGGTGGCATACCTGAACCAGAAGCTGAGCATCAACGGCCAGCCGGTGGCCACGGTGCCCAGGGGTGAGCACTACGACGACGACAGCCTGAGCTACGCGCCGCTGTTCAGCGAGAAGCTCGGCAACGTCGAGCACGAGATCCGCGTCGAACCGCGCCGTTCGGCCTACTACGGACCCGATCCCAAACGCTTCCCGATGGCCGAGAATTGCCGCTATTCACCCGAGGGCGTGACCTGCAGGGTGCCGCCCGGTCACTATTTCCTGATGGGCGACAACCGTGACAATTCGCAGGATTCGCGTTTCTGGGGATTTGTGCCGGACGAGAACATCGTCGGCAAGGCATTCTTCGTGTGGATGAATTTCGGCAACCTGGGGCGCATCGGCTCGTTCCATTGACGAGCCGCGACCCGGCAGGAGACTGCAGCCCATGAGCCCATGGAACACACCGGCCCCCGGCCCCCGTCCACGCTGCCAGCCGCGGCGCGGGCGGCAGCGTGGCGTCACGATGTTCGGCCTGCTCTTCTGGGGCATCATCGTTGCCTTCTTCGGCTACCTGCTGGTGCGCGCCCTGCCCACGGTCAACGAATACGCCACCATCCAGCGCACCGTGGAGAAGATCGCCCAGGAGCAGCCGGCCACCGTGGCCGAGGTGCGCCGGGCCTTCGACAGGCAGAAGGACATCGAGTACTCGATCAGCTCGATCTCGGGCAAGGACCTGCTGGTGACGAAGGAGAACGACAAGGTCGTGATCGGATACGCCTACGAAAAGGAGATCCCGGTCATGGGCCCGGTATTCATCCTCATCAAGTACGAGGGGCGATCCAGGTAATGCCCGGTTGCCGCGCTCGCCGCCTCGGCTGCCCGGCGAGGTGGCCGGAACGATGAACACCACCGCACTGCAGGCGCTGCAGCAGCGTATCGGCTACCAGTTTGCACAGCCCCACTTGCTGCTGCGCTCGCTCACCCACCGCAGCTGGGGGGCCGAGCACAACGAGCGGCTCGAGTTCCTCGGCGATGCCGTGCTCAGCCTGGCCATCTCCAGCCTGCTCTTCGAGCGCTTCTCCGGCAGCGACGAAGGCGACCTGACGCGCGTGCGCGCCCACCTCGTGCGCGAGGACAGCCTGCACCGTGCGGCGCTGCTGCTGGGCCTGCCCGAGGTGCTGCGCCTGTCCGACGGCGAGATGCGCGGCGGCGGCGCGCAGCGGCCGTCGATCCTGGCCGATGCGGTCGAGGCCGTCATCGGCGCCGTCTTCGTCGACGGCGGCTACGCGTCGGCGCAGGCCGTGGTGCAGCGGCTGTTCGGCGACATCATCCAGGCCACCGAAGCCGACAGCTGGACCAAGGATGCCAAGACCGAACTGCAGGAATGGCTGCAGGCGCGGCGCATCGCCGTGCCGCTGTACCGCATCACGGCCACACGCGGGCAGGCGCATGCGCAGACCTTCGAGGTCGAGTGCGCCGTGCCGACCCTGGGGCTGGCCGAGACAGGCGAGGGTCGTTCGCGCCGCATCGCCGAACAGGAAGCGGCGCGGCGCCTGCTCGACGCGCTCAAGGCCAGCGACCGCCCCGGCGGCCCGTTGCGATCGTGAGCCCCCACGCTGCCTTCGGTCGCTGCCCCCTGGGCGGGATCATGCTGTGCACCGGCGAAGCCGGATCCGCGCATGACCTTGGCTGAGGAACCCATGCCCGAACCGGTGCAGCGCTGCGGCCTGATCGCCATCGTCGGCCGCCCCAACGTCGGCAAGAGCACGCTGCTCAACGCCCTGGTGGGGCAGAAGATCAGCATCACCTCGAAGAAGGCACAGACCACGCGCCACCGCATCACCGGCGTGCGCACGGTCGGCGGCACCCAATTCGTCTTCGTCGACACGCCTGGCTTCCAGACCACGCAGACCAAGGCGCTGAACCGCACGCTCAACCGCACCGTGACCGCGGCGCTGGCCGACGTGGACGTGGTGCTGTTCGTCGTCGAGGCCGGCCGCTTCGGCCTGCCCGACGCCAAGGTGCTGGCCCTGCTGCCGCCCGACAAGCCGGCGCTGCTGATCGCCAACAAGCTCGACGCCGTGCCGCGCCGCAACGACGTGCTGCCCTGGCTGCGCAGCATGCAGGAGCGCCATGCCTTCGCCGAGTTCGTGCCGATGTCGGCCGAACGCCCCGCCGACGTCGAACGCCTGTTCAAGATCGTCGAACCCTACCTGCCCGAGCAGCCCTGGTTCTACGAGGAGGACGCGCTCACCGACCGCAGCGACCGCTTCCTGGCCAGCGAGATCGTGCGCGAGAAGCTGTTCCGCCTCACCGGCGACGAACTGCCCTACAGCTGCACCGTGGTGATCGAGAAATTCGAAGAGGAAGGCAATCTCCGGCGCATCGCCGCCAGCATCGTGGTCGAGCGCGAGGCGCACAAGGGCATGGTCATCGGCGAGGGCGGCGAACGGCTCAAGCGCATCGGCAGCGAGGCGCGGCAGGAGCTCGAGCGCCTGCTCGGCGCCAAGGTCTTCCTGGAGCTGTGGGTGAAGGTGCGCTCGGGCTGGGCCGACGACGAGAGCCACCTGCGCAGCTATGGCTACGAATGAACAGGGCAGCCCGCGCACGCAGCTGGCCTATGTGCTGCACCACTACGACTGGAGCGAGACGAGCCTGATCGTCGAGCTCTTCACGCGTCAGCTGGGCCGCGTGGTCGTGGCGGCGAAGGGCGCCAAGCGGCCGACCTCGCAGCTGCGTCCGGTGCTGTTGCCCTTCCAGCCCGTGCTGGCGCACCTGGGCCGCATGCCGGCCGATGACCAGTCGGAAGTGCGCACGCTGCGCAGCGCCGAGTGGGTCGGCGGTGCGCCGCTGCTCGGCGCGGCGGCGATGTTCGCCGGCTATTACGTGAACGAGCTGCTGCTCAAGCTGCTGGCGCGCCAGGATGCCCATCCGGCGCTGTTCGACGCCTACGCCGACACCCTGGGCGCGCTGGCCGGCGCAGCCAACGAAGCGGCGGCGCTGCGCGCCTTCGAATTGCTGCTGCTGCGCGAGACCGGAGTGTTGCCCAGCCTGGCGCTGGTCACGCTCACCGCCGAGCCGCTGCAGCCCGCCGCGCGCTACACCCTGCACGCCGAGGCCGGCGTCGAGCCCGACGCCCACGGTCCGCCGGGGGCCGCCTGGGTCGGACTGGAAGCCGCGCTGGCTCACGGCAGCACGGCAGCGCTGCGGCAGGCGGCGGCGCCCCACGCCACGGCGCTGCGGGCGCCGCTGCGCTCGCTGCTTCACTATCATCTGGGCCACAGCGCCTTGCGCACACGCCAGGTCTGGCAGGGCGTGCAGCGCCTGACCGAGACCACCTCGCGATGAACCCCCTCGTCAGCCCGGACTTCGCACGCAGTGGCACCGCGTTGTCGGTCAACGTCAACAAGGTCGCGCTGCTGCGCAACACCCGGCAGCTGGGCATCCCGAGCGTGGTCAAGGCGGCCACCCTGTGTCTGGAGGCCGGCGCCGACGGCATCACCGTGCACCCCCGGCCCGACGGGCGGCACATCCGCACCCACGACGTGCGCGACATCGCCGCCTTGCTCAAGGCCTGGCCGCTGGCCGAATACAACATCGAGGGCAACCCCTTCCACAACCTGATGGACTTCGTGCGCGAGGTGCGCCCTCGGCAGGCCACCTTCGTGCCCGACAGTGCAGGCCAGTTCACCTCGGATCACGGCTGGGATCTGGCCGCCGACGGCGACCGGCTGCGACCCCTGATCGCCGAGTGTCAGGCCCTGGGCGTGCGCGTCAGCCTCTTCATGGACCCGCAGCCCGAGGCGATGGCGCTGGTGCGTGCGGTGGGGGCGCAGCGCGTCGAGCTCTACACCGAGCCCTATGCTGCGGCGCACGGCCAGGCCGGGCAGGAAGAGCAGCTGGCGCGTTTTGCCGCTGCGGCCGCCGCGGCGCAGGCGCAAGGCCTGGGAGTGAACGCCGGCCACGACCTCAACCGCGACAACCTGGCCGACTTCCTGCGCGCCGTGCCCGGCGTGCTGGAGGTATCGATCGGCCACGCGCTGGTGGCCGACGCGCTGGAGCTGGGTCTGCCGGAAACGGTGCGCGCCTATCAGCGTTGCATCCGCGCAGCGGCGGGTGGTGCGTGATCTACGGCATCGGCACCGATGTCTGCGACATCCGCCGCATCGAGGCCACCTGGGCCCGTCGCGGCGAACGCTTCGCCGAGCGCGTGCTCGGGCCAGACGAATTGCGCATCTTCCATGGCCGCCTGGCACGCGCGCCGGCGCGTGGCCTGCGCTTCCTGGCGACGCGCTTCTCGGCCAAGGAGGCCTTCTCCAAGGCCATCGGCCTGGGCATTCGCAGCCCCATGAGCTGGCGCGCCTGCGAGATCCTGAACGAACCCGGCGGCAAGCCCTTCTTGCGTCTGTCCGGCGCGCTGGCCGAATGGTTCGAGCAGCGCGGCCTCGTCGGCCATGTCAGCGTCAGCGACGAAACCGACTACGCCGGCTCCTTCGTCGTCGTCGAGATCCGAGAACCTGCACGGAGAGCCACCGCATGACTCCACACGCGCCCGTCGTGCTCGACATCGCCGGCACCTCGCTCACCGCCGTCGATCGCCGGCGCCTGCAGCACCCGCTCACCGGCGGCCTGATCCTGTTTGCGCGCAACTGGGTCGACCGGCGCCAGCTCACCGAGCTCACGGCGGAGATCAAGGCCGTGCGCCCCGACGTGCTGATCTGCGTCGACCACGAAGGCGGCCGCGTGCAGCGCTTCCGCACCGACGGTTTCACGGCCTTGCCGCCGATGCGCACGCTGGGCGAGTTGTGGATGCGCGATCCCCTCACCGCCACCGACGCCGCCACCGCGCTGGGCTTCGTGCTCGCCGGCGAACTGCGCGCCTGCGGCGTCGACCTCAGCTTCACGCCGGTGCTCGACCTCGACTTCGGCGCCAGCAGCGTCATCGGCGACCGTGCCTTCCACCGCGATGCACGCGTCGTCACGCTGCTGGCCAAGAGCGTGATGCACGGCCTGCTTCGCGCCGGCATGGCGAACTGCGGCAAGCACTTCCCCGGCCACGGCTTCGTCAAGGCCGACAGCCACGTGGCGGTGCCGGTGGACAAGAGAACGCTGAAGGCGATCCTCGCCGACGACGCCAGACCCTACGAGTGGCTCAGCGCCAGCCTGAGCGGTGTGATGCCGGCGCACGTGGTCTATCCCAAGGTCGACCACCGCCCGGCCGGCTATTCCGAGCGCTGGCTCAAGGACATCCTGCGTGGCCAGTTCGGTTTCACCGGCGCGATCTTCACCGACGACCTCAGCATGGAAGGTGCGCGCCACCTCGACGGCGCCACGCTCACCTACACCGAGGCGGCGGCGCTGGCGCTGGACGCCGGTTGCGACCTCGTGCTCCTGTGCAACCAGTCGCCGGACGGCGGCGCCGCCGTGGACGAATTGCTGGCCGGGCTGGGCCGCGCCGCGGCGGAGGGCCACTGGCAGCCGGACCCCGGCAGCGAGCAGCGGCGTCTCGCCCTGCTGCCGCAGACGCCGCCGCTGGCCTGGGACGACCTGATGCACGACGCGGCCTACCAGCGGGCGCTCGAACGGCTGCCTTGACCCAGGGGGCCTGAAAGCAGAACGGCCCCGCATCGCGGGGCCGTCCGGTCATGTCGACGTGAGGATCAGGCTGTGTTGGCCTCGAACGGCAGCTTCAGCTGCGAGAGGTCCTTGCGCGTCTCCACCAGCACCAGCGGGCCATCGTCCACCAGCACCTGGCGGCGCGGCTCACGCGGCGGCCGTACCGGCGGCGGCTCGGCAGCCATCGCCTCCTGCACGGCGCGGATCTTGTCGGCGTCGGACAACACCCACTCCAGGCCGGCCGAACTCGCCAGCGTGCGCAGCTCGTCGGTGGGCAGCTGGTAGGGCTCGATGCGGATCGGCGCCGCAGCCGGCGGCGGCGCGACCATGACCGCGGCGACCGGCGTGGGCTCGGCTGTCGCCGTCGCCTGCCATTCGGCCACCGCCGTCACGGTCTCGGCGCCTGCAGCGGCCGGCGTTGCAGCGGGTGCCCAGGACGCTTCCACGGGGGGTTCGGCGGGCGCAGCTTCGGCAGCACCGACGGCTTCACCCTCATCGCGCACCCGGTCCCGGCCACGGCCGCCGCGGCGGCGACCGCGCGGGCCGCGCTCTCCGGTCTCGGCCGCAACTTCTGTCGACGCCGCCGCTTCCGCCACCGGCACGGCTGCGCCGCCCTCGTCGGCGGCAGCGGCCGGTGCCTCGGTCGGCATCGCGCCTTGGGCGATCACCGTCACTTCGTCGCTCCGACCCTCGGCGCGATCGCGTCCACCGCGACGGCGACGTCGGCTCCGGCCCTCACGATCGGCATCGCCGGTGCCGGCTTCGGCGCCCTGGTCGGTGTCGACGAACGCCTGCGGTGCGGCTGCGGCCTCCTCGGCCTTCGGGGCGCGCTCGGGCCGCGGTCCGCGGCGGGAGTCGCCCCGGCCCTCGGCCCGCGGTTCAGCGCGACCTTCGCCGCGTGGCGCGCGCTCCTCCCGCTCGGCGGGCGGCGCTTCGGTGGCACCTTCGGCACGGGCGCCGCGGCCATTGCGTCCTTCCCGTCCTTCCCGTCCTTCCCGGCCCTCGCGGCCCTCGCGGCCCTCGCCGCGCCCACCGCGCGGTCCGCGGTCGCCGCGCTCGCTTCGGTCGCCGCGCTCGCCGCGACCACCGCGGTCACCGCGCTTGCCTTCGCGCTTGTCGGGCGCCGCCGTCGCCACTTGCGCGGCCCCCGCCGTGGTGACCGCCGGCGCGGCCACGGTTGCAGCGGCGGCCGGCGCCGGCGCGGGTGATCCGCCCAGCAGCTTCCTGACCCAGCCGAAGAACCCGCTGCCGGCCGGGGCCGGTGCAGGGGCCGGCACGGGCGCGGGCGCGACCGGAGCCGCTGCGACCGGGGCGGCCACGCGCACCGGCGGCGGCGGCGGTGCCGGCGGCGCCGGCTGGTCGGGCAGCACGCCCTTGATGATCGGCTCCTGCTTGGTGCGCCCCTTCTCGGAGGCATCGCGGCGGCGCGTGATGCCGACCTCGTCGTCCGGCTCCTCGATCATCGTGTAGCTGGCCTGCAGACCTTCCAGCCGCGGGTCGTCGTGGCGCAGGCGCTCGAGCTTGTAGTTGGGCGTTTCCAGGTGCTTGTTGGGCACCAGGATCACGGTGACGCGCTGCTTGAGTTCGATCTTCGTGATCTCGGTGCGCTTCTCGTTGAGCAGGAAGCTCGTCACCTCCACCGGCACCTGCACGTGCACGGCGGCGGTGTTTTCCTTCATCGACTCCTCCTGCACCATGCGCAGGATCTGCAGCGCGGAAGACTCCGTGTCGCGGATATGACCGGTGCCGTTGCAGCGCGGGCAGGTGATGTGGTTGCCTTCGCTCAACGCCGGGCGCAGGCGCTGTCGCGAAAGCTCCAGCAGGCCGAACTTGCTGATCGAGCTGAACTGCACGCGGGCGCGGTCGAAGCGCAGCGCGTCGCGCAGGCGCTGTTCGACCTCGCGCCGGTTCTTGCTCTCTTCCATGTCGATGAAGTCGACGACGATGAGGCCGCCCAGGTCGCGCAGCCGCATCTGGCGCGCGATCTCGTCGGCCGCCTCCAGGTTGGTGCGGGTGGCGGTTTCCTCGATGTCGGTGCCGCGCGTCGAGCGCGCCGAGTTGACGTCCACCGAGACCAGCGCCTCGGTGTGGTCGATGACGATGGCGCCGCCGGCCGGCAGCGTCACGGTGCGGCTGAAGGCGGTCTCGATCTGGTGTTCGATCTGGAAACGCGAGAACAGCGGCGCATCGTCGCGGTAGCGCTTCACGCGCGACGCCGTCTCCGGCATCACGTGGTTCATGAACTGCTGCGCCTGCTCGAAGATGTCGTCGGTATCGATCAGGATCTCGCCGATATCCTGCGTGAAATAGTCGCG
>Ga0079037_100000704_pt1 | contig 15893 bp, 14 predicted proteins | sample Mud3Dept4metaG_FD_71479 | JGI IMG/M metagenome (GOLD analysis project Ga0079037, IMG submission 71479) | Freshwater wetland microbial communities from Ohio, USA, analyzing the effect of biotic and abiotic controls - Mud 3 Core 4 Depth 4 metaG | ecosystem: Environmental > Aquatic > Freshwater >... | reverse complement strand
GTCGAATTGCCCCGGGAGATATTCAAAGGGCCTCCTCACTTCTTCATGGAAAAATTTCTCGGGTATGGCGGTTCGAAAGATCAGCCGGACGTTCTCGGAAAGTTCATTGCAGAGGGTGGAGGTCCGGACGGCATGCCCGTAGCCGTGAGCGGTGAGGTAATAAAGAATTTTCATCGGGCCTTTGGGTCGGTCATCCAGCAGCAGGGGCGGTTCGAGAGCCGCCCCTGCAAAAGGTCTATTCATTTCCGGCGAGATAGTCTATGGCAGATTGGACTCCTCCCTTCTTAAAGGGAACGCCAGCCAGGGCCAGCCCCATCTCCACCCCGCTGAGGGTTCCGGCTAGCATCAAATCGTTAAAATCTCCCATGTGGCCGATGCGGAAAACTTTGCCCTGAAGCTTTCCAAGGCCGTTGCCCAGGGACAGGTTGAACTTCTCGAGGATTTTCTTGCGCAGGGCATCGGCATCGTGCCCTTCGGGGACCCGGACCGCTGTGACCGCGTTGCTGCACTCCTGCGGGTTCAGGCAGTTCACTTCCAGGCCCCAGGTGCGGACCGCCCGCCGGGCGGCCTCGCCGAAACGATTGTGCCGGACGATGACATTTTCCATACCCTCTTCCTGGATCATTTGAAGGGCCTCCCGCAGGCCGAAGAGGAGGTTGGTGGCCGGGGTGTAGGGGAAAAAGCCCGTCTGGTTGGCGGTGATCATGGCCTGCCAGTCCCAGTAGGACTTGGGCATACGGGCGGAAGATGAGGCCTTGAGAGCTTTTTCGCTGGCGGCGTTGAACCCCAGGCCCGGCGGCAACATGAGCCCTTTCTGAGACCCGCATACGGTCACATCCACTCCCCACTCGTCGTGCCGGTAATCCGTCAAACCCAGGGATGAAACCGTATCCACCATCAGTAGGGCCGGATGGCCCGCCCGGTCCATGGCTTTGCGCACCTCGGAAATCCGGCTGACCACCCCCGTGGAGGTTTCGTTGTGAACGATGGTAACCGCCTTGATGGCCTGCTGCCGGTCCTCTTTCAGCTTGTTCTCGATCTGCGCCGGGTCCGCTCCATGCCGCCAGTCCCCTGGGATGAATTCGGCCTGAAGGCCCATTTTGACAGCCACGTTTTTCCACATGGTGGCAAAGTGGCCCGTTTCAAAACCCAGGACTTTATCTCCCGGGGAAAGGGTGTTCACCAGCGCCGCCTCCCATGAGCCGGTCCCCGAGGAGGGATAGACGATGACCTTCCCCGAGGTCTTGATCAGCTTCTGAAGGCCATCGAGGACCTCCTTGGTCATGCGGGCGAACTCCGGCCCACGGTGGTCGATGGTCGGCTGGCTCAGGGCCCTCAAAACCCGGTCGGGCACATTGGTCGGCCCTGGAATCTGCAGAAAATGACGTCCTCTTTGAACGGACATACGGAATCCCCTTTCATTTATTTTATCTGAGGGTCTTGCAAGGGTCCCTTACTCCGTCATTCCTTCTGGCGAAAGCCGGAATCTAGAATTTTTCGAATCCCGCTCCGAGCGGGACTGGATTCCGGGTCGCGCTTCGCTTGCCCGGAATGACGGTTTTGCAGGAACCTCATCTGTAAAAAAATAATGGGCCAATGATGAACACAGATAAAAATGCCTGAAATTTGGAATGCCTACTGTCATAAAGCTCCGCATCGCCCCATGAAGGATTCGAACGATTCCGCCTCTGGATTTCGAAAGGAGTCCAGGGGACGGTCTTCGATGGGCAATTTTCCAAAATGCCGGACCGCGGCGATCGCGGTATGGACGTTTTGCGGAGCGGTATGAATGGAAACATCGTTAAAGAACATAACCATGCGTTCCGCTCTGGCGCCGGCCAGAACATACCGGCGGCATTGCTCCGCGATCCTCGACAACGGCCCATCCTGAAGAAGAAGCGTGCCAAGCCCCAGCATGAGAGACATCTTTTTCCCCCGGGCGTATTCCGCATAGGGCTCGGGTCCTGTCTTGGCCACATCCGGGTCCAGGCACATCAAAGCCCCCGGGCTCATCGAGGCCATCAGCCCGAGCATCCGGTAAAACTTCTCCGGGTGCTTGTAGAGATAGCTGTACCCCCAGTAGCCCATGCTGGTCACGTTGCCGATCTTCTCGTTCATCCGGGCCACATAGGGCATGACGAACTCTTCCATAATCTCCACGGTCACGATGGGAGGGGACGCCGCGGCATCGGCCCCGTTTCCGGAAATCTTGGGCTGGCCAGTGCCCTCCCGCTGGGCCTGCACCCAGGGAATCAGGACGTCATCGGTCAGGAAGGACAGGAGCCGGTGAGCGAAGGGGGGGTCCGTCAGGATGTCCAGGAGCAGGTTCTCGATCCCCCGGACGTTCACCGCCAGTGAAAAAGGCGAGCAGAAGCGGACCCGCACGGGGAGCCCAAGATCATAGCATCGCCGCATGACCTCGAGTACGAAAGGCATCCGGCCCGATTTCTTGAAGTCCGGAGGACGCAGGCGGTCCAGGTCCGAAGGTTGACGGATCAGGGGGTTTTGGCGGTCGATGTCCGGCATGCGATCCGATTCCCAGGTCAGGCGCTGCCCCAGGGCTTCGGCTTCGATGTTGTATATGTCGTAATAGAAACCGGGCATATCCAACTGGTAATACTCGAAGACGGCCAGATTCATCTCCACGAACTTCGCCGCGTTGGTATAGGCCTCCCTCATGTCCCCTCCGCAGAGCTTGACCACATGCTCATTGATCTGGGCCAGGATGGGAACCGTGTCGGCCTCTCCCTTGAGAAGCCGGGTGATCCTCTCTCTTGCAGCGGGGGACAGCTTCATGGGCGCCTCTTTCTGGAATCTTCCTCAACGGCAGAAGGAGATGTCCCGGACAGGTCTTCCCCAGTCAGGAGAAAATCTTCCCGGGTTTTTTCCCTGGCTTCCCTCCGGTCGTACCGGGCGAACATGGCCGGCTGGAGGTAATCGAAGTACTCCTGGCAGTTCTTATTGCGCGGGCAGCGTTTCTCGCAGATCTGCGGAGAAATCTGGGGCTGGTTCTTCCTGTGCCGGCAGACGATGAACAGGGTATCGGGGAAAAAGGAGTCTTCTTTGGTCTTGTCTTTGTTCATGATGCAAAAGGAAATAGGACCGCCTTTACCGCCTCCCGGGATTTCATGACCCGCAGGGCTTCATCGGCCTGGTTCAATGGGAACCTGTGGGTAATGAGCCGGGCAAAATCATGAAGCCGGGTGTAGACCAGCTGCAGGGCCATGTGGGTATGGCGGGTTTCGCTCACCCATACCCCCTGAAGGCGAAGATTCTTCCTCCCCACGTCCTGGAAACAGTCGAGTTCGATCTTCCCGTGGGGTTCCCCGAACCCGGCGGTTATGCAAGCCCCTCCGTTTCGCACGGCATGGATGCATTCTTTAAGGGCCTCGGGCTCGCCGGCCATTTCAAAAGCCACATCCACTCCCCTCCCCCCGGTCGCCTCCAGGATGGCCGTTCTCCGTTCTTCCGGAGAGAGGCGGTGGCGGTTCAGAAGAAGCGATGCGCCGAAGGATTGGCACATTTCCAATCGCCCTTCCGTTCCTCCAACAACGATGACCTGTGAAGCCCCGAGGGAACGGGCAAAGGCTACGGCAAAAATCCCCAGTGGCCCAACTCCCTGGACCAGGACCGAATCGCCCGATTCCATGCCGGAAAGGTCGAAGGCATGGGCCACCGTGGCTCCCGAGCAGGAAGCCGGCACCAGGGACGCCAGGTCCGTATTCTTCTCGACTCGGAAAAAATCAGACCGCCCGTCGAGAAGGAGATACTGGGCATAATTCCCGGTCAGGTAAGGGGGCTCGGCGCAGGAGGTGTGGATCCCGTGGACAAAGCGATGGGGACAGAGGGATGGTTCCATCTTCACTTTGCAGAAATAGCAGTGACCGCAGGTAACTCCCCTGGACCATAGAACTTTGTCCCCTGGCTTCAAGGGGATTCCGTACACATCCCCCTTTTTCCCTTTCATCTCTAAGATTTCCCCCGCTCCCTCGTGCCCCAGGATGACGGGAAGCCGGGTACGCGGGTCTCTCCCCTCCCACATGTGCACATCGGAGCCGCAAACTCCAGCCGCTTCGATTTTGACCAGGATGTCACCTTCCCGGAGCTTGGGCAGGGGGAAGCTTTTAGGGCCTAGCGGCTGGTTAAATTTTTCCAGGACCATTGCTTGAGCTTCCATCATGCTCTCTTTTAACGCTTTGCTCTATACTCTATGCCCTTTGCATTTTTATAGGGAGATTTTAAGAAACCGAAAGAGGGCCCGGGCCATCTCGTCTCTCTCGCACACCCCGCGGTGAAGCTCGGGCAGGGATTTCAGCTCGGCCAGCTTGACCGGGACCGGCTGCCCGCTGACCGCCGAAAGCTCATCCAGCAGGGCGAATTCGTCTTTTCCCGAAGTGTCCCGCCCCAGGGCCTCCAGCACCGCCTGGTTGAACTTGAAGGGACTGGCCGTGGAAGCTAGCAGGGCCAAAGTGCCGTCTCCCGTCTCTTCCCGGTACCTTTGCAGAACGCTGTATCCCACGGCCGTATGGGTATCCATCAAATATCCCTGCTTCTCGAAAGCCCACCGGATAGCGGTGAGCGTTTGCCTCTCGTCGGCGAAGCCCCCATAGAACAACCCTTGAAGCTCCCCCAACCCCCGCGGATCGATTTTATACCACCCCTGGGCGCCGAGTTCCTTCATCCACTGAACGACCACGCCCGCTTTGCGGCTGCCCAGCTCAAAGAGCAGACGTTCCAGGTTGGAGGAGATCAGGATGTCCATGGAAGGCGATTCGGTTTTGAAGAATTCCCTCCGCCGGTCATACACGCCGGTGCGGATGAATTCGGCGAGAACCTTGTTCCGGTTGGAGGCACAGATCAACCGGGACACGGGAAGGCCGCAGCGGATGGCGTAGTAGGCCGCCAGAATATTTCCAAAGTTTCCGGTGGGGACACAGATTAGGATCGGCTGGCCCTGCCGGACCTTGCCGGCCGCAACCATATCGTCGTACCCGGTAAAGTAGTAGGCGACCTGCGGTGCCAGGCGTCCCCAGTTGATGGAGTTGGCCGAAGAAAGCTGGAAACGATGGGAAGCCAGTTTTCGGTTGAGGGCCGAATCGGAAAAGACCTGCTTGACTCCGGTCTGGGCATCGTCAAAATTCCCCTTGACCGCGCAGGCCCCCACGTTCTTCCCCCGCTGGGTGACCATCTGCAGCCGCTGGATCTCGCTCACTCCCCCGTGAGGGTAGAAGACGAAGATGCGCACCCCCTCGGCGTCGGCAAACCCCTCCAGCGCGGCCTTCCCCGTATCCCCGGAAGTGGCTACCAGAATGACCACCTCGTATGTGTCCTTTTCTCCTTTCAGGGCGAAGGAAAGCAGGCGGGGCATGATCTGGAGAGCCATGTCCTTGAAGGCCTGGGTGGGTCCGTGCCAGAGCTCCAAAACCGCGGTTCCGTCTCCAAGGATTTTTAACGGAGCGGTTTGGGGAGATTCGAAGTTCTTTCCGTAGGCAGCCCGACAGGCGGTATTCAGCTCTTGATCGGTATAATCCGAAAGGAAGGGCCTCAGGATCCTGACTGCCCGTTCGGCGTACGATTTTCTTTGAGGGCCTTCAAAGGGGGCCGGGCCGAAAGAAGGAAAAGAGGAAGGAACGTATAAGCCATTGTCTTCTGCAATACCTTTGATAATCGCCTTTTTCGAAGGAATGGCCGGCGCAGACCCCCGAGTACTGATATATTCCATGAGAAGGATACTATCATATCCCTTGCATCCTGACAACCCGGGGAGCCACCTTGCCCACCTTCACTTTTAAGAGTCCTTTTTCTGCTCCAAACCAAGCTTGCGGCCCGGAAGCAAGGGCATTGCGCGGGAAAAGCATCGGCGGGGAAAGAAGTCTAACCGGAGATCCCGCTTGGCTTCCGCAGAATGGGGCGGGCCGCTCGGGCGCCCGGCCGGGCGCCCCTAAATCGGAAAACCCCTGTTATCGGAGAAAAAACGGCCTGCCCGCCCGGTCCAAGAAACGATCGGTGTCTCATGATTTTTCCGCCCAATGCCCTTGCTTCCGGGCCGGGCAATGTCTGACCTTCAATGGATCTTGTGCCTATTTGTGAAAAGGTGGAGGTGGTAAAATAGGAGTCCCCTGCCTCATCTGCTCTTAAAGCTGGGAAGAAATCCAGGGAGCCCCCCAGGCCTGAAGTCCGGTCGGATTTTTTCTCACCGCCATGCTCCGGAGCTTTTCAGCCCCATGGGCTCCGGGCGGAAAAGCCGGGCATCCATCTCTTTCAGGCCCGGGGATACGGGGAAATCAAACTGCACTGCCGGCTGGATGTCCTTACGGACTTCCATCCCCGGGGCGATTTCGGTCAAGACCAGGCCCTCCGGCTGCAGGCGGAAGACCGCTCTCTCGCTGATGTAGATCACCTCCTGCCCCTTCTCCCGGGCGAAGGCCGCGTCGAAGGTGCGATGCTGCAGCTCCCGCACGCCCTTGATGACTTTCCCTTCCTTGACAATCTTGAGCCGGCCGTCCGAAATCTCTCCTTCGATCCCCGCGGCAGTGAGAGTCCCGCAGAAGATGATCCTCTTGACAATGTGCAGGATGTCGATGAATCCCCCGGCCCCCGATAGGGCATGGGGGACCTTGTTCAGACGGCTTACGTTCACATTTCCTTGGCCGTCCACCTCGGCAAAGGCCATGGAAGCGGCATCGATCCCCCCGCCGGTCAGGAAATCAAACTGGGAGGCCGAGTCGATGATCGCCTCCGGGTTCATCGCCGCGCCGAATTGAAGTCCGGATAAAGGAACCCCGCCGATGGCCCCGTGTTCGATGGTGAAGGTGACCTGATCAACCAGGCCTTCCTCGGCTGCAACCGGCGAAATGAGCGATGGAATCCCAAACCCAAGGTTGACGATATCCCCCTTGCGCAGCTCTATCAGCGCCCTGCGGGCGGCCACCTTCTCAATGCTAAGGGGGACCGGCTCGATCCGCCCCAGGGGCTTTTTCATTTCCCCGCTCACCGCCGGGTCATAATCGATCCCCGTGGCCTGCTTCTGTTGCTCATCGATCACCACCGCGTCAACCAGGATGCCGGGGATTCTCACCAACTGGGGATTCAAATGCCCCCGGGGAGTAATCCTTTTCACTTGGGCGATGACTTTCCCGCCGCAGTTTTTGGCGGCCATGGCCAGGTGCAGCATGATGGAAAAGGACCCCTCCTGTTCCATGGTGATATTTCCCTGCTCATCCGCCGTCGTCCCGCGAAGGATGGCCGCGTGAACGGGAAAGGAACGATAGAAGAGATATTCCTTTCCTCCAAGCTGGAGGACTTCGATCAAATCCTCCCGCGTTCTGTCGTTCATCCTGGCCCCGTTGAGCCGGGGGTCCACGAAGGTCCTGAGTCCCACCTGGGTGATCAAACCCGGCCTCTTGGCGGCGATCTCCCGGTGCAGGTGCATGAGCACCCCCATGGGAAAATTGTAGGCTTCCACCTTGTTTTGATAGACCATCCCCACCAGCTTCGGAGGGGGCGAAGAAGCGGGAGCGGTGACGTAGGAGCCGCCGATGACCCGCCGGATCATGCCTTCGTGGGCCAGGTGATCCGCGCCGGCCAATCCGTACACATCCCCCACGGCTACCGGGAAAACAACGGTCAAGTCACGGGGCGAAGCCGTTTCCAAAAACCTTTTCTCCAGGGCGGCCAGCACCTTCTCCGGCACCAGCGCTCCGATGATCCCGCAGACCGAAACCGTGTCTCCATTCCCAATCAGCTTGACAGCCTCTTCAGCGGCCATGATCTTGCCGGCCATTTTCTGTCCCTCCTCCACTTTTCTCCGATCAGGCTTGTTTGCGCCGGATCATGATCGTCTTGAATCCCGATTGGATCACCGATTGATCTTGCTTTAAGACCTGGAAGAAAAACCGAATCACCCCCCGGTCCGGCTTGCTCCGGCTCGGCGTTTTTTCGTCCACCCGCACCTTGACCCGGATCGTATCGCCCAGAAAGAAGGGGGCTTCAAACTTCCAGGAGTCGATTCCCAGAAAGGCGATGGCCGTCCCCTCCACCAAGCCCAGGCGGAAGAACAACCCGTGGGAAACGGCCAGGCCCAGGAGTCCGTGGCCGATTCGTTTTCCGAACTGGGTCGTTCTCCCAAAGGCCTCGCTGGTATGCAGTTCGTTGTAATCCCCGCTCATGGCCGCAAACAGGACCACGTCGGTTTCGGTCAGGGTGCGCGTCGGGGTTACGTATTCTTCACCCACGGCGAAATCGTCGAAGAACTTGCCCGGCATGGCTTTCCTCCTTTGAGCTTACCCCGGCAGGCCCAAGTCCATTCCTTGCGCCCGCAGGACATCCTGAATTTCTTCTATTTTGATTTCCGAAGGCGACTTCCCCCGGTCTAGAGCCAAAGCGGCCGCCGTTCCCGCCGCCTGCCCGGTCGCCGAACAAACCGGGATGAGCCGCAGCTGGCCCAGGATCTCCTCCTCCGCCGATAGACACCTTCCCGCCACCAGAAGGTTCTCCACCTTCTGCGGAAGGATGGACCCGTATGGAAGTCTCATAGACCTGTAGGCGTAAGGCTTCACCACCGTGTCGGGAAAGATGCTTTTCTGGACCTCCTCCCCGGAAGGAGAAGCCATCCCGATAATCTGACGGGTCGCCCGCACGCCGGCTTGAGTTGAAGTCATCTCGATTCTTGAATTTTCAAAGCCCGGGATGTTCTCTTTCAGGAATCTGGCCAGACGCATGGCATGTTCCCGGGTGATCACTTCAGCCCGGGTCAAATCCTTGGGATCGGTACCATCCATATTCATCAGGTTTCCGGACCAGACATTGATCTCCCCTTCATAGACCAGCTTTTCCGCATGGACGCCCGGTGCTCCGAATTCTCTCTCAATCCCCAAATCAAAGGGCAAAGCCCCCCTGTCAATCGCTTCTTTCACCACCCTCCGGAGGTTTCCCCAATTTCCCATTTCCGCCAGGACTCGGGGGATATCCACGCCAGCCATATTGAACATCAGGGTCATGGGCTTCTTCAACAAACGGAAGGGAGCCCCGGCGAAAGCGGCGATGTCCGCATCCCCGGTCGCATCCACCACCATCCGGGCCAGCACCGCCTGCCGTCCGGCCTTGCTCTCCAGGACGATTCCCCTGATCCTCTGCCCTTCCATGATCGTCCCGGCGATATAAACATGGAACAGGAAATCGACCCGGCTCTCCTGCAGCATGTGGATGAATTCATACTTGATGAACTCCGGGTCTATGGCGTGCATGCCCAGCCATTCCGATTCTTCACCCGAATGACGGCAGGGAACATACACCCCCCGTTCTTTCAACCTTCCACCGATTTCAAGGTTGATCCCATTATCCAGGGGGGGAGTGGTGATGACCAGGGCCGAAGTCACCAGTCCCCCCAAAAACCCGTATTTCTCCAGGAGCATGACCTTCGCTCCGAGACGGGCCGCGCACACCGCTGCCGAAACTCCGGCAAAACCACCTCCGCACACGAGAAGGTCGACCTCGCCCACTACGGGGGTTCTTCTCTCCGGTTCGGTGATCCAGGTCATTTCTCTTCTCCCTTCCCCAAATCTCTTTTCTCCGAAACCGCTTAAAAAACCATTTTATCCGGAAAGGAAGAAATTTCAATGCCCGGATTTTGGCGGGTTGTTAAAATTTCCTCTCCTCGGGCGAATATTTCAATTGACCCTCGATTTCCCCTGTACTATGTTCTTCTGGTCATTTTAAAACCCATTGAACCTCCCTTCTTGCTATCAGAGCCCGCCTGCTATTAGAAGGAGGGGGGGAAGAGGTTTAGAAAGGCGGTAGGGGCGATTCATGAATCGCCCCTGCGATCCGTCATGGATAAATGTCGATGCGTGCAAAGAGGGAAAAATGGAAGGAATTCTTTTTACCCGGGCGGAAGCGGATCAGAAGCGGGTGGACCAGGAATGGGGGAGCTTGACATGGTTCGCCAGCAAAGAGCTGACCCAGTGCGATGACATCACCGTGGGATGGGTGATCATCAAGAGAGAAAAATCGAACCCGCGGCACATTCACGGAAATTGCTCCGAGGTGATCCATCTCCAGAAAGGACGGCTGAAGCACTTTGTGGGCAAGGAGTTCGTTTTCATGGAACCCGGAGACACCCTGGTGGTTCCCAGCGGCGTTGACCATCACGCTCTCAACATCGGGGATGAGGACGCGGTCATGATCGTCGCCTACCCTTCAGGCCAGCGCCATTTTCAGGCCGTACCCTCGAGATCTTTCAAATGAGTCGGAACATGCCGGAAGATGCCACCCGAAGGCCAAGAAATTCCAGCCCGGTTTGCGGGGGGGGGTCTTCATCCTTTAGGCATACGGAACTATTCTGGGGAGCCAATAAAATACTATTTTTTCACTCCCCGATTTTGGTTATAATTGAACAGGTGACAGCTTGATGAACAGACAGGCAGAATCGAAAAAATTCTAGCTCTCCTTTATTGATAAGCCCATGTACAACGAATTTTTTGGTTTCTCGGAAGAACCCTTTAGCCTTTCTCCCGATCCCAGTTTTCTTTACATGACCCTGAATCACCGGGAAGGTTTATCCTCCATGATGTCCGGAATCGAGAGAAGGATGGGCCTTATCACCATAACCGGCGATGTGGGAACGGGAAAGACAACTCTTATTTATACCCTGTTGAAGGACCTAAGGGGCAAATTAAGAACGGTATTCATCTTTAATCCCCGGCTGACTTTCAGGCAGCTCTTCAAGGCCATTCTTTTGGAATTGAAGGTGCCGGTAGCCGGGGAAAACACCTATACACTTCTGCAAAAATTTAAGCTGTTTCTCCGGGAAAGATTGGCCGAGGACGAAACGGTGGCGATCATCATCGACGAGGCCCACCAGTTGAGCCGCAAAGTACTAAGCGACCTTAACTGGTTTCTGGAGGAAGATTACCCCGCGCTTAAATTGCTGCAGGTTCTCCTCGTCGGCCAGTTGGAGCTTGAATCCAAGCTGGATTCCGAGGAATTGCGTCTGTTAAAGAATAAGATCACCATCCGGCATAGGCTCCTTCCCTTGAGTCTGGAAGAGTCCAAGGGGTACATTGACCACCGCCTGAGAGTAGTCGGAAGCAGCAGTTCAAGGGTATTCACCCCGGAAGCAGTCGACTTGATATGTGACTATGCCAAGGGGATTCCGCGGATGATCAATAACATCTGTGACGGAGCCCTTTTTGCAGGGTACAGTGCCTCCGTCCTAAAAGTCGACGTGGAAATCGTTAAAGAGGCCATTGCCGAGGGAGATATCCTTGCCACAGAAGAGTTCACTCCCGAGGAAGATTTCATTGCCGTGAAAGAGCGCCCTGCTGAGAAAGAGGCCAGTGCCAAAGAAAAGATCATATTCAAGCAAGACGGCGTCGCCGAAGTAGAGGTCAGGGCCAAAGAAGAAGCCGTTGCCGAAAAGGAAAGTCCCGCTGAAAAAGAAGCCATTGCCAGGGAACAGGTCACCGCCGCGAAGGAGGATACCGCCGAGAAAAAGGCCGTCGCGGACACCGGTGATTTGAAACCTCGGCAAGCAGGAGACTTTCATTCCTTGATCGATTCTTTTTTCAAAAAGATCGGAGGCTCGGACATGGTTTCGAAATGCAAACCGCTTCTTGATCATTTGAATCGGTCTGTGGGTCGAATGCTTCATTCCAAAAGAGGAAAGTAAGATCCTTCTCCGCAGCAAAAAACGAACGGAGGGTTGAGAAAAACCCGGCGTCTGTCCTTCATTCTCCCATCACCTGAACAACGATATTTCTTCTCCTCCCCCGGTTGTCGAAATCGATGAAGACGATCTGCTGCCAGGTTCCCAGGGCCAGGGAGCCTCGATGGATGGGCACCGTGAGGGAGGGACCGAGGAGGGCGGCCCGGACATGGGAGAAGCCGTTTCCGTCTCCCCATCTTGGGTCGTGGGCGTAAGGGACGTTGGAGGGGGCGATTCTTTCGATGGCTTTCTTCAGGTCCTCCAGGACTCCGCTTTCATATTCAATCGTGGTAACCGCACCCGTGGACCCTGGACAGAAAACAGTGACCGTTCCATTTATAATCTTGGAGTTGCTCACGATGGCCGAAACAGAGGGAGTCATGTCCTGGATGTCGCAAAAACCCCTGGTGGATAAAGAAATGACATCAGATAAGACCATGGTTTGCCTCCCGGCTATCCCTCATCGGGGAAAATATATATTGGGTTCAATTCCTGTATGAATTCAGCTCTTAGAAATGGCCTTCCGAAATCCCCCCTGCGCCCCTTTTTTAAAAGGGAGGAGTTGGATGGAAAGGTTTCCGGAATCGTTCCTTCTAATTTCCTAGGAGGGCTCCTTTATATTCTCCTTCAACCGCTGAAAATTTTCCCAGGAGAAACCTTCCCACCGGCAGGGAAGCAGGGAATTGTTCTGGAATAGAGGCTCCTCTTCAAGATCGAAGGGAGACATCCGCCGGGCCTTCTCGAATAAAGCCGTCCCCGGGATGGGAGAATATTCCACCAGAATCGGCCTGGCTCCCGCCGCTTTTACAAAAGTGATACTGTCTTCGACCTCCTCCAACCTCTGCCCCGGCAACCCGGCCACCAGATAAACTCCGATCTCCTTTCTGGAATATCCTGCTTTTTTCAGACTGTCTACAGCCCTCCGCAAATCCTGGTTGTTTACCTTACCCCCTGTCTCGGACTGGAGCGTCTCATTTGAAGTTTCAAAGCCCAGGCGGATGGTTTTGAAACCTGCTCGATAAAGGGAATCAGCAACCTCCCGCTCAATGGATTTCGCATGGAGGGCATTGGGGACATGGAAACGACAGGGGAGCTTTTTCCCCATGACTCCCCGCAGAATCGGAAGGATGTGCGCATCGGGCCGGATGAGCAAGGCATCATCGTAAAAGGCAAAGTCCTTTACCCCGAATTTCTTATGCCAATGCTCGAGCTCTCCGATCACCTCTTCCGGGTTTCGGGACTCAAAATCCCTGGCCAGCCTGTGGGAAGCGCAGTAGGTACAAGAGAAAGGACACCCGCTCCGGGTCAGGACGCAAACATAGGACAGCTGGGGATACAGGTCGAAAGCCGGATAGGGCCAGGAAAGAAAACCTTCTTCCCCCTCCTGGCCCGGGTCTCCCAGAATTTCAGCAACAATTTTCAGCTTCTCCTCGTCCCAGGGCCCGGGAAGGACCCGATCGACCCCCGAAATCCTTTGGGCATGGTCCGGGCAGAGGGTGGCATAAATCCCTCCCAGGAAAATGGGCACTCCGGGGATGCATTCCCTCATCAATTGAACTGTTTCCACCACCCCTGGATACCAGTAAGTCATGGAGGAAGTCACCAGGACCAAATCCGGCCGGGGAAGCCGACGAAGGAGGTTTTTCACCATGCCCGGAGGAACCCCGTATCGGCGATACCGGCGGGGGATTTTGCCTAGCGCTTCGGGTTTGGCAATGACCTCTTTATAAAAGTGGCCCCGGCCCGACTCTTTTTTCTTCGGTTTCCGCAAGCTCGCCTCAGGGAAAGAGGATAGTTCCAGACAATCGAGGAGAGAAACCGCGTATCCCTTGGAGCGCAGAATGCTTCCCACATAGAGCAGTCCCAGCGGCTTCATCCAGAGATCATAGGCGGCAAAATCGTGAATCCAGGGGTTTACGAGAAGGATGGGTTTCTTCCTGGGGGAATTCATGGGAGGGGGCTAAAAGAGACCCATCTGCTTGGGTTCTGCCTGGAGCTCTTCCTTCCCCCTCTCGGCAGGGGATAGAATCTCGACCTTCCCGAACACCCCGTCGTATCCCGGAGTGATCTTCAGGCGACCTTCCCGGACCCGCAAGATTCCTTCCAGGATGTTGGGCGGGGTAAAGGAGGAGAGTTGTTCCGGGGAGAGTTCCAGGAGAATATCGAATTCCGAACCGCCTTTCTCCACCAGGCGAAGGTATTCCTTTTCCACCGATGAGGCGTTGGCTCCAACGCCAAGGATGTCGGCAATGATTTCGTCGAGAGGGACGGTGCGAAGCGCGGGAATCGCCTTGGGCGGAACGGACCCCTCCGGCCGGTCAGCCAGCTCTTCCACCCGATTCATCACCCCCACGGTAAGCCGTTTCCCGCAAACCGGACAGATGCTTTTATGCTTCCGGGTTTCCTGGGGGGAGAAAAGGATGTTGCAGTTTCGGTGGCCATCATAATGATACTTCCCTTCTTCCGGGAAGAACTCGATCGTATAAAGGATCCTGCGCGGGTCTTTCCTGCGGATGGCCTCGGTGATGGCCCGGTAGCTCAGCTCGCAGTTGAAGACATTGGCCTCCCGGCCGATTTTCCCCGGGGAATGGGCGTCGGAATTGGAGATCAGGGTGATATCGTCAAGAGCCGAGAGGCGCCAATTCATTTCCGGGTCTGAGGAGAGTCCGGTTTCGATGGCCCGGATGTTCTTGGATTCCTCCTCATAACATTCTTGGATGGAGTCGAAGCCCGAATTGGCGCCGAAGATGGAGAACCAGGGGGTCCAGGCATGAGCCGGAATTAGGAGGCACTCCGGCGACAGGTCCAGGATCATCTTCAGAAGGTCCTTGGCCGAAAAACCGAAGATCGGCCGGCCGTCGGAGCCGGTTTTGCCATATTTGGACAAGCGGGTGTTGATTTTTTCGACGACTTCAAAGGAGGGGGCGAAAATCAGGGTATGAATCCGGCGTGATTTGCCGCCCTGGCTGTACATGTTGCTCACTTCCGCGGTGAGCATGAAATGGGTCCCATCCGGCTCTTCTTTCAGGACGAAAAGCCCGTTCCCCAGGGGATTCAACTTGGATTTGAGGTCGAGGAAATACAGGGGATGGGTAAAGTCACCGGTCCCTAAAAGCTTGATCCCCTTGCGCTTGGCCCACAGGGCAAGGGTCTTCACTTCCATTTCCTGACTGGTGGCCCGGCTGTACTTGGAATGGAGATGAAGATCGGCGATGAATTTCATCTACCCCCCAGCACAGAAATCTGAGTCCTGAAGCACGAAATTCGAAACAAGAAAAATCTCAGCGTTTTCTTGGGCGATATTATTTTCTTCATCCCCAGAGGGATCAGACAAAGAAAGATTTCTATCATTCAGATTTGATGATCCCGTAAAAAGTCGAAATTCCATAAAATCCGTCATTCCGGCGAAAGCCGGAATCCAGGGTTCCCGGTGAAAACCGGGATCCAGTCTTTGAGATGGTCCCCAACTTTCGTCGCGACGACGTCTGGACCCCGGCTTTCGCCGGGGTGACGTTTCAGGGAACTTTTTACGAGTCCATCAGATTTCAGGTTTCGATATTTGCTTTACTTCTCTTTCAGAATCTTGCGAACGTTCTCCACGTTTCTGGCCACGAACCCGGAGCATTTTTTGCGCAGGCCCAGTTCATCGAATTTCTTCCGGTCCGCCGGGTCCATGAGGTTCAGGTGAATCAGGTCCCGGCACTGGACGGCTCCGAACTCCCTGTCAAACTGCCGGACCATCTCCTGAACCTTGGTATAAGTCTTGTCCCTCTGCTCTTTCTCCTCGGCCTTTGTGCGGCCGTAGCAGAAACCCAGGGCCATGGCCCCTGCGGTGACGACCCCGCACACGGTCCCCCACCGGCCCATTCCTCCCCCCATGCCGGTAGCCATCTTCATCGACAGAGATTTATCATAGTCCAGATCCTCCCCGAGGATCGTGATCACTGACTCTGCTCAGTTCAACCCGCTGGCCATGAGGTCGTAAGCTCTCTTTTCGAGTTCCGCGCCTGATTCCATGCTGACTCCTTTTCAAATTCAGATTGCTTCCATGACTTGTCGTATTATAGGGATTGATACGGTGCTTGTCAAATTTATTACTTTTTTTTGCGGAGCCGGGGGCAGTTTTGGCTTCTGCCGACAGGAAAGCAAGAGTCTGTTTTTATTGACTTTTTCTTTATATGGAAATTCG
>Ga0079037_100000702_pt1 | contig 15904 bp, 15 predicted proteins | sample Mud3Dept4metaG_FD_71479 | JGI IMG/M metagenome (GOLD analysis project Ga0079037, IMG submission 71479) | Freshwater wetland microbial communities from Ohio, USA, analyzing the effect of biotic and abiotic controls - Mud 3 Core 4 Depth 4 metaG | ecosystem: Environmental > Aquatic > Freshwater >... | reverse complement strand
GGAGAGCATGGACTTGAAGCGAATCAGGTCTTTCGTGAGGTCAACGAGATCTTGCATGGAAGGTCCTTTGAGAGCGAGTTCTTTACGAAAAGAGGTTATTCCCTTCGGTAAATCCCTATCACAAATAAAAGTTCTTTGGCAAGGCTTTTAGCCGGCTATTCAGGGCCTCCTTTGGCGGAAGAACTCTTCTCTTGCTCTCCAAAGATCTCAACGCCTTCGTAATAGGCTAGGATCAGGCCTACGATCAGCACAGGCAAGAAGTTCACGCCGTGAGTGAGGATCGCAAAGGAAAGAGCCGGGCCCGCTGGGACTCCGAACATGGCCAGAGAGATCTGGCAGAGCCAGTGGTACGTCCCCACATAACCCGGAGAGGAGGGAATCACAATGCCTATGGTGGTGATGACAAGCATGATAAGGCTCGTCGACCATGGGAGATGATAAACACTCACAAAGTCAAAAGCATAGAGAATCAGGTGAAGGATGAACCCGTAGCAGGCCCAGATGACCACAGAAAGGACCGCGACGACAAAGTAATCCCACCCGCGTCGAAGGGGCACAATTCCAACAACAAAGCTTCTGATTCCTCGTCTCAGTTTTTCCTGCAACCCTTTAGGCAGGGGCCTGAAGAGAACACTCAAAAAGCGCTCGAAAAAAGCAAAGTGTTTTTTCAGGAGAATGAGAAACAGGAAGAGCCCCACGGTGCCAACCAGCATGGCGTACCCCGCTTTGTTGACCCAGTCGGGGAATGGATAGAGAAGGATGGCAAAGACCATCAGCAGAAGGAGGGCAAAGACATCAATGATCCGCTCGATCACAATCGTTGCGAAGGTCGAGCTGGCACTCACCCCCCTTTTCTTCCCAAGCACATAGGCACGCAGGACTTCCCCAAGGTGAGCAGGCATGAGGATATTCGCCATATACCCGATCAGCAAGGCGGAAAAGAGACTGGCCACATCCAGCCTTTTGATGGGATCCATCAGAAAACGCCAGCGAAGGGCTCTCAAGAAATGGCTCAAAAAGATAACAGGGATCGCAAGCAGGACAAACCAGTAGTTGACCTTGGTGAAGGCTTCCCACATGAGGCTGAAGTCCACCTTGCGGCCGGCCAGGTAGAGGAAGACCAGACCGATCAGGCAGCCGATGATCAGCCGACTCCTATTGCTTCCCAGTGTCATCTTTTCTCCACCTCAGCTCCAAGAGTGCGACCGCGACAGGCTAGCGCACGCCTTCGCGTTAGCGAAGTTGATTTATCCATTTTGCTTCACGGGACATATGGCGTGGCAGAATTCGCAGGCTTCATTGCAGGGTTCGATGTGAAGATCGATCTCCGCCCCTTCCGGGAAGAGCTCTCGAATGTCCCCTTCGAGATGTTTGGCAACGGCATGAGCCTCTGAGACGGGCAGCGTCGGAGGCATCCCAAGGGCAAGGCGAATGCGATGGAAGCCTCCTGATGAAACGACCTCTAACTCATGGATACTGGCAAAACGACTCTCGTGTTCCCCGACAAGGCTCCTGATCCGTCCCCTGTCATCATCATGAAATGCCTTCTGCCAGCCGTCCCCAGGATGAAAGGAGAGCGCCGTCTCTTTGACTTCAGAAAAGCAGGACTCCAGCCTCATCTTGAGGTACGAAGCAACGGCCTGACTCTCTGCCAGGCTCACCTTGGGGTCAAGGCTCAGGTCTGCTTCGATTCTCATGTCTCCCCTGTAACGCGTGGCCCGGAGACTCCTCACCTCACACACTCTCTTATCTTTGAGAAGCTCATCGCGCATGCACTTGATTTGCTCGTCCTCCTCAGGGATCGTCTCGATCGTGCTCGACGGTTCGAGGTGAACGAGGACTTTCGCTCCGGGCACTTTCTCCTCGATTTTAGCTGTAAGCGAGTGGCTGATCTCATGCCCCTGCTCAAGTGACATTCCCGGCTTGAATCCCATGTGAAGGTCCACGTAAAGGGATCCTCCGGCCCGCCGGGTTCGGAGTTTGTGAAAATCAACGCCGTCTTTGCTGAACTCGTCCATAATCCCTTCTATCCGGGATATCTCCCCTGCCGACGCTGCGGAATCAAGGAGAGGATAAAAGCTTTTGCGGGTAATCCGGTAGGCCGTGGCGAGAATCAGAACGGCTACTCCTATGGCTATGACCGGGTCCAGCCAGGCGAGATCTGCTTTGAAAAAACGGTCCCCTACAGTAATGATTCCAAGGCCTACGAATACCCCTAAGGATGTGTACACGTCCGCATACAAATGCGCGGCATCCGCTTCCAAAGCAACGGAGCGGTTTCGAATCGAAGATTTCTTGAGGAGGCCAGCGACGACCATGTTCATCACGCCCGAAATCCCCATCACCACCAGACCGTGACCGAGATACTTGAGATCCACACCGTGCAACAGCTTGTCCACAGCCTCATAAATGATCCAGACTGCGGCTAAGAAAATGAGAAGACCTTCAATCACTCCGGAAATATTTTCGATCTTTTCGTGACCGTAGGGATGGGTATGGTCGGGAGGACGATCCGCCACATGCACAGAAAGGGTTGCAATGCCTGCGGCAATGAGGTCAATTGCAGAGTGGGCTGCTTCGGACAGAATACTCACCGACCCTGTCGCAAACCCTGCAACAAGTTTCCCAGCGGTGAGCAAGGTGTTGCTCGCCACCGAGAGCCAGGCGACACGCCTTTTATCCATCCAGATGGACATCCCTCTACCTCAACGATCGGTTGGCGCTCCTCTTCGTGCCGATGCGCCGACTTAAGCAAAAGTAGCACTATAGCCAAATCGCTTTCCGGCGTCAATCAATGATCCTGCAAGAACCCCTGGCCTTGGCTCAATTATCCTTACGCATCCTGCAAAGAAGTTTTTGTCCAAACCCCGAATCTGTGCTATAGATGATCATTCTTTGAATGAAGATCTTGTCTGAGATCAACATTTCATGTCCATGGATGCGTGCGATTGCGGTTTCTCCGGAAATAGCCGGGAATAAGGCCAACCCCTCAGGAGAACTCCTCATGGATAAGCAGTACCCTCCTATCGAACCCGGTCACAAATGGTTCAAGACCCTCGTCATTAAGATCGTGTTCTTCCTTCTGGGCCGGTCTTTTCACTCCACCTCCAAGCTGGACCCTGACATAAAAAAGGAGATCGCTTTCTGGGAAGAAGGGTTCACCTTCATGATGAAGATCTTCCCCCATGGGCCGCGCATGACCGTCGAAAAGCGCAGAGGCGTATTGAAGTATCGGGGCTCTGCTCCGGAATCGGCGGATCTGGTCATCACCTTCAAAAGCCTGGAATCCGCGTTCCTCCTCTTCACCGCGCAATGCGGCACGTGCCAGGGTTTCGCCGAAAGCCGGTTCATCGTCAACGGCGACATTCCCATGGCCATGTCCCTCACCCGGTGTCTGAACGTGATTCAGGCGTACCTCTTTCCCTCCCTCATCAGCAGACTGATCTTGAAGCGGGTTCCGCCCATGCCGCTGTACAAGCAGCTTGTCCGGCTTTACATCTATTTGGTGGGTGTGCCGTTAGGCTTGTAACTGAAAAGGAGACCGACCCATGCTTCCTTCCTACTATGAATTCTTTAATCCGGTGAAAATCGCCTCAGGCAGGAAAGCCCTGGACAATCTTCCTTACGAACTCCATCAACTCAATGTCCAGAGGCCCCTGGTGATCTCGGACAAAGGCGTGTCAGAGGCCGGCCTCACAAAGATCGTGACCGGCGCGTTCGCGGACTCGGGGATCACCCTGGGAGGCATTTATGACGACGTTCCCCCTGACTCATCGAACGAGGTCGTGGGAGCCATTGCCAAAGTCTTTCGCCAGAACCAGTGCGATGCCCTTGTCGCCGTTGGAGGCGGTTCCGCGATCGATACCGCCAAGGGGGTCAACATCCTGGTCAGCGAGGGAAGCGACGACCTGCTCCAGTTTGTCGGTCATGACGTTTTGCGCCGACCTCTAAAACCCTTGATTGTCGTTCCCACCACAGCGGGAACCGGATCGGAAGTCACCTATGTCGCCGTGATCGCTCACCCTAGCCGCAATATAAAAATGTCCTTTACCTCTGTGCACCTCTACCCCAGGGTGGCGATCCTCGATCCCCGCATGACCATGACCGCGCCTCCCAAGATCACGGCCGCCACAGGGATGGACGCCCTGACGCATGCCATGGAATCCGTTATCTGTTTGCAGAAGAATCCGGTGAGCGACGCCTTTGCCATGGCAGCCGTTGAACTTATCAGAGATAACCTGGTGAAGGTGGTCAAAAACGGCAAGGATGAAGAAGGGCGCCTGGCCATGGCCAATGCCGCCTGTCTGGCAGGCGCGGCTTTCTCCAACTCGATGGTGGGACTGGTACACACCCTGGGACACGCCACAGGCGGGGTGGCCCATGTTCCCCATGGAGTGGCCATGTCCATCTTTTTGCCCTATGCTTTCGAGTACAACCTGGAAAAGACCGAGCCTGATGTGGCCCGTTTGCTCTTCGCTCTGGCGGGCGCAGAGGAGTACAGCCGAACCCCAGCTGGCCACAGGGCGCACCGGACCATTGAAATCATCCGCAGCCTCAGGCAAACGTTGTTCGAGCTTTGCGGCCTGCCCCGCACGCTGAAGGAGGCAGGGGTTGCTCAAGATAAACTGGAATCCATCGCGCAAACGGCTGTCAATGATGGTTCTCTCACCTTTAACCCTGTTGAGGTGGACTATAACGACGCCTTGCTGCTCTTGAAAGAGGCCTACGAGTAAGTCGCTGCCGGCATCAGCCGACAGAGGAGGGACAATGGGACAGAGTGAGAAAGGCACAAAGGGATCGAATGATTCTTCCGCTTTGTGCCTCTGTGCCTTTGCACCTTTGTGCCTGCATCGTTGTGAAAAAACCAAGCTGAAACCCTGGCCCCGGGGCTGGGGTTTTTCCCGCATTCTCGGAGACCAATAATGAAAGAGATCATTGGAACCAGTAACAGGATCTTGGAAGTCGATCTCACCAGGAGCAAAGTGGACATCTATGAGGTGAAGCCCAGGGAACGAAGGCTGTACCTGGGCGGCAAAGGGCTGGGCTTGAAGCTGCTCTACGACCGCTTGCGGCCCGGAGCTGATCCGCTGGGAGAGGAAAACATCATTGCTTTCATGCCCGGCGTGCTCATGGGCACAGGTGCCCCTTGCTCCGGCCGCTTTGCTGCTGTCACCAAATCGCCTCTCACCGGCATAATGGCCGCCTCATCCTGCGGCGGGTCTTTTGGGATGAATCTCAAGACCGCAGGATGGGATGGGCTGCTCGTCCGGGGCAAGGCTGCCAAGCCGACCTCCTTACTCATCACGGACGAAGGGGTGGAGTTCAGGGATGCCGGGGAACTCTGGGGCCTTGACACGGTTGCGACCCAGTCCAAACTGGATGAAAAGCGAGCAGGTATGCTGGTCATTGGCCCTGCCGGCGAAAATCTTGTTCCCTTTGCCAACATTGCTTCCGGAGATCGCTTCCTGGGCCGTGGAGGCATGGGAGCAGTGCTGGGATCCAAGAATCTCAAAGCCATTGTGGCCCTGGGAGGGAGCTGCCACATTAACCCCGTGGACAAACCGGCCTTTGAGAAATTGAAGAAAAAGGCCACGGTCTACATCAATCGCAACCGGGTCACCGGAGGCCTTTACCGCAATTTTGGAACGCCGGCCAATGTTGCCCTCAGCCTCAAAGGCGGGATCCTTCCTGTGAACAACTTCAGCGATGGGACCCATGCCCAGGCCTTGCAGATCAGCGGTGAGGAAACGAAGAAGTACCATGAAACGAGCCACCACACGTGTAAACCCTGCACTATCCTGTGCGGGAAGAAAGGGAAGTTTGGGGGGCAGGAACTCCCTGCCCCTGAATACGAAACCATTTGCCTGCTGGGGTCTAATCTCGGAGTCTTCGACATTGAGAAGATCTCTGAGTGGAACAGGATCTGCGGGGAGGCGGGGCTGGACACCATCTCTGCAGGCGGAACCCTGGCCTGGGTCATGGAAGCGGCTCAAAGAGGTCTAATACAGAGCGATCTCAAGTTCGGCTCTCCCGATGGAATATCGCAAGCCCTTCTCGACATAGCTTATGGCAATGGATTCGGCCGGGAGATGGCCCAAGGCAGCAGATTGCTATCGGAGAGGTACGGCGGTACCTCCTTTGCGATGCAGGTGAAGGGCCTTGAAATAGCCGGCTATGACCCGCGAGGTTCTTTCGGCCACGGCTTGGCCTATGCGGTGGCCAACCGCGGGGGCTGCCACCTTTCCGCATTTCTCGTCGCCCAGGAAGTGTTTCTTCATTTGCTGAGGCCCAATGCTGCCCGCGCAAAGGCAGACTATGTCAAATTCTTCGAGAGTCTCAACAACTGCGTGAACTCGCTTCAAACCTGCCTCTTCACGCTCTTCGCCTACTTGCTCGAGCCTCCGATCACGAAGTACACGCCCGATTTCGCCCTTGGGCTCCTGATGCAGGAATTGCCGCAGGTCGCCATCCCCCTCATTGATTACACCCTGTATAGAGATTTCTGGTCAGCCGCGACAGGCATTAAGATGTCACGTTGGGAATACCTTGAAGCCGGTGACCGGATCACTGTACTGGAGCGTTACATGAACACGCGGGAAGGGATCTGGCGTTTGCACGATACCCTGCCGGACCGTTTCCTAAAGGAAGGGCGCAAGTCAGATCGCAAGGCGCACACCGTGCCCCTTGAAAAACTCCGGTCCAAGTACTACAAAAAACGGGGCTACGATCACAACGGGATTCCTACACCCAAAACCCTCAAGCGGCTGGGAATTCAAACGCCGACGGGTCTCCAAATCCCTTCGTAAAGCCAGAGCCGGGAAAAAGGTTCTCCCACAGGCAGGACAAGCTTCCTCAAAGCGGCGCGATCAAATTCCACGTCCTTTTCGTGGATCATAGGATCCCAGGGTTCGAGGATCACCGCTCCCTTCTCGACGCGGATCAGACGGGGGACCCGCGATTCACCCCACCCTCGGGTTCTCGCCTCTTCCTGAAGCTCTTTCAACGCCTTGTACCGGACTAACTCCTGCAGCGTCACTAGGGTCGGTGGGCTGAGAGGAATCTCTCCTCTGAGGTTGGCTGCAAGGCCCTGTTCCGGTGTGACCCAGATTCCATGTATGGTCTCCTGATCGTCAGGACTGCACTCCTGGTCCGCAGGGACAAAGGCGAGGAAGAACCTTGTGTCGAAGCGCGGCGTGAACGCTTCTGGCGTGATCCAGTGCGTCCATCGAGCCAATCGCGAGAGCAGTAGATGCCAGCCGCCTGAAACGGCCCACTCCCTGAGCCAGCCCTTCAAAAGCTTCTCCACCTTGCGCATCTCAAGAATCGCCTGCATGCCTGACTGGGCTTCTTGAGCACGACTTGCGAGCAGCACCCCCGCCTCTTCAAAAGTCTCTCGTATAGCCGCCACCCCGTAAGCAAGCGCTTCCATCGCCGGTAGAGTCCCTCCCAGTCTCCGCTCCACTCCCGGCAAATCAAGGTCACTTTGTCTCAGCCACAGATCCGCATCCCTGTCATCCGAAGCAACCGTGCCTCCGGGAAACACATAGCTTCCGGGAAAGAATCCACTCTGACCGCTTCTTTTCAGGAGATACACGTCAAAGGCTAAATCTTTTTCTCGAACAAGCACAATCGTCGAGGCAGGCCTTGGTTTTTCGCCGATTTCTTTCATCCTTTCACGATTCCTTCCGGTCAGGACAGGTATTTGTCCCTTTGGTTCATGAAACCTTTGTAGAGGCGGTAGTGCTCCGTCTCTTCATAATTCACCTGCCTGACCGGAATCTCGTCAAAGCTATAGATGCGCGCACCGGGACAGGCCAGCAGAATGGGAGAGTGGGTTGCGACGATGAACTGGGCGTGCCCTTGATCCGCCATCTCCTTGAGGAGCCGCACAAACTCCAGCTGGGTTCTGGGCGAAAGAGCCGTCTCAGGCTCATCGACCAAATAAAGGCCTCGAATCTGATATCGATTCCGAAAATAGGACATCAAAGACTGGCCATGCGACAGAGCCGTCAAAGATTTCCCTCCGTAATATCCCAGCATCGCAGGATCCGACGAAGCCCACTCATCCAGGTTCATGGCAAAATGAAGAAAGAGGTCTGATGCGAAAAAAGAACCGGGCACCTCCCCGTCGGTCCATTCAGCAGAAACATACCGATAGAGCAACTCCTCGTAAGGGTTCTTCTCATAGTGAAACCGGTCCGTGTCACGCCAGATGTGAATGTAGCAGCGATGGGCAATGGCTCTGAGCAAGGTCGATTTGCCGGTCCCGTTTTCCCCAACAAAAAAAGTGACGGGAGATTCGAAGCGAAGGCTTCTGGTTTTTCGAAAAATCTCCTGGTTAAAGGGGTAATAGTCCCTGGTGGGGTATTTTTCGGAGTGAAGAATTATTTTCTTGAGATGCATGACAAGATCCCCTAAATTCCCTTGGTCATTGAGATACGATCGTCGGAGAGCACTCTGTCCGCTGACGAAGCACTATAGCACAAAAAGCGGAACGCGAAATCCGAAAATGGAATGAGAAAGGCGTCATCATGACTTATGAACTGGAACGTCGTGTGGCTGTAGAGGCCGTGATCAAAGCCTGCAAGCTGTGCCGCACCGTGCAGGCTGCTCATCTTGCAGGTGGAGTCATCGACAAAGAGGACAAATCGCCTGTGACCGTGGCTGATTTCGGGGCGCAGGCCGTGGTGAGCGACCACCTTGCCGCAACTTTCCCTCATGACCCGCTGGTGGGTGAAGAAGACTCTGCGCTCTTGCGGCAGCCTGAAAACGCAACGCTCAAAGAAACCGTGATGAAGCATGTCCGTCTGATCAGTCCTCACCTCAAAGACAAGGATATTTTCGCTGCCATTGACCGCGGCAACGCGGAAGGAGGTTCTAAAGGCCGTTTCTGGACCCTTGACCCCATTGACGGCACCAAGGGGTTTCTCCGCGGAGATCAGTATGCGGTTGCTCTTGCGCTCATTGAGGAGGGTCAGGTCCGTCTCGGCGTTCTGGGGTGCCCCAGCCTTCCCCTTCTTTCTCTTCAGGGACAGGGGGGTTCGCTTTTCGTGGCTGTCCGTGGACAGGGCTCATCGATGAGAGAGATCGATCGATCTGAAGAAAGGAAGATCAGTGTCGCAGACATCACGAGCCCTTCGGAGGCGCTCTTTTGCGAATCCTTCGAATCCGCTCATTCTTCCCATGACGATATGGGCCAAATCGTGAAACTGCTGGAAGTCAGGAGACCTCCTCTTCGCATGGACAGCCAGGCCAAGTACGGCATTCTGGCCAGAGGAGACGGGACCGTGTACCTTCGCCTGCCTACCAAGAAAGCTTATTTGGAGAAGATCTGGGACCACGCCGCCGGTTGCATCCTTGTGGAGGAAGCCGGCGGCAAGGTCACGGATCTGGCCGGTAGGCCCTTGGACTTCTCGCAGGGCAAGACCCTTGTGAAAAATAAGGGGGTCATTGCAACAAACGGCAAACTCCATGAGGTTGTTTTGAGCGCTCTGCAGCGCACGCTAAAAATCTGAAGCTAGTATTTGTTTTTTCAACTTTAGGCACTTCTTCTTCTTTCGTGTTTTCGTGGTTCTCTTGGCTTTTCAACTTTAGGCACTTTAGACGAAGTCCCTGAGCCTGTCGAAGGGCTCACTTTAGGCATTTTAGGCACTTCTTCTTATGCTCGCTCAAATCTATGAAATCCAGACTCCGGAAGAAGCTGCAAAGTGCATCGACCTCGGGGTTGACCGCATCGGCAGCGTAATTCTTTGTGCATCAGAATGGAAAAAGCCGGACATCAGGGAGGCCATCAGTCTTTCCGAGGGCACTGGCACCAGGAACAGTCTGATTCCGCTTTTTGGCGATTGGGACACCCTCTGCAGAGTCATGGACTACTACCGTCCTCACTTTGTCCATTTCTGTGACGTGCTCACCGACGAGCATGGTCACGAGGTTGACCTGAGCCCTTTCATCCTCCTTCAAAAGAAATTCAAAAACGCGTTCCCTGATATCGGTATCATGCGGTCTATTCCGGTGCCTGCTGCGGGCCTGGCGCCTGACTTTCCATGTCTTGACCTGGTTCGCTCCATGGAAAAAGTGAGCGACTTTCTCCTAATCGATACCTGGCTGGGGAAAGAGCCCGTGGAGGGGTTTGTCGGCATCACCGGGAAGGCGGCGGACCTGGAAAGGGCAAAGTCGGTTGTTCTTCAGAGCAGCGTCCCAGTGCTCCTCGCGGGCGGCCTCTCTCCTGAAAACGTGTTTGATACCGTGACCGACGTCCTGCCTGCCGGAGCTGACAGCTGCACCCACACCAACCAGGTGGATGGATCCGGAAAAACGATTCGCTTCAAGAAGGATTTCATGAAGGTGGAGAAGTTTCTTAAAGAAATCCGGAGAGCGGAGACTGCGCTGCCATCCAAGAGGGACGACCTCAAGCGGCACCTGGCCAGGGTCACCGAGGAGTTGCAGCAACGGGTCGCCGCCCTGCCCGCCCACTCGGTCAGACCCCATCAAATCATGGCCATCGAAGACCTTGAAGACGAAATCGCCCTCACCGAAAAGAAGCTGTGCCAGATTGATCGAATCTCATAAAGCATGCGAACCCGCATGAGGCGACTTCCTTGACAATTACCCTCTAGATTTCTATATTTCGGCTATCAGGATGCAGAAAAAGACCCTGCTCGCAGGTTGCTCAAAAACGCTCAGATACAAGGCGCACGAAATCCCGAGGAATGAGTCCCGCAGACTGCTGCGGGACGCAACGACGAGGGATGAGTGTAACGCAGCAGATGGGCATTTTTCAGCAACCTGCCAACTCTGCTTGTCGCATTTCGGTTGATGTCCTTTTCCTGCTTTTCGTTAAAGGAGGCGACCCGGATGCAGACAATGTTCTACAAATCCCTCAATGGTGTTCGCGCCTTCCGGCGGTGGGCCATCCCTTATTTCAACTCCCGCATCCACACTAATGAATTCAGACCCGTGCTTTGCTATCTTTTCACGGAGTGGCATTGCAACATAGACTGCCATTACTGCTTCCAGTACGACAACCACACGGTCAAGAGGCTGCCAAGCATGGACCTGGAGACTGCCAAAAGCGCTGTGGACTGGCTCAACTCCCTTGGTTGCCGTGTGATTCCGTTGATGGGAGGGGAGCCCCTGCTTCGTAAAGATTTTGTTCTCGAAGTGGTCCGGTACGGCTCAGAGAATGGATTTTTCATGTACCTTCCCACGAACGGGTATCTGCTGGACCAACCCTTTATCGAGGAAATTGGAAAAGCCGGGATTGCTGCTATCAACCTCGCTGTGGACTGTATCTCACCACGGAAGGGACTGCCCAAGGCCCTTCTCAACATTGAGCCCCAGTTTCGATACCTTGTAGAGCGCCAAAAGGAATACGGCTACTTGCTTTTCTTCAACATTAATATTTGCAGGAACAACATCAAGGATGTCCGGTTGCTGACGGAGATCGCCCACCAGAACGACATGGGCACGGACTACCATCTTAACGAGCCACCTCACTCCTTCGTCGACACCCACCATTACACCCACCATGAGGACATGCTGAGCCTCACGGAGAAGGAATGGGAGGAAGTGGACCGTCTTCTGGACTGGCTGATTGAGAAACAGCGCGAAGGCTGGCCCATGGTCAACTCGATCGCTCATCTGAAGAACTTCAAGCTGCGAATGCGCGGCCTCCTGCACCCGTGGGACTGCCGTGCAGGTCACAACGGTGCTTTGATCCGCACAGACGGCACCCTCTCCCCCTGTTTTGATCTGATCACCTATGAGGAAGACTGGGGCCGGATCTGGGAGCCGAAATTCGACCGGGACCGATTGCGCAACATCAAGAAAAAGTGTTTGCTGAACTGCTCCTCCACCTGCTACCACACAATGGGAGACTACTATAACCTGCGCTATCTCCCCCAGTGGATTGGGAAGCATATCCGTGTCGGCTAAACTCCCTTACCTGATCAGAAGCGCTACCTGCCCGATGCCTGGAGCTTCAGACTTTTCTCTGCCGTGTGGCCTTTGGAAAGGTACAGAGAACTTCTAGACTTGGCGATCATTTCAAATCGATGAAGAGTTCCTTTACCCCTGGGACATCCTTGGCGATCTCATCGATGTACGTCTTTGTCCTCTGTGTACCAGTGGCAAAGGGGGTCATAGTGGTGACGAGCTGTCCTTTGACCAACACCTTTCCATCTTTAGCCTCTACATCAAGCTCCATTCCCCTCGTCCGTTGATCGAGGGCTAATTTAGCCTTCACCTGTGAGGAAAGAGCGAGATTTTGAATTGCCTTTGTTTTCTCTGGGGTATCTTTGAATTCCGGCTGGTCGAGGGCATACATGACTATGCCACAGGCGGTATCTAGAGCAATGTGACCGAGGTTGATGACCATGTCATACAGCATTGGATCAGTCCAATCGACATCATAGAGAAACTCCGTCCACTGCTTTCTCTTTTCATCAACATTTTCAATATACTTTGCCGCCTCCTCTTCTGTTAATCCTTTCTTTTCCACCACACTCTTTATTCTCTGGGCTAAGGGAGCAACGAGGCGAACCTTGAGTATATTAGGGACTTCATGAAAGAGAAATTGTCCTGCAAGACCATGATAGATGAAACTTCCCTTAAGTGCTCGTTCCGCTAAAGCAGATTGCAGAGCAATGATATAAGTCCGTCTTTTGTCTCCTATAAGGCGTTCGATTACGCTGGGGCCTTGTTTGAGTTGTTGAGAAATTGCGGATTCCGAGATCCCGTAATGGGTGGCTGCGTCTTTGATGACTTCTAACCCGAGCACGGGGAAACCTGATTTCTGTGAGAGGCGGTTGGCGAGAGCTTCTCCACCACTCAATGTTCCGCGGGATATGGTAATAATCGGCATAGCGCGTCTCCTTTCATGGTTTTATTGAGCGACCTTTTCTTGAGTTGTAAACCTGTTTCACTCCATTGGAACAGCGAAAAGCCTAGAGATTTTCGCCTTGCGCAATAAGGGCTGATCCCTGACTTTGAAAGGATCCGCCAATGGCTTCTCGCTTTGGCTCTGAGCTTCAATAGTGATGTGAGGGGGATGGAACCGGTTTTGATAGGCTGGAATATAAGGAATTTTTGCTTCTATGTCAATTTAAACGAATTAGAGCAGACAGAATTGGGGTTACGCTTGCTTTCAGATTGAACTCGATCACTTAAACAAGATACGCGCAGGTACAGATAAACGATCTAGACATCACTCCCAAGAAAATCTATTCTAGTTCCAACACAATCTAGTCCTCCGAAATCAAGACCCTCACCGTCTAAAGAAGGCTTTCAAGGATGATAATCATCAGGATCATCTTTTTCGCGGTTCTTTTAGTTTCCGCCGATCTCTTTGCCGGGGAGAAAGGAATCACTATCCTTCATACAAACGATCTCCACTCCCATGTTCTGGGATTCTCCCCTAACATCGACTACCGGCCCGACATGACTGGAGGCGACGCCACCAAGGGAGGCTGGGCCAGGGTCGCCACGGTGCTAAAACGGGAAAGGGAGAAGAGGAATCATCCGGTCCTGGTCCTGGACGCCGGGGATTTTCTCATGGATTTGCTCACCGTCATATCTGTGAAAAAACTGAGAAGAAAGGCCTCACTGCCAGGATAAGAGTTGAACAACGCTTAAGAAAAGCGGACATGCCCTATCCTGTTGCCTATCGGTCTGAACGCATTTCTCCAGAACAGGTGTAAGGCTTGAGGCAAGCCCGACAGCCACTCAAAGAGACTATTCGAAAAATCCCATCAGGCTTTTGAGTCTTCTCACAGCTCTTGGGAGCACATCGCCGATTCTCTCACGGAACCTCAGGTTGGCCACCCTGTCGAAAGGCGTTTCCCCTTGATTGATGATCACGAGCTTTGCGCCTGACAGGAGCGCCTCACGGGGCATATCGGCGGCGGGGGTCACCACAAGGCTCGAACCCACCACCACGAACAGATCGCTTTTCCTGGCGTGCTCATAGGACAGCATGAGATCCCTTCGCGGGAGGGATTCGCCGAAATCAACCACGCTCTTCACCAAAGCCCCACCGCACCGGCAACGGGTCCGGCCTTCCTCTCGCTCAACCGTTTCCTCACACCGCTTGCACCGGAGCTTTGCAATGTTCCCATGGAGTTCCGCCAGCATCTCCGGCTGAATCCCCGATTTCAGATGAAGATTGTCCACGTTCTGGGAAATGAGGAACTTCAGCTTGTGAAGTTTCTGAAGTTCAGCAATGGCCAAATGGCCGGCGTTGGGGTCCACCGCATCCCAGGGGACTTTCATCGGTTCCGGGGGAAGACCCTTGTCCCGCCTTGTCCAAAGCCCGTCAGGCCCTCTGAAATCAGGAAGACCCGACTCTGTGCTGATCCCGGCGCCGGTGAACACGACCAGATCGTGAGATTCATATATCCATTGGGCCAGGGTCTGAATTCTCTGAGTCAAATCTTCATTCATGTCTTCTCAAGTGAAGTGATAAGAAGCTTTTTCTGGTTTTGCCTTCGCTGCTTGCTGCGATACAAGACCTCGAACATATAAAAAAACACAGGAGCAAGAATATGTTCAATAAACACCCTCGGTTGTTTTATAATCTAAGGATAGCGGACAAATGACACTCCAATGCTATGAAGCACGAAGAACTCATTGTACTCGTTGATAGCGACGGCCGCCCAATTGGAACGGCTGAAAAACTGGCCAGTCATCATGGCTCGACACCTCTCCATCTGGGATTCTCCTGTTTCGTTTTTAACCGAAGTGGAGATCTGCTCATAACTCAACGAGCTCCAAGTAAGAAAGTTTGGCCGGGGGTGTGGACCAATAGTGTTTGTGGTCACCCGGGGCCCAATGAATCGATGGAACATGCAATTAGACGGCGGCTCGAATATGAGCTTGGAATGGGTGCTACTGAGCTGGTGTGTGCGCTGCCTGATTATCGCTACCAAACCCCGCCATTTCGGGGCATTATTGAAAATGAAATCTGCCCGGTTTATTTGGGCCGCACATTCGAAGAGCCGAAACCTAACAACAAGGAGGTTTCGGCATACAAATGGATATCATGGAAAGTTTTTCTATCCAGCATTAACAATAACCGAGACAGGTATTCGTATTGGTCAATAGACGAGGCTATGCTACTCTCCCGGCATACGCTCCTACAGGTTTATACCACTGCTATATGAAAATGATTTTGTGCGCCTCCCCTCAGGCAACAGCCTTAGGGAGGCGAGGATTGAAAAAGGGTGGAGTGAACCCGCAGGCACGATCTCCACTAGGGCTCGATCTTCGTTCCCAATACCTTCAAAAACTTCGCCAGCCATTCAGGGTGTGCCGGCCAGGCCGGTGCCGTGACGAAGTTGCCATCAACATGAGCCTTATCCACCGCTATATCCATCCACTTGCCGCCCGCGTTCTTCACATCAGGCCCCACGGCCGGGTAGGCTGTACACGCTTTCCCCTTGATCACTCCGGCTGCCGCCAGCACTTGGGCACCGTGGCACACGGCAGCGATGGGCTTATTTGCTTTAGCGAAGTGCCGCACTGCTTCAAGGACCTTCTCATTCAAACGAATGTATTCCGGCGCCCGCCCACCAGGGATCACTAAGGCATCATAGGCATCGGGTCTGACATCCTCAAAAGTTGCGTTCAACGTGAAATTGTGGCCAGGCTTCTCAGTGTAGGTCTGATCTCCCTCAAAATCGTGGACCGCTGTTTTGACCTTTTCACCCGCCTTTTTCCCAGGACAAACGGCGTGCACTGTGTGCCCAACCATCAAGAGTGCCTGGAACGGAACCATGACTTCATAATCTTCCACGAAATCACCAACGATCATCAAAATCTTCTTTGCAGCCATGTTCAACTCCTTTCTCTCCCTGCTCTGGTTAAATAAATGAAGTTTTTTTCTCCTTAATCATATCCTGCTTCC
>Ga0079037_100000701_pt1 | contig 15913 bp, 10 predicted proteins | sample Mud3Dept4metaG_FD_71479 | JGI IMG/M metagenome (GOLD analysis project Ga0079037, IMG submission 71479) | Freshwater wetland microbial communities from Ohio, USA, analyzing the effect of biotic and abiotic controls - Mud 3 Core 4 Depth 4 metaG | ecosystem: Environmental > Aquatic > Freshwater >... | reverse complement strand
TCTCGGTACGGAGCGGTACCCCGGTGGTCGCCTCCGCTCACGGGGAGCAGCACCGTGAAGCGTGTTCCCGCCCCCAGCCGGCTCTCGACGCTGATGCTGCCACCGAGGGCTTCGGAGAGGCGCTTGGCAATGTAGAGGCCCAGCCCGACCCCACCGCTGCTCGACGCGGTACGCGAGCCTTGGCGAAACATCTCGAAGATGATCGAAAGGTCTTGGGCTGCGATGCCCGGACCCGTATCGGCAACCGCCAGGCGGATCGTTTGGGCGTCGCGTTGAAGCTCGGCGGTGACCGTCACCGCGCCGCGCTCCGTGAACTTCAACGCGTTGTGGATCAGGTTGCGGAGAATCATCTCGACCTTGGCCTCATCGGTCCGCAGCCACGCAGAGCCGTCGGGCGTCTCCCACTTCAACTGCACATCCGGGTGGTTCAGCGGCAGCTGAGCGCGCAAGCTGTCGAACAGGAAGTCGATTCGGAATTCTTCCACCGTGATCGGCATGCGCCCGGCATCCAAGCGGTTTACGTCCAAGAGCGCCTTGATGAGGTCCGCCAGCTGAACCGAGTGGTCGTAAATGCGATCGAGCACGTCTCGTTGTTCTTCGGGGTTGGGGTATGCTCCGTCACGCAGAAGGTCGAGGTACCCCAGGACCACGTTGAGAGGGGTGCGCAGCTCATGTGATAAGGTGGCGACGAACTCGGACTTGAGGCGGTTCGCGGCGCGAGCTTCCTCGATGAGGCGCGCATTCTGGAGCGCCACCGCAGCCTGATCGGCGATCGCCGCCAGCAGACGCTGCCCGTCTATGCGGACCGCCGCAGGCGACCGGCGAAAACAACAGACCAGGATCGCAATGGTCTGCTGGTCGCGCACGATGGCCTGGCTTGGCGCGGCGGCAAGCTGCCAGCGCTCGAGCAGGACGGAGGGGAAGAAATCACGGCGCTCGTGCTCGCCGACCTCGGCGACGGGCGAGTCGCTCCCTGCCCGCGGGAGAGCCGGCAGGAACTCTGGAGTCAGCCCGATCGCTCGGAGTTCATCGACCAGCTCTGGCGGCGCACCGGATATCGCTGCCACTCGGAAGTCCCGCTCGTCCCCCTTCGTGTAGAGAATGACCCAGTCCGCCCCGGTAGCCTCTCGAGTGCGCTCCGAGAGTTGCGTCGCGAGCGCCTGCGGGTCAGCGATCGTCGAACTCAAGGCCCGAGCGACGTTCAGGAGCGCAGTGGCGAACTGCTCGGCACGCTGCCGCTCTGCGGACCGACGATAGGCGACGAATCGAGCCGTGTCCAGCAGATGCGCCCCCAGCAGCGTCAACCCGAGCGCCGCGCCCAGCACAAACATCCCGTAGGGCAGCGGTGATGCATGTGGGGTCCCCAGCGCCACCGCAAGCGGATACCCGATCACTGCCCCGAGGCTGCCCAGGATCTGTCCCCGGATTCCCCAGGGGAACAGCAGCACCATACCGGTCAGAAAGAGCGTCAACGACGCTACCTGCATCTCGGCAGGGCTGCGAACACGGGCGACATAGGCCATCACCAGTAACCCCGCCGCATCAACGGCCAGGACCGTGATCGGAAAGGTCCAAGCCGGTACACGGCGCACCGCCAGGTACGCGCCCAAGCTCACCGCAAGATACGCGACGAACACTGCCAGCAACGCCCGCCAGCGCCCAGGGAAGAAAACCGCCTCGAGCCCCGCGATAACCGTGGCGGATACGAGAAGCACCACAATGCCCGTCCGCAGCCGGTTCGCCAGCAGTTCGAGCGTCTCGGCTCGGTACCCGTCTGCGATCACGTCTGTGGTTGTAGAGTCCGTGTGGTGAGCCATGTCCAGCGGAGGTAGACTACTCCAGCGAGCACAGTATCGCCAGCAGGAACTGACGGGGAGCGCCCCTCATACACGTGGTCGACCACCCGATCTGAGCGTCGACTCAACCGGAATTCCCAACGCGGGCCTCACCGGCAACCCAAGAATCCCCTCTCCTCCTCGAGGCTGTCGGCCGCGCAATCGCGCAATGCGATTTCGCCTTGACTCTTGTCGCCAAGAGCGGCGAGAATAAGCGCCGAGGGGCGCTGGGTTTTCTCACTCGGCGGAGCCGGAAGCACAATGGAACATACGGGGCGAAGGGGAGACGGGGTGAGGGGCGATTTCCGCTCCTCGTCACCGGCACATCGCCCAAGACCTTTCCCGTAAGAGACTGACGTTACTCTTCGCGGATGCCGACGAGAGCCGGGCGTCTGGCCCCGTTCAGGCAGAGGGGGACCGTCAGCGGAGGAGGGCAGGGAAGTGATAGGGGTACGAAGTCTGAAGGAGAAAACGGCAGGTGTCATCCGGCACCGCTGGGGGGGGATTGCTGCAAAGCAGGGATGTGGCAGTGCGGCCGGGTTGATCGCGTTCCTGGGCTTCCTGGCCATCGTGACCCCCGCGATCGCTGGGACCACGCCCGTGAGCTCGGGTGGCGGTGGCGACCCGAGCCTGCTTGGCGCAGGCGGCATATTGGACAGGCTTTACGGGCTCGCCAACCTCACGCGCATCGACGACTTCGCGGCTCTGCCGAACGACCAGCTCTGGGGCAATCCGAACGGCGGCCGCGCCGTGGCTCGGGCGAGATTTGCAGAATTTGCGAACAAGCTCGGGTATTTTGCCGGGAGCACGTCGACGACGTTCGTGTCGTTGTTCACTGTGTCGGGGAGCGGATTCGGCGTCAGCGGGTCCGCTGTGTTCACGAACAACCAAACCGGTAGCCCGTTTCGGTTTGCCCTGAAGACTCCGGCCGGTGACCGGTGGAGCTCGCGCACCAGCGACAACACGGACGCGTTGGACCACATGGTGACATTCAAGATCACCAGTGGTCCGGACGCCGGCGATTTCGTAATTGCGTGGGAGGACAAACCCGCCTCTTCCTCCGACACCGACTACAATGACCTTGTCATTCAGGTCCATGAAGTTTTCGCGCACGGCTGCGACTCCAATTCCGATTGCCCGGATGACGGTACCCAGTGTACGTCGCAAGCCTGCGTGGCGGGGGCTTGCGTCTCCACCAATCTGCCGAGCGGGACGGCGTGCACCGACGGTGACGCGTGCACGTCGTTTGACGGGAGCGTGGGAGGCGCGGATGCCTGCGACGGCAGCGGCGCCTGCCGGGGCACGGCGGTGGTGTGTACCGACGGCAACCAGTGCACGGCGGATACGTGTGTGGCGGGGAGCTGCGTCTCCACCAATCTGCCGAGCGGGACGGCGTGTACCGACGGGGACGCGTGCACGTCGTCTGGCGGGAGCGCGGGAGGCGCGGATGCTTGCGACGGCAGCGGCGTCTGCCGCGGCACGGCGGTGGCGTGTACCGACGGCAACCAGTGCACGGCGGATACGTGTGTGGCGGGGAGCTGTGTGTTCACCAATCTGCCGAGCGGGGCGGCGTGCACCGACGGGGACGCGTGCACGTCGGCGGATGCCTGCGATGGCAATGGCGTCTGCCGCGGCACGGTGGGGTGTAACGATGGTAACCAATGCACCACCGACGCGTGCGTGGCGGGGGCCTGCGTGTTCACCAATCTGCCGAGCGGGACGGCGTGCACCGACGGGGATGCGTGCACGTCGTTTGATGGGAGCGAGGGAGGCGCGGACGTCTGCGACGGCAGCGGCGTGTGCCGCGGCACGGCGGTGGCGTGTACCGACGGCAACCAGTGCACGGCGGATACGTGTGTCGCGGGGAGCTGTGTGTTCACCAATCTGGCGAGCGGGACAACGTGCAGCGATGGGGACGCGTGCACGTCGCTTGACGGCAGTGCTGGAAGCGCGGACGCCTGTGACGGCAGCGGCGTGTGCCGCGGCACGGCAGTGGTGTGTAGCGACGGCAATCAGTGTACGGCGAATACGTGTGTGGCGGGGAACTGCGTCGTCACACACCTACCGGACGGGACGCCATGCGATGATGCCGATGTGTGTACGACGGGGGACGCGTGTAGCAACGGGGTGTGTTCGGGTTCCGCCGCCCCCGATGGCGCGAGCTGTGATGACGGCAACGTCTGTACGGAGAACGACAGGTGTACTGGTGGGTTGTGCGATGGCTCCCCGGTGGACTGCTCAGGAGCCGGAGGTGCATGCAACACGGCGACATGCGACGAGGGGGGAGCAGGGCGAAATTGCGACCGGCGGACCCCGCTCCCCGATGGCACCTCTTGCAACGACGGGAACGTCTGCACCGCCAGCGACACGTGCGCCGGCGGGGTGTGTAGCGGCACGCCTGTCCCGAATGCCAAGCCGCCCGTGGACATCATTCTTGTGATCGAAGCGTCGTTGACGATGAAGCGAGATCTGAGGTTCTGGATCCCCGAACTGCTCGGCCCGCTACCCAGCAAGCTCGAGGAGGCCGGGCTCACGGACTGGCGCCTGGCCATCGTGCGCTTTGGAACGTCCCGCCGCTTCGCGACCCGACCGCAGAGCGGGCCGCCGGTGCCGGACGTCTATCTCGACTGGACGACCGATGCGGCGATGTTTCAGACGGCGGTGACGGATCTCCGGAACAATATTCGGCGGTCCACGGAGGCAGGCACCGAGGCGATCGAGTTCGCCATCGACAAGCTCGCGTTCCGTACCGACGCGGTCCGCAACGTCATTCTCTATACCGACGAGGACGACGACTCGCCGGTGTGCCAGGGCAGCCCGGTTCCTCCCGATTTTCCGACCGAGGCTTGTGTTCTCTCGGCGGAGAGACGGGAACCCCCGTTCAGGGGACCCGGCTGTTACGGGTTTGCCTGCGAGGGGCGCTGGGGGCCATTTCAGCAGCGCATTGACAACCTCGCGGCTCGACTGATCGCCGGGCAGGTACATCTGAACATCGTGGAGAATGCGCGCAACAAGCCAACGATCTTCCAGTACGGCGATCCGGGCTGCACGAGGCTGGTGAGCAACCCGGCGGATCCACGCAACGGCTTGCTGGACGTGGGACCAACGCTGGCATGCCTCCGCAGCGAGCGGGAGTCGGTGAAGCCGGCGGGCGTTTGCAGCGGCAACATGTGCTCGCAGGGCCGAGTGGGGAAAAACTGTGCAACAGATTCGGACTGCGACGCGTTGAGTCTCCAGGCGCAGCTCCTCGGTTCCGGGTTGTGCGTGGACGGTGCTTGTAGCGCCGGGCACATTGGAGCGCCGTGCAGCGCGGATACCGACTGCGCGATTCTCGCGCGGGCGTACAGGATTCCAAAGTCACGTTCGAAGGCGGCGCAATTCTTCCCGGCCTTCATCAACGACAAGATTCTGGAGCAGGGCTGTCGGCTATAGAGATTGCCGCGGAATAGCCAAACGCGCGCCGGCCAACGGCTGCGGTCTGGGGACACGGCGGATCGTCGGCCGCGATTGCGACCGTGCGCCGGAGGATACGTTTTATTTCCACAACTGCGCGGCAACGTGGGCTGGGACGCCAGTCTGGGCTGGGCTGGTACGGCGGCCAGAGCGGTTTCGGGGTGCAATCCTCCGCCGGCTCTTCCTCGCGTTTTGCAACCGCGCCGCGGCGCGCTACTCAGTCAATCCCCGACAACCAGTCAAACTCCGATTTCGCCGGGCCGTGCGGAAATGGGACCTGTCCCTTTTCCTTCGACATACGGTGGCGCAGGCTTGCCACGGGCAGCGGTTCTGGGCACACTTCGGTCGGGGATCGTCAGTCGAGAACCTCAACTACGAGAGGAGGCTCTATGAGATCGGCAGTGTTGTGGACGTGCGGATTGTTGCTCATCGGAACAGTCGCCGCCGGCCAGGCGGCGTCCGACAGCGCCAAGGCGATATTGCAGGACGCCAACGGCAAGAAGGTGGGCGAGGCCACCCTCGAGGAAACCCCGCACGGGGTGCTCGTCAACCTGAGTCTCATGGGTTTGCCCGCCGGTGTGCACGCCTTTCACATTCACGAGACCGGCAAGTGCGAACCGCCGTTCGCCACCGCGGGCGGCCATTTCAATCCCGGGGGCAAGAAGCACGGCCTGAAGAGCGCCGAGGGCATGCACGCGGGCGACATGCCCAACCTGGACATTCCCGAGAGTGGCACTCTCAGGGCGCAGGTGCTCGTCGCCGGCGTGACCCTGAAACCGGGAGCGAACAGCGTGCTGGACGCCGACGGCTCGGCGCTGGTTATCCACGCCGGCCCCGACGATTACGCCACCGACCCGACCGGCAACGCCGGTGGGCGCATCGCTTGCGGCGTGGTGACGAAGTAGCCGGTGACGAGCGTTCCGCTGTCGCTACTCGACCGCCAGCACCTTGACGTCGAAGACGAGTGTCTTCCCGGCAAGCGGGTGGTTGAAGTCGACGATTACGGTGTCGTCGAGAACTTCATGGACGCGTAGATGCCGCTCTTGGCCTTCGGGGTCGCGCGCAACCAACATCGCCCCGACGTGCCAGGCGCCCTGCGGGACGTGCTGCTTCTCGACCTCCTCGAACGCGTCCGGGTCGACCAGACCGTAGGCCTTCTCCGGAGGCACGGTGACCTGCCGTGCTTCGCCTACGCCGAGGTCGTTCAACGCCTCTTCCAGGCCGGGAATGATCTCACTGGCCCCGTGGGTGTACTGGAGCGGTGCCTCTCCGACGTTGCTTTCGACGAGCCCTTCGTCTTGCAGGCGCAGGGTATACTCGATTGACACCAGCTTACCGTCTTGCACTCTCATCTGTCCGTCCTCCATTCCACAGTCACATCGACGTTCGCCAACGCCCAGCCAAGCCCGCTGCGCTCCCGAGACGCCTGCGGCCGATCACGCCCTGCAAAACAAAAGCCCCAAAGGCCGCGGCGGACTTTGGGGCAAGCGATCTTGTCACCGTGATTCGCGTCACGGTGACGCGGCTAACCGATCAAAACCCGTCGCGTGTGTCAAGCGTCTCACGCCCGCGTCGGAACTGCGGCGCACGCTCAAGAGGTCTTCTCTCAACCGTCGACTCTGAACTCTCGACTCGTGTCGGACGAGACTCAGGCTCCGCTTTTCGGATCCGCGTCGGAATATGAGCGACTTCCCTGTTGGGGTGGCGTCGAGTATCCTGCCGTTGGCAGGGATCTCCATGTTGCGCCAACTCGCCGAGCACCTCTGGGTCACGGAACGGCCTCAACGCTTTTACGGGCTCGAGGTTGGTTGCCGCATGACGGTCATACGCCTCGAAGACGCGAGCCTCGTGCTGCACTCCCCCGTCGCACTCGATGCGCGGCTGTGCGACGAACTCGATGCCCTCGGAACCGTCCGCTATGCGATCGCCCCAAACCGGTTCCATCACCTTCATGCCGGCGACGTGGCGCGAGCGTATCCAGAGACGCGGCTGTGGGTGGCGGCGGGTGTCGAGCGCAAGCGTCCCGACCTCGAGATCGCCGGCGTGCTCGCTGACGACCCGCCCGCCGAGTGGAAGGGTGAGGTCGACCAGCTCTACTTCCGCGGGCGGCCGTTCGAAAACGAAGTCGTCTTCTTGCACCGCGCGAGCCGCACGCTGGTGCTGTGCGACCTCGCCTTCAACTTCGGCGCGACGGCGCCCATGACCACCCGCGTGGTGATGACGCTGCTGGGCGGCTACGGTCGCTTCCGTCCGACGCGTCTCGACCCGCTGCTCATTCGCGATCGCCGTGCCGCGCGGCAGAGCCTTGAGCAGATTCTCGCGTGGGATTTCGATCGCGTCGTGGTCGCCCATGGCGACGTGCTGGAGCGTGGGGGACGCCCGGCGCTGCGCGCCGGCTACCGCTGGCTTCTGGCGGAGTGATACCTCGGGCACCTGAATGGACGGGGACGCCGCCGCATCGCTCCAGTTCGACGTCGTTGCCACGAGCGATCTCGGGCAGCGGGAACTGACGCGCGTCCTGGCGCTGTTCCGCGTGGCTTACGACGCCGCCAACGAGGCGTACCTCACGCGGTCGCTTGGCAGGCTCCGATTCGTTGCGACCGCAACGTCGTCTAACGAACTCGCGGGCTTTGCGCTGGGCGAGATGCGCATCATGGACCTGCCGCGCCTCCCTCGGCAGGCCGTCGCGCTGGCGGGCATCTGCTGCGTGGATCCCCGCTTCCGCCGCCGCGGCCTCTTCCGCGAGCTCGAACAACGAGCGTTCATGGCTGCGGCCGTCCCGACCGGGGAGCGCGTGCTCTGCTGCGGACGCGTCGCGCATCCGGCGAGCTTTCGAACCATGACCTGGAACCCGACCCATGTCCCGAAACGCAACACGCCACCGACGACGTGGCAGCGAGAGATCGGCGCCGTCATCGCCGAAGCATACGGCGTCAAGGGATTCGACCCTGACACGTTCGTGTGTGCGGGTAGTGGCACGCCAATGTATCCCATTATCGAGATCGACGTGCGGCCGGACGAGTGGGATGTCTTCGCCGCTGTGAATCGCGACCGCGGCGACTCTCTCCTGGGGCTGTGCTGGATGCCCAACGCTCCAGAGGGATGGTGACGGGCCCTCGCGCACGCTTGCTCGGAGGATGGGCGCGAGAAGCAGTACTCAGTTCCGCGTCTGTGCCTTGAACCGGGCGGTGGTGTTCTCGGTGATGTCCACAGAGGTGTACGTTGCTTCCCAACAGAAATCGGTGCGTGTGGTCTGCCACTGGACGGTCACCGGCGCGACCATGGGCAGCGCGGGCGCGGTGACGGCCGCGCCCCGGTTCGTCACCTCGACCTCGGCTGTGTTCTCATCGCTCCCGATGAGCAGGATCCTCTGGCGGTCCAGCCCGACGTGCCGGTAACGAAATCCGCGCGTCCCGGCGAACTTCCAGCAGGTCCTCTTCTTGCCCTTCTTCCAGCAACTCCACCCGATCTCGTCCAACTCGAGCGCGAGACCGGTGCCATCGTAAATGCACAGGGCGTAGCGAGCGCTCGTGGTCGGGTCGCCAAATTCGGCCGCGTTCGTCGCCTGACCCTTGATCCACCGCCAGGCGGTGTCTCTCTGCCCCGTGCTCTCCGAAATCGACAGGGTGGTCCATTCAGCGCCTCGGCACCCCGGCGCCGGCGTGGCGGGGCGGAGGTTCCGGGGTAGCAGCACGTCCCTGGGTACCAACGAGATCATTGCATTTCCATCGCCGAGCTGGCCGGAGCGGTCGTCTCCCCAGCAGACAACCCCGCCGGTCGTGGTGAGCGCGCAGGTGTGTTCCCCGCGCGCGCTGCCAAGAGCCGATTGGAACTGTCAACGTATAAGGTTTATCGACAGCCTCTTTCGCCGGAATGACAGCCGATTATCGGAAGGCGGTGGCATCGCTTCGGCAGCCATAGAAGCTTTGTCGGTGACCGTGCCGTGGCGCTGTCTTCTTTGATGAGCAAGGTTGACTCACGGCGAGACGGCAGCATACGATGCTTGAAAGTTGTCGACGACGCTGGTGACAAGGGGGGCAGGCATGATTCAGACGCAGATGCGGAAGGGGCAAGCCGCTGCGGCAGCCTTGGTGTTCGCCGTGCTCCTGGCCCTCGCGTCCGCGGCCTCGGCCGCGCCCGACTGCGACGGAGGAACCATCCGTTCCCTGTCCTTGAGCGCAACCAAGTTGCGCCTCGCCGGCACGATCTCGCGACCGGGCGCTCATCACGACACGCTCCTCGGCGGTACGGACCCGTTTCATGTCGAACTCACCGACGCCAACGACCCGGCGACGATCCTGTACGTGGTCGACATTCCCGCTGACCGGTTCGTCACCCGGCGGAAGCGTACGGTGTACGACGGCCTCGGCTCGTTTCCCGGGAGCGTCGTCCTCCGCGACTCGAAGAAGCAGAGCGATACGGTCACGGTCTCACTTCGCGTTGACGCCTCGATCGCGGGCACGGACGCCGGGCGCGACGTGCGCGCCTCGTTCACGGCCGCGAGCCGCTGCGTCCGCACCTGTGTCTCCCCCTGCGTGCCCGGCCGCAAGGGGCTTCACTGCAAGGCGAGCGCCGGCTACCAACCCTTTGCCGATGAGGCCTTCGGCGGCTACCTCAAGCGGTCGCCGGCCACGACGTCGCCGCTCTGCGGCCTCGCGATCGACACCAACCCGGCCTGCGACTTCCTCATCGAGGAGCGTTGCGTGCTCCCGTACCCGTCGTCCTTTTTTCTCCGCTCCGACCCGTCGACGCCGACCGGCCTCCGCGTCAACTACGGCCCGCAGTCGCTGCCCCAGAATGTGGGCGGCGTGTACGTCGACCCGACCGACTGGAATACCCTCGACGGCTTCAGCCCCGGTCCGATGATCCTCGCGCTTTTTCCTGACACCGGCCTCCCCGTCGCCGTCGGTCCGGGCTCGAACGTCGCCTTCCACACCAACTTCGCGCGCTCGCTCGACGCCGACCACCCGATCGTCCTCATGAAGGCGGAAACCGGAGAGCGCATCGTCCACTTCGCCGAGCTCGATGCCAACACGGCCGACGTGACCCGCCGGGCGCTCATCGTGCGGCCCGGCCGTCGGCTCGAGGACGCCACCCGCTACATCGTGGCCTTCCGCAACCTGGTCGACACGATGGGGAACCCGATCCGCCCGCGGCTTGCCTTCCGCGCCATCCGCGACGGCGGCACTGAGGCGGAGATTGCGGCAGCCTGCGGCAGTGCCTGCGCAGCCGCCGTCATCGCGCGGCGCTCGGTCTTCACCGATGTCTTCCAGCGCCTCGAGACGAACGGCGTCGATCCGGCGAGCCTCATCCTCGCCTGGGACTTCACGACCGCCAGCACCCAGGCGCTCACCGGCTGGATTCGCTCGGTCCGCGACCAGGCGTTCGCCCTCGGCACCCCATCCTTCACTGTAACCAGCGTGGATGACGGGGGCGGGGCCGGACGGAACGCGAACATCTACCGCCGCGTCCAGGGGACGTTCCAGGCGCCGCTGTTCATGACCGCCGACGCTCCGGGGTCGCGCCTGAACCTCGTGAACGGTGTGCCGACGCAGAACGGCTACGCCACCGTGCCCTTCGTGGTCGACATCCCGCGCCTCGCGGTCAACGTCGGCGGCACGCCGCAGCCGGCGCGGCCGACGCTCTGGGGGCACGGGCTGCTCGGCAGCCGCACGCAGGTGACGTCGCTCTCACTGCTCGCCAACACCTACAACTTCGTCATCGGCGGGGTCGACATGCAGGGCATGTCGTCGTTGGACGTGCCGACCGTCTTTTCGCTCGTTCAGGATCTCTCGCAGTTCCACTTCATCCCCGAGCGGCTGCACCAGGGTTTCCTCAACCACCTGCTGCTCGGCCGGCTTCTGGGCGATCCGGTGAACGGCTTCAACTCCGATCCCGGTTTTCAGTACGGCGGCGTGCCGCTGATTGACACCACCGAGGTGTACTACTCCGGCGGGAGCCAGGGCGGCATCTTCGGCGTCGCCATCATGTCGATCGCCGAGGACTTCAAGCGCGGCTTCGTCGCGGTGCCGGGGGCCAACTACAGCACCCTGCTGCACCGGAGCATCGACTTCAACCCCTACCTCGCGGCCCAGCGGACCGCCTACCCCGACCGGCTCGACGAGGAGCTCCTGCTGGCGCTCATCCAGCAGCTCTGGGATCGCGCCGAGCCGCAGGGCTACATGAACCACCTGGCCGCCGGCGACCTCTCGGTCCCGCCCGTGCCGCACAAGATCCTGATCCACATGGCGACCTACGACTCGGAGGTCTCGAACCTCGCCACCGAGATCATGGTGCGCTCGCTCGGCATCGAGCAGGTGACGCCGGTGCACCGAAGCTTCTTCCAGATCAACGAGGCCGCCGCGCCGTTCGACACCTCGGCATTCGTCGAGGTGAACCCGCAGCGCAAACGCTGCAACGTACCGGGCGGCGGCCCCAGCCCCGGCGCCACGTGCACCACCGATGCTGAGTGTCCTAAAGCGGGCGACCCGCCGACCCACACCTTCTGCGATCCGGACATCCCGCCGCTCACGAATCAGGCGCCGCCGTACAACAACGGCAACCATGGCGCGACGGGCTCGCTGGCAACCGGGGCGCAGATCGCGGAGTTCCTGAAACCGAACGGGCAGGTGCTGCAGTTCTGCACCGGTCCGTGCGATCCGGAATGAGCGCGTGCATGCTCCGCGAGTGCCGGTGTTGGTGGCGCGGGACTGGGTCTAGTGTGTCCCGAGGTCGAACGCCAACGGATACGCGATCCGCCGTCCGTCGGATTCGATCAGATCCCACAACAGGCTCCAGCGCAGGGGTTGGTCATCGCGTCCCTCGCCCGCGTAGACCTGCCACAGCGGTGCGTAGAGACGGGCGATGGTTTGGTTCGATGGAAAGAGCGCATCGAGCCAGGCCATCGTCCCGAAGGATCGTTCACCGTCGTTCTCGACGTCGCGCCAGAGGGGGAAAAGCGTTGACCTCCTGTGGCGGGGCCCGTGCGGAAAGCGCTCTTGCCGCACATCCCGGCCGATGACGAAAAGGAATTCCCGCTGAGTCCAGGACCACTCCGGGAGTTCCACCGTGCGGTCCCGATAGAGAGGCCACAGATAGAAGCGCGAGCGCAGATTACCCTGCCGGCGGTCCTGATAGAAGGGCGCGAGACGCAGGCTCAGACGCTCGCCCGTGTCGCGGCGGTGCTGCCAGACCCAGAAAGGCCACGGGAATCCCCACGTCTCGGTGTCTTCCTTGGTGTCCACGGTGTGGGTGAGCAGCGGCCCGAGGTACCAGCGGCTGTGTAGGGTCGGGGAATCGATGCGCGCGTAAGAGAAAATGACCTCGCTGACTTCGTGTTCCGCGACGGTCGGGTGCCGTTCGTGGTGGATGTAGAAGGGCCACAGGACGTAGTGGAACCGCTCCGCGTCCCCGTTCTCATGCCAACCGTACAGTGGCCAGACCCGCCATCCGCGTCCCAGCGGGCCCCCGGCCCAGGACACCAGCGGAAACGGCGCCCACGATCGCTGATCCAGCGAGTCCTCGAGATGGAGATAGAGCGGGAAGAGCAGCATCTGGATGCGGTCGTATCCCAGGAAGTTATCGAGGTCAGCGTAGAACGGCAGTACGGACAACGAGGTGCCCAGGGCACGGCTGTGCCGGTAGAACACCACGGGATAAAGGGTGGCCCGTCGGTCCCAATCCGCACCGTCGTGGTCCACTGGGCGGCGCGTCTGAAAGGAGAACACACCGAGGATGCCAACGGTGCTCTGCTCGGTGTCCCAACGGATCACCGAGAGCGGATAGAGGAACGCGACCTGGCTCTTAGCGGGGCGCTGCGTTCGCTCGAGATAGAGCAGCGGGCGCAATACGAACCGGCGGTGGCTGGTGTCCGCCTCGTAGTCGACTAGTGGTCCGAGCAACTGGAGGCGCGTGCGGCCTTCGGCCGCATCGTGACGATAGTGGAACAGCGGCCAGAGCTTCAGCTCGACGGCGTCGACGGTCGCGCCTCCGAGCAACAGCAGCAGCCCACAGAGCGCCGAGCCGCCGAGGCGCCGGTACCTCGGATCGAACATTCCTCCTTTCACATTCCGCAATCCGCATTCCGCAATCGCGAATGCGGGCTCAACGCGCAAACTCGATGTGTTCGAGGTCACGGGCGCGGACCTCGTACAATCCCACCGAGGTCTGCCCGTAAAACGTCAGGGAACTCCGCACCCTCAGATTCACCGGCTCGCCGTTGCTCAGATGCACGGTCGCCTGAATCTGGTCGCGCGCGCCGCTGTGGAAATCGATGCGATTGATGTTGGCGAAGGGAATGCGCAGGTTGCCGCGGCCGAGGTCTCCCTCGAGCTGCACGCGCCCACCAATGTTCACCCGCGACACGTCGACCCGAGTGCCATCCTTGTCGACCAGAGTGGCGTGAAAGTCGACCGGCGGTTGAATGACCTCTTGGCCGCCGCCGATCGTTCCCATGCCGAGCAGCAACGGAAGCGCTGCCAAAACCAGTACCAACCCCGACCGCCGCACGCGTGGCTGCATGCTGCTTCCTCCCTGAGCGAGCTGGCTTGTACCACATCGGTCAGAGCAGAGACAGAGAGTTGAGCCGTCTCGCTTGCTTGACCGACCTGTACAGGCATGAAAAGGGATGAGGTCCTGATCGAGTGGAGGAAAACATGGGTGCCGATATTGAATCGGTCCTGAACGAACAGCGAATCTTTCAGGCGCCGGCGGAGTTCAATGCCAAGGCGTGCATCAAGAGTGCGGATGAACTGACTCAGCTGAGCCTTGCGGCAGAAGAGGCGCCGGAGGAGTTCTGGGCGGGGGTCGCCCGCGACCTCCATTGGTTCAGTCCCTGGCGGAGTGTGCTGGAGTGGAATCCGCCCTTCGCCAAGTGGTTCGGCGGGGGGACCACCAACCTCTGTTACAACTGTGTCGACCGCCACGTCGCCACGTGGCGACGGAACAAGGCCGCGATCATCTGGGAGGGGGAACCCGGTGACAGTCGCGTCCTGCGTTACGCGGATCTGCAGCGCGAGGTGTCGCGCTTCGCCAATGTCCTCAAAGGCCTGGGCGTCACGCCTGGTGACCGTGTCGGCATCTACCTGCCGATGATACCCGAGGCCGCCATTGCGATGCTGGCCTGCGCGCGGATCGGGGCGACCCACAGCGTTGTCTTCGGGGGCTTCAGCGCCGAGGCGCTCCGCGACCGCTTGAACGACGCGCAAGCCAAGGTCGTCGTCACTGCCGACGGCGGGTATCGGCGCGGCAGCGTCGTACCACTGAAGGAAAACGTCGATGCGGCGCTGCGCCAGGCGCCGTCGGTGGAGAGCGTCGTGGTGGTGCGCCGCACCGGGCATACGGTTGCCATGAAGGCCGGACGGGATCAGTGGTGGCAGGACCTGGTGGATGCGGCGAGCGATGAGTGCCCGGTTGAGCCGCTCGATGCCGAGCATCCGCTGTTCATCCTGTACACCAGCGGTACCACCGGCAAGCCGAAGGGGGTCGTGCACACCACCGGCGGGTACATGGTACACACCTACATCACCAGCAAGTGGGTGTTCGACCTGAAGGATGAGGACACCTACTGGTGCACGGCCGACATCGGCTGGGTCACCGGGCACAGCTACAGCGTGTACGGCATTCTCGCCAACGGCGCCACGACGGTCATGTACGAGGGGGCGCCGAACTACCCGAATCCGGACCGGTTCTGGCAGATCATCGACAAGTACGGGGTCACGGTCTTCTACACGGCGCCCACCGCCATCCGCAGCTTCATGAAGTGGGGCACGGAGTGGCCGCGCCGGCATCGACTCAACAGCCTGCGCTTGTTGGGCACCGTCGGCGAACCGATCAATCCGGAAGCGTGGATGTGGTACCAGCGCGAGATCGGCAAAGAACGCTGCCCAATCGTGGATACGTGGTGGCAGACGGAGACCGGCGGTATTCTGATCACACCGATCCCTGGGGTGACCCCAACGAAGCCCGGATCAGCCACGCGCCCGTTTCCGGGTATCGTGGCCGACGTGTTGACGCGCGAGGGGCAGCCAGTGGCTCCCAACCAGGGCGGCTATCTCGTCATCAAGCGGCCCTGGCCGGGCATGTTGCGGACGATTTACGGCGACCCCGATCGGTACAAGCAACAGTACTGGAGCCAGATCGAGGGCGTGTACTTCACCGGCGACGGAGCGCGGCGGGACGGAGACGGATATTACTGGATCATGGGCCGCATCGACGACGTGGTGAACGTCTCCGGCCATCGCCTCGGCACCATGGAGGTCGAGAGCGCCCTCGTCAGTCATCCCGCCGTGGCGGAGGCGGCAGTGGTGGGTCGTCCGGACCCGATCAAGGGGCAGGGGATCGTGGCCTACGTGACGGTGGAGTCCGGCCTGAAAACGAGCGACACCCTGAAGCAGGAGCTGCGCGAGCACGTGGCCAAGGAAATCGGCGCGTTTGCGCGTCCCGACGACATCTTCTTCGCCGACGCGTTGCCGAAGACGCGCAGCGGTAAGATCATGCGCCGCCTGCTGCGTGACATCGCCAGCGGCAAGGAAACCATCGGCGATACGACCACGCTCGAAGACCTGTCGGTGCTCGCGAAGCTGCGGGAGGAGGAGGAATAGGGAGTTAAGGGGCTACGGGGTTAA
>Ga0079037_100000700_pt1 | contig 15928 bp, 10 predicted proteins | sample Mud3Dept4metaG_FD_71479 | JGI IMG/M metagenome (GOLD analysis project Ga0079037, IMG submission 71479) | Freshwater wetland microbial communities from Ohio, USA, analyzing the effect of biotic and abiotic controls - Mud 3 Core 4 Depth 4 metaG | ecosystem: Environmental > Aquatic > Freshwater >... | reverse complement strand
GGCTATGGATTTTGTGTTATCACTGCTGCCGCCATCGACAATTATCAGTTCTTCATTGTCGGTTAAATGAAGTTGACTGAGGGAACAGTGGAGGCTATCGGCCTCATTCAGAACGGGAACTACTATGCTTATTTTCGCTTTTTTCACATTATAGATTCTAAGGATTGTTCAAAAGGCGTTGATATCATATTTGTTAACAGTGGTAATTTTGTTATATATCAGCTCTGACCTGGATTTAGCAGCAAGCAGTTGAATTACTTACGACATCATTCACATCTCGGCCCTGACAGCAGCGACTACCCGGTCAACGCTAAACCCGAATTTCTTCTGGAGGTCCTTAAACGGAGCAGAGGCGCCGAACGTGTTCATTCCGATAATTTTTCCATTTGGGCCGACATACCGCTCCCATCCGAGTGTCGCTCCCTGCTCTACAGCAATGCGTTTTGTGACCGCTGGGGGCAATACGCTATCGCGGTACTCTTGGGTTTGTCGCTCAAACAGCTCCCACGACGGCATGCTCACCACACGCGACCTGATCCCTTCTGATTTCAGCTGTTCATGCGCGTCGACACAGAGAGAAACTTCGCTCCCTGATGATAGTAGAAGAACATCCGGTGAGCCACCTTCAGCATCAGCCAGAACGTAAGCGCCTTTTACAACACCTGATGCAGGAGCATACTTTGTCCTGTCAAGAGTCGGTATGTTCTGGCGGGTCAGCATGAGGGCCACAGGTTCATGACGGAGCTGGATGATGAGCTTCCATGCCTCGACTACCTCATTGGCATCAGCAGGCCGGATGGTAATGAGTCCCGGCATCGCGCGCAGGGAGGCGAGATGTTCAACCGGTTGATGAGTGGGCCCATCCTCTCCGACACTTATTGAATCGTGCGTAAAAATATAAATGGCTGGGAGCTCCATAAGAGCGCTCAGTCTCATGGCGGGGCGGGCATAGTCGCTGAAGATCAGGAAGGTCGCGCCGTAGGGCCGGATCTTTGAAAGGGCCAGCCCGTTCAGGATGCTTCCCATCGCGTGTTCGCGGATGCCGAAATGAAAATTCCTGCCCTTTGTGTTTTCAGCGCTGAAATCTCCGCCTGCTTCTTCAAAATTCAGCAATGTCTTTGTCGACGGCGCAAGGTCTGCTGACCCGCCCATGAGCCAGGGAACGTGTTTCGCAATGGCATTCAACACCTTGCCCGATGAGACACGGCTCGCCACTCCCTTTGTGTCAGCGGGAAAGACTGGAAGTTCTGAATCCCATCCGGCGGGAAGGCCGCTGCTGAGCATTAATTCAAGCCAGGCGGCCTGTTGAGCATACTGCTTCCTGTACTCATCCAGGTTTTTCTCCCAACTCCTGTAGAGCTTCTTCCCGCGTTTGCCTATACCCTTATGGAAATGCTCACGCACTCCTTCCGGCACAAGGAACTTAGCGTCTTCAGGCCAGCCGTAATTGCGCTTCGCAAGCCTGATCTCATCTTCTCCAAGGGGCTCCCCGTGTGCCGCGGCTGTGTCCTGCTTGTTCGGCGCTCCGAAGGCAATGTGACTGTTCACAATAATGAGGGTAGGGCGGTCGTGTGTATTTTTGAACTGCCTGAATGCCCGCGCGAGCATCTTCAGGTCATTTGCATCTGGCACGCGGAGCACCCTCCAGCCGTAGCCTTTAAAGCGTGATGCGACATCCTCACTGAAAGTCAGAGAAGTGCTTCCTTCTATCGAGATTTTATTGTCATCATAAATCCAGCACAGGTTGGAGAGCCTGAGATGGCCAGCAATGGACGCCGCTTCTCCAGAGACACCCTCCATCATGTCGCCGTCGCTGCAGAGTGCGTACACGTCGTAATGGAAGAGATCAAAATCAGACCGGTTGAAATGACCCGCCGACCAGAGACCGGCAATGGCCATTCCCACGCTGTTTGCAACACCCTGTCCGAGCGGGCCTGTTGTGGTTTCGATCCCCGGGGCAATCCCGTACTCCGGATGACCCGGGGTCCTGCTGCCAAGCTGACGAAATGCTTTTATGTCATCCAGTTCGATGGAAAGCCTGGCTGATGCGTTCCCCTCTTGATCAATATCCCTTACCCCGCAGAGGTGCAGGACTGAATAGAGGAGCATTGACGCGTGTCCCATCGAAAGAACGAAACGGTCCCTGTTCGGCCAGAGGGGATGTTCAGGATCATAGCGCAGAAAACGCTGCCAGAGACAGTATGCCACAGGCGCCATTGCCATGGGTGTTCCGGGGTGGCCGGAATTTGCCTGCTGCACTGCGTCCATTGAAAGGGTGCGGATGGTATTAATACATAACTGGTCGATCTGGTCATCATTCATCATTTCATACCTCCGGATTTAATCTAATTAGTTACTGTTGCGGAAACTCTGTTTCCCGATTGGAACCAAGATAATCGCAGTTGTCATTTCGACCAACGGGAGAAATCTTCATGTATTGTCATGGCTTAAGATTTCTCGCTTCGCTCGAAATGACATACATTTTACGATTATCAGTTTCCGCAACAGAAACTAATTAATGCAAAATGAAAAATACAGGTGTTGTGAAACCAGATAATTTTCGATACCCTGGCCGAAATTCTCAATATTCTGAGCGTCCACGGTTTTATTCAAAGCTGCATGCATATTATATCTATAATTCATCGAGTTAATTATTTGGCTGAGCAATATCTGTATTTTTCGGGTTAAAATATCCTCCACTGCCGTCCATCTGCTTTTATCAGCCTGTTTGAAGCGTCCGGTCCCCATGAACCTGCAGCGTAATTGGGAAACTCCGGGGAGGCCGTGTTCTCCCATCTTTCGATGATTGGATCAACAATGGCCCACATGGCTTCAGTTTCGTCCTGTCGGGCGAAAAGGGTCTGGTCTCCCTTCATGCAATCGAGCAGCAGCCGTTCATACGGCAGGGGAAAATGTACCTGACCCTGGAAATCCCTTTCATAGTTAAACCCCATGTTCACAGGATAAAGCTGGTTCCCGATACCCGGGTGCTTCACGCCGATATGCAGGACTATTTCTTCATCCGGCTGGACCCCGAGGACGAGAAGGTTCGGTTCGCGGATCTCGCACGTTGATTTAAAGAGCCTCAGGGGAGGCTGCCTGAAATGAATGCTGATTTCAGTTATCCGGTTTTTCATGCGTTTTCCGGTGCGGAGATAAAAGGGGACGTCTGCCCAGCGCCAGTTGTCGATAAAAAACTTTCCGGCAAAAAAAGTGGGAGTATGCGAATCAGGGGCAGTGTCTTTCTCATCGTGATAGCCCGCGACATCCCTGCCGTTGATGATGCCCGCCCCATACTGTCCGCGTATGGTGTATGCATCAATGTAGTCACTGTCCATCATGCGTACCGTACGGTACACCTTTACCTTCTCATTGCGAATATAGTCCGCCTCGAAACCGATCGGAGGTTCCATCGCAATAAGCGCCAGAAGCTGCATCATATGGTTCTGGACGATGTCCCTCACCACGCCTGCTTTTTCATAAAACCTTGCCCGATTCTCTATCCCGAGTGACTCGGCGACCGTGATCTGGACGTGGTCGATATACCTCCGGTTCCAGAGCGGTTCGAAGATGCTGTTTGCAAAACGGAAAAAGAGAATGTTCTGGACGGTTTCTTTTCCCAGATAGTGATCGATACGGTAAATCTGTCTCTCTTCAAAGGACTTTGCGATGAGAGTGTTAAGGGCCGCAGCAGTGGCCCTGTCACGGCCAAAGGGTTTTTCAATAATAAGGCGGGCATCAAACCGTCCGCTGCAGAGTTTGCAGAAGGAGAGACGCTCGAATATATCGGGCAGGTACTGGGGAGGGACCGCGAGGTAATAGATGACTTCCCTTTTCCCTCCTGATGCGGGTGTTGCTACCTCCTCAATACGCTGAGACAGTTTCTTGTAGCTTTCTACATCGTTGAAATTGCCTGATACATAAAAAAGATGCCTGCTGAAATTCTCCCAGCAGGCCTCATAAAAGGACCCTTCGCTGAATTCCGCTATGGACTGTTTTACAAGGTCCCGGTATTCATCATCGGAACGTTCACTAGAGGCAAAGGCTATAATGGAATATTCGTCCGGGAGGTTCTGGTCATGGCAGAGGTGATACAGCGTGGGCAGCAGCTTCCTCCTGCTTAAATCACCGGTGCCGCCAAAGATCACCATAGTAAAAGGCTCAATATCGAATCTCTCCTGCTTTATCTCACAGAACAGCGAGGCCCCCGGTGTATCTGAAATGTTTTTAGACATAATATGGTCCCTTATTAAAGTAAGAGTTATGAGTCATGAAGATGCTTTTCCCTATCTCTTACCTCTTAAATCTTATCTCTTTTTCTTCACTTCATGCCCTCCGAATTCATTTCGCAGGGCCGCGATCGTTTTGGCACTGAAAGATTCTTCCTGTCGTGAACGGAAGCGTTCTAAGAGAGACAGCGTAATTGCGGGGGCCGGCACGTCCAGTTCAACAGCCTCCGCAACAGTCCAGCGGCCTTCTCCCGAGTCTTCGACATAACCGCGAATCCCTTTGAGATCCGGGTCTTTTGTAAATGCCTCCTCTGCAAGCTCCAGCAGCCAGGAACGGACAACACTGCCGTGGTTCCAGAGATTTGCAATCATACGGAGGTCGAGGTTGAATTCCTTTTTGGCATGCATGATCTCAAAACCCTCGGCGTAACCCTGTAACATAGCGTATTCGATCCCGTTATGAATCATCTTTACAAAATGCCCGGCGCCGTGGGGACCGACATGGGCGTATCCGTTTTCAGGAGCGAGTGTCTTCAGAAGAGGTCCGACTTTGAAGAAAACATCTTCATTCCCGCCGATCATCATGCAGTAGCCGGTCTTCAGCCCCCATATGCCGCCGCTTGTGCCTATGTCGAGAAAAGAAATATTACGCTTTTTCAGGACCTCTGCCCTGCGGATGGAATCCTTGTAAAAAGAATTACCCCCGTCGATCAGGATATCGCCTTCTTCAAGCAATCCGGCAATGCTCATTATGGTCTCTTCCGTTGCCCTTCCGGCAGGAACCATAAGCCACACGATGCGTGGTTTGTCCAGCCTGTCAACCATATCCTGAAGAGAAGCTGCTCCTATGGCCCCTATTTCTTCCGCCCTTTTTACGGTCTCTGCTGTTCGGGCATAGGCAATTATACGGTGCCCTCCGTTAATCAGGCGCTGCACCATGTTCATCCCCATCTTGCCAAGACCGATAAATCCGATGTTCATAAGCCTGTCTCCATATCAGGTGTACATGCAGAAAGATTGCTCAATAAGCTGATTCAGACTGATTTGATAAAATTATTACATAAAACAGTTTACTTTGAAAATCTTTTTTTATCCACAGGACACCGCTCATTACTATAAGTTCAGGCATTCGTATATTATTCTGAATTTGAATATATAATAAATCCCTAAAAAAGAGACAGGCGTTTGTCATTTCGAACGAAGTGAGAAATCTTGCAGGGTTACATTAAAGATTCCTCTCACCCTTTGGGTGTTCGGAATGACAGACATAACAACAGGTTAAATGTCTATCTCTGTTTTTGGGTAAATTGCTTTCATTGACAACAAATAATGCTTTGATATGATAGACATCATAATGGCACATAAAACATTCTGATACTATTCTTTCAACGATGGGGAATAACAGCAAAGGCTATATTAAGAAAATCGCAATAGTCGCGGTCATAATCGGTCTCATAGCCGGCCTTCAGGTAATCAATACAGGTGATTATCTGACGCTCTCTTATATAAAAGAATCCCAGCACCGTTTTCAGGAGCTGTACAGAGAGCAGAGTATTACCGTACTTGCGGCTTACGCAGGTATTTACATACTCGTCACGTCACTGTCATTGCCGGGTGCAGCGGTAATGACCCTTGCGGCAGGGGCCGTTTTCGGCCTTGTCGCAGGCACGGTAGTAGTATCGTTTGCCAGTTCGATAGGGGCGACGCTCGCCTGCTTTGTTTCGCGATTCGTCCTGAGAGACTGGGTACAGGGAAAGTTCGGGGACAGACTGAAGACGGTCAATGAAGGGATTGAAAAGGAAGGGGCCTTCTATTTGTTTACCCTGAGGCTGATTCCGGTATTCCCGTTCTGGCTTATCAATCTCCTGATGGGTCTTACAAAGATGCCTCTTAAGACATTCTACTGGGTTTCACAGGCGGGTATGTTCGCCGCAACCATAGTGTTTGTCAACGCCGGGAGAGAACTCGGGAAAATAGAGTCCATTGCGGGAATACTTTCACCGACCTTAATCCTTTCTTTTGTCGTGCTGGGACTGTTCCCGCTGATGACAAAGAAATCAATAGCCTTTTATAAGGCAAGGAAGGGAAAAAGAGACACTCTGATATCATCAATTTTTTAATCGGCCGGCCTGACTCAGGACCTCAACGGGGAGCAGAATGAGCCGGATTACAGGACCATATATAGGAATTAATGTGCTTCTTTAGAAAGCATAGTTACTGAATATCGGGACAGTGCAAGGACATTATGCCGAAATATGATTTTGACATAGGAATAATAGGGGGCGGCGCAGGGGGCCTTACTGTCGCTTCAGGCGCCAGTCGGTTCGGCGCGAAAACGCTGCTCATAGAAAAAGAGAAGGACCTTGGCGGTGATTGTCTTCATTACGGGTGCGTCCCGAGCAAGACACTGATCCGGACTGCGCAGGTTTATCATCTGATGAAAAATGCGCATAAGTTTGGTTTACCTTCTGCGGACATAACGCCCGTTGATTACCGGGATGTGGCAAGGCGTATTCAACACGTGATCCGGACCATACAAAAACATGATTCTGAAGAGCGGTTCTGCAGTCTCGGAGTGAAGGTTGAATTCGGCAATGGGGAGTTTATCGATGAACACTCTTTCCGGGTAAACGGGAAAGCCTGGTCCGCCAATAAGTGGGTAATTGCCACCGGATCTTCACCGTCAATACCACCGTTGGCAGGCATCAATCAGACTCCCCATATTACAAATAAAGAAATATTTTCTCTGGACAGTCTGCCCCAATCCATGGTCGTTATCGGGGCAGGCCCGATCGCGATTGAGATGGCGCAGGCATTCAGCAGGCTGGGGACGAGGGTTTTTGTCATTCAGCGCAGCGGTCAGATATTGAGTAAGGAAGACAAGGATATGGCCGACATCGTAATGAATGTATTGAGCGCTGAGGGCGTTATATTCCACCTGGACTCAGAACTGGTAAGCATGAAGGACCAGGGGCCGGCAAGGGAAGTGGTCATCAGGAAGAAGGACGGGAACACAGAAAGCATAAGGGTTGAGCAGGTCCTTGTTGCGCTTGGCAGGGATGTAAATATCAGCGGCTTTGGGCTGGAGAATATATCTCTGGATTTTGACAGGAAGGGGATAAGGGTGGACAGCAGGATGCGCACAAACCACCCGCATATCTATGCTGTCGGAGATGTAACAGGCGCATATCAGTTTACGCATGCCGCCGGATACGAAGGCGGGATAGCCCTCAGCAATGCCATTCTGCACCTGCCCAGAAAAGCGGATTATACGTATCTGCCGTGGTGCACATTTACAGACCCTGAGCTGGCAAGCATCGGCATGAACGAGAAACGCGCTACGGAAGCGGGTATTGCATATACGGTCTGGACAGAGGAGTTCAGGGCCAATGACAGGGGCCTTGCCGAGGGGGAAGAGGTCGGTAAGGTCAAGCTTATTATTGACAACAACGGCGATCCTGTGGGCGCTCAAATACTTGGGCCACAGGCAGGCGAGCTTTTAGGCGAATGGATTGGGATTATGAACGGCGGGGTCAAACTCTCAACCATGGCCTCGGCTGTGCACCCCTATCCCACCCTGTCAGAGATCAATAAAAGGGTGGTCGGAAATTATTTTTCAGGGAAGATATTTTCCGGTAAGGTAAAGAAGACGCTGAAGTTTTTCTTCCACTTTAAGGGCAGGGCGTGCGGATAAAATGGTTTATGTAATATGATATATTTAAATATGCCGGAAGGTCTTAACCCATGAACTACACTCTCAGAGACTTACTTGACATTCCAAAGCTTCAGGAACTGCTGGATACGCTTGATGAGATCCACAGTCTGCCCTCAGCGATTATTGATGTGGAGGGGAATATACTTACGGCAACGGCCTGGCAGGACATCTGCACAAAGTTCCACCGGGTACATCCGGAAACCGAAAAGAGATGCAGGGAGAGCGATACCTACATCGTGAAAGAGATTGACAGGAAACCTGCCCATGTAATCTACAAATGTCCCTTCGGCCTTGTGGACACTGCTACTCCTATTATCGTGGAGGGACGTCATCTCGGCAACGTTTTCACCGGACAGTTATTTACTGCACCTCCTGACGAGGAGCAGTTTATTCGTCAGGCGCGGCAGTATGGGTTTGATGAAAAAGACTATCTTGCGGCCCTGAAAAAAGTGCCTGTGATTTCAGAAGAGCGTCTTCACAAGAACCTTAATTTTCTCAGCCGGTTTACTGAAATGCTGGCAGAGCAGGGGTTGGTACACAAACGTCAGCTTGAGATTGAGGAGGCCCTGAGAGAAAGCGAGCAACGGTTTAAAAATATTGTCAACTCATCCCCAATGGGAATGCACCTGTATCAACTTAAGGAGGACGACCGCCTTGTTTTCATCGGTGCTAATCCTGCCTCAGACCAGATTCTGGGAGTAAGTCATAAGGAATTCATAGGGAAAACCATTGAAGTAGCTTTCCCCGGATTAGTCCAGACCGAAGTGCCGGCACGATACAGGGACGCTGCCCGTAACGGTAAGACGTGGTACACAGAGCAGATCGATTATCATGAGGGGCTGATCAGAGGGGCTTTTGAGGTAGTTGCATTTCAGACCGGGACAAACAGAATGGTAGCGCTTTTCCATGACGTTACCGAGCGCAGGCAGGCTGAGGAAGAATTGACAAGGAGTGCGGAACGATTGGAGCTTGCGCTAAAAGGTGCAAACGAAGGGATATGGGACTGGAATATTAAAACAGGCTATGTGTCCTATAGCGACCTTTGGGTTGATATGATTGGATATAAACCCGGTGAGTTAAAGCCGGATGTCAGCACCTGGGAACAATTGGTTCATCCTGATGATAAGAACAAAACGATGGAGGCACTCAATAAACATTTTGAGGATGGTCAAAATGAGTATAAAGTTGAATTCAGATTAAAATGCAAAGACGGCAGCTGGAAATGGATACAGGCGTTAGGAAAAGTATATCAAAGGGAAACAGATGGATCCCCTCTGAGAATGGCAGGAATACATCTTGACATCACCGAGCGCAAGAATCTCGAAAACCAGTTACGTCAGGCACAGAAGATGGAAGCCGTCGGCCATCTTGCCGGAGGCGTGGCGCATGATTTCAATAATATACTCTCTGCGATAGTGGGATATGCACATATAACACTGATGAAAATGCATGATGACGATCCGTTGCGTATGAATCTTGAACAGATACTATCTGCCTCCGAAAAGGCGGCCAATCTGACGAAAAGCCTGCTTGCCTTCAGCAGGAAACAGGTAATGCAAATGAAGGATGTAAACATCAACAATATTGTGTCGGGCATGACCACGATATTAGAAAGAATTATCGGGGAAGATATTTTATTACAGGTTAATACCCCTGTTCATGATTTAATCATACATGCTGATGCAAACCAGCTTGAGCAGGTGCTGATGAACCTTGCAACAAACGCACGTGATGCAATGCCGGGCGGAGGGACATTAACGATCACTACCGGAGAATGCGAAATGGACGAACAGTATGTCCGAATGCATCAAACAGGTGAGGCCGGAAAATATGCTGTCCTTTCGGTTGCGGATACGGGCACCGGCATGGACGAACAGACACGCGAGAACATCTTTGATCCATTCTTCACCACAAAAGAAGTCGGCAAAGGCACCGGCCTTGGACTGGCCATGATCTTCGGGACAATCAAACAGCATAACGGCTTTATCCATGTTTACAGCAAGGAGGGTAAGGGGACGACATTCAAGATGTACTTCCCTTTAACGGAATCACGGGTGAACGTCACGGAAAATCAGGAGGATGGTTTCATCCCCTCAGGCACAGAAACGCTCCTCCTGGTTGAAGATGATGAAGCTGTCAGAAATGCAATAAAAGCATTACTGAATGAGTTTGGATATTCAGTCATAGAAGCCGTTGATGGAAAACAGGCCGTTAAACTGTTCAGGGAAAACAGGGATATTATAGAGCTTGTTATCACCGATGTAATTATGCCGGGCCAGAGTGGAAAGGACCTGTATAACGAACTGTTGAAGATAATGCCTGGTATAAAAGTCATCTTCATAAGTGGTTATCCGGCCAACATCCTGGCCGACAAGGGAATTGTACAAAATGACGTAAACTTAATTTTAAAACCGGTTAAACCTGAAATGCTCTTTAAAAAAGTGCGAGAGGTTCTGGATGCATAAATTCTGATGCCTGCTTCAAGTAGAATGAAAAGTCAAACTGACGATTCTCTTTAGTAGTTCACTTATGTTTTTGTCTTTCTTCAAAATGAAAAAAACAATACCGACTGCACTGCTCATGTTTTCGCTCTTTTTGACAATTCAGAGCTTTGCGCAGGATTGCATCCCTGAATCTATTGAACAAATGAAGCCGGGCTGGAAATTGGGCCACGATACCAATCTGGGAAGCCCGGCCTATGGTATACCGGATATGAAACAGATTATGGGCCGGACGGCAAAATATTTTGAGTTGGTAAAAAAAGTCCTGCCTGATCCTGCAGGTGTAGTTCCGAAACATTATACGCTTGGCGAATCCCCGATTACACAGGGAGCCCCGTTTGCTTATTCACTGAACTTGTACTTTTTGGAAATGTGGTGCCGTCAAAATAAACTGATTATAGCCAGTGAAACCGATTACTGGGCTTACATCTTTGTGAATGAACTCGGATGGGTGATTCCCGGCAACGATCGTATCGGTAATTTTATATTACCCAACGGTCAAGAAATATGGCAGAACGCGAGCAGGTTAACGGATGAATTGTTCCGCGGTTATCCGCTGATCAGCAGCAAAACCCATGCTGGCGGGGTAGCTGTATTTATCGGCATGAAAAATCGACTGCCAATTCGACCTGTTACAAAAGAGGAATTGATTCAGAGTTACAAAACTTATTGGGTAAAACAATATGCAGATGAAATAAAAAGATTGGAAGACGATAAGAAGAACATGTTCAATACAAGGGCATCACAGGAAAAGTTGAAAAAATCCGGATATACTGAGGAAAAGATAAAACAACTGTATGAAACAATAGAAAAGAGCGCGGCGAATCATGATAGGTTAGTCGCAAACCTGAAAGACGACCGAGACAAAAAGATTCCGATGCTTGATGCGATGATGGACATGATGGATGATCAGCAGCGCAAAAGCCCAGCTAAAACTGAATATATCAATGCAATGATATGCCAGCCGGAGAAACTATTTAATGAAGCAGGAACGCCTTTGGTTACCATGGATGCTACATACTTTGACCCTAACTTGCCGAAGTATGTACCGCAGTCTTTTATCGTTTACTTGCGGCCACCCGTTACAAAATCAAGAAATAAAAGCATAGATGCAATATACGACGCTTTGATAAATAAATTGGATTTGGATGCATTGAAAGCGATGCTAGGGAAATGATTTGGCTTTTTTGTACTTTCGTATAACCTGTGACGGGGAGGCGAAGATAATAAGTTTTATAACAGAGATAAAGTTTCTTTACATTCTATTTTTCTATCACAAACTAGCATCTATTTAAGACTCGCCACACTCCCCAACTTAACTATTCAGATTAACTTCCTATTATTTTGATTTTAAAGATTTTCCAATTCATGAAATAATCAATCAAAGCATTAAACAGCGTGATTCATAATACATAATAAATGGGACTGAACTATTAAAATTTATTATGGAAAACAATTCAAATTAATAACTTAAAGAAAGGTAGAAAATTATGAAGAAACAATGTGGATCAATCTTCAAAGCTTTTACCGTCTTTGCAGTCTTTGCAGGGATTTTTTGTGTGTTACTGTTAGTCAGTATTACTGAGGCGGCCGATAAACCGTTTCAACATCATAAGGCAAAGGGCGGTATGCCCATGTGCTTCCAGAGGCTGAATAATAGTATAAATGATTTAAAAGTATGCAACACTAATCTTGATCAGACCCGGACGGATCTTGGAAGTTGCAACACTAATCTTGATCAGACCCGGTCAGTTCTGGGAAGTTGCAACTCTGATATTGATCAAGCTCGGGTAGATTTGGGAACATGCAACGCAGCCCTATCAGTTTGTGAGTCGAACCAAGTCTCATGTCCTGAGGGAACGCCTGTTGCGAAGACCGGTCAGACGAAAAGCTACGCACCAGGTGACGATGGGGACCTTCAGTCGGGGGTTGCTTTGACCACTTCGAGGTTTATTGACAACGGTGACGGTACAGTCACTGATAATTTAACTGGGTTAATATGGATGAAAGATGCCGGCAGTATCAAAATAGGAACTTGGGGAAATGCCGTAGAAACCTGCAGCACATTGGCTAACGGATCTTATGGGCTCTGGGATGGTTCTTATGCCGGCGATTGGCGTCTGCCTAACGTACGGGAACTGTATAGCCTGATTGATTTTGGGCATTACAATTATGCCCTTCCCAATGGCCACCTATTTATAAACGTCATGTCCAATTACTGGTCGTCAACTACCTACGGCGGCAATACCAGCAGCGCCATTTACCTGAACCTAATTAATGGCTTTATTAACTACGCCGGGAGGAGCAGCACGCTCTATGTTTTGTGTGTTCGAAACTTATTATAAGAACTATATTTGGTCAGTTAACTATTTCTTCGTATGCAGGGCCTGCATTCGATATTGATCGCCTCGTTCATACCGGATACCGTGAGGACATGGGGTCGGTTCTCGACATAAAACATTAGTGTAGAAAATCTGAACCGTGTCTGCGGCTGGCCCTTCACCTTATATTCTGTACGCTTTTACTCGATTAAATGGAAATGGCTCTCACAACTTATAATCATCAATTTGATAATCTTCATGGATAATTAACTTGCAGTCATCTTTCAGTTTTTCATGGGATAAGATTCGAGAATAACTGATATATATCTTTGCTGCTTTATTCATTGCCATATTAAGTCAGTAAGACGGCGCCGTATCATAGACACTTCCTTATTCGCATTTATCAATGATTTCGATAATGCTCCAGAGGGCTTGATATATTCCTGAAATAGAGAAGTTCGGATCACGGATGCAATTATTGCTTTGGTATGTTTAATCCTGTATTTCCGGATATCATTACAAAACACATGACATCCGATTGAAACGGTTTATAAAATCAAATAATTGTTGTGAATTACCATTAAATATGATATATATTTTCACTATAATGACTTATACTGTTGCGTGGTAATGGTTTTACAGAACATTGCCTGTAAGGGTGAAACTGCTTTGAAAAAACTTATCCGTGAACCGCTGCTTCACTTTCTGCTGATCGGTACAGGCTTGTTCCTCCTCTTTGGATGGAGGAACAATTCGGTGTCACTGCCAGGTGGACAGACAGGAACGCCTGTGGCGGAGATCGTCGTGAGCAGAGATGCTATCGATCAGATGACCAGCCAGTTTACGAAGACATGGCAAAGGCCGCCGACCGATGAAGAACAGAAAGGTCTTATCGATGACCTTGTGCGCAATGAGATCTTTTACCGGGAAGCGATCGCGATAGGCCTGGATCGGGACGATGAAGTGCTTAAGCGTCGTCTGCGTCAGAAGATGGAATTCATCTACGAAGACATTGCCTCCATTGCAGAACCGACTGATGAGGATCTCAAGGCATTTATAAAAGACCATCAGGGAAAATATCTCACTGATACGCTGATGTCGTTCCGTCAGATTTATATCAACAGTCATAAACGGGGAAAGAGCGCCCAGTCAGATGCGCGGCAGATCCTTGCGCAGCTCACCAGCGGTGTTTCCCCGGACATATTAGGCGACGCGACTATGCTGGAGCCAGAGGTCCGTCTCTCGCCGCTTTGGGACATCAAAAAGCAGTTTGGTGATGAATTCGGCAAAGGCCTTCTCGATCTGAAGCCGGGTGTATGGGCTGGGCCGATACGGTCCGGATACGGCCTGCATCTGGTATTCGTGAAAGAGATCGTAAATGGAGAACTGCCAGATCTAAACCAGGTCAGGGAGACAGTCACGCGGGACTGGATGGCAGCAAAGCAAAAGGAGATGAAAGATGCTGCATACGAAAAGATCAAGAAGCGTTATACAGTGACCATGGAGAGGCCGAAGTCAGCTTCTCCTTTAGCTACAGCTGCAAACGCAGAGGTGATAAGACGATGAAACGGTCTGTGATGGTCATGTTGCTACTGCTGTTGATTACCGGAATAGGTCCGGGCGTATATGCTCATGAATCACAGCCCGGTACACTAGAACTTCGGCAGGTTGATAAGTATCGTTATGAAGTGGTCTGGCGGGCACCGATCTACTTTGGTCAGCCGCATCCGGCTAAACTCGAATTGCCGGAAGAGTGGAAGACAGTTGTAGAACCGACGGTGCACATGCTCGCCGACTCGCAGGTCTTTCGCGGCGTCGTGATAGTCGGCAGCCAGGGTGTGGAGGGGAGTATAATCCGGTTCCAAGGGCTGGAGAATACCATCACCGACGTGTTCGTGAGGCTGACCCGACTCGACGGGACCGTGATGACCGCACTCGTCCGTCCGTCAAAGCCCTATGCCCAGCTCAGGGGAGAGCGAACGTGGTACACAACGGCTGCGGAGTATATCGCGCTCGGCTTTCACCATATCCTGCGGGGCGCAGATCATCTGCTCTTTGTCCTCGGGCTGCTGCTGATCGTAAAAGGCCGGATGACGCTCATCAAGACCATCACCGCCTTTACCCTGGCGCACAGCATTACGCTCGGCGTTGCCACGCTGGGATATGCCAGCGTTCCGCTGCCTCCGCTCGAAGTTGCCATCGCGCTCAGCATCTTCTTTCTCGGGCCGGAGATCATTAGAACCTGGCGCGGAGAGATGAGCATGACAATACGCTATCCCTGGATCGTTGCATTCCTGTTCGGGCTGCTGCATGGGTTCGGCTTTGCGACCGGGCTCTCAACGGCAGGGATGCCGAAAGTGGAAGTGCCGCTCGCTCTGCTTTTTTTTAATGTGGGTGTGGAGCTCTGCCAGCTCTTTTTCGTCTTCACAGCTCTGGCGCTGGTGAGATCGCTGAAGGCTTTGAATGTTCGTTGGCCTCGATGGGCAGAGGTTATGCCGGGATATGCGGTTGGCAGCCTTGGAGCGTACTGGGTCATCCAGAGGACGGTCGTCCTTCTAACAGGCTTAAGATAATCAGTTCAATGGAGCATGAGATCAGCAAAAGGAGGAAATAACATGAGTAAAAAAGTATTTCGCAGTTTATCGTTGGTGTTTGTGATGGTTTGTTTTTTGATCCTGCCGGCCTTTGCCGCTGAAGAGGAATTCTCGGAGGGCCATATCGGGACGGTCACGAAGAAAGATCTCGAGAAGGCCATGCCCACCAAGCCGCCATATTCACCTTATGCTGGCCGCAGTTTCCCGACACGTCCTCTATTCGGCGACACGCATCTGCATACCGGATTCTCGATGGACGCAGGCGCAGCTGGTGCCCGGCTCACGCCGAGCGATGCCTACCGGTTCGCCCGGGGAGAGGAGATTACGGCCTCCTCGAACCAGCCGGTGAAACTGTCGCGACCGCTCGACTTCCTCGTCGTTGCCGACCATTCGGACGGCATGGGGTTCTTCCCGTTGTTGATGGGCGGCGACCCGACGCTTCTGGCGACCGAAAAGGGCAAACAGTGGTATGACCAGATCAAAGGCGGCAAGGGAGCAGATGCCGCATTTGACATCATTCAAGCTTTCAGCGGGGCCAAGATGCCGAACGGTTTCCCGCTCCCGGGCA
>Ga0079037_100000699_pt1 | contig 15930 bp, 13 predicted proteins | sample Mud3Dept4metaG_FD_71479 | JGI IMG/M metagenome (GOLD analysis project Ga0079037, IMG submission 71479) | Freshwater wetland microbial communities from Ohio, USA, analyzing the effect of biotic and abiotic controls - Mud 3 Core 4 Depth 4 metaG | ecosystem: Environmental > Aquatic > Freshwater >... | reverse complement strand
GGCCTGGAGCGCCGGGGAAGAAGTGCTACTGCTTGGCCGGCTGGCTTCGCCGCCAGCCCCCGAGGTGTTGCCCCAGGGATGGAAGCCCCTGACGTTCAGGAACATCGCCGCGACGACCCGGTACAGCGTCGTCCCGGATGGCGCCGGGTTCGTGTTGAAGGCCGAAAGTCGAGCCGCCGCCTCCGGGCTGTACCGACCCGTGGATCTGGCGCCGACAGTCTACCCGATCCTCGCGTGGCGCTGGAAGGTAGAGAACATCCTGGCGAAGGGGGACGAGCGGCGCAAGGAGGGCGATGACTACGCCGCCCGGATCTACGTGGCATTTCAGTACGACCCGGGAGCCGCGACGTTGTGGGAGAAGACCCGCTACGGGACTTACAGGCTGTTCTACGGGGAGTATCCGCCGAAGGCCGTCATCAACTACATCTGGGCAAATCGCCTCCCGAAAGGCGCGGCCAGCGACAACGCCTTCACTGATCGGGCCAAGATGATCGCCGTGCAGAGCGGCCCGCAGGAGATTGGCCGGTGGCTCAGCGAGGAGCGGAACCTGTACGAAGACTACCGGCGGCTCTTCGGTCAGGAACCGCCGCGGATCGCCGGCATCGCCTTGATGACGGACACCGACAACACCGGCGAGAGCGCCGTGGCTTACTACGACCAGATTGTCCTTCGGCCCGCCCGCTAGGACGGGCGCGAGGCGGAATGCTCGACCCATGCTCAGCATCGTCATCCCAGCTCTGAACGAGGCGGCCAATCTCGAGCGTCTTCTGCCCGACCTTGCCCGGACCTGCCCCGACGCGGAGGTGATCGTTGTCGACGGGGGCAGCACCGATGGAACGTCGGACCTGGTACGGCCGTTCCCGCGCGCGACGCTGATCGAGGCCGCGGGCGGGCGCGCCCGACAGATGAACGCCGGTGCCCGTATCGCCAGCGGTTCCGCGCTCCTTTTCCTGCACGCCGACACCACGCTCCCGCCCGGCGCCCAAGGGGCAATCCAAGCCGCCCTGAACCTTCCCGGTGTCGTGGGCGGCCGCTTCGACGTCCGTTTCGACAACCCCCGCCCCATATTCAAGCTGATCGCGACCATGATGAACATGCGGTCTCGCCTGAGCGGGATCTGCACGGGCGATCAAGCCCTTTTCGTTCGTCGGCGGACGTTTGAGGCCCTGGGAGGTTACCCGGACATCCCCTTGATGGAGGACGTCGACCTGTCGCGCCGTGTGAAGCGGCACGGCCGGATAGCCCGCCTTCGGCTGCGCGTCACCACCTCCGCCAGAAAGTGGGAGCGGGAGGGGGTGCTGCGCACGATCGCCCTCATGTGGACGCTGCGCCTCCTGTACTGGGCGGGCACGGAGCCCGCCCGCCTCCACCGCTGGTATTACGGTGGGCGAGCGGATGGAAGCCCGAACAACGCGCGGTCCGCCAATGACGGCGACCCTCGCCACAGCGCCGGCACTCGCTGAGACGCCGCCCGTGCGCACGACCGGCCGCGGCCTGTCGCTCGGCGCCATTGCGCTTGACCCGCACACGGTTATTCTCTAGGCTAGCACCGCTAGGAGGGGCGGACCCGACTCCCGGTCCCGCCAGGCGGCTGTGCGCGGGGCGGGACTGGTCCTCCGTCGAAGCCGACCGGAGAGCATTCGGAGAGAGCGGATGGACCAGACCACGGGGCACGCGGGGCCCGTGCCGGACGATACCTCTCCGGGCGACGCCTTCCGACGAGGGGGGCTCGAAGCGCTCCTGAATGCCAGCCGGGTTCTCGCTTCCTCCCTCGACGTCACCCAGAGCCTTCAAGCCATCGCCGCCCAAGCTGCCGCAGTCTCCGGAATCCCAACCGTGCGTCTTTTTCTTCTGGACGAAACGACCCGATTGCTCCGTTGCAGGATCGGAGTCGGGCTTCCTCTTGAGGACGAGCAGGATTTCGCGGTCCCGGTCGGCGAGGGGCTGTCGGGACACGTGGCCGCCACCCGACTCCCGCTGGCCGTCAGCGACATGCGCCGGGATCCGCGCCTTCGTCACCCGGAGCTTTCACAGCGGCACGGGCGCGTGTCGTTTCTCGGCCTCCCCGTCGTTCATCGCGACCGGCTTTTCGGGGTCCTCGTCTTCAACACGCCCACGCCGCGCGAATACCGCGAGGGAGAGATCGCGCTGCTGACGGCCTTCGCTCAGCTGGCGGCGGCAGCCCTTCACCACGCCCACGTCCACGAAGCGATCCGGTTCGAGCTCGGGGAACGCCGGCAAGCGGAGGCCGCCCTGCGGCGACAAGAAACACAGTACCGCTCGCTGGCCGAGAACCTCCCCGATACGATTGCCCGGTTTGACCTTGCCCTTCGTTACATCTACGTCAACCAGCAAATGGAAGCGGAGCTGGGCATTCCGGCGGCGGCGGTGCTGGGAAAGACCAATCGAGAACTCGGCTTTCCCGAGGCTGTCGTGTCTCCCCTGGAGGACACTCTACGAGATGTCCTCCGAGACGGACAGAGCCGCGCCGTGGAATACAGCCTGCCCACACCCCACGGCGTGCGCGAATACGAGGCGCGCGTCGTGCCGGAGCGCGGACCGGATGGAACGGTTGAGACCTTTCTCGTCATCAAGCGCAATATCACGGAGCGGAAAGAGTCCGAGCGAACCCTGGGGGAGCGCACGCGGCAACTGGAGGCGGTGCGGGCCATCAGCGTCGAGATCACCCGCGAACTCGACCTGGGTCGCCTGTTAGCGCTGATCGTGCGGCGCGCGGTGGAACTGGTGGGCGGCGAAGCGGGGGCCGTCATGCTGTGGGACGACCGCACGCAGTCCCTCGTTCCCCGCGCCTGGCACGGGTGCGGCGAGTGGATGGCAGACATTCGCCTGCGTCCGGGAGAGGACCTGGCGGGCGCGGTTGCCGCGCAACGGCGCGGCATGCTGGCCAACGACTACGCGGCGTCCGCATATGCCAGCTCGACGGTGCTGGAACACGCGTCCGTCGTCGCCGCCCTGGCCGAGCCGCTTGTCTATCAGGACCGTTTGCCGGGCGTCCTGGTCCTGTACCACGTCGAGCCGGGCCGGACCTTCACCGGACAGCACCAGGAACTCCTTGCCCTTCTGGCGGCGCAGGCCGCCATTGCGATCGAGAATGCCCGCCTGTTCACCGAAGCACGACAATCCTACCGTGAGCTGCAACGGGCGCAGGAGCAGCTGGTCCAGACGGAGAAGCTCCGCGCCCTGGGCCAGATGAGTGCCGGGATGGCGCATGACCTCAACAACGTGCTCGCAGCGGTCCTCGGTCAAGCGGAGCTGCTGCAGGCACACGTGGTGAACCCCGACGCCCGGGGCTCGCTGCGAACGCTGGAGATGGCGGCCCGAGACGGCGCGCACATCATCCGGCGCCTCCAGGATTTCAGCCGTCAGAAACCCGGTCAACCTTCGGCGCCCGTCGTGCTGGCCGCCGTTGTGAGTGAAGCTCTGAAGATCACCCGGCCTCGCTGGAAAGACGCACCGGAGCACCGAGGTGTGGGCATTGAGATCCGGACGGCTGTCGAGCACCTTCCGCCCGTGCTGGGCGATGACGCGGAGATCCGGGAAGTACTGACGAATCTCATCTTGAACGCCGTGGATGCCATGCCGGAAGGCGGCTCGCTCGAGATCACCGGGCGCGTTGTCGAGTCGGATGGCGGGCGCGAGGAGCGACAGAGCTGGGTCGAGGTGTACGTGACCGATACCGGAACCGGCATGGCCGAGGAAGTGCGGCGGCGGGTATTCGACCCGTTCTTCACGACGAAAGGCGTCCACGGGTCCGGGCTGGGCCTCTCGGTCGTCTATGGAATCATGGAGCGTCATGGCGGGCATATCGGCGTCGCGTCGGTTCCGGGACAAGGCAGCATATTCACGCTGCGATTCCAGATCGCACACGACGAGGGCGCCCGGGCGCCGATCCGCGCCAAGGCGCCGGTCGCCCTCTGCCGGCGAATCCTGCTGGTGGATGACGAGCCGCTCGTCCGCGCGACGATCGCCGAGATGCTCCGGTCGGCGGGTCACACGGTGACGGAGGCCGACGGCGCCGCGGCAGGCCTGGCTCACCTGGCGGAGCACCCGGCGGATCTCGTGCTGACTGACCTGGGAATGCCGGGCATGAACGGCATCGAGCTCGCCCGGACCATCAAGCGGCACACGCCGACGCTGCCGGTGGTCCTGCTGACCGGTTGGGGAAACCGGAGCATCGATCAGGAAACCATCCGCGGCGCCGTGGACGCCGTGCTCGGAAAGCCGGTTGGGCTGGAGGAACTTCTGACCTGTGTGGAAGCGTGTGTCCGGCGCGCAGGGCCTCGCGGGCCCGCCTGACCGGTTTCGGAGCGACGTAACAGGCTGCTGAAGAAGGCCCATCTCCCGCGTTGGCGCGCCGGGTACCCATCGTCCCGATGGGTGCGGCGCTGCGACGTACGCGCTCAGTACGCCTCGCGCCTCGGATCGCACGCCGCCTTGGATCTGGACCTTTTTGAGCAGCCTGGGCAAGAAAGAGTTTTTCAGCAACCTTATAGAGGGCCCAGAACCATCGCAGCCCGGCGACGCGGGCCTAACCCCGCCAGCCGGGAACCTGGATAATTTCTCGTTGGGGCAGCTTCAGGCAGGTGAGTTTTCCGCCGTAGACGCAGCCGGTGTCGATGCCGATCCGGTCGTCGGCCATGAGCACCTGGCGGAGTGGTGTGTGGCCGAAGATGACCGGCTTCGGGTACTTGCCGATGAACTTGAAGAACTCCTGGCGGATCCAGATGATATCGTGGATGCTCTGCTCCGCCAGCGGAGTGAGCGGTCGGATGCCGGCGTGTACGATGAGGTAGTCGGGCGTCTCGTACATCGGCCGCAGGTTGTGAAAGAAGGCCAGGTGCGAGGCCGGGATTCCATCGGGGCTCCCGCCGTAGCTTTCCAGGGTCGTCCGTCCCCCGTTCTCCAGATAGAGCTCCTCGTCCTCACCAGCAAGAAAATCGAGCAGCATCCGCTCGTGGTTCCCCATCAGGAAGATGCACCGGTGCGGAAGACCGAGCAGCCGATCGACGACTTCGCGAGATTGAGGACCGCGATCGATGTAGTCGCCGACGAAAACCACCTCGTCTTCCGGTCGAGGGGCGATTTTCGCCAACAGTCGGTCCAGCGGAGCGAGGCAGCCGTGGATATCTCCGACGACGTAGGTGACTGGCGGCCCGCTCTCGGCGACATTGTCCGTCGAATCTTTGAGCCATCGGAACATCTGCACGGTCAATTCACCTGTGGGACTGGCCGGAAGGACGACCTCCACGGGAACGCCGTGACCCACTATCCGGTCGGCGCTGCAGCCCGCGCGGTCGCTACCCAGAGAATCGCCAACTTGGTGAGGCCGCAGGTGATCCGGTCATCCTGGGCCATGGCCAGGGCCTCGGAGAATGGAAAGGCTCTCCGCTCCAGGTGCTCGTCCTGATCGGCCGGGAGCGGATCGGGCGTCAAATCCTCTCCCAGGTAGACGTGAATGACCTCATCCAGGTAGGCATTGTTTGGCCAGAAGCCCCCCAGACGCCGCAGACGTCGTGCGCGGTAACCGGTCTCCTCACGCAATTCGCGCTGGGCTGCCACCTCCGGAGACTCCCCGGGATGCATGCCGCCTCCGGGAATCTCCCAGCAGAAACCCTGCGTGACGTGGCGGTACTGGCGGACCAGAATGATCTGCCCGTCCGCCGTGAGCGGCACGATGCCGGCGCTTTGGCCGAGCTGCATGACGGGGTAGCGCCGCTCTCGTCCCTCCGGCAACTGCAGCACGTCCTCCCGGATCACGACCCTGTCGTGCTGATGAAGCGTTCGGCTCCCGAGCCGCTTCCAGGGCTTCAGTTCGTCCATGGGTTGTCCCACAGGTGCAAGGTTCGCGGTTCGAGGTACGCGGTTCTCGGTTCGAGGTTGACGGTTCGCAGTTGGCAGTCCTGACGCTTCGCCGCGAGTGCACCATTGCCGTTCCGGTTAGGAGCCGTTACGAAATAAACTGTCCATTTCTTTCTACAACGGCTTAACCGCGGCACCACCAACGGTGAACCTCGAACCTCCTACCCGAACAGCGACAGCGGGTCCTCGACCTTCAGCACGTCCTGGACGTAGAAGGCCTGGCCGTACTTCGCACCGACCTGGGCTCCGAGGTACGCGGCGAATGCCTCCAGTCGGGTCGGGAAGAATTTCGGCCGATCCGGCCTGTCGAACTGCGACTTGTGGTTGGCGAGCGCCTTGATCGCCAGTGGAAATTCCTCATCGACCGGCACGATGAACGTCGGCTTCATGAAAGCCGGGAGGAAGTAGTACAGCATCTTCTTCACCGCGTGAGGCGGCCCCGCGACCGGAAACTTCTCCAGGTGAGCGAAATTCACACCGTGCGAGACGACGTGCCCGCACGCGATGTGGTCCGCGTGGCCCCGCCCCCGCCCCGGCTCCAGGTCGTAGTAGGGTGCCAGGACGATCTGTGGCCTGTACTTGCGCACCAGCGAGGCGACGATGGTCCGATTCGCATTCGAGTCGTCCAGACGCGTGTCCCCCAGATCCAGGACTTCATGGACGTCCAACTCCAGGTCGCGCGCGGCGCGCTGCGTCTCCTCCAGACGGATCTCGGGTGTTCCGCTGCCCATGTCCCCCTCGGTCAGAATGATCATCCCGGTACGGTGTCCGCGGCGCTTCATTTTCAGGAGAAATGCGCCGGTCCCGATTTCGGCGTCGTCGGGGTGCGGGCCAAAGGTCAAGAAGTGCAGGGGCTCCTGCATGAGGCATCCTCTCTGATTCCACCGCCCAGGCCAGGGCACCGGTCTCGAAACGTCGGGACGGCGTCACAAGGGTCGTAGCGGTTGCCGGTGCAGCGTTATTGGAAAGGGCCGGCCACTGCCCTCGACGGCACGGCCGGCACGGTGCAAACCGCAGGGAAGATTACGGGCGCAGACCCCAAAAGTCAATGCGACAACCGCCCTGTGTCAACCGCCCTGCTCGCGCGGGCCGACGCGTTAGCAGGATGTCGAAAGACTCTTTCTTGCCCAGGTTGCTCAAAAAGGTCCAGATGGGCCTTTTTCAGCAACCTGTCATATGCGAACGAACTCGCCCAGAAGCGGCGTCTGCACGTCGGGAATTCCCATGTCGGTCAGCCGCTTCCCGAACGCCTCGGACTGCTCCTCCTCGCCGTGGATCAGGAGCACCTTGCGCAGTTGGCGGCGGCACCGCTCCACGAAGTCCAGAAGATCGTCCCGGTCGGCGTGGGCGCTGAAGGCATCCATCACCACCACCTCCGCTTCCAGCGCACGCTCCACGCCGAAAATCTTCACCACGGACTTCCGCTCGGCGATTCGCCGGCCCAGTGTATGCTGCGCTTGGTAGCCGATGATCAGCACCATGTTCTTGGCGTCCTCGACCGCGTTGCGCAGGTGGTGCAAGATGCGTCCCGCTTCGCACATCCCCGAGGCGGCGATGATCATCATCGGTCCTTCCTGGCCGTTCAACGCCTTCGAGTCCTCCACATCGCTGATGTAGCGCAGATTCTCGAAGCCGAAGGGGTCGCCGTTCTGGCGCAAAAACGCCTGCGTTTCCGCGTCAAAGCATTCGGGGTGCAGCTTGAAAATTTCCGTGACCCGCACCGACAGCGGGCTGTCGACGTAGATGGGGATGGGCGGGATCGCCTTGGCAACGGTCAGCCGATGGAGAGCGTAAACGAACTCCTGGGTGCGCTCCAGCGCAAAGCTGGGGACCAGGATCTTCCCCTTGCGCTTGACCGCTCGGTTCACCACTTCAGCCAGCTGTTTCTCCATACCGGACATGGGCGAGTGGAGGCGGTCGCCGTAGGTCGTTTCCAGGAGGAGCACGTCGGGAGGCTCCGGGATCTCGGGGTCGCGCAGGATCGCCATGTTGCGCCGCCCCAGGTCGCCGCTGAACACGAGTCGGAGGCGGTCCGGGGCACGGTCGATGTCGAGCTGGACGATGGCCGACCCCAGCACGTGCCCGGCGTCCAGAAAGGTGCAGGTCACCCCGGGCAGGACCTGCGCCGGCTGGCGATACCCGAGCGTCCTGAAGCGGGTCAAGGCGTTGATGGCGTCGGCCTCGGTGTACAGCGGGACGATCGGCTCTTCGAGTCGGTCGCCGTATTTCCTGTTGAGGAACTCCGCGTCGGCCTCCTGGATGCGGGCCGAGTCCCGGAGCATGACGCTACACAGGTCCCGCGTGGCGGGCGTGCAGGTGATGCCGCCCCGGAAGCCGTTCTTCACGAGTGTCGGGATATTGCCCGCGTGGTCGATGTGGGCGTGGGAAAGGATCATGGCGTCCACACCGCGAGGATCGAAGGGCAGGTTGCGGTTCCGCTCGTTCGACTCGCGGCGCCGGCCTTGGTAAAGGCCGCAGTCCAGCAGCAGCCGCGTCGCGTCGAACTCCAACAGGTGCTGCGATCCGGTGACGGTGCGCGCCGCTCCAGCGAAGAAGATGCGCATGGTCTTTCCTCCGGCCTCTCGGCAATCAGGCAACTGGGCGAATTGGCAATTTGGCAATACGGGCCGAACGCCCCTTCCCTCGGACTACCGAACCACTGTGTCGAACAGCACTCACTGTTCCGCTGCGGCGCCGCCGTTGGCTTTTCCTAGTTGCCGAATTGCCTGATTGCCCAATGGCCCGCTCTACGCAGCCAGCGTGGCCAGCGTCTCCGTGAGGACGTCCATGCCCCGCACGATGTCGGCGGGCGCCGCGTACTCGTCCGGATTGTGGCTGACGCCGCCGCGGCACGGGATGAAGATCATCCCCGCCGGAGCGATCCGCGCCATGTTCATCGCGTCGTGCCCTGCGCCGCTCGGCATCCGCTGGTACGGCACGCCCAGCCGCCGGCAGGCCGCCTCGATGGCGGCGACGACGGCCGGATCCATCGGCACCGGCGTGTCCGAGGCCAGCGTGTCCACCGCGACCCGCGTACCCTCCCGCGCCGCAATGCCTTCCGCCGCGATCCTGACCGCCGCGGCCGTCTCGACCAGGCTCGTTGCATCGATGCCGCGGATATCCACCCAGAGCTCCGCCCGGCCGGGCACGACGTTCAAGGCGCCTGGGGAAACCTTCAGGATTCCCACCGTGCCGACGATGCGGCGTTCGGCTCGCTTCGTGGCCTCTTCCTCGACGGCCAGCACGAGATGCGCGGCGGTGACCAGGGCATCGCGCCGCTTGCCCATGGGGGTGGCGCCCGAATGCGAGGCGACGCCCTCGACCGTGAGTTTCAAGCGGATCGGCGCCGCGATGGCTTCGACCACGCCGATCGGAATCCCGGCCTGCTCGAGGACGAAGCACTGCTCGATATGCACTTCGACAAACGCCTTCAGCTCACCCGGCCTCCGGACGGCTTCCGGCAGCCGAGCGAGATCCAGACCCCGCGCTGCCAGCACCTGGGCCAGCGGCGTGCCGTCCTGATCCTTCACGTGCTGCCAGGCTTCCGGGCCTGCGATACCGCTCATGACCTTGCTGCCCATGGTATGGATGCCGAACCGGCTCGACTCTTCCCCCCGGAAGACCAGCAGCTCCAATGGGTGGCGGAACGGTCCGCGCGCCTTGAGGCGCAGGATCGCCCCAAGGCCCGCCACGCTTCCGACGCCGCCGTCATAGTTCCCGCCCTCCGGCACGGTGTCGAGGTGCGATCCCGTCGCGACGGCCGGCGCTCCGGATTCCGTGCCTTCCAGGCGCCCGATCAGATTGCCCCAGGCGTCCGTCCGCACCGCGAGGCCGGCGTCGCGCATCAGGCCGGCGAAGAAGTCGCACGCCGCCCAGTCCGCATCCGTGAACACAAGACGGTTGAAACCCCGCGCTCCCTTGCCGAATCGAGCGATCCCAGCGAACGTCGCCTCAACCCATGCCTGATCCATCGCCGCACCCCATGGTCGAAAGGGAGCTCCGACAGCCCTGCCCGGCCGGCAAGACGCATGGCGCTTGGCGTGCCACACCTGGACGTCCGCCTCTTGCCCGCTACGCTATGCGCCTAGCGCTTTGCGCTGTGCGTTCGCCGCCGCCTGCCTGCTGCCCGCTGCCCTCTACCGGCCTCGCATGGCGCATGGGGCATAGCGCACGGCGTCCCGGCAGTTGCGCTTAGCTCTCTGCGCCTAGCGCTTTGCGCTATGCGTTCACCGCCGCCTGCCAGCTGCCTGCTGCCAGCTGCCTGCTGTCCTCGATGTTCGCTGCCCGCTGCCTGCTGCTCGCTGCCAACTGCTAGCTGCTGCCTGCTCCATCGTGCTCTTCCCGTCCCCCGCGTGCTATACTGCCGCAGCCCAAAGCGCTTCGCTCCGGAAAGGGACGCTACCATGCCGCGCACCGTCGCCGAGATCAACCGTATCGTCCGCACGCTCACCAGGACAAGTCGCGACTGGAGCCCGACCGCCGTCGGCGTCGTGGCCGAGGAGTCTCGCGATCCCTTTCGCATCCTGATCTCGTGCCTCATCAGCCTGCGCACGAAGGACGAGGTGACGGCCGAGGCCTCCGCCCGTCTCTTCCGTCTGGCGACGGCCCCGCGGAGCATGGCCGAACTCCCGTCGGCCACCATTGCCCGTGCCATCTACCCGGCGGGGTTCTACCGCACCAAGGCCAAGACCATCCGGGAGATCTGCCGCGTCCTTCTGGAGCGGTACGGCGGGAAGGTGCCGGACACGATGGAGGAACTGCTGGCACTCAAGGGCGTCGGGCGCAAGACCGCCAATCTGGTCCTCACCATCGGCTTCGGAAAGCCGGGCATCTGCGTGGACACCCACGTCCACCGCATCAGCAACCGACTGGGGATCGTCACAGCCAAGACGCCGGAGCAAACCGAATTCGCACTTCGCCAAGTCCTGCCCGCCCGCCACTGGATCCCGTACAATGACCTCCTCGTCACCTTCGGCCAGAACGTCTGCAAGCCCATCTCGCCGCTCTGCAGCATGTGCCCCGTGGCTGCCATGTGCCAGCAAATCGGCGTGGGTAGACGACGTTGATCCGCGCATAGAAGCGGGGCGACGACGCCGAGCCAGTCTCCACCGTAACTAGAAAAGCGTCTGTCGACAACCGGAAACTGCGTCGCCAAGCGACTCTTGTCTGACGGCGACGGCCTCATCGAAGAGCCCAGATCCTGCGGTTTGGCGCAAACGGCTGGGATCGCGCCCGGAAGAAGATGCCACGATCTTTCCTGCCTTGACGTGCCATGTCACCGCCTCCCTGCGCGCCGTCGTGCGGGCCGCTTGGCCTGTGGTGGGCCGGTGATGAGATCCACCAGCGGGATCTCCAGCGCCTCGGCCACGCGCACCAACGTGTCAATCGTCGGGTTTCCCTGTGCGAGCTCCAGCCGAGCGATATGGACAAATCACACTTTTTCCCACTCCCACATTTGTTAGTGCCTCCATACAACACGAACCGCGTGCTTCTGATTCGGACAGTTGCGATTGAGTCCGTATGTCACTTGAGCGTACACTCCCGCCCAGCGTTCGACCCTGACCCGGCAGCGGAGCTCTCGACGGTCCCTCTACGGCAAAGGAGACCCCCAATGACGCGACCCAGTCGGCAGGCCAGGCATGGTCGAAAGCATGTCGTCCTCGGGAACCGTCTGCTGCTTTTTGCCGCGTTGCTGATTGGCGTTACCCCACTCACGGCCACGGCCGTTCCGATATACCAGAGCGCGGATGGTCCACTCGGGGACCCTCTCGGACCGGCATCAGCCATCGTGCAAGACCAGTCTCTGGGCGTGAAATTCCACGTCTCAAAACCGGTGGTGGCGAGGAGCATCGGGGGATACTTTCAGCCATATCAGACAGACCCCTTTGTGGTCCCTTCGGACATCCTTGGGGCCGTTGTGCGGCTGCACGGGCCGCACGACTTCCCAAATTCCTTCGACCTGACCACACCTGATGTCTTGGCGACGACAGAGATTCACGTCTCCGCCGTGGCCGGAGATTACGCGGGAAATCTGTTCAAGCCGCTCCGCCTGACCGGAGGGTGGTACGCCTTGGTGTTCGCCGCGACAGGCGTTAGAGACGAGGATAACGCCGTCATGCCCCGGGTGTACACGGATGTTGGCGATCCCTTGTACTTCAATGGCAAGACGATCGGCCTTGCCGGTGACGCGTTCGAGTATCATGATGACGCGGTGGGCGACCTGAACGGCGCCCGCATCTTCCTCGAAACGGACCCGGCGTCCCTTCTCCTGGGCCCCTCCAATCCCCTCCCCACGGGCGCGGCGTCGACCGTCCCAGAGCCCTCCACCCTCGTCCTGCTCGCCTCAGGCCTCGCGGGACTGGCCGGGCTGGCGTGGCCGCGGCACCGTCGCGGTTAGAGGCAGCCTTTCCACTATCGGTTTCAAATCCAGGCGGGAATTCCGCTTGACATTCTGGCTCTGTTTGAGGAATTATATGTTTAGCCAGTGACGCTATGACGTAACGTGAACGATCCCATTCAACTATATAGGAACGAAGGAATGAAGGACCGGTGGTCAAGACGATGAACCGACGTGTCGGCTGGTTACTCATCGCTTTGGCTGCTGCTGGCCTCTATGCCGCTGTTGTTGATGGTCACGACGCGCCGGAGGAATCGAGTGAAGTCATCGCGAAAGCGACGGTCCTGCGAAACTTGGGGACGCTCCGGGGCAGTGTGTCTACCGGTGACGAGCAGAGGCTCTTCTTTGACAACGGCAAAGGCGTGATACGAATGGTCATCCTAAGGCGGTACCGATACGCGGACGCGATTCGCGCCTTGCTTGCCGACCGCCCACAGTTATCCCGCGCCATCCATACGCCGGAGCAGTGAAGCAGTTTTCCCAAGCCCGCCTTCCTGATCGTAGCCGTTGCCTGCACCACGGGCGGGATCGGACCGACCCCATTAGGGGCAGAGGCGGCGGCGGCACACACCCCGAGCCTACTAATCAAGGTCCGACGCGGCCTTGCTCATGCGTTCCCACCCCCCTTCTGGCCAGTAAGTCCACGATGTATCCAGCGACCAATCCGATACATCGCGTGAGTGCCCCCGAAGGTCACACCAACAAAGGCGAGAATGGAGAACAAAAAGCCCGATGAAAGAATGCGACGAATGACACGGGCTCCTGGAATGGCTGGGCCGAATAGCCTGGAGCAATCCCCCATTGCCACGTCCTTAACTCTCTTGATCACCCAATCATTTCGCTGGAGACAGCCCCCTCTGGCTGTGTCTTGTAAAAAAGATGAAGAGCGAGGGCATAGTGTCTCCTCCGCGACTCTTGCAGCACTATCCGTATGCCCTATACACATAAGACGGGCACCAAGGGCTCTATCGCTTTCAGCTTTCAAGTCAATGAATGCAAAGATGCTGCCTCCTAGCAGCGCCACTAGGACGCCTATCCGGTTAATGCCGCGCTTGACATCCATGTACTCTCCTGCGTGAGAGGGTTCTCTCCTCGCCCCTTAGCGGGCTCTCGGCGTCCCGTTCTCGCCGGGGCCTGGTCCGGATAGCCCCTCGCTTCCCGCCCGTGAGAGACAGGCGGAACAGAGGGCGGCAAGGCGGTGACGCTCCTCCATTTCGGCCCCGCACCCGTCGCGCAGGTCCAGCCCCCGTAAGGCCAGGGGCGGCGGGGACGGCGTGGCTCGTGGCGTGCGTCGGCGTTTCGTGGTCACTTGTCCTCCTTGTTGCAGACGCGGGCTTACAGGTCCTTCGGGGGGAGACTGCCACCGGCCCCGCTCGCGAGGCGAACTCGGGTGAGGTCCTGTAACCATCTCCGGGCATTCTCGATCCCACATTCGCACCGTTCCCCCGTCGCCCCAGCACACCCGTCGTCATGCACGGCGTAGGCGTCCAACAACTCCAGGGCGGCGTCCCGGAGCGCGATACGAGCGGGGGTCAGGCCGCAGTCGCACGCCCCGCCCCCGCCCCAGATCGCAGGGCATCCGGGGGGATGGTTGGCGTACTTGTCCAGGGTCTTCCACGTATCCACCAGTGCCAGGAGACGGCGCTTCATGTCCTTCATGCTTTCCCTCCATGCCACAGCACCCGGCTTACAAGCTCACGTCAGCTCCAGCCCCAGGTGTTCTTGACATTCGTTGCTAGACGCACGAACGCCCACGTAACTCTGCGTTATGCTGGCTAGATCGTGATGTTTCCGGTGCTCCCATCGGTAAGGGTCGAACCTGCCCTCAAGCGGTTGACCAGCGCGTGCGCCCGGCGGATCGGCTCCGGGATGCGGTAGCGCGGCGAGCAGGCCAGAACAATCTCGACCGCTCGACGGAGACTGACCCGATGGCCGGCCGACACGAAGACGGGCAGTGTCCCATCCCGAGTGCGCGCCGCCGTGCCGACTACCTCGCCATCGTGCACCAAGTCCGAGAGGCTGCCTCGCTTCTCGCCCGGCTCCCGGTACTCCCCCACCAGGACACTTTTTCCACAGCCGATGGTCGGGAGATTCACGAGCAACCCGAAGTGGCAGGCGAACCCGAAACGCCGGGGATGGGCATAGCCGTGGCCGTCGCAGAGCAGGCAGTCGGGCCGCGTCTGAAGGCGCTCCCACGCGGCAAGCCCGGCCGGTGATTCCCTGAAGGAAAGCAAGCCCGGCACGTACGGGAAGGTGGCCCGGGCTCGGACGGCCGCCTGGTCCACTACCTCGAGCGCCGGGAGTCTCAGGACCACGACGGCGGCGAAGATCCAGGGCGACCGCCGATCGTATGAGACGTCCATCCCGGCGACGGTCCGGAAATCACGTGCGGATTCGTCCCGCGCGACCACCTGTTCCCGAAGCGTTTCTTGGAGGCGGATCGCCTCCATCGGCGTGACGTCCCAGGCGTGGAGGCGGCGGTACCTCATGGCGGGGTCAGAGGTTTGGCGTCGGGGGTTGACGCTTGGAGGTGTGATCGTGGAGGACGCAGCCGTCCCGGAGAGAGTAGTGCCGGTAGCTGGCGGGCATGTGCGAGCCGACGGAGCCCAGCGCGACGACGAGGCACAGCAGCGGCACCCGCTGCTCCCACCAGACGCCTGCCAAGACCGTGATCGCCGTCTTGACGATGACCAGGAGCCCCATCCCCTGATACACCCAATCGCACGAGCGGTACAGCTCCAGGAGGATGAGCCCCAGGCCGCTCCCCACGGTGAGGTAGAGCAGGCCGATCAGGCGCTGCGGCTCCGCGCCGAAGGCGTGTCCGCCAACGAGGAGGCCCGACGCCAGTAGGTGCAGCGTTCGAAAACCGATGCTGATCCCCCGGTTGTACGGCAGAACTCGCGGCGAGGACGGAAACAGGATCGCGCCGAGTCGAGAAGTCATAGTCACCGCACAGCAGGTCACTGAGGAATTCGTTTTCGGCCAGGCTCCTCAAAAAGGTCCAGATACAAGGCGGTCGCACCCATCCTCCGGATGGGTGCGGTAGATGGGCCTTTTTCAGCAGCCTGCTACTGCTTCGGAAACGCCGGATCCGTCTTGATCCGGCGGATCTGTACCGTATGTTTCGCCTCGTGCGCCCCCTGGACGGCCAGCCACTGGTAAAAGTTGAGCTCGCCGAGCTGGAAATGCCGCAGCGTGACGTTCCCCACCACCCGCCCCTCCGCTCGCCTTGTCACCTCCTGCAGGCGCTCTCGACTCTCCTCCAGACCGGCCAGGAGTCGCTCCAAGGGGCGATCGGGCGAGGGAAGCACGGATTCCGGCGCGCCCGCCGGTCGGTTGTACAGTTCGAGATCGATGTCGTGCGACGGCGTCTCCATGGACCCAGGCTCGCCAATCTGGCCGAGGCCCGCGGCGTGCTGGAGGAGACGAGAGATGTTCCGAATCATCGCGCGCTCTGCGAGGCACAGGTGATCCAGAATCTCGCCGATGGACCAAAGGCTGGACGCCGGTCGGAAGCCGAGCTGCGCGTCGCTCAGGCCGCGGACTTCATCGCGCAGGGCCGCGCGCGCGGCAGCGTTTTCTTCCCAGATCGCCTTCAACGTCGTGGATGACCCCGCGTACGTTTCGCCGTCGACGGTCATGGCTCCTCCACA